>Ga0136846_1217359_pt1 | contig 11393 bp, 6 predicted proteins | sample HopSoiMetagenom2_FD_96841 | JGI IMG/M metagenome (GOLD analysis project Ga0136846, IMG submission 96841) | Grasslands soil microbial communities from Hopland, California, USA - 2 Assembly 2016 (version 4) | ecosystem: Environmental > Terrestrial > Soil > Grasslands | place: USA: Hopland... | reverse complement strand
TCGCCTTGTCGACCACGAATGACGAGTTGAGCCTCCTCGATGAGGATTTCGAGCTCATCCTGTGTGAAACCGGCAACAGCCAGCGTGATGCGCAGGCGCTCCGGCGCGTCCTTCGTCGGCGCCATCCGATCGATATTGTAGGGCGGATAGCCATCGCCGGCTGTTCGGGTCACCCGCTCGACGGCCCGCTCGATCGCATCGAAGCCGAGCAGGAAAGGCGAGTTTAACGACGGCACGCGCGACATGGACGAAGCCCAACGGCACTTCGAGGGGCAGGCTTCATGGCCTCGAAAGCACCACGAGCATGCAGGTGAGATATGTGTTTTTTCTAAAGCCGTTCAAGGACTAGGCGCGAGGCAGGCCAAGGCTTGGTTGAGCATGGCGGGCGGGAGTTCGACGACCTGGGGCCCCTCGGTCCAGATCAGGAAGGCGCGGACCGGCCGGTCAGGATAGAGCGAGGCGAGCGCAGCCTGGTACAGCGCCGCTTGGGTGACGTAAGCGGGCGCAGTGGCTTCGAGCGCAGCAGGCGGCGCGCCGGTTTTGAAATCGCAGAACAGGATCTCGTCACGCGTGACGACAAGCCGGTCGATTCGCCCTGAAACCTCGACGGTTCCGCCGCCCGGCAGCGGGACGGTCGCCGCGATCTCGACCTCCGCCAGCAAACCGGCCGCAAAAAGCGGCGCGCAGGCGGGCTCGTCCAGCACACCGCGCGCCTTGAGAACAAGCGCGGTCCGTTCAGGCAAGGTCAAGTTGGGCGCTTGGCCGGCCAGAAAGCGCTCACCGGTTGCGGCGCGCCGGTCCGGGCTCACGCCCGGCAGATATTGCAGCAGGGCGTGCAGCAGCAGGCCTTCGGCCATCGCCGCCGCGGAGGCATGCTGCCGGCGAGCGGCGACCGCGTGCGAGGGCTGGAGGCGAACCGCTCCCGCGGGTTGCGGCGCCGGTTGCGTGCGCAGCCAGACCGGGACCTCGCTCGCAGCGCCGAATGGAAGGATGGCTGCGGCTGCCGCCCCCGTGCGCGGCCGGCCCCAGCGCAGAATGGCAAGTTCGGGGGAAACAGGGTCGGGCACCACTTCCGCCCCCTCCTCCAACGAGCGGCGCACCATCTTGTACCAGCAATCCTGTGGCGGCGTCCGCGCGCCGTGATAACCGGCGATGATCAACCGCTCCTCGGCGCGCGTCATCGCCACGTAGAGCAGGCGCCGGTACTCATCCTCCTGCGCCTGCTTCTGCTTCTCGCGCGCCGCCGCGACGGGCGCGGGATCGCCGGCCTTTTTCGGCGACCAGACGATCAGCGGCTGCCTCGGCTCGCCGATCGGGAAGAGGCACGGCGCGCTCTGCGGCGCCGGCGGCGAGCAGGTGTCGGGCAGGAAGATGATCTTCGCTTCGAGGCCCTTCGCCGCGTGCACGGTCATGACGCGCACATTGTCTTCGGCCTGATCCATGTCGCGCTTGATTTCGAGCTCGAGCGCCGCGAAGCGCGACAGAAACGTCGCCAGCGCCGGCGCTTCCTCGCGCTCATGCGCCAGCGTCAGCCGCAGGAATTCGTCGATCGCGTCATTGGCTTCCGGCCCGAGCCGCGCCAGGAATTTTTCGCGCCCGCCTTCCGGTCCGAGAATCTGCATGAAGAAATCGAACGGCATCCAGGTGCCGGCGCGCTCGCGCCACGTATCGATGCGCCGCACGGCGCCCGCGTGCCATAGCTCATTCGATGCGCAGAGCGCGTCGTAGAGCGATCCCTTGCGCTGCGGCGCCAGCGCGAGGAGATCGTTGTCATCGAGGCCGATCAGCGGCGATTTCAGCACGGTTGCGAGCGTCAGATCGTCTTCCGGCAGCAACGCCGCCTGCGCCGCGGCGATCATATCCATCACCGCGACATGTTCGCCGAGCTTTAAGCGGTCGGCGCCGGCCGTCGGGATATCGCGCTCTTTCAGCGCGCGGATCATCGCCTCGAAAAAGGCGTCGCGCTTGCGCACGAGGATGAGGAAATCGCTCGGGCGGATCGCGCGTGACGAACCGGGATGCTCGCCTTCGACGCACTCGCCCGAGCGCCGGTCGAGCATCGCCTTGATGCGCGCGGCGATGCGCTCTGCGAGTTTGACCGGCGGGTCGCGCTCATCGAGCCGGTCGAGCGGCAATTTCCAATCCCGCGGCTCCTCGCCTTCGGCTTTGTTCTCCAGGTCCCAGAGCTCGACCACGCCCGGCAGATTGGCTTTCCACGCTTCATGCGGCGGCGGTTTTTCCTGCGGGTCGGCAAGCAGGCCGCGATGATGCTGTTCGAGAGCAAAGACGAAATCGACGGCGTCGAGCACGTCCGGGCTCGAGCGGAACGACAGATTGAGCGGCACTTCGGCAAATCGTTCGCCGCCGGCGAGAACGCGCGTTTTAAACTCGCGGTGCATGTCGAAGAATTTCTTCGGCGCCGCGCCCTGAAACGAGAAGATCGATTGCTTGTCGTCGCCAACGGCAAAGAAAGTACGCCGCGTCAGGCGCTGACCGGCGCCGGAGAAAAAATCCTCGGTCAATTGCGCGAGGATGTCCCATTGCGCCTCGCTCGTATCCTGCGCCTCGTCGACGAGCACGTGGTCGAGACCGGCATCGAGCTTGAACAAAATCCAGCGCTGGTCCGAGCGCTTGAGCAGCTGCACCGTGCGCTCGATCAAATCCTCGAAATCGAGCAGACCGCGATCGCGCTTCACCCTCGTGTAGCGCTCTAGGATGGCGTCGCCGATTTGCAAAAGCGCGAGACTGCGCTCGCAAACCGCGGCGGCTTTGCGCTTTTCGAGCAAGCCGACCAGTCTGGCTTGCTCAGCCGCAAGCTGCTCGGCCAGTTGAGCGCAGCCGTTCACGATCTTTTGAGTCACAAGATCGGATGAAGTGCGCGGCTCGCCGTTCGTATTGAAGAACGCACGCAGATAAGGAGCGACGGCTAGGCTCGAATCGCCCGTCTCATACGCGTTGCTCGCAGACTCCAATTCAGTCGCTCTATTCCCGTCCTTTGCGCTTCCGCATGCCCGCAGCGTCTCGGCGATTGCACGCCATTCCAAGGGATGGATGCCGCCCTCAACCATCTCGCGAACGATCTCGGCTTCCGTTTCGCCGCGCGAGAGTCCGAGTGCGTTGCGTAGCTCGTCTTCGACACCGGTCTCATGCACCGGCAGCCATGGCGCGAGCTGCGCTCTTCGATTAATCAGTTCGCGCAGCAAATCCTGGAAACCGCCCGCCCATGTTTCCGACGCGACGCGGCGGACCGCTTTCCCGAGCCCATCATGATCGCGCGCGGCGTCGGCGAGCGCATGCTGGCGCGCGATGCTCAGCAACTCGGCCTGCTCGATATCCTCGACGACGCGGAAACCCGCGGCGACATTCGCTTCGAACGGAAATAAATGCAGCAAACGCTCGCAGAAAGCGTGGATGGTTTGCACTTTGAGACCGCCGGGCGTCTCGACCGTGCGCGCGAACAGCCGCCGCGCGAAACGCAACTTCGCATGATCGACACCGTCCTCACCGATATCACGGATGGCGGCATGCAGTTCCGCATCGTCCATCGTCGCCCATTCGGCGAGCATGTCGAAGACACGCGCCGCCATGTTTGCCGCGGCAGCCTTGGTATAGGTCAGGCAAAGAATGCGGCTCGGCGCGACGCCCTCGAGCAGCAGGCGCACGACTCGCTGCGCCAGCACGTGCGTTTTACCGGAGCCCGCATTCGCCGCAACCCAGACGGACGTGTTCGGGTCGGAGGCTTGCCGCTGACGCTGCCGCGTCAGTTCGGGAACGGGACGCTTGGCGTTGGTCAGCATCAGACGATGTCCTCGCCTGCGGCGCCGCCGGTCGCCGACCACTCCTTCACCCGCGCGAGGTGATCGTAATCGTTGTATTTGGAAGCGTATTTCGGAAACGGCCGCGGAATGTACGGCGTTTCTTGCAGCCGAAATTGGTTTAGCAGCCGCACCAATTCGCTGCGGTGGCGCGCGACGACATCGGCAAACCCGATCTTCTTCTTCGACCAGTCGAGCGGGATCTGCTTGCCGCCGTCGCCGCCGCCGAGTTTCAGATACAAAGCCTCATTTGCCGCGCGCGCGCCGATCTCGGGAAACGCACCTTCGGCCACCATCGCCGCTTCCAATGTGAGCTGCGGCGCGAATCCAACACGCACCTCCTCCAATCCCGGTGGCGTGCCGGTCTTGTAATCGACGACGCGGACGCGTCCGTCCTGCGCGATTTCGATGCGGTCAGCTTCGGCGCTGAGCGTGAAGCTCGAACCGTCCTCGAGCGCAATCACGATCTCACCGCGCTGCTCGACGAGAATCGTTTGCAGCAGCGGCCGGCGCTCGGATTCATAGCCGAGATAAAATCCGACCGCCTTCTCGATCCGCGGCCAGTCGAAGGCCTGGAAATCCGCATCGTGATCGAAATCCGTGAGCTTCTCGCGCAACAGCGCGATCAAGTGCTCGCGCGCGTCGCGCGGCAAAGTGCCGATGCGGTGCGCTCGCGTGAACTCTTCCAGCGCTTTATGCATGTGCGTGCCGCGCTCGCGCGCACCGGGCTCGAAATTCAATGGCTCGAGCGGCTTCAGCCGCAGAATCGATTCCGCATAGATCGAATAAGGGTCGCGGCGTAGCGCCTCGATGCGGGTCACGCTGAGTTTCTGTGGCCGCAGCTCGATCGGCGGGCGCGGCGCCGGCCGTGGGACTTTCTTGATTGCTGCGGGTGCATCGATGCGCCGCGCCAAATCGATCAGACGATTGCCGCGGGTGCGGCACGCCGCAATCGCATCGCCCGCAAGCGCATCGAGGCGCTGCAGGAAGCGCGACGGAATCGTCGGCGCCCCGCCGCGCTTAAGCGCGCGGCTTATGACCACCTTGTGTGCGCCCATCGTCATGGTGAAATCATGCGCGGTCTGGCCGATGCGCCGCTCCGGAGGCGTCAATCCAAGCGCTTGCCGCATCGGTCGATTGAGAAAGGCATCGGTGTTTGCCGCGGGCGGCCAGATCGTCTCGTCCAACCCGCCGAGCAGCAGAACGTCGGCATTGAGCAGGCGCGCTTCGAGCAGACCTAAAATCTGCAGGCGTGGATGCGCGCTCGCCGGGCCGCGCAGCATGCGTTCCGCGCTGATGCGATCGAAGAAAGCGCTGTAGCTTTCGAGATCGAAGCGCATCTTTGGTGCCGGCGCGGCGGCAAACTCGTCGAACAGGTCGTCCAGGGCCGCTTCATCGTCGCTGCGCGTGCTGTCGCCCTTCCCACGGACCGCATCGAGAACGGCGCGATGCCTCGCGATCCAACATTGCAAATCGGCGCGCGTGTCCCGCTTGCGCAAGGCCGCGAGGGCTTCGGCGATTCGCTGCATCAAGTCTTCCATCGACTGCCATTGCGCCGGAGATATTCGCCTTGCCGCTTGATGCGCGTGCCGATCGCTTCCGGCGCGCCTGGCACCCGCGAGGAGCGGCGCAACATCGGACATTTGCGGCAGGCCGGCGCGCAAGACGCCGATTTCGAGTGAAGCGGCGGATCGAGCCACGTCGTCGCGACGCAACCCGAAACATGCGAGCGGATGATTTATGACGGCGACGAGCGCGGCGCGATCGTCGTCGCGCGCGGCTGCAAGCACGAGCCGCGCGAATGTGCCGTGAGACGTGCAGCCAAGCGGCTCACCGCCGGAATCTGCGACATCGATATTCCAACGTTTGAGCTCGGCGCCGACGCGGCGCGCGAGATCGCGGTCGGGCGTGATCAAAGCACACGTCGCGTGCGGCGTTTCCAAAGCCTCGCGCATGCAAATGGCCACCGCGAGCGCCTCTTCGCCCTCATGCGCGGCTTCGATGATTGCAACGTCCTCAAGGGCCGTCGCGAATGAAGGATGAAATGCCGACTGGAACTCGCGCCAACGATCCGTCGTGTCGGCCGGACGCAGCGCCTCGGAAACGAGGCGCGCGCGCGCTGCGAGCACCGGTTCCGGCGTGCCGAGTTCCTCGACATCGCGGCGCGAAATTCCAAGCACCGGCATCAGCCGCTTCAGCGCTGCTTGCGGATGGCCGAAGCCGCTTTCGGCGCGCTCTGGGCGCGCATCGGCGATCTCGGCCCAGGCGGCATCATCGATGTCGCGATCCAAACCGGGGAGCACGACGGCGCCCGCCGGATGATGCGCGGTTGCGGCGAGCAACCGCGCCGTCGCTTTGTTTGTGCCGGTCGAACCGAGCGCGATCACCGGGCCTTGGGTGGTGCTGCCGCGCAATCGCGCTATCTCGCGCTCGGCGAAAGCGACCTGCCGAGCGGCGCGATCGACGAAGCCGCGCTCCCCAAGAATTTGCGGCCATTGCTTGATTGCCACATCAAGGAAGTCTGTCGTGATGCGCCAGAATTGATCGAACTCGCCGGCGCCCGCATCAGTGACGCTCTTCCACGCCACATCTTCTATGATCAGCTCGTCGATGAGATCGGCGAGGTCGCCGGCGAGCGACCACGCATCGGCGGGCGTCGTTGCAACGATGAGCGTCTCGTTGTGATCATGGGTGCGCCGGCCCTGCTCGTCGATGGAGACGATGGCGTGTTTGACGCCCTCGGCCCATTTCAACACGAGATCGGCAAGAAGCAGCCGGCGTTCGATATCGGGAATGGCGCGCGGCAGGTCCGGCCCCGGCGCGTCGTCGGCGCTTTCGTCGAAATACGGGGCCTCGCTCGCCTCCATCGCGCCGAGCGGCAGAATGCGCGGCAGTATGGCGGCGGGTCTGCCGATCGCGTGCCGCAGCGCGACGATGAGCGCCGCGCGTGAACGCCGCGTCGGCACGTAGATGGTCGCGCGCCCGAAGGCGAGCGGGTCGCTCTTCTCCGAAAGCCCAGGGATGATCGAGCCATCGAGCAGCGCCCGCGCGAAGGTGGGCAGAAAATCGACGCTCGGCGGGACGGTGAAGACGCGGGGGCCACGCATGGCCTGCTCTTACGACCTTCGCAACCGAGTCGCGAGGCCGATCGGGCGGGGATTGCGGAGATCGGCGCCGGCTCGGCTAAACCCTTTGGCCATTAGACATTTGCGCCGTCTCATGGTCGGATTGGCCCATGCCCGCCCTCGCCAAAACCGTCCCGGACATCCGCCACCGCGCCGATGACCCGGTGGAAGCGCGCCACCTCATCCGCTCCGGTGCGGTCACCGGCACGACCGCCGGCCTCGCGGCAGGCTACGTCCAGGGCAATCTCGCCATTCTGCCCAGCGAATATGCCGCCGATTTCCAGCGCTTCTGCGCCTTCAATCCGAAGCCCTGCCCGCTGATCGGCATGTCCGAGCCCGGCAGCCCGCGCGTGCCGGCGCTCGGGCAGGACCTCGACCTCAGGACCGACGTTCCGGCTTATCGGGTCTGGCGCGACGGCGAACTCGTCGGGGAAACCGACGACGTGACCGATTATTGGCGCGACGATCTCGTCGGCTTCGTCATCGGCTGCTCGTATTCGTTCGAGGAGGCGCTGACCGAGGACGGGATCGAGATCCGCCACATCACGCTGAATCGCAAGGTGCCGATGTTTGAAACGAACATCGCGACGGCGCCGGCCGGGCCGTTCCGCGGGCCGATGGTCGTCTCGATGCGGCCGCTGAAGCCGGCGGACGCCATCCGCGCCATCCAGATCACCTCGCGCTTCCCGGCGGTGCACGGGGCGCCGGTGCATATCGGCAAGCCGGAGCTGATCGGCATCAAGGATGTGCGGAAACCTGATTTCGGCGATCCCGTGCCGATCGACGACGATGAAGAACTTCCTGTGTTTTGGGCCTGCGGCGTCACGCCCCAGGCGGTGATCGCGCGGGCGCGGCCGTCGTTTTGCATCACGCACGCGCCGGGCTCGATGCTTGTCACCGATGTCCGCAACACGCGGATGGCCATTCTGTAATTCGCGAGTCGAACGCGTAAGGGGAGAAAGAATGAAGACGAAACTTACACGGCGTGAAGCCGGCAAGTTGGTTGGTGCGACGCTAACAGGTGCGCTCGCGCCGGGTGCTGCGCGCGCGCAGGGCAAGCAAATCGTAATAGGTGGCCTCTATCCGCTCTCCGGCGCGAACGCGCAGATCGGCGTCGATGCGAAACACGCCTATGAAACCGCACTCGACGTCATCAACAACAAGAACGATCTCGATCTGCCGCTAGCGAAGACCGAAGGCCTGCCCAATCTCGGCGGCGCCAAGCTGGCGATGACGTTCGCCGATCACCAAAGCGATCCGCAGAAAGGCCGCGCCGAGGCCGAGCGCCTGATCACCCAGGACAAGGTAGTGGCGCTGATCGGCACCTATCAAAGCGCGGTTGCGAACACGGCGAGCGTCGCCTCCGAGCGTTATTCGATTCCGTTTCTTGGCGCCGACACGTCGTCGCCGAGTCTGCATCGGCGCGGGCTGAAATTCTTCTTCCGCGCGGCGCCGCATGACGAAATGTTCACGCAGACGATGTTCGACTTCTTCGACGAGATGAAGAAGAAGGGTAAGTCGATCCAATCTGTCGCATTGTTCTATGAAGACACGATTTTTGGCGCGGACTCCTCGGCCGTACAGCGCAAGCTTGCAGCCGCGCACGGGGTCAAAGTCGTCGCCGACATCAAGTACCGCTCGAATTCGCCGTCGCTCACGGCGGAGGTGCAGCAGCTCAAGGCCGCCAATGCGCAGGTGCTGATGCCGTCAAGCTACACGACGGATGCTATCCTGCTCATGAAGACGATGGCCGAACTCGGCTACAAGCCCTCCGCAATTCTTGCTCAAGACGCGGGCTTTTCCGAGCAAACTCTCTTCAATGCGATCGGCGCGGCAGGTGAGGGCGTGATGACCCGCTCGACCTTCTCGCTCGATCTCGGGCAAAAGAAGCCCTCGGTCGCCAAGGTGAACGAGCTGTTCAAGGCGCGCTCCGGCAAGGACCTCAACGACCTCACCGCGCGTCAATTCACCGCCGCGATGGTGATGGCGGACGCGATCAACCGCTCGAAGACCGGCGAGCCGCTGGCGATTCGGGAAGCGCTCGCGACAACCGATTTGCCGGGCGAACAAACGATCATGCCGTGGCGGCGCGTCAAATTCGACGAAAGCGGCCAGAACAACGATTGCACGCCGGTGCTGCTGCAGCGGCGTGGCGACAAGTATGTCACGGTGTTTCCGGCGGAATACGCCGTGGCCGACGTCGCGTGGGGCTGATCGGGATGTGAGCGAAGCGCACCGGCTTCCATGCTGAACGCGGCCAATCTCGCGCAAATCCTCATGAGCGGCCTGCTCATGGGCCTCATCTATGCGCTGATCGCCGCCGGCCTGTCCCTGATCTTCGGCCTCATGGACGTCGTCAATTTCGCCCATGGCGAATTCCTGATGACCGCGATGTATGCGACCTTCGGCCTCGTCGTCCTCCTGTCGCTCGATCCGCTGATCCTGTCGCCGATCGTTGCCGCGATCATGTTCGTCGTCGGCGCGTTCTGCTATCGCGCCATCATCGTGCATGCGATGCGGGCGCGCACCAATGTCGGCATGGTGCAGGTCTTCGCGACCTTCGGTCTCGCGATCGTTATCCGCGGTCTCGCGCAATTCGTCTTCACGCCGGACTATCGCTCGATCCCAAAATCCTGGCTGGGCGGCCAGACATTTTCGCTCTTCGGTGTCTATATGCCGGCGCCGCAGCTTGCCGGTGCGCTCGCTTCGTTGCTTGCCTTCGGCGCGCTGTGGCTACTCATGAAGAAAACCGATTTCGGCAAGGCGCTCGAGGCGACGCGAGAAGACGCCGGCGCCGTCGGCCTCGTCGGCATCGATCGCAACCGCGTGTTCGCCATGGGATGGGGATTGGGCGCGGCGCTTGTCGGGCTTGCCGGCGCGATCCTCTCGATCTTTTATTATATCCACCCTGACGTCGGCGGACCCTTCGCATTGATCGCTTACGTGACGGTGGCGCTCGGCGGCTTCGGCAGCGTCTTCGGCGCGCTCGCGGCCGGCGTCATTGTCGGCCTCGTCGAGGCGATCTCGGCGACCGTGCTGCAGCCTTCGATGAAGGCGATCGGCATTTATGCCGTGTATCTGATTGTTGTTTTCCTGCGTCCGCGCGGATTGTTCGGGCACCTCTGATGGCGAGCGCCTTCGAGACCCGCCGCCGCAATCAGCTGATCATTGCTGCCGTTGTCGTTGCTGTCATGATCGCGCTGCCACTCGGCATCAAGGATGTCTACGTCCAGAACATCCTCGTCCTCACGGTGATGTATGCCGCGCTGTCGCAATCCTGGAACATTCTTTCAGGCTATTGCGGCCAGATATCGCTCGGCCACGCGCTTTACTTCGGCATCGGCGCTTATGCTTCGACATTGCTGTTCGTGAAATTCGGCGTGATCCCCTGGTTCGGCATGGCGATCGGCGGCGTGTTTGCAGCGGCGATCGCCTTGATCGTCGGCTGGCCGTGCTTCAGGCTTGGCGGCCACTACTTCACCATTGCAACGATCGTGCTCGCCGAAATAGGACTGATCCTCTTCCTCAATTGGGATTATGCCGGCGCCGCGAGCGGATTGCAGATTCCGGTCAGCGGCGATTCATGGACGACGTTCACCTTCCTGCGCTCGAAGCTGCCTTATTATTATTTCGCGCTCGGCCTCGCGGCGGTCGTGTGGCTCGTCACATACGTCATCGAAGATTCGAAATGGGGCTATTACTGGCGCGCCGTGCGCGAGAATACGCTCGCGGCGCAAAGCCTTGGCGTGCAGGTGTTCCGTTCAAAAATGGCGGCGGCGGCTTTGTCTGCATTCTTTACCGCGATTGGCGGTAGTTTCTATGCGCAATTCGTCTCCTACATCGACCCCGACAGCGTCATGGTGTTCCAGTTCTCGCTGCTGATGGCCTTGCCGGCGGTGATTGGCGGCATCGGCACATTGTGGGGTCCCCCGCTCGGCGCCGCCGTGCTGATCCCATTCACTGAACTCACGCGCAGCTACATGGGCGGCGGCGGCAAAGGGTTCGATCTCATCTTCTATGGCGCGGTGATCATGATCATCGCGCTGGCGCGGCCGGAAGGATTACTGTCGCTGGTCTGGCGCCGGAGGCCGGCCCCGCCGTGAGCGCATTGCTCAAGACGGAGGCGCTGACCGTGCGCTTCGGCGGCATTCTCGCCAATGCCAACATTTCGATCGGCGTGGAGGAGGGCGAGATTTTGGGCCTCATCGGCCCGAACGGCGCCGGCAAATCGACTCTGTTCAATCTCGTCGCCGGCACCTATCGGCCAACGTCGGGTCGCATCCGTTTTGAGGGCCGCGACATAACGCGGCTGCCGCCGGCGGTTCGCTGCAAGCTCGGCATCGCGCGCACGTTCCAGGTGGTCAAAAGCTTCGAGACGATGAGCGTGCTTGAAAACGTCGTTGTCGGCGCGCTGGTACGTCATGTGAGCACGCGCGCGGCGCGCGAGGAAGCT
>Ga0136846_1212596_pt1 | contig 11394 bp, 10 predicted proteins | sample HopSoiMetagenom2_FD_96841 | JGI IMG/M metagenome (GOLD analysis project Ga0136846, IMG submission 96841) | Grasslands soil microbial communities from Hopland, California, USA - 2 Assembly 2016 (version 4) | ecosystem: Environmental > Terrestrial > Soil > Grasslands | place: USA: Hopland... | reverse complement strand
GTGCTGCTGCTCGCGGCGATCGTGATCATCGCCAACATCATCGTGGACCTGCTCTATGCCGTGATCGACCCGCGGGTGCGGCTCGGCTAGCGTCGGCCGGCCGAAAAGGGTTAGGTAGGCACGTGTCATCTTCCGCAACGACCCTCGAGGAGAGCGCGCCCGGTGGTTCGGCCTCGGGCGACCCTCTTCTCGTCGTCAAGGACCTGAAGGTCCACTTCCCGACCGGTGACGGCATCGTGAAGGCCGTCGACGGGCTGAGCTACACCGTCGAGCGGGGCAAGACCCTGGGGATCGTCGGTGAGTCCGGCTCGGGCAAGTCGGTGTCGAGCTCGGCGATCATGGGCCTCTTCCACGGCACCAACGCCCAGCTGTCGGGGCAGATCATCCTGGACGGCACCGACGTGCTCACGCTGTCCGAGGACCAGATGCGCAAGCTCCGCGGCCGCGACGTGGCGATGATCTTCCAGGACCCGCTCTCGGCCCTCCACCCCTACTTCACGGTGGGCGCGCAGATCATCGAGGCCTACCGGGTGCACGCGGACGTGTCCAAGAAGGTCGCGCGGCGCCGCGCCATCGAACTGCTCGACCGGGTCGGCATCCCGCAGCCGGACCGGCGGGTCGACGACTACCCGCACCAGTTCTCCGGCGGCATGCGGCAGCGCGCGATGATCGCGATGGGGCTGGTCAACGACCCGTCCATGCTGATCGCCGACGAGCCGACCACGGCGCTGGACGTGACCGTCCAGGCGCAGATCCTCGACCTGCTCCAGGACCTGCAGAAGGAGTTCAACTCCGCGATCATCATCATCACCCACGACCTGGGCGTCGTGGCCGAGATGACCGACGACACCCTGGTGATGTACGGCGGGCGGGCAGTCGAGTACGGCAAGACCTCCGAGATCCTGACCCACCCCGAGATGCCATACACGTGGGGACTGCTCTCGAGCGTGCCCGAGGTCACCGGGGACACCAGCGCCAAGCTGATCCCGATTCCGGGCAGTCCGCCGAGCCTCCTGAACCCGCCGTCCGGTTGCCACTTCCACCCGCGGTGCGCCTTCCGCGACAAGGTGCCGGGGGACCTGTGCCGCACCACGACACCGGAGCTGGCGCCCGGCAACCGGGGCTCGACGCACCTCAAGCGCTGCCACCTCGCCGACCCCGAGGCCATCTACCAGACCGAGGTCCTGCCGGAGATCGCTCCGGACCTGGTCGAACAGCTGGGCGAGAAGAGCGGATCCTGATGTCCACGACCGAGCACACCGAGCCCGAGAAGGCCGGCGAGGAGCCGGAGGAGGAGCCCGTCCTCATCACCGACGCGGACATCGACCCCTTCGAGGGGTTCGCCGCCGCGGAGGCGCCGAAGGACGCCAAGCCGATCCTCACCGTCGACAACCTGCGGATGTACTTCCCGGTCAAGTCCAACGGGGTCGTCCACCGCACCGTGGGCTACGTGCAGGCGGTCGACGGGGTGTCGTTCGAGGTGGTCGAGGGCGGCTCGCTCGGGCTGGTCGGCGAGTCCGGCTGCGGCAAGTCGACCACCGGCCGGCTGATCACCCGGCTGCTGACGCCGACCGGGGGCGCGATCAACTTCGAGGGCCGGGACATCGCCCACCTCAAGATGCGCGAGCTCAAGCCGCTGCGGCGCGACATCCAGATGATCTTCCAGGACCCCTACACATCGCTGAACCCGAGGCACACGGTGGGCTCGATCGTGGGGGCGCCCCTGCGCATCCACAAGGTCGTGCCCGAGAAGCAGGTCCTCTCGCGGGTCAAGGAGCTGCTCGAGATCGTCGGGCTCAACCCGGAGCACTACAACCGGTTCCCCAACGAGTTCTCCGGCGGCCAGCGCCAGCGCATCGGCATCGCCCGGGCGTTGACCCTGAACCCGAAGCTGCTGGTGGCCGACGAGCCGGTCTCCGCGCTCGACGTCTCGATCCAGGCCCAGGTCGTCAACCTGCTGCAGGGGATCCAGCAGGAGTTCAACGTCGCGTTCCTCTTCATCGCCCACGACCTCGCCATCGTCCGGCACTTCTGCCCCGAGGTCGCGGTGATGTACCTCGGGAAGATCGTCGAGATCGGCGACCGCGAGAGCATCTACCTGCACGCGCACCACCCCTACACGCAGGCCCTCCTGTCCGCGGTGCCCGACGTCAAGCAGGCCGCGATCGGCGGGCGCCGTGAGCGGATCCGGCTCACCGGCGACGTACCCAGCCCGATCAACCCGCCCTCGGGCTGCCGGTTCCGCACCCGCTGCCCGATCGCCCAAGAGATCTGTGCGAAGGTCGAGCCTCCGCTGCTACAGATCGGGCCCAAGCAGAAGGTGGCCTGCCACTTCCCGGGCGACATCGGCCACCACCCGGCCGAGCCGATCACTGCGTCGTTGCTCGGTGTGGACGCCCAGGGCAACGCCGTCCCCGGAGAGACGGCGATGGGCGATGACGCCCTGAACCACCCCGGCTACGCAGACACCTGGTACGACCTGGGCACGAAGTCCTTTGGGCGAGGCTGACGAGCTCTTCGACGCCGGTTCGCTCCGCCAGCCGCCAGCCGGGCCGGGTCAGGGCGCGGTCGGCAGCGGCTCGCTGAGCTCGGCGTCGCACGCGGCAGCACCGCTCGCCGTACGCATGCGGCCGCGGACGCTGGACGAGCTCGTCGGTCAGGAGCAGCTGCGGGCACCGGGTTCACCGCTGCGTCAGCTGGTCGAGGGCGACCAGTCGATGTCGCTGCTGCTGTGGGGTCCGCCCGGCACCGGCAAGACCACGATCGCGGCGATCCTGAGCCAGCAGACCGACCGGCGGTTCGTCGAGGTCTCCGCGGTGTCGGCCGGCGTCAAGGAGGTGCGGGCGGCGATCGACGCCGCGCGGGCCGAGGTCGTCGCGAGCGGTCACGAGACCGTGCTGTTCGTCGACGAGGTGCACCGGTTCAGCAAGGCGCAGCAGGACGCGCTGCTGCCGGGCGTCGAGAACCGCTGGGTCACCCTGGTCGCCGCCACCACGGAGAACCCCTTCTTTTCGGTGATCTCCCCTCTCCTCTCGCGCAGCCTGCTGCTGCGGCTTGAGCCCCTGACCGACGACGACGTCCGAGCGGTCCTCGACCGCGCCCTCGTCGACGAACGAGGGCTGGCTGGCGCCTACACGCTCGAGGAGGACGCGCTGGACCACCTGGTGAGGCTGGCGGGCGGTGACGCACGGCGCTCGCTGACCTACCTCGAGGCGTCGGCCGGAGCGGCCTCCTCCCGGGGCAGCACCACCATCGACCTCGAGATGGCCGAGACCGCGGTCGACCAGGCCGCCGTGCGCTACGACCGTCAGGGCGACCAGCACTACGACGTGACCAGCGCGTTCATCAAGTCGCTGCGCGGCTCGGACGTGGACGCGGCGCTGCACTACCTGGCCCGGATGATCGAGGCAGGGGAGGACCCCCGCTTCATCGCCCGCCGGCTGGTGATCCTGGCCAGTGAGGACATCGGGCTGGCCGACCCGACCGCGCTACCGACCGCCGTGGCCGCGGCGCAGGCGGTCCAGCTGATCGGCATGCCCGAGGCCCGGCTGAACCTCGCGCAGGCCACCATCGCGCTGGCCATCGCGCCCAAGTCGAATGCCGTCATCACCGCCATCGAGGCGGCCTCGGCCGACGTGCGCGCCGGCAAGATCGGTCCGGTCCCGCCGCACCTGCGTGACGCGCACTACCAGGGCGCCCAGACCCTTCGTGACGCCTCGTCCTTCGGCTCCTCAAGGACCGGGAGCAAGGTCTCTTACACCTACAGCCACGACGAGCCCTTCGGCATCGCCGAGCAGCAGTACGCACCCGACGTGGTCCTGGACGCGGAGTACTACCGCCCGACGTCGCTGGGCGCCGAGGCCGCGATCAAGGAGCGCTGGGAGCGGGTCCGCCGGATCATCCGCGGAAATGACGGACGGTAGGGTCTTTTCCCATGGCGTGGCTGCTCGTGACCGTGACCGCCGTCCTGGCGGTGCTGGTCCTTGCCCTCGCGCTCCGGGTCCGTCGTCTCGACGCCCAGGTGGCCCGTCTGCTCGCTTCGAGTGACTCCGGACTCCTCCCGGAGGAGCATCCCGACAACACGTCCCCGGCGCTCGACGAGAAGCCGGCGGTGCCCGAGTTCGTGATCACCCGGATCGGTGAGCCCGAGCCCGAACCGGCCGAGCCGGTGCCCACCGTGCCGCCGCCGGTCTTCGCCGACCTCCTGCTCAAGGAGACCGTGGTCCAGACGGCGTCGCTTTTCCAGGGGCTGCGCCGGGCGCTGGCGCCCGAGGCCCGGAACCGGATCCGCTTCCAGATGCGCCAGGAGGTCAAACGCTCCCGCAAGCAGCGGCGGGCCGAGCTCCGGGAGGTGCGCCGGGAGTGGGCCGCCCGGCAGCGAGCCGCCACGGCGGCCGAGGAGCGAGCCGAGGGCTCGGCGGCATGAGGCGCGGGCTCTGGTTCGCCGCCGGGGCCGGGACCGCGATCTACGTGGTGATCCGCGGTCGCCGCGCGGCCGAGGCCCTCACCCTCGACGGTCTCCAGGACCGGCTGAACGGGCTGGCCGTCGGTGCCCGGATGTTCCGGGACGAGGTGGCGCAGGGCAAGGCCGAGGCCGAGACCGAGCTGCGGGAGCGGTTCGCCACCGGACCGGGCGAGATCGGGGCGCAGGGCAGACCAGAGCTGACATCGAGACAGGAAGAGGAGGGCTAGGACGCCATGGACACCGCCGACATCCGACGGAACTTCGTCGCGCACTTCGAGAACGACACGCGCTGGGGTGCCCACACCGCCGTACCGTCCGCCTCGCTGCTGCTCGACGACCCCACCCTGCTGTTCGTGAACGCCGGCATGGTGCCGTTCAAGCCCTACTTCCTCGGCGACGAGACACCGCCGTACCCCCGCGCCACCAGCGTGCAGAAGTGCATCCGCACGCCCGACATCGAGGACGTCGGCCGGACGACGCGCCACGGCACCTTCTTCGAGATGTGCGGCAACTTCTCCTTCGGCGACTACTTCAAGGAGGGCGCCATCGAGCTCGCCTGGGAGCTGGTCACCAAGCCCCGTGACCAGGGCGGCTGGGGGCTCGAGGAGAGCCGTCTCTACCCGAGCGTGTACGTCGAGGACACCGAGGCACTCGAGCTCTGGAAGAAGATCTCCGGCCTGCCCGAGGAGCGGATCCTGCGGCTGGGCAAGAAGGACAACTACTGGTCGATGGGGGTCCCCGGCCCCGGCGGGCCGGCCTCGGAGATCCTCTACGACCGCGGCAGCGAGCACGGTCCGGACTTCGACCCCACCCTGCTGGGCCCGGACATGCCCAGCAAGCTCGAGGACCGCCTCCTGGAGCTCTGGAACCTGGTCTTCATGCAGGAAGAGCTCAGCGCCGTGCGGGCCAAGGACGACTTCGACGTAGCTGGTCCGTTGCCGAAGAAGAACATCGACACCGGCATGGGGCTGGAGCGCGTGGCCTTCCTGTTGCAGGGCGTCGACAACCTGTACGAGATCGACGTGATGTTCCCGGTCATCGAGAAGGCTCAGGAGCTGACCGGCCGGGCCTACGGCACGAACCACGAGGACGACGTCCGGTTCCGGGTCGTGGCCGACCACGTCCGCAGCTCGCTGATGCTCATCGGTGACGGCGTTACGCCGGGCAACGAGGGCCGGGGCTACGTGCTGCGCCGGCTGGTGCGGCGCGCGATCCGCTCGATGCGGCTGCTCGGGTGCGAGGACCCGGTGCTGCCGGAGCTGCTGCCGGTCAGCCGCGACAAGATGGGTGAGACCTACGAGGGATTGAAGCGCGACTGGCAGCGGATCTCGACGGTGGCGTTCGCGGAGGAGGACGCGTTCCGGCAGACGCTGCGGGCCGGCACCGCCATCTTCGAGACGGCGACCGCGGAGGTGAAGCAGGCGGGCGGCAGCGAGCTGTCCGGCGACCGGGCGTTCGCGTTGCACGACACCTACGGCTTCCCGATCGACCTGACCCTCGAGATGGCGGCCGAGCAGGGGCTCAACGTCGACGAGGTCGGGTTCCGCCGGCTGATGAACGAGCAGCGGCAGCGGGCCAAGGACGACGCGCGGGCCAAGAAGGGAGCGCACCGCGACGCGACGGCGTACCGCGCGGTCGCCGACTCGATGGGCGCGCCGGTGCAGTTCACGGGGTACGCCGAGACGGCCACCGACGGCGCGGTCAGCGCCCTGGTCACGGCGGACGGCGTGGTCGACGCGGTCCGCGAGGGCGACGAGGTGGAGCTGGTGCTCGACCGGACGCCGTTCTACGCCGAGGGCGGCGGCCAGCTCGCCGACCAGGGGATCATCGAGCTCTCCAACGGTGCGCGGCTGCGGGTCGACGACGTGCAGTCGCCGATCACCGGGCTGATCGTGCACCAGGCGACCGTGCTCAATGGCGAGGTCACCCCCGGGCTCGAGGCGCACTCCGAGGTGGACCTGGCGCGCCGGATGTCCATCTCCCGCGCCCACACCGCCACGCACATGGTGCACAAGGCGTTCCGCGAGGCGCTGGGGGAGACGGCCACGCAGGCCGGGTCGGAGAACGCGCCGGGCCGGTTCCGGTTCGACTTCTCCGCGGCGGGCGCGGTGCCCGAGTCGGTGATGGCCGACGTCGAGGCCCGTGTCAACGACGTGATCCTCGACGACCTGGCCGTGCAGGCCGAGATCATGAGCCAGGCCGAGGCGGTCCGGTCAGGCGCGATGGCCCTGTTCGGCGAGAAGTACGGCGACCAGGTCCGCGTGGTCTCGGTCGGCGACTGGGCGCGCGAGCTGTGCGGCGGCACCCACGCCGGCAGCTCGGGCAAGCTCGGTGTGATCAAGCTGCTGCACGAGTCGTCGATCGGGTCCGGCGTACGCCGGGTGGAGGCGCTCGTCGGCGCGGACGCCTACCGGTTCCTGGCCCGCGAGCACGTCCTGGTCAACCAGCTCTCCGAGGCGCTGAAGGCGCGGCCGGAGGAGCTGCCGGAGCGGGTCAACGACATCGTCGAGAAGCTGCGCGCGGCCGAGAAGGAGCTCGAGAAGGTCCGGGTCGGCCAGCTGCTCGCCCGGGGCGGAGAGCTGGCGGCCGGCGCCGAGCAGGTCGGCGGGATCGCGGTGGTCGCCACCCGGGCGCCCGGCGCGGCCGGCGGCGACGTGCGCACGCTGGCGCTCGATGTCCGCGGCCGGCTGCCTGCGGGCCAGCCCGGGGTGGTCGTGGTCATCGGCGACGCCGACGGCAAGGTCTCGGTGGTCGCGGCGGTCAACGACGAGGCCCGGGGCCGAGGGCTGAGCGCGAACGACCTGGTCCGCGCCGTCGGCCCCCTGCTGGGCGGCAAGGGCGGCGGCAAGGACGACGTCGCCCAGGGCGGCGGCAGCGACGCCTCCCGCATCGACGAGGCCCTGGCCCTGGTCCGGTCCGAGGTCGGGAAGGCCGCCTCCTGAGCCACGGTCATCTGGCCACGCCGACCCGTCGTTACCCGTCACGGGTAACGACGGCTCGGCGTCGGGCGATACATCGTTCGGGGCTGGCGATACATCGTTCCACGCCGACCCGTCGTTACTCGTTACGGGTAACGACGGCTCGGCGGGGTGGAACTGGCACCGAGCCGTCGTCACTGCTCATCGGTGACGAGGGGTCGGCGGGCGGGAGGACGGGGTGAGGTACGGCGTGCGGCTGGGCCTGGACCCCGGGGACGCGCGGATCGGGGTGGCTCGGTCCGACCCGGCCGGAGTGCTGGCCACCCCGGTCGAGACCGTCCAGCGCGGCCGGGGGGACCTGGCGCGGATCGCCGAGCTGCTGTCGGTGGAGCAGGACGGCGACCCGGAGCGGGTGCTGGAGGTGGTCGTCGGCCTGCCCAGGTCGCTGTCCGGCGGAGAGGGGCCGGCTGCGGCGAAGGTGCGCGAGTGGGCCGGGAGACTGGCCCGGGCGATCGCCCCGGTCCCGGTGCGGCTGGCCGACGAGAGGCTCACCACCGTGAGTGCGGAGGCTATGCTGCGCGACCGGGGGCGTTCGGGGGCGAGACGTCGTGCGGTGGTCGACCAGGCCGCCGCGGTGGTGATCCTGCAGCACGCGCTGGACACCGAGAGAGCAAGCGGCACCGCGCCCGGAGAGATCATCGAGGAGAGAGACTGACCATGACCGACATGGACGACCTCCTCCGGGGTCAGCAGCCCTCGACGCCGGCCGGAGGGCGGCGGGCGCAGAAGCAGCGCCGGCGCGGCCCCGGCTGCCTGATCGCACTGGTGATCCTCGCCGTGCTGGTGGGCGCCGGCTACTGGGGCGTGACCACCGGGATCGGCAAGGTCAAGGACCAGTTCAGCTCGGCCGACGACTACCCGGGGCCGGGCGGCGCGGACGTCACCTTCGAGGTCAAGCCGGGCGACAGCATCGCGGAGATGGGCCGGGGGCTGAAGTCGGCCGACATCGTCGCGTCGGTCGAGGCGTTCATCGACGCCGCCAACGGCAACGCGCAGTCGAACTCGATCCAGGCGGGCTACTACCCGCTCAAGAAGCAGATGAAGGCTTCCGACGTGGTCGCCGTCCTGGTGGACCCCGACAACATCGTGACGACGTCGGTGGCCATCCCCGAGGGGTTCACGGTCGACCAGATCGTGGCCCGGCTGGTCAAGGAGACGGGGTTCAAGAAGGAGGAGTTCGAAGCCGCGCTCAAGGACCCGCAGGCGCTCGGCCTGCCCGCGGACGCCAAGGGGAACGCGGAGGGCTACCTCTTCCCGGCGACCTACTCGTTCGGCCCGGACGAGAAGCCGGCCGACATGCTCCATGACATGGTCGGGCGCTGGCAGCAGGCCGCCCAGCAGAACGAGCTCGAGGCCGGCGCCCAGGCACTTGGGTACACGCCGCACGAGATCATGACGATCGCGAGCCTGATCGAGGCGGAAGGACGCGGGAAGTACCGCGCCAAGATCTCGCGGGTCATCTACAACCGGCTGGAGAACCCGGACAACGGCACGACCAACGGGCTGCTCGAGATCGATGCCACGGTCAACTACGCCCTCGGACGCGACGACCTCGGTGTCGCGCTGACCCAGGAGGACCTCGACGTCGACTCGCCGTACAACACCCGCAAGAACCCGGGGCTGCCGCCGGGCCCGATCGGCTCGCCGGGCGACGACGCGATCCAGGCCGCGCTGCACCCCGCGGAGGGGCCGTGGCTCTGGTACGTCACGGTGGACCTCAAGACCGGCGAGACCAAGTTCACCGACGACTACGACACGTTCCTCGAGTACAAGCAGGAGCTCGCGACGTACTGCGAGACCTCGGACGCGTGCTGACGCCGTCATGAGGTGTGCGGTCCTCGGCGACCCGGTCGACCACTCCCTGTCCCCGGTGATCCACCGGGCGGCCTACCGCGACCTGGGTCTCCAGGACTGGCGGTACGACGCCGTGCAGGTCCCGGCCGGCGGTCTGGCGGCCTTCGTGGACGGGCTGGACCCGGCCGAGTGGCGTGGGCTGTCACTGACCATGCCGCTCAAGCGCGAGGCGCTGCCGATCCTGTCGTCCTACGACGAGTGGGTGTCGGCCACGGGGGCCTGCAACACCGTGCTCCTCGAGCCTGACGGGACCAGGCACGGTCTCAACACCGACGTGACCGGGGCACTGATGGTGCTGGGGGAGCACGACGTACCGCTGGAGCGGGCGGTGGTGCTCGGCGGCGGCGCGACGGCCACGTCCCTCCTGCTGGCCCTGGCCGAGCGCGGGCTGCGGCACGCCACCCTCGTAGTCCGCGACCCGGAGCGGGCGGGCGACACGGTGCATGCGCTGGCCGCACACCGGTCGGCCCCGGAGGTCGAGCTGCGCACGCTGGCCGTGGTCGAAGGGGAGGCCGAGAGCCTCACCGGCGACGTACTCGTCTCCACGCTGCCGACCTCGGCCCAGGTCCCGGAGCTGCTGGCCGCTGTGGCCGACCTCCCGGTCGTCTTCGAGGCCGTGTACGACCCCTGGCCCACGCCGCTGGCCGCGGCGGCCGAGCGCACCGGCCGCACCGTGCTGAGCGGCGTCGACCTGCTGGTCGCGCAGGCCATCAACCAGGTCGTGGCGATGACCGGCCGGCACGACGTGCCCGCCGGAGCGATGCGGCGCGCGGCCGAGGAGGAGCTCGCCTCGAGGTTGTCGAGGTGACGGACCTCTACCCCGTGACGGCGGTCGCCGCCGGTGTCGCGGGGCTGGTCGCGGGTGTGCTGGTGCCGCGCCTCATCGCGTGGGTGCCCGAGCCCGACGAGCCCGACCCGGAGGAGAAGGACGGCGAGCCGGAGGAGCCCAAGGAGCTGTACGCCGACATCGCGGCACGCCCCGGGTTGATCTGGCTGACGACCCCGGCCACCGGGATGAGCGCCGCGGCGATCGGACTGGTGCTCGGCTGGCACGTGTCGCTGCTCGTGGTGCTGCCGCTGGTGCCCGTCGGGGTTGCGCTGGCGGTCATCGACTGGCGGACCCGGCTGCTGCCCACCAGGCTGATCGCGCCGGCGTACGCCCTGACGGTCGTGACGGTCCTGCTCGCTTTTCTCCTCGGTGACCGGGACTTGCACGACCTGGAGCGCACCGCGCTGGGCTGGCTGGTCTACGGCGGGATGTTCTTCGTGCTCTGGTTCATCTACCCGCGCGGCCTCGGCTACGGCGACGTCCGCCTCTCCGGGGTCCTAGGGCTGGCCCTGGGCTGGTTGGGCTGGGCCGAGCTGTGGGTCGGCATCGGAGCCGGCCTGATCCTCGGTGGCCTGGGCGGAGGGCTGCTGTCGCTGGTGACCCGGCGGCGGGACTACCCGTTCGGTCCGTTCATGCTGGTTGGTGCCCTGGTGGGTGTCGTTGCCGGACAGCCGCTCATCACCGCCCTCTACGGCTGACACAATCTTTCCCATGTTGTCCACGCCACGAAAGCGCGCACCGGGCGCGCTCCGCGCGGAAGCGGCACGCTTCCGCGGGGACCCCGGAAGAACATGTTGCGCTGGCTGACCGCGGGGGAGTCGCACGGCCCGTCCCTCGTCGCCATCCTCGAGGGGCTGCCCGCCCACGTGCGGGTGTCCTCCGACGACATCCGCGACGCCCTGGCGCGGCGCCGGCTGGGCTACGGACGCGGCGCCCGGATGAAGTTCGAGCAGGACGAGGTGACGCTCCTGGGCGGCGTACGCCACGGTGAGACCCAGGGCGGCCCCGTCGCGATCCAGATCGGCAACACCGAGTGGCCCAAGTGGGAGAAGGTGATGTCGGCCGACGCTGTCGACCAGGTGGAGCTCGAGGGATCGGCGCGGAACGCGCCACTCACGCGTCCCCGGCCCGGCCACGCCGATCTCGTGGGCATGCAGAAGTACGCCTTCGACGAGGCCCGCCCGGTCCTCGAGCGCGCTTCGGCTCGGGAGACCGCCGCCCGGGTGGCCCTCGGACGGGTCGCCTCGAACTTCCTGGAGCCGGCGGTC
>Ga0136846_1238754_pt1 | contig 11395 bp, 10 predicted proteins | sample HopSoiMetagenom2_FD_96841 | JGI IMG/M metagenome (GOLD analysis project Ga0136846, IMG submission 96841) | Grasslands soil microbial communities from Hopland, California, USA - 2 Assembly 2016 (version 4) | ecosystem: Environmental > Terrestrial > Soil > Grasslands | place: USA: Hopland... | reverse complement strand
TACGATGTCCGCGCGCAGAAGTCCGCGCGTCCTCCTGGTACAGCAGCCGAACGATGATGTCGGCATGTACGTCGAGTTCTTCAGCGCACATCGATTCAAGATCATCGCGGTGTCGACGGTCGGCGCCGCGCTTGGCGCAGTCGGTGACGCTGACATCGTCGTCACTGCGATCAACATCAACGGCGAGAACACCGGCATCGATCTCATGAGACGACTCCGCGCGGAGGCGCGGACCCGCCGGAAGCCAATTATCGTCTTGACCGCCACCGCGTGGCAGGCGACCCGAGAGCGCGCCGAGCAAGCAGGATGCGATCTGTTCTTGGCGAAGCCGTGTCTGCCACACGAGCTACTGCGTCAGATACGGTTGTTGTTGTCGCGCGAACCACGGTGAGTCAAGGGAAGTAGCGCTCAAATGCCCGCGCCGCGTCGATCCAGCTTGCTCGATCCGTCACGCCGATCATCGTGGATCTGACGGAGGTTCCACCCGGAGTCCTCTTCCACCGGTACTTTCAACGGCTGCGCCTGCCAGATCGCGATGTGTACCGCGGAAGAGCCGATTGGACCGCCTGCACACCGAGTCCCTGTCCGTCCCGCTCGGAACCTTCAGCAGGTGTTCAATGAAGGAGTGGCGGCTGAAAACGAGAATGTCGCCGCACATTCGGACACGATCCGTTTCACTTCGACTATGTTGACTCCGACGAGCCGAACCCGAATCGCGTGTCTCACGCTGCGGCCCGGCGGCGAATGTCCGCACGCACCGCAATCAGTTGATCGACCTGCGGAGCCGACCATACGCCGTCCGTACCGTGCGGACTTCGGCCGAGAACGGCGGACTCATACAACCGCGCCGCGTCCATGACACCGTCCTCGGCCAGTCACTCCACGATCATGTGCACGAACTCGAGGTATTCGTAGGCGCCGTGCCGCCCCGACAGAATGGCCGGACGCCTGCGCTGCCGCCTCTCGGTCGCGTCCTACGAGCGAGCGGACAAAGATGGCGAGTCCGTCGCTTCAGCCTTCGCACGAGCGATGTAGTGACACTGGCCAGATGAAGGCACATATTACGGATGTTTTTGTTCTCGAAGCGATGTTCGAGATCTTCAGCCATACCGTACCGCTGCATGAAATGTCGTTCGCGTTCGGTCCACACCAATCGCATCGCCGGCAGTGACGTACGGCACGTGGCGATTCGCACGTGTCCATGCATCTGAATCGCATTGGCCTCCTGGCGCCGCAGAGGCCGCGAGCACTTTGACTTGTGCGCTTGCAGTTTGCGCGTTCGCGAACATCGTGATCACAGGACGATCAGAACGCGGCCGCCGCGATCGAACGCGTCGGTGCCGCCGCCGCCTCATGATGCAGGCGCCGCAAGATTGAAAAGTCACGACATGGCCTCTGCAAGGTGATCCGTATCGCGCCCGTGCGTGATCAGTCTTCCATTCATACAAGTGAGCCGTCGTTACATTGCCGCGTAAGTAGTTGCGCATTCGGTGCATAGCGGCGTCAATGTCGACGGACGCAGTAAGTCTTACGCCTCGCGTTCGGCCGTCGCTCGATCCTCGGTCCTTCTCATCAGACATGGACCCCAGTAATCGCACTCGACTCGCGTGTGACGTCGTGGCCGACGGATTGCTGTTGTACGCAACACCGCGCGATTCGGAAACAGTGCGCGGCCGAACGCAGGAGGACGAACAATGAATCAGAAGAAATCGGTAGTCGCAATCGGTATAGCCGCCATCTTTGCTGTCAGCCCGATCATTGCCTTGGCGCAGGCCACAACGTTCAGCGGTCAAGCCGTCGCGCTTCGCGCGAATGCAGTGGGCATTGGGCTGTCGTTGTCCGATACCGGACCGCTTCCGGCAGGCGGCGGGAATCTGAAAACGTCGTTGGCGAGCGTCAATGTTCTTGGCCTTGTATCGGCCGACGCACTGAGCAGCGCGACGTCAGGCAGCGGCGCTAGCAGTCAGTCTCAATCGTCTGCGGCGAGCGTCAATCTGCTGGGCGGCCTGGTCGCCGCGGATCTGGTGAAATCGAACTCGAACGCGACTTGCAGTGGTGGTCAGGCCGCAGTGACTGGCAACTCCGAGCTCGTCGGTCTGATCGTCGCAGGACAGCCCGTCGTCAACCTCAACCCGAATGTGGCGCTCTCGTTGCCGGGAGGCATCAACGTCATCGTCAACGAGCAAACGAGCTCCCCGAGCGGGAACACCGGCGCGATCACCGTGAACGCATTGCATGTCACCGGACCGAGCGTCGATATCGTCGTCGCCTCCGCACATTCCGATATCACCTGCAGCTAGTGGACGAGGAGCCATGCGGCGGCAGTGATCGCGATCGCCGTCCTTCACGGCTGCTGCTGTTGCCCGCGCGCTACGCTGCCGGCGCGGCGGTCGCGAATTCATGTGGTTGAGTGGCGCGCCGTTGTGCGCTCCGGCTTCAGAGGCAATGGCGACCTGGAGCTGATTGGCGTCCTCGAACGCACGGCGGCGATTCGCCGCGAGCGTAACGCGCGGTCGCGCCGCGGCCCCCCGAGCGCAATCGCAGACCGTAGAAGAGCGGTTCGACCACTCGCGATCGAGATCGCCCTCCTTGGAGAGCGACAGCAATCGCGACCAGTCGCTTTGATGACGTTGACGGGCCAACCGCTTCTGCCGGTCACGGCGTCCTTGTTCGCCTAGCACATGCTTTGTTATTGCCGTCTGAGACACCTGGTGGGCAGCACGCACGCATGTCAATTGTCATCGAGCGGCAGCAAACGGCGGCTATGAGGCCGAGCGAGCTGACGCAACACGTGAAGCGGCCGTCCCGCGGCGACGGGGGGCGTTCGGTTCGTTGACGAGCGAACGCGGGAAGGCCTATTGCGAGGGCCGCAGCCGGCGCCCTCAATGAACGCGGTTGTTTAGGGCGTAGTCCACCGGGCGCCGCGGCGGTGGTTGGAGTGGACGCGAATGCCGCTGCGGCCTGAGCAACCGCGCCAGGCCGGCCGCAAGAACTTCGACGATCGGATCGTGGCCATCGGTGAACGGCTGTCGGCGCGTCGAGTAGATCGTGACGACCCCCAACAGGTCGCCATCAGCGCAGATCGGCGCGCTGAGACACGTCTGCGGGGTCGGCTCGAGTTGCAGCGTCAGGTTCCCGAGGTCCAGCGCCGCGTCAGAGTTCACGATCGCCTGCCGGTTTGCGCCAACCCAGCCCGTCAGCCGCTGACCCAGTGGAATGGTCGTTCCCGCGATCTGCGCGGCGTGCGCGCCGGCGACGAAGGTCGCCACGAGGTTGTCGGCCTCAGGAGAATGCACATATACCGCGATGATGTCCGCCGGCATCAACCGCTGGAGAATCGGCTGAACGTTCGACACGGCTTCTGCAGGATTCGCAGCCCGACCGCCTGCGAAGCCGAGATCGAACAGCGTCGCCAATGTCTCGAGGTCATGGAACGGCGTAACGGCGCGTCTCGTCTCTCCCTGCGCCGTTCGAGTGATATCGGTCAGCGCATCGGACACGTCCGGGCCATCAGTCACTGCGACAATCGTCTCGCGGATCTCCACCAATTTCTCGACGATCCGAGGATCGTACATCGTGCCGCTGCGCGCCTGCAGGAGACGAATCGCTTCGTGGTGCGATACACGCGGCCGGTACGGCCGGTCCGAGGTCATCGCGTCGAAGCAGTCCACCACCGAAAGGATCCGCGCGCCGATAGGAATCGCCTCGCCGGCGAGGCCGGCCGGATAGCCGCTCCAATCCCAGCTCTCATGGTGATGCCGTACGATGGGCACCACGGGATACGGAAAACTGATCGACGAGAGCATGTCAGCGCCGACGTCGGCGTGGCGCTTCATCTTGTCGAATTCGAGCGGCGTCAACGTGCTCGGCTTGTTCAGGATGTGCTCGGGCACGGCGAGTTTTCCAACGTCGTGGAGCAGCGATGCCGCCTCGAGCGCGCGGAGTTCCGAGGCATCGGTGATGCCGAGCGCGTGTGCGAGTTTGATGGCGTACTGCTGAACGCGCCGGATGTGACCGTGGGTGACCTGATCTTTCGCGTCGATGGCCTGCGCCAGCGTCTCGATCGTCGACAAGTACATCCCGTTCATCTGATCGAGATGACCGACGCGATCTTCCATCCGCCCGACGGCATGTTTGAACGTGGAGTAGATGATCAACGGAATCGGCGCGAGCAGCACGAGCACGAACAAGCCGGCGTTACGTTCCTGGACGAGCACGATCAACTGTGCGGCGACGACGGCGCCACCGAAGTAAGTCAACCACAACCCTCGGAAATGCTCGCGCCAGATGTGCAGCGCCCTGACTCGCTGCTCGCAGGCGATCGCAACGGCGACAAGGCCGGTGTTGAGGGTGAAAAACACTCCTGCAAAGACCAGCAGCGGAGCCACCAGGTGGCCGATCGATTGCCTGGCGTTCGCGACGCCGTCGCTCCCGGCGAGCACCAGAAACACGTGCGCCGCGCACCACATCGCCAACGGCGGCGCCGTGACGTTGTACAAGACGCGGCGCATCGGCAGGGGACGGCCGGCGGCGAGACGCATCGAAATCACGAGGCCGTCAATCGCGACGGTTATCGTTCCAGCCGCCGGACCGAACAACAGCGCCGCCGCCATCGTGAAGCTGTCGGAAATGGAGAAGCTGACGTTGGTGCCTGGTAGCCTCAGCGTTGCCGAGCCGCTCAACACCGTCAGCCCGGCAAGGATGAACCAACGCTGGTCGACCGGCTGGATCGCAAGTCCATACAGCGAAACGACGACAACGCAGACGCCCGCGCCGATGACGGCCGGGAGAAAGAGCTTCTCGCCGTTAACCCTGAACTGCGTCACGTCAGTGGGCCGTGGTTGAATGCTATGGTCGGTGAGATGTCATGGCCGCGCGTCAATGAGTGTGTTGCCCGACAGCGCGGCGTTTCCGGTCGTCAGCCCGGTGAGGTCGTTGTTGCCCCAGACGACCGTGTTGCCTTCGAGAACTGCATTGCCCCACACGACCGTGTTGCCCCACACCACCGTGTTGTCGGAGACGACGTTGTTCCCCCAGACGACCGTGTTGCCCCACACGACGGTGTTGCCCCAGACGACCGTATTGGCCCATGCTGGCTGGTTCACGTGAATCGTATTGCCCCAGACAACGGTGTTGCCCCAGACGACGGTATTGCCCCACACCACGGTTTCGCCGCCAATCGCCGACGAGCCCGCGTCGGGCGACAACGCCATGTCGAGCCACGCCGCGCCAATGGGAGACGCGTTCATGATGCCTTTCGCAAAGCGGATGGCTCCGGCGCCATTGAGTGCGCCGGCGCCTTGCGTGAGCGCGTCGTACTCCGCGCCGGCGTCATCCCGCAACAGCCCCGCGGTGTGCTGCAACACCGCTTTGATCGCGTTCGGCGGCAGGCCGCGCGTCGGGTTCGTCGAGCGGTTCGCCTGAATCACTTGTGCGACGACACCGCTGGTCACTGCGGCAGCCATGCTCGTGCCGCTCAGTGTCAAGTAGTCGTCGCCGGTAGTTCCCCAGACGCGCAACGTCGGATAAGACTGGTACAGGGTGCCCTGCTTGGCGGCGTTCGCAATCAGCCGGTAGCCGGGCGCGACGATGTCGGGCTTGGCGAGCGCGTCGTAATAACTCGGACCACGTGAACTGAACCCGTTGACGCGATCGTCGGATCGCCGGACCGTGTCCTGCGTCATGTACGAGCCGACGGTCAACGCCGACGGGGCGTTGCCTGGCGACGCGATCCCACCGTAGCCGATTACACTCGTCGAAGGGTTGCGGCCGTAGTTGCCGGCCGACGCGACTACCACGATCCCGGCGCGGACCGCGGCTTCAACCGCCTGGACGAGTGGATCGGTGGCGGCGCTCTCGTACGGCGCGTGTCCAAGCGACAGATTGATGACGTCGATACCGAGCGCCGCCTGGTTGGCCGTCGCGAACTCAACTGCGTTGATGACGTCGCTGGTATAGCCGCCGCCGGTGGCGTCGAGAGCCTTGAGCACCACGAACTGCACGGCCGGCGCGACTCCGGCGTAGGCGCCGCCGCTCAGCGCGCCGGAGCTGCCGATCAAGCCCGCGACATGCGTGCCATGACCGTAGTCGTCGTACGGCGCCGTGGCGACGCCGCCGCGCGTGAAATCGTAAAATCCGGCAATGCGCCCGGCGAAGTCAGCCGACGGCTCGAGGCCGGAGTCGATCAACGCCACGCGCACGCCGGCGCCCGTCCATGTGCCGGAAACACTGACCGAATCACGGACGACCTGATCGGTGACGAAGGGAGCCTGTGTCTGAGATGCGTCGAGAGGCGCGTCGATCGAAATCGACTTTACGCCGGGGTCGCCCGCCAGTTCCAGCAGATGAGTCGACTGAACCGTGAACGCCGCGATGCCCCGGTGATAGCGAATGAGTTTGTCGCCGCGGCTCTTCAGCAGCGACTTCACACTTTCGAGAGCGTCCCTTTCGACTTGGACGATGACGCGCTCCGGCGAATCGTCGTTCCGCTCAACGAGCTGTCGCAGCTGTGCATCGAGCTTCTGATCGCGCCGGCCGTTCGCGTGACCGTCAACTGCGGCGACCGGGGCGACGCGCATCGAGGTGAGGCCAAAGCACAAGGCACAAGCGGCGAGGCGGAGTCGATGTCGAGGGCTCATCATAAGTGACTCTGTGCGCATGTAACGGACGGACGACGACTCATCAGCAATTACGAAGCCGATGTGAACGTGTGATCCGCCGTCCTGCTAACCCTCTGCGCTTCTGCGACATAACACTTTCGTCATCGACGCGTGACCTATCGATCGCTATAGGCGCGCTCTATTTCAGGACACGTCGTGCACGTCCGAGCGCCAGGACGGAACACGGTTCCCGACGTGGCCGCACGGTCGCCTTGTGCCGATACCTGCGTATGCCGGCGTTTCCTGCGGCTTAATCCGGAGGCGCACGACAATGGCGGTACGCGGTTCGACTTGCGTCGCGACGAGACGTAGAGAGCAATCGCGAGGAGTTCTGACGCACGTGCTGCGAAAACCCAACATCGGTACGCGGGGCACCGCTCGAATTCTTGGCGGCCTCGTCGTCGTCTTCGGCGTTGGCCGCGTACTGACGACGATGATGTCGCACGGATCGTTGGCGGCCAGGCCCCAGGAGCGGTACGCCGCAGATACGATCGTCTCTTCGATTCGCGCAGAACCTCGATCGTTCAATCGCTACGCGGCGCGGGATCTCACGACGATCGTCATCACATATCTGAGCCAATCGCCGCTGGTGCGCGTCAACCGCATCACGAATCAGCTCGAACCCGAGCTCGCCGAAACTTGGGATCTCCTGCCGGACAACCGAACCTATCGCGTCCGGCTGCGGCCCGGCCTTCGGTTCTCGGACGGAGCGCCGTTCTCGGCCGATGACGTCGTGTTTTCGTTCAACGCGATTTACGACGAGCGGACCGCGAGCGTCCTCGCAGATAACTTGCGAGTCCATGGCCAACCCATCGCGGTGTGGGCCGAAGACGCCACAACCGTCGGCATCCGGTTTCCGTCAGCCTTTGGGCCCGGCCTGCGCCTCATCGAGAGCGTGCCGATTCTGCCCCGTCATTTGCTGCAGCGACGGCTCGACGCCGGAACGCTTCGATCGGCGTGGGGACCCTCAACGCCGCCGACGGAGCTGACCGGGCTCGGCCCGTTCATGCTCCGCCGATACGATGCCGGGCAGCGGCTCACGTTCGATCGCAATCCGTATCATTGGCGCTGGTCCTCCCGGACCTCCATGCGAACGCTCAGCCACGTCGTGCTCGATGTGCTACCAGATCAGGAAGCCGAGTCGCTCGGGCTCGAAACAGGGACCATCGATTTCACGCAGAGCGAGATTCGACCATCTGATTTCGGCGGGCTGAAGCGTGCGATCGACCGTGGCCGGCTAGCTGTAACGGATCTCGGCGTCGGTCTCGACGGCGATCTGTTCTGGATCAACCTCAGGACTGCTGGAGCGAAGGACCCGCGGCATCAATGGCTGCAGCACCCGGATTTCCGGCGGATCATCTCTCACAGCATCGATCGCGAGGCCTTCGTCGACAGCGTGTACATGGGGGCGGCGGTCCCGGCGTACGGACTCATCTCCCCGGGGAACCGCGAATGGTACGTAGACGCGCCGTCGCCTCCCTATGACATCGCCGCCGCCGAACGCCTGCTTGCGTCGCTGAACCTCAAGCCTGCCGACGACGGCATGCTGCACGACGGCGGCGGTGCGCCAATCCACTTCACCTTGCTGACGCAGAAAGGCAATTCGTCACTCGAGCGCGGCGCAGCCGTCATCCGTGAGAGCCTTGCGCATCTCGGCGTGCGCGTGGACGTCGTCGCTCTCGAGGTGGGCACGCTCATCGAGTACGTGTCGAGCGGCAACTACGATGCGGCGTACTTTCGTTTGCTGCTGACCGACACCGACCCGGCGCTGAACTCGGAGTTCTGGTTGAGTTCCGGCAGCGCACACATCTGGAATCCCTCTCAGCACACTCCGGCAACATCGTGGGAATCAGAAATCGATCGTTTGATGGACGGCGTATCGACCACAATGGAGCCAGCGCGGCGGCGCGCGCTGTTTGCCGAAGTCCAGCGGACGGTGGCCCGCGAGCTTCCTGTGTTGTGTTTCGCATTTCCGCGCTTGTCGGTTGCCATAAACACGCGCATCGTCGACGCGACGCCGGCGCCCTTTCGTCCGCCGGTGTTGTGGAACCCGTCGGCGATCGGCGTGAAAGAAGAGTTCGATAGTCGTCGAGATTGACGGAGTGTAAGTGAAATGCCGATCTGGCTTGCGGCCGCCGATACGCGGCGATGGCTCATCGCGACGGCGACCGGGCACCTTTCGCTCGAGGACCTGATCACATTCATCGCGACACATCGAGTCGGCGACCGACTGAGCTGGCCTCTTCTTTTCGACGCGTCGGCCGCGTCGACTGACATCGAATCGCCGGACCTCGAACGCGTCGCGCACGCCGCTGCCCTCGCGAAGCATCAACGCGGCACGGCACGGGCACCGGTAGCGCTCATCGCGCCGAATGATGCGGCGGCGTATCGGCTCATGAACGTGTATAAGGGCCTTTGCGACGAGAAGGATATCGGTGTAACCAACGTGTTTTGGTCCCGCGAAGACGCGGAACGATGGTTGACCGGCGTCGCCGGATAGGCTAGTCGACTCGATGGGTAAAACTTCACGCACCTGGAACCTGTCCGCCAACACCCTGCCGAGCAGGTTAGGCATCGCGCCAAACAATAAACAGATCGGCGTTTATGACGACTGCTGACTGCGCGGCGACGATGGCAGCAGCTGCAAACGGGAGCTCTCGATCGGCAGCGGCTCGTTCGCTGCGTGTATCAGCGTGCAGCCGGCGGCTCAGGTCCGACGCGCGTGATGAAAGTCAGTTCACTCCACGCGGGCGTTGGCCGAAATTTGCCAACACGGGCGATATCTGACACTGAGCCCCACTACACACCACTCCATCGGCGCGTCACTCAACCGGCGCGGCGGGCCTTTCTTCAGTCGGATCCTAAGCGCGTCTGCCGGCTGCATCGAGGCCGCTCGGTCGCTGGAATCGTGGCGGACATCATGGTCACGACAAACAGCACCAGGCTGACGGCGACGAGCACGACCGGATCGTTCAGATTGCCGATCGACCACTGCGATCGTGGAATGGCTCCCAGACCTGCTCGGCTTGTGCTTCAGTAATTTGCCGATCCGTGACGCACTCGGTCGTCACAACCGCACCGCTGCGTTACGCTGGAACCATCCGAGGAGCACTTTCCCGACACGGCTCGCCATCTCGTCAGAGATCCTATATCAGCGCTGAAGGCGTTGACCTGCGGCAGGCCCTCGGCGATCGCCCGTTGATCGAGCGCAAGCGCAGGCTGCGGCGCATCGTGCCGCGTGTCGAGTCCCGGCTGCTGGTACGTTGACCACGTCGAGGCTCGGGGCGTCGCCCTGTTCCACGAGGCATGCCGGCGCGATCTCGAAGGGATCGTCGGGAAGTGGAAAGGCGGCCGATACTACACCGACGGGCAGACGACATCGTGCAGCGCTCGGGTTGGAGTCGGTCGAGGAGCGCGCGCCAGGTCCTCTGCCCGAAGTTGGGCCGTCCAGCGTTAAGTCGGTATCAGTGGCACGCGTTGCCCTTCATCTTGTCGTCATTCCAATCCGCGTCTGAGGTCAATAGAACGCAGATTGCGCCCGATGCCGTGTCAAATCGTCACGTCCGCAGGCCATTGGTGAACTGCTCCTATCGCCCCACCTGTCGCTCGTACTTCGGCACGATGACATGTGTCCGGGCGCGCAACTCCTTCACCGCTTTGAGCTCGCCATCCGACACGTCTTGAAGGCAGCTTGGCGCAACGGGCGCTGAGCACACGATCAGCAACAGCCGACATTTCATGCGAGCTCCATCGGAATGGATGACGTGGGGGCGACGCGACGTTGACGGCGTATCGGATCGATATCCGTGAGGGGACCCAGAGGCGCGATGTCGTTCAGTCTCAGCATCGCAAGCGTTTTGCCTCGTCGCGGCGAACGTGACGTTGCTGTCGATTGCGCGACGCCGTCGCGCGGCACAGCGTCGGCCATCACAGGTCAGAGGTCCAACTGTCTGACGCGTAACCACTGCGCAGCTTCGTCGACAGTGCGGCAGACCTGAACGACGTCGGCCGCGCTCTGACTTTCGCGCACGGCCTCGTAGAGCCGCGCGATCCCGTATGCGCCGTCGCCGCGAACGAGAATCGCCAGGCGAGCCAACGGGTCGAGCGGGCTGAACATTGCGACCTCCCGCATCTCTTTCGCGGTCAGCTGGATGTCGTCGGCAGCGCGCAAGTCGAGCGCGAGTCCGAACGCCGGGTCGAAATCAGCGGCGTGCGTGAGCGCGCGTTGCGCCACAACGAGCTCGTCGCCGTTCACCACGCCCGTCATCACGAGGTAACTGACTCGGCTCGGGCCGTGAACGCGAATGACCGATGGCATGGACAGGAATCTACCACCGGTGTGTGCTTCGTGGCCGCGTCTTTAGGTGCGTCTATGCCTGCGCTAGGTCCGAAAAGAACGATTACGGACCCTGTTGACGGCTCGCAGGTGCCGCGTTCTCAGTCCGGTCCGTGAACCCTCAACCCACAGTCGGTCGGCGGTCTTCGCGACCTTCGCTGTCACGGTTCGCGCCACGATCGCCGAATGGCCGACGATCAAAAGCCAGCCGACCTGCCTTGGTCACTCGCTCAGATACGCTGCCGACGGGTCGACGGCTCCTGTCACGAGCGCGCGCCAGCGGAGTAGGATCGTCACCGTGAGGTGCGAGCGCTGCTAGGATCATCGCTGGGTGTGCGAGGCACACCCTTGGAAGCCCTTGCCGCACGACGCGTGTGCCGGTCCCAGCGATCCGTTTCCC
>Ga0136846_1224093_pt1 | contig 11396 bp, 11 predicted proteins | sample HopSoiMetagenom2_FD_96841 | JGI IMG/M metagenome (GOLD analysis project Ga0136846, IMG submission 96841) | Grasslands soil microbial communities from Hopland, California, USA - 2 Assembly 2016 (version 4) | ecosystem: Environmental > Terrestrial > Soil > Grasslands | place: USA: Hopland... | reverse complement strand
TGCGGTACCGGAGGCGGCCGAGGATCTTGACGAGGTCGTCGCTCAGCTCCCCGCAGTTGGCCTCGAAGACGGCCTGCTCGCCGGCCTGCCGGATGTGCTCGTCGAGCTCCGCCTTCGACAGGTAGTACATCTCTTCGATCCGCGTCGGGTGGATGCGCCCGTCCTCGATCAGCTTCAACAGCGTCATGCGCGCGATCTCGCGACGGATCCCGTCGAACGACGAGAGGACGACGGCGTTCGGTGTGTCGTCGATGATGAAGTCGACCCCTGTCAGGTGCTCGAGGGCGCGGATGTTCCGGCCCTCGCGGCCGATGATCCGCCCTTTCATGTCGTCGGAGGGCAGCTCGACGAGCGTCACCGTCGTCTCGGCGGCTGCGCTCGCCGCGACGCGCTGGAGCGCATCCGCCACGAGGTTGCGCGCGCGCCGCTTCGCCTCCGACGCCGCCTCCGCCTCGAGCTGCCGGACGCGCCCGGCGAGCTCGTGCCGGACCTGCTCCTGCGACTCGTCCAGGATCCGCTGCTTGGCCTCGCCGCTCGTCATGCCGGCGATCCGCTCGAGCTCGCGCCGGTGCGCGTCCTTCAGCCCCTTCATGTCCTCCTGGAGCTGGCGCAGGTGCACCTCGCGGTCTGCGACGCCCTGCTCGCGGCGCATCAGCTCGGTCAGCTTGCGATCGATGTCGTCTTCCTTCGCGAGCACCCGCTCCTCGATCTTCACGACCTCGTCGCGGCGTTCGCGCAGCTCCGCCTCGAGCTCGGCGCGCACCTTGATCGCCTGCTCGCGGGCCTCGATCGCCGCCTCGCGACGCGTCGCCTCCGCGTCGCGCCGCCCCTCCTCGAGCAACAGGTTGCGCTCGCGGCGCGCCGCTTCGAGATGGGAGCCTGCAAGGGCGCGCAGCATGAGCAGCGTGCCGGCGACTCCGGCTGCGACTGCGATCAAGACTGCCACGACGACGAGCATGGGCGCTCCTACGGGCTGGTCGCCCGCACGACGCTCGTCCGCCGGTCGGCGTTGCCGGCGCCGCGCTCCGTCACCGCAGCGCGCGCCGATTCGATCTCAGATCAGGGTCTCTGGGTCGACGTGCCCTGGTGGTGCCTGTGGGATCGAAGGGAGTTCATCGGGTTCAGGAAGCGTGGGAAGTTCAGCGAATTTGCGTTATGCAGGCAAAAAGGGAATCAGTAGACCGCGAATCCTACAACTCCGGCCGCTCAGTCCGCAACGTCGAAGCGGAGGGCCGATTCGAGGGCATCCGCACCGAACCCCTTGCGTGCCAGCTGCGCGCGCGTTTTCGAGCTCCGGCCGAGCCGTTCGACGAGCGCCTCGGCCCGCTCGGACTCGGGCGTCAGCGCCGCGAGCGCGTCGGCCGCGTCGTCGCCCGAGACGCCGTGACGCGCCAGGTCGTGACGGATCCACTCGTCGCCGTAACCGCGGTTCGCCAGCGTTCCCGCCCGAGCGCCGGCGAACCGCTTGTCATCGATATACCCAACGCGCTCGAGCGTGTCGAGGGCGTCGCGGCGTTCCGGCTCGTCGATCCCCGCGCGCTCGAGCCGCTCCTCGACGTCGCGGCGCGAGCGGTCGCGGTGCTGCAGCGCCCTGGTGGCGATCTCGACGGGATCGCGCTCGGCCATGCCCGCGCGCGCTAGGCGAGCGCCTTCTCTTCCTCCGCCGGCACCGGGATCGCCTCGGGCGGGACGTCGCCCTGTGGCAGCAGCCGGGCGGAGATCACCTGCTCGGGCGGCGCCGAGGCCTGGATCTCGCGCAGGATCTGCTGCACGACGTCCGGGTGCTCCTTGAGGAACGCCGTCGCGTTCTGACGGCCCTGGCCGAGCCGCTCGTCGGCGAACGAGAAGTACGAGCCGGACTTCTGGACGACCTTCCGCTCGAGCCCCACCTCGAGCACCGTCCCCTCCCAGGAGATCCCCTCGCCGTAGATGATGTCGAACTCCGCCTGCTTGAACGGGGGCGCGACCTTGTTCTTCACCACCTTCACGCGCACGCGGTTGCCGATCGCCTCGACGCCTTCCTTGAGCGTCTCGATGCGCCGGATGTCCAGGCGCACGGAGGCGTAGAAGCGCAGCGCGCGCCCGCCCGGAGTCGTCTCCGGGCTGCCGAACATGACGCCGATCTTCTCGCGCAGCTGGTTCGTGAAGAGGCAGATCGTGTCGGTCTGGTTGAGCGTGCCGGCGAGCTTGCGCAGCGCCTGACTCATCAGGCGTGCTTGCAGCCCGACGTGCGAGTCGCCCATCTCGCCCTCGATCTCCGCCTTCGGCGTGAGCGCCGCGACCGAGTCGATCGCGACGACGGCGAGCGCGCCGGAGCGCACGAGGAGCTCGCAGATCTCGAGCGCCTGCTCGCCCGTATCCGGCTGCGAGACGAGCAGCTCGTCGATGTTCACGCCGATCCGCTTCGCGTACGCGGGATCCATCGCGTGCTCGGCGTCGATGAACGCGCAGATGCCCCCGCGCCGCTGCGCCTCCGCGATCACGTGGTAGACGAGCGTCGTCTTGCCCGACGACTCGGGGCCGTAGACCTCGACGACCCGGCCGCGCGGCAGCCCTCCGACACCGAGCGCGACGTCGAGCGACAGCGACCCGGTCGAGACGGCGCTGATCGCGACCTGCGCCTGGTCGTTCATCTTCATGACCGAGCCCTTGCCGAACTGGCGCTCGATCTGGCCGAGCGCCGTCTCCAGTGCTTGCTCGCGATCCATCCGTCTACCGACCTCCTCGGCTGCCGCCAGGCAGCAAGTCAATTACGTCTGCCGACCGGCAGCGATTCGAGTACCTCGTACCGTGCCCCGCCGGGGCCGAGCGCAGAACGGTAGAGGGCCGACCGGACGGCATCGAACTCCCCCAGATCCGGCGGCGGCGGGGCGAGCCGGGGCCGCTCCCGGAAGCGGAGCACCGTGACGTGCGGCAGCCACGGCCGGTTCTCCCGGCGGTAGACGCCGAGGCGCTCCAGGCGCGCCCCCAGGTCGTCCGCAAGCGCGGTGGCGGTGCCGCCGACGTCCTCCAGCACGACCATGCCGACGCTGCGGGTCTCGCGGTACCGCACCGGCCGGAACCGGATACCGCCCCCGGCGGCCGAGGCCGCCGCGAGCTCCGCCACGACCGCCGGAACCTCGGCTGCGGGCCGTGAGCCGAGGAAGGCGAGCGTGACGTGCAGGTTGTCGGGCGGCACCGTGCGAACGCCCTGGACGATGCGGCCGGCGCGGGCGTCCCGGCCGACACCGGCGATCTGGCCGGCACGGACGTTCTGGCTGGCACGGACGTTCTGGCCGGCACGGACGTTCTGGCCAGCACCGAGCTCGCGCGCCTGCCAGTCGACGAGCGCGGCGAGCGTCCGCTCGGGGAGCTGCAGCGCGCAGAAGAGGCGGAAGCGCTCATCGCTCACCACGCTAGCTGCGCAGGTGTGTCATGTCCGTGTCATGTCTGCGCCGATTCTGTGACGAGTCGGCGCACGAGGTGGAGCGCGGCGACCGCCGAGCGGCCGCGGATCGTCACGCGGTCGCCCGGGAAGTCGAAGCGGAGCGGACGCTCGCCCATCGGGCCGCTGGCGTGCAGGAAGACGAGCCCGACCGGCTTCTCCTCGCTGCCTCCGTCCGGGCCGGCGACGCCGGTGACCGAAACCGCGACGTCGACACCGAGGCGCGAGCGTGCACCCTGCGCCATCGCCGCCGCAACCTCGGCGGAGACCGCGCCGTGCTCTCGGAGCATGACCTCCGGCACGCCGAGCTCACGCACCTTGACGTCGTCGGAGTATGCGACGACGCTTCCGGCGAACACGTCGCTCGCGCCTGGCACGTCGGTCAGGCGCGCGGCAACGAGCCCGCCGGTGCAGGACTCCGCGGTCCCCAGCGTGAGCCCGCGTTCGCGCAGCAGTGCCAGCACCAGGTCCGCCGTCCCCGTCTCGTCGCGCGAGAAGAGATGCCTGCTCGCGAGCCCGTCCTCGATCAGGAGCGCGCGCTCCTCGGCGCCCGGCTGGACGAAGAGGTCGACGTGGATCTCGAAGTCGCGCGCGCAGATCGTCACGTCCACGCCGTCGCCGTCGCCGCCCGCTGCGGCGAGCGCCTGCGCGACCTCCGACTCGGACGCGCCGTAGAAGCGGAGCACCCGCCGGGCCGGGGCGTGCGCGCGTGCCAGCAGGCGGCGCAGCGGCTCCTTCTAGCGCACGGGCGGCCACAGCGCCTGCAGCTCGCGTGGCGGGCCGGGCAGGGTGACCGCAACCGTCTCCCCCGTGTCGAGTACGAGTGCGGGAGCGGTGCCGACGAGGCCGACGACGAGCGCGCCGTCCGGGATCGTCCCCTGCTTGCGCACGCCGTGCTCGAAGTCGGCGTACGGCCGGTTCAGCCGCGCCGCGACGCGGCGCGAGATCTCCTCGATCTGCGCGACGAGCTCTTCGTCGGTGCGCAGGCCGACGCCGGCCGCGGCCGCCAGCAGCTCGACGGTGCGGTCGTCGTGGGTCGGGCCGAGGCCGCCGGAGGCGACGAGCAGGTCGTGGCCGAAGCCCTCGCGGAGGGCGGCTTCGAGATCGCGCGGGTCGTCGCCGACGACGGTGATGCGCGCAGGGTCGACGCCGAGGCGCAGGAGCGACGAGGCGAGGAAGGGCCCGTTGCGGTCGTTGCGGTCGCCGCGCACGAGCTCGGAGCCGGACGCGACGATCGCCGCACGCACGGCGTCCGAGCGGAGCCCGTCCGGGCCGGCGGCCGACCGGACGCGGTTGGCTACGCCGGCCGCCAGCCGGTCGGCGTGACGATGATCACCTGCGGCTTGCGTCCCGGCACGTGCACGAGCTTGCCGCGGATCCGCAGGCGGAGGTTCTCCGGCGTGTCGATCTGCACCCAGAGACGGCGGCCGCGAATCGCCCGCGGTGCGTCCCCCTTTGCGACCGTGCCGTCGAAGACGATGTTGCCGCGCGCGCTGCTGCGGTGCGCGATCAGGTGCGTCGTCCCCTTCAGCGCGGTCACGAGCAGCAGCGGCGGCACGGTCTTCACCCGTGGCGTCACGGCGGGCGCCGCCTTCGGTGTCCGGGGCGTGCCGGAGTCGCTCGCCTTCCAGGCCGAGATGAGGATCACCGTCAGGACCGCGATCGCGGCGAGCGCGACCAGCACGACGTTGGTCTCGATCCTGCGGTGGCGGCGCTGGGGGCGTGCGGCGGACCGCCGCACACGTGCCTCGCTGGGCGCCTCGCCGATGACGAAGCGCGAGTTGTACTCGTCGACGTACAGCTGCCCGTCGAGCCCGAGGTACTCGGCGTAGGTGCGCAGAAAGCCCTTGACGTAGGTCTCGGCCGGGAGCATGTCGAATTGCTCGTCCTCGAGCGCGCGCAGGTACTTGCCGCGGATCTTCGTCGTGAGCTCTGCCTGCGCGAAGTCGACGCCGCGCCGAACACGCGCCTCACGGAGGCTGTTTCCGATCTCGAACAAGGCGGGAGTAGGGTAGCCCTGCTATCCCGCGGCGCGCAATCCGCCGTACACGGCGAGCGCGATCCCGCCCGTGACCGCGGCGTAGACCCCCGCCCAGGCGAAGCGAGAGGGCCACCGGCCGCCCTCCGCGTAGACGCTGCGCGCGCGGACGAACCTCGCGCGGCGTGCGGCGGCGAGCGCGATCAGGGCGAGCACACCGGCGACGGGGACCGCGATGTACAGGGACTGCAGGAGTCTCACGCCCTTCAGGTACTCGGCGAGCAGCACGTCGACGGGGATCGCCAGCACCGCCAACAGCCCGAAGACGACGGCGACGCGCGACGCTCCGCGCCTACTGCTTGACATACGGTCGGCCCGCCGCCGCAGGCCCGATCGAGCGGCCGATCACCCCGGCGACGGCGATCAGCGTCAGCAGGTACGGCAGCGCCTGGAAGAGCGTCCCCCACTGGTTCCCGTATGCCGTCGGCAGCCGGTCGGCGAGCGCGCTCGAGAAGCCGAAGAGCAGCGCGGCCGCGTAGGTGGGGAACGGACGCCACTTGCCGAACACGAGTGCGGCCAGGCCGATGAAGCCGGTGCCCGCGGTCATGTTCTCGTTGAACGAGTGGACGAATCCGAGCGAGAGGTACGCGCCGCCCATCGCCGCGATCCCACCCGATGCGATGACGGCGATGTAGCGAACCCTGTAGACGGAGATGCCGACGGTGTCCGCGGCGCGAGGATGCTCGCCGACGGAACGTAGGCGCAGGCCGTAGGGCGTGCGGAAGACGAAGATGTACGTGCCGATCAACAGCACGAACGACAGCCAGATCATCAGGTTCAGCTGACCGAAGATCGGGCCGATGAAGTACCAGTCCTGGAGGAAGTGCAGGTGCACGTCGGGGATGCCGTAGTCGGGCACGTCTCCGGGGGTGCCGGTGTCGCCGTAGCGGTTGATGAACAGGTAGCCGGTGATACCGAGCGCGAGGAAGTTGATCGCGGTGCCCGAGATGATCTGGTCGACCTTGAAGTGGATCGCCCAGACGGCGTGCACGGTCGCCATCGCCATCCCGGCGGCGGCTGCGAACAGGATCCCGACCACCCAGGCCCACTTGCCGGCCCACGAGCTCGACTCGATCGCGCCGAAGATGCCGAAGTACGCGCCCGTCAGGAGCATGCCCTCGAGCGCGACGTTGATCACTCCGGCGCGCTCGCAGTAGAGGCCGCCGATCGCTGCGTAGGTGAGCGGCGTCGCGTAACGCAGCGTCGCGGCGAGGAGCGCGCTCCAGACGACGACCTGGTCGAGGTTCTCGACGGACGACTGATTCGCCGCGACTCCGAGCAGGATCCCGAGCAGTCCCGCCATCGCGGCCCCGCCGCCGATCCGGCGCTCATCCCGCGACCAGGACCAGATCCCCGCGGCGATCGCCACGATCCCGATCGCGATCGGCAGCAGCTCCGTCCGGGACGTGAGGGGCGGCAGCGCGAGCCAGAACGCGATCGTGCCGAGGATGATCCCGGCGATCCCGACCGACCGGGCCGCCGTCCAGCGGGCGTCGCTCAGGCGGCCTGCGAACGCCGTCACGTGCTGAACCGCTTCCTGAGCCAGATGAGCAGGCCGCCGAGGTTCAGCCCGACGAACAGGATCACGAGACCCTGGATGATCGTCGTCAGGTTGCCGGCGAGATCCGGCCGGAAGATCGAGGGGTCGAGCTGGCGGCCCGACGTGCCGTTGATCAGCGCCCCGAACAACAGCGACGCCAGCCCCACGCCGAGCGCCGTGTTCCGACCGAGCAGCGCGGCCGCGAGCCCGATGAACCCGATCGTGCTGGCGTGGATGTCGTTCTCGCCGATGCGGTACTGCCAGCCGGTGATGTCGAGCGCGCCGCCGAGCCCCGCGAAGCCGCCGGCGATCGCCATCGCGAGGAAGTAGTTGCGCGCGACCGAGATGCCGCTGTAGCGCGCCGACTCCGGGTTGAAGCCGACCGCGCGGACCTCGTAGCCGAGTGTCGTCCGGTTGATCACGATCCAGTAGACGACCAGCATCGCGATCGCGATGAAGATGCCGACCGACAGCCCCTGCAGCAGCTTGAGGCCCCAGAACACGGGCAGCTTCGCGCCTTCGACGATGTCGTTCGAGATCGGGATCGCCGGCTGCGAGCCCTGCAGCGGGCCGCCCTGGCCGAAGAGGTACGCGCCGACCCACACCGCGATCCAGTTGAGCATGATCGTCGAGATCACCTCGTGGGCGCCGACGGTCGCCTTGAGGATGCCCGCGATGCCGGCGTAGAAGGCGCCGGCGACCGCACCGGCCAGCAGCACGAGCAGCACGTGCAGGAACGGGTTGAGCCCGCTGAACGACGTGCCCAGCCAGACGGCGAAGATCGTGCCGACGAGGTACTGGCCCTGGCCCCCGATGTTGAAGAGGCCGCAGCGGAAGGGGAACGCCACGGCGAGCCCGGTGAGGATGATCGGCGTCGTGATCAGCAGCGTCTGCTGCAGGTTCTGCGCGGCGATCGACGCGGTATCCCAGGGGAACCACATGTGCGCGGTCGTGAACGGGATCCGCGCCGTGTAGCTGCCGACGTGGAAGAACCAGTTCAGCCCCGTGCCGTTCCAGACCGCGTGGTAGACCTTGATCGGGTTCTTGCCCGTCAGAGCGACGACGAGGCCGCCGACGAGGAACGCGAGGATCGTCGTCAGGACCGGCGCGATGATCCCGGTGAAGCCGTCGAAGCGCGACGCGAAGTGCGTCGACGGCGCCGGCCCGAGAGTTCCCTCGAGCTGCGAGACGTCGTCCTGCGAGCTCGCGAGCTCGACGTTGTCGTCGGCGCCGCTCATGCCACCGCCTCCTCGCGGGTGCCGCCGGTCATCGCGAACCCGAGCTCTTCCTCGGTCGCGGTCGGTGGGAACTCCCCGACGAGGCGACCCTCGTAGATGACGAGGATGCGGTCGGAGAGCGAGAGGATCTCCTCCAGCTCGAGCGAGACGAGCAGGATCGCGCGTCCCGCGTCGCGCTGCTCGACGAGGCGGCGGTGCACGAACTCGATCGCGCCGACGTCGAGGCCGCGCGTCGGCTGCGCGGCGATCAGGACCTTCGGGTCGCCGTCGATCTCGCGCGCGAGCACGACCTTCTGCTGGTTACCGCCCGAGAGCGCTGCGGCCGGCGTGGTCGGCTGTCCGCCGCGGACGTCGAACTCCTTCAGCAGCCGGCGGGCGCGTCCGAGCATCGCCCGCAGGTTCAGGAAGCCGCGCAGCGACATCGGCGGCTTGCGGTACGCGTGGAGCGCCAGGTTCTCACTGAGCGTGAACGCGAGCACGAGCCCGCGGCGATGACGGTCCTCGGGGATGTGGCCGAGGCCGGCGTCGAGCGTGTCCTTGGCGCGCGAGTGCGTGACGTCCGTCCCGTCGACCGTGATCCGCCCGGCCTTGACAGGCCGGAGCCCGGCGATCGCGTCGATCAGCTCGCTCTGGCCGTTCGCGTCGACGCCGGCGATCCCGAGGATCTCGCCGCCGCGCACCGACAGCGACAGGTCGCTCACCGCCTGAAGGCCGCGGTCGTCGATCACCGTCAGGTTCTCGACCTGGAGGAGCGGGTCGCCGGGATGCGTCGCCTTCTTGTCGACGCGCAGCAGCACCTCACGCCCGACCATCATGCGCGCAAGGCTCTCCTCGGTCGCGCCCTCCGCGGCGATCGTGTCGACGACGACGCCGCGACGAAGCGTCGTCACGCGGTCCGCGATCTCGAGCACCTCGTTCAGCTTGTGCGAGATGAAGATGATCGACTTGCCCTGCGCCTTCAGCGACCGAAGGATCTCGAACAGCTCCTTCGCCTCCTGCGGCGTGAGCACCGCGGTCGGCTCGTCGAGGATGAGGATCTCGGCGCCGCGGAAGAGCGCCTTCAGGATCTCGACGCGCTGCTGCTGGCCGACGGTGATGTGGTCGACGCGCGCGTCGGGATCGACGATGAGCCCGTAGCGGTCGGACAACTCGCGCACGCGCTTTCGCGCTGCGTCGTAGTCGAGCAGGACGCCTCTGCGACGCGGCTCTGTCGCCAGCACGATGTTCTCGGCGACGCTCATCACGGGGATCAACATGAAATGCTGATGCACCATCCCGATCCCGTGCTCGATCGCCGCGCGCGTCGAGCCCAGCTCGATCGGCTTGCCGCGCAGCAGGATCTCGCCCTCGTCCGGCGTGTACAGGCCGTACAGGATGTTCATCAGCGTCGACTTGCCGGCGCCGTTCTCGCCGAGGAGCGCGTGCACCTCCCCGCTCCGAAGGTCGAAGTTCACCTTGTCGTTGGCGAGGACTCCCGGGAAGCGCTTCGTGATCCCGCGGAGCTCGAGAAGCGGCGCCTCAGCCATGCCCGGGCGATGTTATCCCGAAGGGCGGCGTCATCTTCCTGAAGGCCGTCGGCCCTCGGCGAGGTCCTGCGCCGCGGTGCGCGCGCGGACGAGGAGATCGGGCGCGACGCGCGGGTCCAACTGCCGGACGCCGATCGCACCGCTGGCGGCGCCGAACACGACATCCTCGCCGCCCCGGGAGACGCCCGCGACGGCGTCGCGGACGGCCGTCTCCGCCGCCGCCTCGGGCAACTCGAAGTCGGCGACGCGCAGACAGACGACGTTCTGCTGGTGCGCGCCCGCCACGGCCGCGGCGGCACACGAGCCGCGATGCGCCATGATCGCCACGGCGCCCCGGCTCAGAGCGCCGAGCGCCGCCTCCTTGCACGAGGCGGGGTCGTCGCGCGACCACGCGCGCAGCACGGTCGTGCCGGGTCGCACCTCCTGCGCGCCGCGCGCGAACGCTCCGGCCAGCGCTCGCTCCTGCGGCCCGACCCAGGCGACGCGCGCCTCCTGGCCGCCCTGGTCGCCGGCGACCAGACCCGCGACGACGCCGCCCAGCTGTGCCGCCTCCCGCTCGTTCGGCACCAGACCGAGCACGTTCGGGGGCCGGTGGCCTTCCGCCGACGCACCGATGAGGACGAAGTGCGTCGACGGATGCGCGGCCGCCGCGGCAGCGACCGAGGCGGGATCCACGTGCGGCGCCGAGACGACGACCAGGGCGTCGTCCGCGACCTCGCCGAGCCTCCCCCGCTCGGGCACCGCCCCGTCCGCACGGACGCGCAGCGGGCCGACGACGCCGACGCGCAGGCCGGCACGCGCGCCGGCATGCAGTGCAGCGGGACGCGGTGCGCGCTTTGCCTGCACCGTCGCCGTAGCTCGCGTGTCGCCGCACCCTGCCGCGATCGCGCACAGCAGGAGTGACGCGCTCAGAGCCGCCCGCGAACGTATCGCCCGGAACCGCATCGCCCGGAACCGCATCGCCTGGAACCGCATTGCCTGGAACCGCATCGCCCAGAACATCGACGGGGCGAGCCCGCAATAGGCCCGCCCCGTCAGAAGATCACCCGACCCGGCCGTCTACTTGACGACTGCGGGGATCCCCTTGATCTTGCCGGCCTTCAGGAGCTTGAACTGCGCCGCGACGGCCGCCTTGATCGAAGCCGGCGTCTTGCGGCTCCAGCTGCCGTAGCCGACGCCGTTCACCTTCGCGTCGAAGACGACGTTCTTCCCGGCCCTCAGCTCGCCGGCCTTCGCCGAGCTGATCGCCGAGAACACCGAGACGTCGACCTTCTTCAGCGCGCTCGTCATGACGTGCGTGCCGAGGTAGCCCTGATCCGCGTCGACGCCGACGCCGAAGATCTTCTTCGACCGAGCTGCGTCGAGCACACCGAGGCCGCACTGACCTGCGACCTGGAACTCGACCGCCGAGCCGTTGGCGATCTGGTTGAGCGCCTTCTCCTTGCACTTCGCCTGGACGACGAAATCCTGGGAGTAGTCGTTCAGCGTCTTCAGGCCGGGGGCGGCCTTCTTGGCGCCGAACTGGTAGCCGGCGATGTAGCGGTCGACCGGCGGGATCTTCAACCCGCCGACGGAACCGACCGCCGTCGCGCCCTTCGACTTCGCCCAGAGGCCTGCCGCGTACCCGACG
>Ga0136846_1220128_pt1 | contig 11396 bp, 11 predicted proteins | sample HopSoiMetagenom2_FD_96841 | JGI IMG/M metagenome (GOLD analysis project Ga0136846, IMG submission 96841) | Grasslands soil microbial communities from Hopland, California, USA - 2 Assembly 2016 (version 4) | ecosystem: Environmental > Terrestrial > Soil > Grasslands | place: USA: Hopland... | reverse complement strand
TTGCGGGCCAGCGAATAGACCTGCGAGTCAGCGACCCAGGCCAGAAGCTCGACAAGCGTGATGCCGGGATCGTGGTGGTTATAGTCGGTCCATTCGGGCGCCAGCGCCGGAAGGCGCGCCCGGGCGAGCGCCAGGAGGGCATCGAAATCGATGTCGTCGAGGTGCGGGCTGAGCGGGATCACGCCGCCTTCTCCCCGGCGAGTGCGATCCGGATCGACCCGGCCTCGACGCGGACCAGAACGTCGGCGGGGAGCGGGTCCGGCAGCGGCTGCGGCGGATCCCGATCCGCGCGTGCGATCGCTATGTCGGTGACGACGGCGCGGTCGGATATCGGCTCGAGCGGAGCCGACACGTCGATCGCGCTCGGCCGGGCCCCGACCGGCCAGCCGCGCCCGTCATGACCGCCGGTCGCATGATCGAAGAAGGCGCCGACGGCGCGGCGGGCCTCGGCGGCGATGTCGGCAAAGCCGGTCGCGTCATCGGGCGCAACGACGATCTCGATGGTGATGGGCAGGAGCCGGGGACCGACCGCGGAGAGGCGCCGCGGGGCGGCAAGTCCGTAGGTCGCGACCTCGGCCACGGCGCGCTCGATCTCGCGCAGCTCCGCCGGCGAGGGGATCGGCCTGTTTCTTCCGGCGACAACGAGGCGAATGCCGCCGCGCCAGTTCGAAGCGTGAACTTGCGCCGGCGCCGGCGCGCGCGACCTGATGAAATCCTCGACATCGGCGAGCGTGACGACACGACCACCGTTCCTGATCTTCGCCGGCGCGCGCGCCCGCGCCGCGCCTGGCGCTTCGACGTCGCTCCCGCCCGCCGCGGCATCGAGCGCGATGACCTTCTCGACGCCGGCGATCGGCGACAACAGCTGGAGCTCGCTGCCGGGCTTGACGGCATTGGCGGCAGCGCCTGTCACGTGCCGGTAGACGACCGCAAGGATCGCGCCGCCGGGCGGCGGAATGGCGCCGTTCTTGCCGTTTCCGAAGCGGAGCACGCCTGTCTCGGCATCGAGCGTGTACAGCCGCTGCGGCAGATCCTGCTCATCCGGGACCGGGAACTCGGGGACTTCCTGCCATCGCAGCCACGGCCCCGGCATTCCGCCGATCTCAGGGAGCGCCTGAAGTGCGCCGGCTTCCTCGATGCCGACCGGCTCGGCCACCCGCAGCTCGAGGCTGTCCGCCGCGACGGAGGCCTGTGCGAGGTGGAAAACCTGATCGGGCGCGCCCGACGACGATCCCAGATTCTCCCTGCTGCGCGTCTCGACCGAGACCGTCGCAGCCGCGTTCATGTAGATTCCGCGCAGACGCGGAGACCATGCCGCGCCGTCCGACTTCGGCCGCAGCCGGAGCCAATGCGCCACGGTTCCAAACAGGCTGACCCGCTCCGGTGCCGTCGGAAGCTCGAGCGCGAGCGCACCGGGCTCGCTGAAGCCGTAGCTCCTGTCGGCGAGGATGCGCGCTTTGTCGAAGCGGCCGGCGTGGAACACTTCGGCGACGAGCTCGACCTCGGGCCTTCCCGGCGCCGCGTCGAAGTAGAGCGAGATCGCGTCCCCGGCGACCGGCTGATCGAAACCGATCAGCAGCGCGCGGCTGAACGGGAGGCGCTCGCCCGCCGCGCCGTCACGCTCGACGGCGGGCTCGATCGAGGGACGGGACGGAAGCTCCTCGCAACACGCGCCCACATCGGCAGCTGCGGCCGGCGCCGTCCCCGCCCGGTTCATGTATTCGGCGACCGGCGTGAAAAGCGCGATCGGCAAGCCGGCGTTGTTGGCGCTCGTCTGATCGAGCATGCCGAGATTGTCGGCGGTCAGCACGATCTCCGGGCGCACAAGCTCGCTCGCGCAATAGCCGACCTTGAGCTCCATCACATAGGGGGCGCGAATCGCGCTGGCGTCGCGCTTGACCTCCTGCTCGCTCTTGCCCCCGGGAAGCTCGTGCGTCTCGACGGTGACGCGGGCTTCGCCGTAGTCGCCGCCGACCAGGCGCGCCCTGATCCAGCGGTCCTTGCGTCCGCCGACCTCGGTTTCTCGAACATCGGCCGGGACGGTGAAGAACACGCCGCCTGTGAGAAGCAGGTTGGCGGTCCGGTCGGTGAACGTGCCCGCGTCCAGCGCCCACCAGGAGGAGCCGTTCCAATACTCCCAGGACAGCGCCGGATTCGCCGGCTGGTCGGCGGGGCCGAGCGTCGACCATCCTGCTGACGCGGCCATCAGCCGGAGCCGGCTGTCGTCACGCGCGGCGAGATCATGCGGGAATTTGAAAAGCCGGACGCCGTCGAACGCCTCCAGCTCATAAACCGCGACGGCCGCATTCGCGGCTTGCAGCGGCCCCTGATCGAGCAACGCCTGAACGGCGCCGCTGTCGGAGGGCTCGAAATAGTCGATGAGGGCAAGCTTCGGCGCGACGGCCCGGCGTGCCGCCGCAAGGATCGGCTGCAGCAGCCGATACTGCAGCGATCCCGAGCCGGGAGCGGGGAAGGCGTCGGGCTTGCGCCATTCCGGCTCGGCCGTGCCCGCCTTTCGGGATAAGTGCCAGATCCCGCCCGGCTCCTGCCGGCCGGCGGCATCCGTGATGGTGAGAACGATGTCGACATCGCCGGTGGCGCCGCTGTCGCTCAGCGAAATGCCCTCCGAGGTCACGACGACGTCGCCCGATTTTCCGTCGGCGTCAGAGAAGAATCGCGGACTCGCCTCCCGATGGAGCTCGGCCCCGCGCGGCGTCGGCTCCAGGAGACGATTTCCTTCACGGTCGGCCAGGAGTAAAAATCCTTCGCCCTCGGCCGCGCCCTCGAAGACGAGATATCGCGCCTCGGCCGGTACTCTCGCAGCGTCGGCGACGTATCTCGTCCGGCCGTCGATTCGGGCTTCTCGGAATGTCCGGTAAAGCAGGCCGAGATCGGCATGTTGGATCACGGTCTTCCCAAAGGCGCCGAACATCCGGCGGCGGTGCTTTTCGTCGCCGGCGCCAATGCTCGCGGGCTCGAGGAGCTTCTTGAACACGGTCGCCGGGCCGGCCATGCGCTGCTGCGCGACAAATCGCGTCGGGCGCTCCGTCGCGACGACCAGCGTCGGGCTCCAGCCGGGCTCGTCCAAGGGCGGCGGCTCGAACGCGATCGGCAGGACCTCGCATTCGCCCGGGCGGCTGACCTCTGCCTTCCCGCCCCGGATATGAACGAGCGTGATCGGTTGCGAAGCCTGCGCCGACGAGGGCTCGCCCTCGAACCCGGCGATGTAGAGCTCAGGGTCCTTGGGGTCGATCGTCTGCGCCCAGGCTGCGCGCTCGAGCGCCGGCAACGCCTCTGGCGCGACCGTGGCGACGGCGACTTCCCTCGCATCGGCAAGGACGACGCGAACGCGCCGATCGGCTTCGGCCTCGTCGATGATCAGCGCCGCATCGATGCCCCGTCCTTGAATCGGGACGAGATCGACCACCTGCTTCTGGACGTTGAGCGCAATACCGTTGGCTTCCCTGGTCCAGACGAGCAGTCGATTCTCCGCCAGCGCGTAGACCGACGCCTTTGCGTCATCGCCGATGAACAGCGCGCTGATTGCGACGTCCTGATTCTCGGGCTCGCCGGTCAACCGCTCCCAGACGACCGAGCCTTCAACCAGCGGAGCGCGATACCTGAAGCTTGCGAGATAGATCGCGCCCTTGTCGGCGACCGCGACGCGCACGTTGCCGCCTCCGAGGCGCGCTGCGACAGGGGCGCGCGGGAGGAAGGACACGCGCGAATCTCGCCCGCGCGGGTGCGGTACCGGCTTCAGCTGCGGTCGCTCGGCGGTGAAATCAGCCTGGTACAGCAGGCCGTCGGAGCCGACGCCGAAGAGCTGGAATTCCGGGCCGTCGCCGACCGCCGCGAGCGGCCCGAGCTGAGCTCCCCCGAGCGTGAAGCACAAGCTCACCTCGGCACCGGCCTTGCCGAACGCTTCGCCGCAACCGATGTAGAAACTGTCGAAGATGCGCGGCTCGCGCCCGAACGGGTGGTACGGCTTGTTCGTCACGATCGGCGTCGTGACCGCGATCCCCTCGTAGGCGACCGCCATCGGCTGGGACTCGCAGCGCTGATCGTGCTCGAGGTTGCAGACGTCGTCGCCGGAAACCGCCAGGCGGATGTCCTGGGCCTCGCCCGAACGCATCGATCCCCCGGGCAGCCGGGCACGAAGCCACAACCCATTGCGGCCGTCGATGTCTCTTTTCTCCGGCTTCCCTTTCGTTTTCTTGAGGTGAAGCCGACCGGCGACCGGTTTCGCTTCGAGGGCTTGCCAGTCGGGCAGGTCTTCCTCGCTGGTCTTGCCCCACCAGCTCCATTCGGCCGCCGCTGCATCTTCGACGCCGGCGACGACGAAGCTGAGCGCCGCCGGCACCTCGAGCATCGTCGAATGGCTGAGATAGAGCGTGTGCGACTGGCGGTCCTGGCCGCCGGGCGCGAACGGTGCGAAGTCCGTCACCTCGCGCACCGGCGTACCCTTCGGAAGCGTCGCGGCGAGCGGCGGCTCGATCGTGACGAGATCGTCCTCGACCGTGACGATGGTCCGTTCGGGCCCGTCGGGCGCGCTGCCGAACTTGAGGAACCGCCCCGGTCCAAGGCCTTCGGCGGGGTCGATCTGCAGCTTGGTGGCGCCGGCGCCGGCACCGCTCGCGAGGAAGCGCAGGATCGGCGCGACGCGCGGCAGCCGGGCGTCGACGACGCCGGGCGGGGGCAGGAAAATCCGATCGGTCTCGAGGTCGACGGCACTCATCGCGATTATCGAGCCGGGGGCGAGGGTGATGCCGCGCTCGACCTCGAAGACGGCGGGCAGATCGCCGGTCTCGGCGGTGAGGCGGGTCGCGGCCGGCGCCCGCGCCTCGCCCGGCGCCGGGTCCGCGAGCTTGAACGCAACCGGCACGCGGGCCGGCCGGGCCGGATCGCGGCCGATGCCCATCGCGGCGTAGAAGTTGTCCGCCTGCTTCTCAGGAACCCGGTCGAGCCGGCGCGTGACCTCTTCGCCGATCCGCGCCGCGGCGCCGATGATCGCGTGCGCGATCTTGCCCGGCGGCACCGCGCTGCCATCGGCGCTCAGCACCGCGGTTGCACGGCGGACCATCTCCGCGTCGAGCTGCTGCTCGTGCCTGCCATCGACGAGCTCGGTCATCGCGGCGCGCCCTCCTTGTAGAAGAAGGGGTAGACCAGGTTGTCGATCTGGTTGGTGCGGCGAACGCGATAGCGGATCGTGATGATCAAAAGGCCGTTCAGCGCCTGCAGCGGATCGACCTCGACGCCGAGAAGCTCGATCCGGGCCTCGTAGGTCGTGAGCGCCTCGCGCACGGACGCCTCGACCGCGGAAAGCGTCGTCGCACTGATCTCCTCGAAGACGAGGTCGTGGATGCCGCAGCCGAAGCGCGGCCGCATCACGCGCTCGCCGGGCGCGGTCTCGAGAATGATTCGGATCGCCTCGCGGACGTCGCGCTCGTAGAGCGACATCGCGATGTCGCCGCTGAGCGGATCGATGCCGACCGGATAGCTCCAGCCGACGCCCAGGAAGTCCCGCTGGCGGAGCGTGTCCAGGTCAGCCTCCGATCAACACCGTCGGCTCGCCCATCGCGATCGCGTTGGGCGCTCCGGCTTCGACGACGAGGTCGCCCTGGCGCGCGGCCGGCAGCCCGGCGATCAGGACGGTCGCGCTGCCCTTGAGGACGACGCCGCCGACATGCGGCTTGACGCCGTCGACGAGCGGGCAGGCATGCGTGTCGCTGGCCGCCCGCCAGGCCGGCTTGCTGCCGATCAGCACCGTCGGGGCGCCGGGCCCGGGCCCAAGCGGCGTGCCATGGCTCGTCGGATCGCCGACGCGGGCGGCCGGCTGTCCCATCAGTTGATCCTCACGATGCCGGCGCTCGCGCTCAGCGAGCCGCCACCCTTGAGGTCGAGCGAGGCCGAGGCTTCGACCGTGATCTTCGGTGCTTTGAGCGTCAGCGACTGGGTCGCCTCGATGCTGATCGACCCGGTCTTGGCATCGAGGGTGATCGTGTTCGCCTTGTCGGTGATGCGGATACCGTCGTCGTCGATCTCGATCTTCTTGCCGTCGCTGAGCTCGATGGTAATGCTTCCTTTCGCCTTGCCGTCGTTGAAGCGCAGGAAGTGGCCCTTGCGCGACTTGACGATTCGGACGTCGTTCTTCTTGTCGCTGTTGGCTTCGGGCGGCTTGTCGGTCTTGCTCCACAGCGCGCCGAGCACATAGGGGTAGCGGATGTCGTCGCGGTCGAACGCGACGAGCACCTCGTCGCCGACTTCGGGCAGGAACACCGCGCCGCGCCCGCCCCCGGCCATCGGCGTCACGATGCGCGTCCAGTCGGTCTCGAAATCGGGCTCGCGCCAGGGCAGCTTCAGCTTCACCCGCCCGAGCCCCTCGGGATCGTCGTTGCGCGACACCGTGGCGGTGGCAACGCCGGCGACGCTGCCGCCTGCCTCGCGCCGGCTCTCGAGGTCGAAGGCGAGGACCGAGCTCATGCGACCGGCCTTTCGATCGAGAACCGCGTCCGGTAGCCGGACGTGTCGTAGCGATGAACCGTCTTCGTCACGTAGTAGGTCGTCGAGAACTTGGCGCCGAGGCCTGCGAGCGCGATCGTCGTATCGGGCAGCAGCTCGGGGAAACCGAAGGTCTCCCCCTCCCCTTTGACGAGATCGTTGGTGCGCTTGGCGAGCTCGGCGGCGGCGCGCTGATCGGCTTCGTGCTTCGACTTCACCGGGAAGCGAAGCTCGAGCACCGTCTCCTTGCCGAAGGCGCGGCGCTGGATGTCGCCGCCCGGAACGGCGCCGTCCTGCCCCTGGCCGGCACGCGCGACGCCGAGGATCTTCTTCTTGGCAACCTCATCCCAGCCGTGGACCTCGACCTTCGAGACCTGGTTGCCGAGGTTGATTTCGGGCTTGAAGCTCAACAGGTCGGCGCCCCACTGCAGCGTCGCGATCGGCGGGTCGTCCTTGCGGCGCGGCCGGAAATGGAGCTTGTCCCGGCGCTCGTCGGCGCGCGCGTAGAACTCCCATTTCTGCTCCGGGGTGGAGAAGTTCTGGGCCAGCTTGCCGAGGAATTCGAGATCGGTCTGCAGGTTCGAGTCGAGCGTGAGATTATCGGGAGGCGTGCCGGCGAACTTGAGATCGAAGCCGTTCTCCGCCGCGACCTTGTTGACCGCGTCGCTGACCTTCTTCTGCTCGAAGCGATGCTCGCTGGTGCCGAGCGTCATCCGGTAAGTGGCGTCGGTGCCCGACACCTCGAGCTCCGGCGACCCGCCTTCGGCGAAGGCCGTCCCGACGACGGTGATGAAGCCCGAGAACAGCAATTTCTGCCGCGCCCGGTCGCCGTAGCCCATGCGGATCCAGACGCGGGTTCCAAGCGCGAGCAGGGGAAGCACCGGCGCGCCGCGCGGAGTGAGGAAATCCGCGCGCTCGGCGTGAAACGTGTTCGGTATGGTAAAGCGGAACTGCCCGGCGACGCTGAGCTGCAGGTCGACCTCGACCTGCGTCGAGACAAGGCCGTGCGCCTGGCGCATATCGCTGCCGACCGCGCCGAGCTCGACCGTCGCCGCCGGAACATAGAGGTCGGGAAGCGTTCTAGAATGGGCGATCAGCACCATCGGCCTCCTCCAACGGCGGAACCCGCAGCCAATCGCCGGGACGCAGCGCGCGGGGATCGTCGACGTCGCTCGCCTGGGCGATCAATCGCCAGCCCCGGGGGTCCCCGTATTCCTTGTCGGCGATCAGCCAGATCGACTCGGACGCGCTGATCTGGCGGCGCTTGGTCTTGTCCGCCGATTCGAGCCTGATCGCCGGCGCTTCGCGCGACAGCGGCCGGTACTCACGGAAGGCGACCGAGAGGCTGGCGCGCGCCGGCGTGCCGTCCGGCCTGAACAGCGACACCTTGCGCCCGACCTTCTCCAGCACGGCATCGAAGCGGAGCGGCCCCCACACGAAGCGCACCGGCGGCGGCGCGTGCAATTCGCGGTCGATGTCGAGGAGCGCCGTGATCTCGGCGATGCGGTCCTTGACGCTCTTCCTCGAGCCGCGGCCGATGCCGCCGAGCAGACTGTCGGGCGGGCCGTCGGGGTCGGTCATGTCGTCGAGGAAGAGCTCCATCGACAGCGTCGCCGCGTCGCCGTTGACGAACTGGATCAGCGGGCTGCCAAGCCCGGGCACGGCCGTCGACTTGTAGGCGTTGGCGCGCTCGAGGCTGTAATCGGCCGGATTGAAGAGGACGGTGATGCGCTGTCCGGCGGCCGAACCCTGGAGCACCTCGATATAGGCTTTCTCGAGCGGCATCGCGGCCCCCGCTCACAATCCGCGCCGCAGGCGTTCGCTGCGGAACCGACGGTCGATCCGGCGCATCACCTCGTCGACCAAGCCGTTGACATCGGGAAGCATCGGCAGCGCCGCCGGGACCGGCGCCGCGATTCGCGCCGCGACGGCGGCGACCGGCGCCTCGCGCGCGACGGCGGTGAACGGCGCCAAGGCAAGCGACGGCAAGCCGGGCTGGACTCCCGGGCGTGATGTCGCCGACCAGACGAGCTCGGCCGCCCGGCGACGGCTAGGCGCCGGAGCATCGCCGACCATGGCCTCGCGGCGTCGGTAAACGACGGTGACGATCGACCGATCCGCCGTGCGCAGGGCCGGCGAAGCGTCGAGGCGCGCGGCGGCGGCCGGCTGGTCCGGCCGGCGCAGCGCCGATGCACGCTGCGCTGACGCGCTCCGACGCGGAGCGAGTCGAGCCGGCTGGTCCAGCCGAAGCGGCACGGATGCGTACCGGACCGGGCCGCTCCGGCGCCAACGCTCGCGCGCGTCCCGTCGGCCGAGGCCGGACCCGGCGGAGGCGCGCCTGAAGGTGCGCGGCGTCCCGATCTGGCTGGCGATGGGAGAGCCGGTCGGCGACACGGCTGCAACCGGCCTCGGCGCCGTCCGGCGTCGAAGCGTCGGCGTGGCGGCAGCCGCTGACGGCGCCACCGGCAGCGAGCGACTCGCGGCCAGCGCACTCGCCGGCTTCGCGCTGAGAACCCAAAGCTGCCGCGTGGGAAGGACCGGAAGCTTGCGCTGCGCTTCGGCGCCGGCGGACCTTCGCCACGCCGCAATCGCCGACGCTGTCGGAACCGGCGGCGCCTTCGCGTCCGCTTCGCGTCGCGACGGCTCGTGAAGGCCAAGGACGATCTTTTGCAGGAGGCTGAGGCTGAGCGACCAGCTTGCCACGTGGGAAGGCTGCGGCGGGCCGCTGCCCCGGGCAGGCTTGCGCCGCCGCCAGAACAGGCTCAGCGGCGCCCGCCTGCGGATGCGCCGACCGGTGCGGTCGCACCGGCCGATCACCGGCCGCAGCGGCGCGCCGACGCGCAAAGGGGGACGCGGTTTCATGCCGCGCCGACCCCGGCCAAGGTCGGGCGGAGCAGCAGGCCGTGATGCGCGAACTCCACCATTTCCGTCGCGACCTGCCCGGATGCGGCGTCGAAGTCGGCAACCGACCATTTGACCGGGTAGGCGTTCAGGACGAGCCAGCTCCACACGTCCTTCTGGTTCTCGTCGCGAAGGGTGACGGTCAGCAGGGCTCGCTTGACCTTCCCCTGGACGACGAGCTCGTGCCAGAGCCACAGATACGGGTCGGCAAGCCCGCGCTCGAGGACGAGGTTGGAGTAGCTCGTCAGCGTCACGAGCTTGTGCTCGTGATCGTTGACCCCGCCCTCGCGGAAGGTCTCGACGCGCGTCTCGCGCTGCAGCCCGCGAACCTTAGTGAAGCCGCCCTTCTGGATCTGATCGACGAGGACCACGAAGCGGAAGCCGGCGTATGGGTCGGAGCGTGCCATCTACAGCCCCGCGAAGGGATCGTCGCCCGCGCCGTTGAGCATGCGGTTGATGCGGGAGATCTCGCGGCACCAGCGTCGGCGTTCGCCGTGCGCCATGGTCATCAGCGTTTCGCTGCTCCAATGGAAATGGGCGGCGATGAACGCCATCTCCCCGTAGAGATCGGCCACGGGGTAGGCCATCAGGCTTCCCCCAGGACGGGCAGCCCCGCCGCCGCGCGGCCGTTCGGGCGCGCCGGCACGGCGATGCCCTGCGGCTCCTCGGCCGAGTTGATCTCCTCGTAGAGGCAGCGGAGATATTCGAGATCGGCCGCGAACAGCCCTTCCACGAGTCCGGTGTCGATCGTCGGCACCTTCCCGAGCTTCACGATCACCCGCGCCAGGATGATGATGGTCAGATAGGCCGGGTTCGACTGAACGCGCGGATCGCGGAGCGGCAGGATCTCGTCCGCCGCGGTCGCCAGCCGCATCACGCCGTGGCGGTGAAGCACGCCGGTCTCGTCGATGTAGCCCTTGGGCAGGGTGAACTCGATTTCGGTCCGGAACGCGGACGATGCGAGGCGATCCATCTCTGGCTCCTGTTAACGCGTCCGCTCGATGCCCTCGTTGACGAGCTCGAGCAGCTCGATGAAGACCTCATTGCCCTTGCCGTTGAGGTCGCTGGGATCGTATTTCGTCGGCCATGCCTCGGAGACGAGGAAGCTCGCCTTGTCGGCGCCGGACTCGTCGATGACGATGATCTTCACGGTCTTGCGCTGGTCCTTGATCTGGCCGCCGACGACTTTCTTGTGCCAGTCGTAGAGCTCGGTGGAATCCGTCACCCCCCATTTCAGGGTGATGTTTCCGTACTTGGTCAGCCCCGGCAGCTTGCGGACATGCGTCGGATCGATGCCTTCGCGGTAATCGATCGGTTCGTTCGTCGTCTCGCCGATCGCCGCTTCGCTGAAGAAGGCCTGGGTGATCTGGTCGATCTCGACCCTGAAGCGGAAGTTTCGCAGGGGATCGTTGCGCGCCATGATGCGTCTCCTTTGCCGCCGGTCACGACTGAGCCTCGGCGGTGTTCTGGAAGATGCGGAAGATGACGAATTCGGCCGGACGGACGGGAGCGATGCCGATTTCGCAGACCAGCCGCCCGTTCAGGATGTCGTCCTGGGTCATCGTCGACCGGTCGCAGGCGATCGTGAAGGCCTGCTCCTCGGTCAGGCCCATCAGGGCGCCGTTGCGCCATTGCGTCCTGAGGAACAGGCGGATCGTGTCCTTGACCCGTTCCCAGAGGCGCTCGTCATTAGGCTCGAACACGACCCATTGCGTGCCTTCGTAGATCGAGCGTTCTAGGAATATAAACAAGCGCCGGACGCTGACGTATTTCCACAGCGAGTTGGTGGCGAGCGTGCGAGCGCCCCAGACGCGGATGCCGCGCCCCGGGAAGCGCCGGATCGCGTTCACCCCGCGCGGGTTGAGGACCTCCTGCACGCCCGTGTCGACGTAGTATTCGAGGTCGAAGACGCCGCGCAGCACGTCGTTCGCCGGCGCCTTCCAGACGCCGCGATCGATGTCGGTGCGGGCGTAGAGGCCAAGGACATGGCCGCTCGG
>Ga0136846_1217812_pt1 | contig 11396 bp, 4 predicted proteins | sample HopSoiMetagenom2_FD_96841 | JGI IMG/M metagenome (GOLD analysis project Ga0136846, IMG submission 96841) | Grasslands soil microbial communities from Hopland, California, USA - 2 Assembly 2016 (version 4) | ecosystem: Environmental > Terrestrial > Soil > Grasslands | place: USA: Hopland... | reverse complement strand
CTGCTGCGCCAGACGGCGCACCTGCCGGCCGCCAGCGTGCGGGCCCTGGCGGACATCGCGCAGCAGCTGGGCACCACGCTGCCGCAGATCCTGATTGCCACCACCGCGGCCTACCTGTACCGCGCCACCGGCATCGAGGACATGGTGATCGGCATTCCCGTCACCGCGCGCCACAACGACCGCATGCGACGCGTGCCCGCGATGGTGGCGAACGCACTGCCGCTGCGGCTCGCGATGCGCCCGGACCTGCCGGTGCCTGAGCTCATCAACGAAGTGGGCCGGCAGATGCGGCAGATCTTGCGGCACCAGTCGTACCGATACGAGCACCTGCGCAGCGACCTGAACATGCTTGTCAACAACCGGCAGCTGTTCACCACCGTGGTCAACGTCGAGCCCTTCGACTACGACTTCCGCTTTGCCGGGCATGCCGCCAAGCCGCGCAACCTGTCCAACGGCACGGCCGAGGACCTGGGCATCTTCCTGTACGAGCGCGGCAACGGGCAGGACCTGCAGATCGACTTCGACGCCAATCCGGCGGTCTACACCGCGCAGGAGCTGGCCGATCACCAGCGCCGGCTGCTTGCCTTCATGACGGCAGTGATCCGCCAGCCCGACCAGGCCATCGGCCACATCGACCTGCTGCAAGCCAGCGAGCGCGAGCAACTGCTGGTGACGTGGAACGACACGGCCCATGCGGTGCCCGACACCCATCTCACCGCGTTGATCGAGGCACAGCTTGCCGCCAACCCGCAGGGCATTGCATTGCGCTTCGCCGGCGAGGACATGCGCAACGACGAGCTCAACCGGCGCGCCAACCGCCTCGCGCACCTGCTATGCGCACGCGGCGCGGGCCCGGAGCGCACCGTGGCGCTGGCCATTCCGCGTTCGCTGGACCTGATGGTGGCCTTGCTTGCCACGCTGAAGACCGGCGCCGCCTACCTGCCCGTCGACCCGGACTTTCCGCAGGACCGCATCGCCTTCATGCTCGGCGACGCGCAGCCGGTGTGCCTGGTCACCACCGCAGCGCTCGCGGAGTCGCTGCCGGCAGACGCCCCGAAACTTCTGCTCGATGTAGCGCAAACGTTTGCGGATCTGGCGAATTGCGCCGAAACCGATCCCGCCGTCGCGATCGATCCCTCGCACCCGGCCTACGTGATCTACACCTCGGGCTCGACCGGGAAGCCGAAGGGCGCGGTCGTGTCGCACCGCGCCATCGTCAACCGCCTGCGCTGGATGCAGGACCGCTACGGCCTGCAGGCCGACGACCGCGTGCTGCAGAAGACGCCGTCGAGCTTCGACGTGTCGGTCTGGGAATTCTTCTGGCCGCTGATCGACGGCGCCACGCTGGTGCTGGCAAAGCCGGGCGGCCACAAGGACGCCGCATACCTCGCGGGGCTGATCGCGGACGAAGGCATCACCACGATCCACTTCGTGCCGTCGATGCTGGAGGTTTTCCTGCTCGAACCCATGGCCGCCAATTGCACCTCGCTGCGGCGCGTGATCTGCAGCGGCGAGGCCTTGTCGCCCGCGCTGCAATCGCAGTTCCAGCAGATCCTGCCGTGCGAGTTGCACAACCTCTATGGGCCAACCGAGGCCGCTGTCGACGTCACTTCGTGGGAGTGCCCGCGCACGTCCGAAGACGAGCAGTCGTCGAAGAGCGTGCCTGCCGTTCCTACCGTTCCGATCGGCCGCCCGATCTGGAACACGCAGATGCACGTGCTCGACAGCGGCCTGCAGCCGGTGCCGCCCGGCACGACCGGCGAGCTGTACATCGCGGGCATCGGCCTGGCGCGCGGCTATCTGAACCGCCCGCTGCTGAGCGCCGAGCGCTTCATTGCCAACCCGTACGGCGAACCCGGCAGCCGCATGTACCGCACCGGCGACCTGGCGCGCTGGCGCGCCGACGGCAGCCTGGACTTTCTCGGCCGTGCCGACCAGCAGGTGAAGATCCGCGGCCTGCGCATCGAGCCGGGCGAGATCGAATCGGCGCTGCTGCAGCATCCGCAAGTCGCGCAGGCCGCGGTGATCGCGCGTGAAGACGTGCCGGGCGAGAAGCGCCTTGTGGCCTACGTCGTGGCGGCCGATGCGGCCGACCCGCAGGCAGCCGAGCTGCGCACCCACCTCGCGCAAACGCTGCCCGAGTACATGGTGCCCTCGGCCTTCGTCGGCATGCCGGCCTTGCCGCTGGGCCCGAGCGGCAAGCTCGACCGCAAGGCGCTGCCGCCGCCCGAACTGCAGGCGGCCACGCCGTATGCCGCGCCTCGCACGCCCACCGAACGCATCCTCGCGGGGCTCTGGGCCGAGACGCTGCACCTGCCGCGCGTCGGCATCAACGACAACTTCTTCGAGCTCGGCGGGCACTCGCTGATGATCGTGCAGCTGATCTCGATGATCCGGCAGCAGTTCATGATCGACCTGCCGCTGGACACGCTGTTCCAGGTCTCCACCATCGCCGGCCTTGCTGAGCTGCTGGACCAGGCCTCGCAGGCGCGGCCCAGCCTCACGCCGATGCCGCGCCCGGCGCGCATTCCGCTGTCGTTCGCGCAGCGCCGCCTGTGGCTGATGAACCAGCTCGAGAACTCGAACCCGGCCTACAACATGCCGCTGGCCCTGCGCCTTTCGGGCGTGCTCGACCGCGATGCGCTGCAGGCCGCGCTGGACGACCTGGTGCAGCGCCACGAAAGCCTGCGCACCATCTACCCGAACGAAGACGGGCTGCCGTACCAGCAGATCCTCGATGGCGCACAAGCGCGCGCGCTGCTGATCGAAGCCGACAGCAGCGAAGACGAGATCGCTGCCCAGTTGCACGCCGCGGCACGCCTCGGTTTCGACCTCGGCAACACGGCCCCCTTGCGCCCCCATCTGTTCAGGCTGGCCGCCGACGAGCACGTGCTGCTGCTGCTGACGCACCACATCGTCGGCGATGGCGCCTCGCTGCTGCCGCTGGCGCGTGACCTGAGCATCGGCTACGCCGCACGCAGCGAAGGCAAGGCGCCCGGCTGGTCGCCGCTGCCGCTGCAATATGCCGACTACGCGCTGTGGCAGCAGGAACTGCTCGGCAGCGAAGACGACGCCGAGAGCATGGCCGGCCGCCAGCGCGAGTTCTGGCGCGAGACCCTGCGCGACCTGCCGGAGCGGCTGAGCCTGCCGGTCGACCGTCCGCACCCGGCCGTTCCCAGCTACCACGGTGACGTGGTGCCGGTGCAGATACCGGCGCATGTGCACGAGCGCATGCTGCAGCTGGCGCGCGACGGCCAGGCCAGCGTCTTCATGGTGCTGCAGGCCGCGCTCGCAGGCTTGCTGAACCGGCTGGGCGCGGGAGACGACATCGTCATCGGCACGCCGGTTGCCGGCCGCAGCGATCACGCGCTGGACGACCTGATCGGCTGCTTCGTCAACCCGCTGGTGCTGCGCACCGACACCTCGGGGCAGCCGGGACTGCGCGACCTCGTCGCGCGGGTGCGGGCCACCAACCTTGCCGCGTACGCGAACCAGGAGTTCCCGTACGACCGCATCGTGGAACTGCTGCGGCCGCAACGCTCGGGTGCCAACCTGCCGCTGTTCCAGGTCATGCTGGGATTCCAGCAGGGCGGCAACCGGCTGTCGTTCAGCCTGCCCGGCCTGTCGATCACGCCGCAGCCGGTGGCCGTGGACACCGCCAAGTTCGACCTGTCCTTCATCCTCGACGAACTGCGCGGCGCCGATGGTCTGCCGGGCGGCATTGCCGGCGGCATCCAGTACAGCACCGACCTGTTCGACCGCAGCACCGTCGAAGCCATCGCGGCGCGACTGGTGCGCCTGCTGGAGCAGGCCTGCGACGCGCCCGACGCTGCGCTGGGCAGCCTGGACATCCTGAGCGACGAAGAAAGCCAACGCCTGCTTGCCGACTGGAGCGGCAGCACGCTCGACATCGCGCCGCTCTCGCTGGCCGCCATGGTGGAGTCGCACGCCGCCGAGCGTCCGAATGCACCGGCGGTGGTGCTCGACGGCGCGACCGTCAGCTACGCCGCGCTCGACGTGCGGGCCAACCGGCTTGCGCACCTGCTGCGGGGCCGGGGCATCGGCGCCGGCGCCATCGTTGCGACGGTGTTGCCGCGTTCGCTCGATCTCGTCGTGGCGCACCTTGCCATCGTGAAAGCAGGCGCGGCCTACCTGCCCATCGACCCGAACCACATGGCCGGGCGCAGCGCCTTCGTGTTCGGCGAGGCGGCACCCGCGGGCGTGTTGACCCATGCATCGCTGCTGCCGGAGTTGGCCGGCATTCCGCATTGCCTGGCGCTCGACAGCGACGAGACGGTCGCCGCACTGGCGATCCAGTCTGACGACCCCGTGGCGCAGTCGCGAGCGGTCGATGCGCGCGATGCCGCCTACGTCATCTACACCTCCGGCTCCACCGGCCTGCCCAAGGGCGTGGTGGTGCCGCATGCCGGCCTGAGCAGCCTTGGCGCATCGATGGCGCAGCGCTTTGCCATCGGCCACGACTCGCGCGTGCTGCAGTTCTCTTCCAGCGGCTTCGACGCTTCGGTGATGGACCTGCTGATGGCCTTTCACGCCGGCGCCGCGCTGGTGGTGCCGTCGCCGCAGCAACTGCTGGGCACGGAACTGGCCGAGCTGCTCGAGCGCCAGGCCGTGAGCCATGCGCTGATTCCGCCGGCCGCGCTGGCAACCCTGCCGCACGGCGAATTCCCGCATCTGCAGACGCTGGTGGTGGGCGGCGATGCCTGCCCCGCCGCGCTGGCCGCGCGCTGGTCGCAAGGTCGCCGCATGATCAATGCGTACGGCCCGACGGAGATCACCATCTGCGCGAGCACGAGCGCGCCGATGAATGCCGAAGAGCAGCCCTCCATCGGCCAGCCGGTCTGGAACACGCGGGTGTACGTGCTCGACGACAGCCTGCAGCCGGTGCCGCCCGGTGTCGCGGGCGAGCTCTACATCGCCGGCAGCGGGGTGGCGCGCGGCTACCTGAACCGCCCGCTGCTCAGCGCCGAACGCTTCATCGCCAACCCCTTCGGCGAACCCGGCAGCCGCATGTACCGCAGCGGCGACCTGGTGCGCTGGCGCGGCGACGGCAGCCTCTACTTCCTGGGCCGCGCCGACCAGCAGGTGAAGATCCGCGGCTTCCGCATCGAGCTGGGCGAAATCGAATCGGTGCTGCTGCAGCACCCGCTGGTGACGCAGGCGGCAGTGATCGTCCGCGAGGACGTGCCGGGCGAGAAGCGCCTCGTGGCCTACGTGGTCGCTGCGGCCGATCCGCAGCCGATCGAGTTGCGCGCCCACATGGCGAAGGCGCTGCCCGACTACATGGTGCCTTCGGCCTTCGTCCACCTGCCGTTCCTGCCGCTGACCCAGAGCGGCAAGCTCGACCGCAAGACATTGCCGGCGCCCGAGCAGCAGGCCGCCGCACCGTATGCCGAAGCCCGCACGCCCACAGAAAGGCAGCTGGCCGCGCTCTGGGCCGAGACGCTGCACCTGGAACGCGTCGGCATCCACGACAACTTCTTCGAGCTCGGCGGGCATTCGCTGATGGCCATCCAGCTCGGCATGCGCATCCGCCAGCAGGTGCGTGCGGACTTCCCGCACGCCGAGGTCTACAACCGACCGACCGTCGCCGAACTCGCCGCGTGGCTCGACGACTCTGCCGGCACGGCCGAGGCGCTGGACCTGTCGCGCGAACTCGATCTGCCCGCGCACATCCGCAGCCAGGATGCTTCGCCGCCGCTGGCTGCAAAGCGCGTGTTCCTGACCGGCGCCAGCGGCTTCGTCGGCAGCCACCTGCTGGCTGCGCTGCTGCGCGACACATCGGCCTGCGTGGTCTGCCACGTGCGCGCCGCCGACGAAGAGGCGGGCAAGCGCCGCCTGAAGCTCACGCTGGCCCAGCGCCAGCTCGGCGCGATCTGGGACGACACGCGCATCAAGGTCGTCACCGGCGACCTCGGCAAGCCGCTGCTCGGCCTCGACGACAGCGCCGTGCAACTGGTGCGCGACGGCTGCGACGCCATCTACCACTGCGCCGCGCAGGTCGACTTCCTGCATCCCTATGCCAGCCTGAAGCCCGCCAACGTCGACAGCGTGGTCACGCTGCTCGAGTGGACGTCGCAGGGCCGGCCCAAGAGCATGCATTACGTCTCGACGCTGGCTGTGATCGACCGGAACAACAAGGACGGCACGGTCACCGAGCAGTCGGCTCTCGCTTCGTGGAGCGGGCTGGTCGACGGCTACAGCCAGAGCAAATGGGTCGGCGATGCGCTGGCCCGCGTGGCGCAGGCGCGCGGCATGCCGGTCGCGATCTACCGGCTGGGCGCGGTCACCGGCGACCACACCCACGCGATCTGCAACGCCGACGACCTGATCTGGCGCGTGGCGCATCTCTATGCCGACCTGGAAGCGATTCCCGACATGGACCTGCCGCTCAACCTGACGCCGGTGGACGACGTGGCGCGCGCCATCCTCGGCCTTGCGGGCCAGCAGGCGTCGTGGGGCCAGGTGTTCCACCTGATGAGCCAGGAGGCGCTGCGGGTGCGCGACATTCCCCCGGTGTTCGAGCGGCTCGGCATGCGGCTCGAACCGGTGGGGCTCGAGCCCTGGCTGGAGCGTGCGCATGCACGGCTCGCCGTGGGGCAGGACCGCGACCTTGCGGCGGTGCTGGCGATTCTCGACCGCTACGACACCTCGGCCACGCCGCCGCGGGTCAGCGGCGCGGCCACGCATGCACAGCTCGAAGCCATCGGCGCGGCGATCCGCCCGGTGGACCGCGAGCTGCTGCAGCGCTACTTCGTCGACCTCGGCATCGACACCAAGGCACGCCGTGCCCTGGAAACCAGCGCTTCATAGGAGACCCGACATGGCACGCTATCTCATCGCGGCAACCGCATTGCCGGGACACGTGTTGCCGATGCTGGCCATCGCCCAGCATCTGGTGAACCTCGGGCACGAGGTGCGGGTGCACACCGCGAGCCGGTTCCGGGCGCAGGCCGAGGCCACCGGCGCGAGCTTCACCGCCTTCGACGCCGCGATCGACTTCGACTACCGCGAGCTCGACCAGCGCTTTCCACAGCGCCAGCGCCTGCCGTCTGCGCATGCGCAGCTGTGCTTCGGCCTGAAGCACTTCTTTGCCGACGCCATGGCCGCGCAACGGGCCGGCCTGGGCGCGATCCTGCAAGACTTCGAGGCCGACGCCATCGTGGTCGACACGATGTTCTGCGGCACCTTTCCGCTGCTGCTGGGGCCGCGCGAGCATCGCCCGGCGATCGTTGCCATAGGCATCTCGGCGCTGCCGCTGTCCAGCTGCGACACGGCCTTCTTCGGCACCGCGCTGCCGCCGTCGTCCACGCCGGAAGGGCGCGTGCGCAACCGGGCGATGAACGCCAACCTCAAGCAGGCGATGTTCGGCGAGGTGCAGCGCTACTTCGATGCGTTGCTGACATGCGCAGGCCTGCCCGCGCTGCCGGATTTCTTCATCGACGCCATGGTCAAGCTGCCGGACCTGTATCTGCAGCTGACGGCGGCGTCCTTCGAATACCCGCGCAGCGACCTGCCCGCCTCGGTGCGTTTTGTCGGCCCGCTGCTCGCGCCCGCCAGCCGCGACTTCACGCCGCCCGACTGGTGGCACGAGCTGGACGACGGCCGCTCGGTCGTGCTGGTCACGCAAGGCACGCTGGCCAACCAGAACCCGGCGCAGTTGATCGGCCCGACATTGCAGGCGCTGGCCGGGGTGAAGGACATCCAGGTCATCGCCACCACCGGCGGCCCGCTGCCGGCCGCGCTGAACATGGCGGTTCCGGCCAACGCCCGCGTGCTGCCGTTCCTGCCCTACGACCGGCTGCTGCCCAAGGTGCACGCAATGGTGACCAACGGCGGCTACGGCTCGGTCAACCATGCGCTGAGCCTCGGCGTGCCGCTGGTCGTGGCCGGCGCCACCGAGGAAAAGCCCGAGATCGCCGCACGCGTGGCGTGGTCGGGCGCGGGCATCAACCTCGGCAACGGCCAGCCGAGCGCACGCCAGATCGGCGACGCCGTGCGCAGGCTGTTGAGCGAACCCAGCTACCGCCAGCGTGCGGGCGTGCTGCGCGAGGACTTCGCGCGCCATCACGCATTGACCGAAATCACCACGGCCCTCGTGGCACTGCGCGAGGCAGCCCCCGAGTCCGTGGAAATGGCTTGAACGCCTGAACCCATTCAAGGAAATCGACCATGAGCAACCCGTTTGACGACAAGAACGCCACCTTCCTGGTGCTGGTGAATGAAGAAGGCCAGCACTCGCTGTGGCCGAGCTTCATCGAGGTGCCCGCCGGCTGGCAGGTCGCGCTGGCCGCGACCGACAGGGCGGCCTGCAGCGCCTTCATCGAGGCGAACTGGACCGACATGCGGCCGCGATCCCTTGCGGCCATGGACCTCGATGCCGCCAAGGCATGAGGGTGTTTGCCCTGCATCGACGCGGCGCTGCCTGGGCGTATGCGTCGCGGTTCCGGTCGCCTGCTGCCGATGACTTGAACAAGGAACGCACCGAGCCGGCGGGGGGAGGGGGCGGCGTTCTTGCGAAGGCGCCTGGAGCAAGAAGGCAACAACAGAGCAGGCCGCGCCAGCGATGAGCGTCCTCTCCGTCTGGCCGTATTTCGTGCTCGTGCTGGTCGTGCTCGGTGCGCTGGCGCTGCCGGTTTTCCGCGCGGCCGACGAACCACCGCAGCGCGACCAGCGCACCGCCACGCTCGACGGGCTGCGCGGCTTTCTCGCGCTGAGCGTGTTCGTGCACCACCTGACGGTGACCCACGGCTACATCGAGCGCGGCGAATGGACGTTTCCACACTCGGGCTTCCACACCCTGCTCGGGCAGGTCGGCGTAACGGTCTTCTTCATGATCACCGGCTTCCTGTTCTGGGGGAAATTGCTCGACGCCAAGGGCAGGCCGGACTGGACGAGCCTCTACGTCGGCCGGCTCTGGCGCATCGGGCCGATGTACCTGGTGGCGGTGGGCCTGATGTTTCTTATCGTCGCCTGGAGAACCGGGTTCGAGCTCAAGGAGCCGGCCTGGTCCGTGCTGGGCGAGATGCTGCAGTGGCTGGCCCTTGGCATCGTGCCGATGCAGCCCGACATCAACGGCTATGACGGGACAAGGTTCATCCTCGCGGGCGTGACCTGGACAGTCTTTGTGGAATGGCTGTTCTACGGATCGCTCCGGCTGATGGCGCCCCTCGCGCGCGGTGGGCGGACGCCGCGCTTCGTCGCCGGTGCCTTGCTGCTGTGCCTGCTGGTGCTGACGTTCTCCGCGCTTTCGCCGGACGGATCGCTTTGGCAGCCGACGCTTTTGCTTGTGGTCGGCGCCCTGGCGTGGGTGCTGGCGTCGTTCCTCATGGGCATGCTGTCGGCTTGGCTGATCCGTCGCGATGGCGCGAGCATGGCGAGGCTGCGACTGCCGGAATGGGCGGCTTCGCTGCTCGCACTGGTCTGCCTCGGTGCCGTGTTCCTCTGGTTCGAGCACATGGTCGGCCCCATTCAGGCCTTGCTGCTCTGGGTCTTCTTCCACCTGGTCTGCCGCGGCAGCACGCTGTTCGGCCTGCTGGCCACGCGCGCGGCCCGGCGCATGAGCACGGTGAGCTACAGCATCTATCTGCTGCAGGGGCTCGTTCTGACCGTGGTCTTCGCGGCACCGCCGGTGCGCGATTTCGCGATGACCGGCGCGCTGCAGTACTGGCTGGTGGGCATCCTCTGCGCGCTGCTGCTCGTGGCCGCCTCGGTCGTCAGCTACCGCCTGGTCGAGAAGCCGGGTATCGCTCAAGGCAAGCGTGCGCGATCGGGCCTGCGCCGGCTGCCCGCCGCACAGGGCGCCCGGCCCTGAGGGGGGCGGATCTGCGCTCTCCAAGACCCCAGGCCTGCCGGGTCACGCACCCTTGCGCATAATTGACGCAAGCTATGACTCTCACCGAACTCAAATACATCGTCGCAGTAGCCCGCGAACGGCACTTCGGCAAGGCGGCCGAGGCCTGCTACGTTTCACAGCCGACCCTCTCGGTCGCGATCAAGAAGCTCGAGGACGAGCTCGAAGTCAAGCTCTTCGAGCGCAGCGCCGGCGAAGTGACCGTCACGCCGCTGGGCGAGCAGATCGTGCAGCAGGCGCAGAGCGTGCTCGACCAGGCGGCCAGCATCAAGGAAATCGCCAAGCGCGGCAAGGACCCGCTGGCAGGTCCGCTGAACCTGGGCGTGATCTACACCATCGGGCCGTACCTGCTGCCCGACCTCGTGCGCCAGGTGATCGCGCGCACGCCGCAGATGCCGCTGGTGCTGCAGGAGAACTTCACCGCCAAGCTGCTCGAGATGCTGCGCGCCGGCGAGATCGACTGCGCCATCATGGCCGAGCCCTTTCCCGACACCGGCCTCGCGATGGCGCCGCTGTACGACGAGCCCTTCATGGCGGCGCTGCCCAACAAGCACAAGTTTGCCGATCGCGAATCGATCACCTCCGAAGAGCTGCAGAGCGAAACCATGCTGCTGCTGGGCACCGGTCACTGCTTCCGCGACCACGTGCTGGAGGTGTGCCCGGAGTTCGCGCGCTTCTCCAGCAATGCCGAAGGCATCCGCAAGAGCTTCGAAGGCTCGTCGCTCGAAACCATCAAGCACATGGTGGCCTCGGGCATGGGCGTGACGCTCGTGCCCCGCCTGTCGGTGCCGGCCGAGGCGATCAAGCCCAAGGTCAAGGGCCGCAAGGAGCCCGAGCAGATGGTGCGCTATCTGCCGGTGCGCGATGCGCACGACCGCGACCCGCCAACGCGCCGCGTGGTGCTCGCATGGCGGCGCACCTTCACGCGCTATGAGGCGATTGCGGCGCTGCGCAACGCGATCTATGCGTGCGAGCTGCCGGGCGTCAAGCGCCTGTCGTAGATCGCTGGGATAGAGTCACGCTGTTGCGAAGCCGCGTGCCGGCTTTCAGAATTCAGGTGTTCTCCCCTCCAAATTGAAGAAAGACCTCCCGCCATGGCCAAAGACTCGAAAAAATCATCGTCCGCCTCCTCCGCCGGCAAGGTGCCCAAGAAGGGCGGTGCGGTGGTTGCGCAGGAGTCGGGCAGCCGCAATGCGCCGATCATCAACATCGGCATCGAGCGCCAGGACCGCGCCGCCATCGCCGAAGGCCTGAGCCGCGTGCTGGCCGACACCTACACGCTCTACCTCACCACGCACAACTTCCACTGGAACGTGACGGGCCCGCACTTCAATTCGCTGCATGCGATGTTCATGGGCCAGTACACCGAACTGTGGGGCGCCACCGACGTGCTGGCCGAGCGCATCCGCGCCCTGGGCCACTATGCGCCGGGCTCGTATGCCGAGTTCAGCAAGATCGCCACCGTGCCCGACGTGCCGCAGACCCCGCCCAAGGCGATGGAGATGGTGCGCATCCTGGTGAAGGG
>Ga0136846_1216712_pt1 | contig 11396 bp, 6 predicted proteins | sample HopSoiMetagenom2_FD_96841 | JGI IMG/M metagenome (GOLD analysis project Ga0136846, IMG submission 96841) | Grasslands soil microbial communities from Hopland, California, USA - 2 Assembly 2016 (version 4) | ecosystem: Environmental > Terrestrial > Soil > Grasslands | place: USA: Hopland... | reverse complement strand
CATTGCTTCGGGCTCGTGTCCTGCGCCTCGTCGATCAGCACGTGATCGATGCCGAGATCGAGCTTGTAGTGAACCCATGCGGCCTGCTCGCCGGCGAGCAACCGCTGCGCGTTGTCGATCAGGTCGTCGTAATCCAGGAGCCCGCGGCGCTCCTTCTCGGCGCGGTAGCGTGCGATGACCTCCATCACGATGATCACGAGCGCGGCCGTGCGTTCGCGTGTCTCAACCGCACGGCGGCGCGCGATCAGCGAGCAGACGCGCTCCTGCTCGGCCATCAGTCGCTGGAACAGCGAGGGGTTCTTGTCGCGGATGCCCTTGCTGACGATGTTCTTGCGTGGCTCGAGTTCGGCCGTGCAGAAGATCGACTGGTAGGCGCGAATACGGTCATTGCCTTCGAGCAGCCGCAACGAGTCGAACCGCGTAGCGTGCTCCTTGTCGCCCTTGAGGCCTTGCTCCAGGGCCGCGATCGCGGCCGGGTATTCGCTCTCCGCTATCAGCGCGCCGGAGAAGAACTCCGCCGCGACACTCTCGCTGGTGTCTTGCGGGTCGACTCCAAGCGCACGCGACAGCTCCTCGATCGCCGTCGCGATGCCGCCGGCGTTTGCGACCCACGCGACCAACTCGTCGCGTCGCCCGATGGCCTCAACGATCATCTCGTTGAAAGTCATATCGGCGGCCGCAGTGATAGCGGCGCTGAGCGCGCGTCCGAGGTCGCTGTCGGGCTGCGCCGCCGCTTGCATCAGCACAGCCATGCGTAGCCGGTCGATCAATTCGGATTGCGTGCGCTCCTCCAGCACCTCGAAGCGGGCCGCGACACCCGCCTCGAACGGAAACTGGTGCAAGAGCCGGGTGCAGAACGCGTGGATGGTCTGCACCTTCAGCCCCCCGGGCGTATCGAGTGCCTGCGCGAACAGCCGGCGCGCGCGCAGCCGCCGCAATGCGTTCGGCTTGCGGCCTTCGATCTTGGCAATCTCGATGTCGAGTTCGTCGTCCGAGAGCGGTGTCCACTTCGCGAGTTCGCCGAACACCCGGTTCGCCATGTTGGCGGCGGCCGCCTTCGTATAGGTGAGGCAGAGGATTTTCTCCGGTGGCGTTCCGCGCAGTAGTAACCGTATCACCCGTTGTGCCAGCACGTGGGTCTTGCCCGAGCCCGCATTCGCCGCGACCCACGCCGACGCCGCAGGGTCGGACGCGTCGAGCTGAACCTTGAGGACCTCGGCGGGAACGGTCATGCCTCGCCTTCCTCGTCTTCGCCGCCGGCAGACCACTCGGCGATGCGAGCGAGATGGTCATAGTCGCCGTAGCGTGCCTTCCACATCGGGCTGACCAACGATCTGTAGGGCGTCTTCACATCGGCGAAGCGCTCGACCACACCGCGTACCCGCGCCAGCGCCCGGTCGGCGTGGAAATCCGCCGTGCCCTCCTTGAACTCGATTGCCTTTTCCTCTCCCGCGGGATCGCGGCCGCGCAGCGAGACATAGGCGAATTCACTCAGCGAGCCTGGCGTCACGCCTTTGAATCCGCCCTCGCGCAGAATCGCGCCTTCCAGCGTGAGCTGCGGCGAGAGGCCGGTGCGCACTTGCGGCTCAGTCGGCGTCGAACCGGTCTTGTAGTCAAGAATCGCGAATGACCCATCGGCGAGCTGTTCGATTCGATCGGCGCGGGTGGTGAGTTTGAATACCCATTTATCGATCGCAATCTTCAATTCCCCCCTCACCTCCGCATGCATCTCCTTCGCGTTCGCGCGGCGGCGGGCTTCCCACGCAATGAACCAGCGCGCGATGCGCTGGAAGCGTGGCCACCAGAAAGCGCGTGCCTCGGGGTAGTCATGCAGCGGCGCAAAATGTTTCTCGCCGAGCGCAATCAGCGCGCCGAGGGGGTCTGCGGGCAAGGCCTTCGCGTATTTCTCGGTGAAGTCGCCGATCGCGCCGTGGATCACGGTGCCGCGGTCGCGCGCGCCGGGCGGCGTGTCGACCGCATCGAGCGGGCGCAGCCCGAGAATGTGCTTTGCGTAGATCGTGTAGGGATCGCGCAGCCAATGCTCGATCTCCGTCACGCTCAGTTGCTTGGGGCGCGCGTCGAGTGTCGGCCGCGGCCGCGGCCGCGCGACCGGCTTCACGATTTCGGCACGGTCGAGGTCGCGCGCCCAGCGCAAGTATTGCTCGCCCCGTGTACGCGCATCCTTCCAGCTGCCGCCTGCGACAGCCGCGAGCCGCTGCATGAAGCGCGACGCGACCGTCGGCGCGCCGGAAAGCTTGCCGGCGCGCGTGAGAAAGACCTCCGGCATACCGAGAAGCTGCGCGAAGTCGTGCGCGGAGAGCCCGATGCGTCGCTCGGGCAAGTCGAGACCCAGTTCAAGTCGCATCGGCCGCGATAGCCAAGCGTCGCTGCGGGCTTCGGGTGGCCAGACGCCCTCCACCAGTGCGCCGAGCACCACGCGCTTCACGTCGATGAGGCGCGCCTCGATAGTGCCGAGGATGCGCACGCGCGCCCCCGGCCGGCCGGCGCGGCGGCACACGCGGTCCGAAATCGCGGTCTCGAACAGGTCGGGGTAGTCGAAAGGCGTGGCACTCAGCGCGATGCTCTGATCGGCGATCGCGTCGAACGCGCGCGCGAGTTCCACGCCGTCGTCGTCCGCGAAGGCAACCTCTTGCTCCCCATCGTCCGATAACGCGCGCAACGTATCCGCATGCCGTAGGGCGAGTGTGCTGAACGATTGCAGACCGTTGATCCCTTCCAGCGGCGTGAGCGCGGCTGCGAGTTGCCGCACCAAGGCTTCGGCTGCATCAAGGTCGGCTGCCGAGATCAATTTGCGCAGGTCGGAGCTGTGCAACTCATCTTTCGTGGCGCGGAAGGTCGCGAGCGCCTGCGCGAGGCCTTGCGTGCCGGCGCGCGGTCGCGGTCCACGCAGCACCGCAAGCTCCAGCGCCGCGATGGCACGATTGTGCGCGCCCGCGGCGGCGCCGAGGCGGAAGCGCGCATGTTTCAACAAGGCGAGCAGCGTCACCGGCTCGAGGCCTTCCAGCGCCGCCTGCGCTGTAAGCCGCGCGAACACGCCCGCCTCGGTGTCGGGCAAGCGGTCGCCGCCGGAGTCATCCGCCTCGATGTTCCAGCGCATCAACGCTGCCGCGACGCGCCGTGCGAGTGCGCGATCCGGCGTCACCAGCGCGGCGGCGTTATTCTGGTCCACGGCCTCACGCAGCGTGACCGCGATCGCAAGCGCCTCGTCCTCGGCATTCGCCGCCTCGATCACCGTGATGCCGGCGAGCGCGGCATCGCGCGTTGCATCGTCGAGGTGCGCCGCCCAGTGCTCGGTCGCTTCGGACGGCCGCAGCGCCTCGGAACTAAGCTTTTCGCGCGGGCCGCTTGGAGCCAGCGCAACGACCTCGCCCCGCGCAATGCCGATGCGGCGCAGCAGCCCGTGCATGGCAAGCTGCGGATGGCCGAAGGAAGGGGCCCGTACCACGCGCCCGCTATCCTTGATCTCGCCGATCAACTCCCACGAGTCCTCGTCAAGATCGGTGTCGAGCCCCGGCAGAACCACGGCGCCGTGCGGCAGCTTCGCAATGGTGGCGAGCAGGCTCGCGGTCGCGGGCATCGAGCCGGTCGAGCCCGCGGCAATCACCGGCGCGGCGTTCACTGCGAGGCGGATGCGTTCCGCCTCAATTAAAAGATCGCGCCGTGCGGCGGGCTCGATCCTGCCTTGCTCGTCGAGCAGCTTCGGCCAGTGCTCGCCGGCGATCTTGAGAAAGTCGAGGGTCAGTTGCCAGTACCGGTCGAGCGCATCGGGTACCAAGCCGTTGAGCCGCTCCCAAGCCACCTGCCGGGTGGTCATGTCGTCGATCAGTCGTGCGAGATCGTCAGCAAGCGTGAGTGCCGCGGCCGGCGAGTGCACGATCAGCGGCGGCTCGCCGGCCTGCGGCTTCAGCCGCTCGGCCCATTGCAGCACGAGCCGCGCCAGCAGCATGCGCCGCTCCAGCCCGCCAAGCTCCTCAGGAACATCGAGGCTGGTCTCGCCGGTCGCGGCTTCGGCAAAGGCAAGCTCGTCCTCGTCGATGTCCCCAAGCGGCACGATGCGCGGCAGCACCGCCGCATCAGTCTTCAGCACATCGAGGAATGCGTCACGCGCCAGCGCGCACGCACGCCGTGTCGGCAGGAACAGCGTCGCGTGCGCGAGTGCGAGGGGATCGGCGGAACCCGGGAAGCCCGGGATCAACTCGCCGCGCCGCAGCGCGCCGATGAGCGTCGGCAGGAACGGCGCGGAAGCCGGAATGGTGAAGACGCGGGGAGGCATTCTCTCCGTCATACCCGATCGCTCGGCGGAAATGACAGCAGGAAGCTACGCCACGCTCTCCAGGATTGCGGCTTCCGCGGCTTTGATCGCCTCCGGCGTGCCGACGTGCATCCATGTGCCTTCGAGCCGCAGCCCGTAGAGCCGGCCTGCCTCCGCGGCTCGGTCGAACAGCCGGTTGAGAGAGAAAGCGCCCTTCGGCGCATCCGCGAAAATCGCAGGGGCAAGGATCGCCGCGCCCGCATAGACGAACGGTACGACCTCGCGTTCGGGGCGGCGCGTCAGCTGCCCGTTGGGCGCCATGTTGAAGTCGCCGCGCCCTTCATAGCCGATGCTGGTCGCCGTCGAGGCGAGCAGTAGCAGGATATCCATGCGTGTGGCATCGAACTGCGCGGCAAGGCGCGAGAGGTTCGGCGTCACGCCCTCGATCCACAGCGTGTCGGAGTTCATGTGGAAGAACGGCGCGCTGCCGAGCTGCGGCGATGCCTTCACCACGCCGCCGCCGGTGTCGAGAATTTCGTCGCGTTCATCCGAGATGAGGATATGCGGGCGCGTGCGGCGCGTGAGGTGATTTTCGATTTGTCCGGCCTGGTAGTGCACGTTGACCACAGCCAGTGTCACACCCGCAGCGGCGAGCTTGTCGAGCACATGGTCGATCAACGCTTTGCCCGCAACCGGCACCAGCGGCTTCGGCAGCGTGTCGGTCAGCGGCCGCATGCGTTTGCCGAGGCCCGCCGCAAGCACCATGGCACGATCGACCATCACGTCTTCCTACTGCGGCGGCGGCACATGCGCGTCGTACCAGGCCTTCAGGTCGCCCATCGCGGGATGAACCAGCGCGCGACGCAAATAGCGCCATATGCGCGGGATGTGACGCAGGTATTGTGGTTTGCCGTCGCGCCGATCGAGCCGCGCGAAGATGCCGAGGATCTTGGTCGCGCGCTGCGCGCCGAGCGCCACGTAGAGCTCCACGAAAGCCGACGTGGGGAATTCGTTATCGGCATCCAGTCGTGCCTTCGCGTAGCGGCCGAGCAGCGCGATCTCCATCGCGTCCGGCACGTCGACGCGCGCGTCCTGCAGCAGCGAGACGAGATCGTAGGGGGCGGGCCCCATCAGGGCATCTTGGAAGTCGAGCAGGCCGACGCGCGCGAGCCCTTCGCGTTCAGCCAGCCACAAGAGGTTCGGCGAATGGTAGTCGCGCAGCACCCAGGTGGCGGGCTGGTCGTAGGCGCGCCTTAGCGCGTCGCGCCACAGCGCGGTGAATTCGGAGCGCGCGGCCGCGGTGATCAGGCCGCGGCGATGCGGAATGTACCAGTCGAGCAGCAGTTCGGCCTCGATCAGGATCGCATCGATGTCGTAGGGCGGCACGCGATACTCGATGCCCGGCGCGACGGTGAGCGTGGCCGCGACAGGCTCCCGGTGCAGCGCGACCAGCACATCGACCGCAGCCGCGTAGCGCTCTTCGATCGGCGCCAGCGGATCGTCTTCCACGACGCCTTCGGTGCCGAGGTCCTCCAGCAGCAAGAGCCCCTCGTTGAGGTCGGCGGCGTGGATCTGCGGCGCCGAAAGCCCGCGCTCACGCAGCGCGCGCGCCATCGCGACGAACGGCTTCACGTCTTCGGCAAGATGCGCGATCGCGCTGTAGGGGAGGCCGCCGCGTACGGGAGGGCCATCCGGCCGGCGCGGCGCGTTCATCAGGATGTATCGCTGCCCCTTGTGCGTCAGCCGCTCATAAGCCCGCGTGGAGGCATCGCCCTGCACATGGGTGCGCGGCTCTGCGGCCATGCCTTGCTGGATCAGGAAGTGGCGGATCGCGGCAAGCCGCTCGATGCGCGGGGCAAAGGCCCCGTGGCCGGTAATCTCGGCATTGCGCTGGTTCGGCCCAAGGTTCCGCGCGAGCGTGAACGCAATATCGAGCCGGTCCGCGGGCAACACTTCGGCCGCACGGTCCGGCCATTCGAGCAGGACCACGGCATTCTCCGCGGCCTCATCCACCCCAAGCTCGGCAAGCTCGCCCGCGTGCGTTACCCGATAGAGATCGGCGTGCACGACGGTGAAACGCGGCAGCGCATAGGTCTGCACCAGCGTGAAGGTCGGGCTCGGCACATCCATCGCCTCGTCGCCCGCCAAATGCCGGATCAGGGCGCGCGCAAAAGCCGTTTTGCCCGCGCCGAGATCGCCCGAGAGTGTGACGAGATCGCCCGGTTTGAGCACCGACGCTACATCGGCGGCAAGCCGCCGCGTCGCCTGCTCGTTCGGCAGCACGATCGAGAAGCTGGAAGCAGGTGAGACGGCGAGCATCTTCCAAGGCGTTTGCGCTATTCGGCCGCCGCCTCCTGCGGCGCCCGCTTGAGCGGGAAGATGCAGGTGACAGTCGTTCCGCGGCCCACGGCCGAATCGAGCTTCACCGTACCACCATGCAGCTCGACGAAGGAGCGCACGATCGAAAGCCCAAGGCCCGCGCCCCGGTGTTCCGAGCCCATCGAGTGGCTTTCAAAGCGATCGAACACGCGCTCGCTGATCTCGGCCGGGATGCCGGGACCGCGGTCGGTCACGCTGAAGATCATCGCGCCGTCGCGCCGCTCGACCGACACGCGCACCACCTCGCCCGCCGGCGAGAAGCTGATTGCGTTGGAGAGCAGATTGAACAGGATTTGCCGCACTCTCCGCTCGTCGGCGACGAAGCTGCCGATGTCCGGCGCGGTGCGCACGTCGAGCAACACCGCCTTTTCGGCGATGCGGTCCTGCAGCCCAAGCGTGGCATCGTCGACGGCTGCGCGGATATTGACCTCCGTCACGTCGAGTGGCATCGCGCCCGCGTCGATGCTTGTGAGATCGAGGATGTCGTTGATGATCGCAAGCAGTGCGGTCGATGATTTGTCGATATTGCCGAGATATTCGCGCTGCTTCTCGTTGATAGGACCGATCGTTGGTCCGATGCTTGGGTCGGTCAATAGGTGTGCGAAGCCGATGATCGTGGTGAGCGGTGTGCGTAGCTCGTAGGAAACCCGTTCGACGAACGCGCTCTTGAGCCGATCGGTTTCCTGCAGCGCGTCGGCGCGCTCGATCAGCGCGCGCTCCACATTCACCGAGTCGGTCACATCCTGGAACGTCACCAGCGTCGCGCCGTCAGGCAGCGGTGCGGTGGTGCAATCGAGCACCGTACCGTCGGTGCGTTCAAGCCGCGCCTGGATCGGCTCGCGCGCTTCCAGTGACGTGACTGCACCGCGCAGCCGCATCCAGAACGGCTCGTCGGCATAGAGCCGCGCGCACCAGCCCATCACCGCCTCGATATGCGGGCGCTCGGCGGGATTCGCGCCGTTGAGGTCGGTCGGATCGAGGCGCCACAGCCGTGCAAATGCCGGATTGTGCAGGTCGAGCCGGCCATCGCTGCCGAATACCACGACGCCTTCGTTGAGCGCCTCGAGCGTTTCGCCCTGCACGCCGATCAGCGCCTCGTAGCGCCGCACCAGCTTCAGCCGCTCGGTCACATCGTCGAACAGATAGGTGACGCCGCCTTCCGGGCTCGGAGTAGTGATGACGCGCAGCGTGCGCCCGTCGGGCAGATACCATTCGTGCTGGCGCGGCTCGATCGCCCGATAGGCGTCGTGCAGCTCGGCCTTCCATTTGCGGAAGTCGGCCTGCTCGGGGAGCTTGCGTGTGGCGCGCAGACGGTCGAGCACGCCGGAATCGGTCGGCTCGGAATCGAGGAATCCGGGCTCGAACCCCCAGAGCTGGCGGAACGCCGCGTTGTAGAACGTCAGGCGCTGGTCCGCCTTGAAAATCGCGACGCCGGTCGAGAGCTGGTCGAGCGTGCGTCGATGCGCCCCGGTCATGCGGGCCAGTTCCGCGTGCATGGTCTCGCTATCGGTCACGTCGATGCCGATGCCGGCGCTGCCGCCTGCCGAGGGGCGATCGATCACCTGCAGGATGCGGCGGGTGCCGGCGACGATCACGGGCAGCCGGGCCTCGTAGGATGCACTCGCGGCATGTGCATTAAGCGCACCGTCGCGCGCGCCGGGATCGAGGATTTCGAGGTTGCGCGCGACCGCATCCGCGCCGTCGCGGGCCTCGACCGCACGTGCATACGCGGCATTGACCCAGGTGAGCCGGCCATGCCGGTCGCGTGCCCAGACCGGGGCAGGCAGCGCTTCGAGGAGTTGTGCGACCGTGTCGATGTCGCGGCGCAATTGCTCATGACTGGCGGCAAGTGCGGCGAGCTCGCTCTGCGCGCCGGTCAAATCCTTGATGCGTAGCACCGCGCGTCCGCCGATCGCGCGGCCCTCGGCCACCACGTGGCGTTGCTGCAAGGTGGTGAGCGCAAGGGAAAAGCTCTTGCCCTCGGTGCGCAGTGCGTCGACGGCGTGCTCAATCGCGTGCGCCTGATCGGGCACGAGCCAGGTGCCGAACGCGAGCACGCGGCGCGGCAGAGGCGTGCGCAGCACGATCGACACGTCGCCCGATATGTCCGGCTCGTCGGCGCCCGCAGGCCAGACCACGATGACCTGCGGCTCGGCCAGGAGCAGCGCGTTGACGCGGTCGCGTTCGTCGCGCAGTTCATTGATTTCCGAATGGCAGGCCGCGATCTCATGCGTCAGGCGCTTCCGGGTGCGCAACAGCGCAATGGCGGTCGCGACCGCAAACAGGATGACGCCGAGCGAGAGCGTGAGCGCGGCGAATTCATGCCGCTCAAGGGAACCGAAAGCATCGAAATAGTCGGTGAATGGATGCAGCAGGCGGCCTTGCGCCGTAGCGGGGCTTGGCAGAAGGGTCGCGAAAGCCACGCAGCTCTGGGCGAATCGCCCGTGCCACGGTTGCGTTTTGCCGCCCCGTTTCCGGATCGTGTCCGGCATTCCCGTGCCCTTGCGGAGCGATCCCCGTCCGGGACAGGCCCGGTAAACAAACTAACCGCGACGACATCCGCCATGTCGTCTGCGAATCAAACAACTTTACCCCCAAGGTGACTCGCGCCGTAAGAGTCCAGACCGTGAACGGCGATCCAGCGGCGCTAGCTGCGGGGCAGCGCCTCCGCGCGGCGTGTGATCTCATCGAGGCTGAGGCGCGAGAGGGCCGTCACGAAGGCGCGCTCGGCATCGGCGAGCGCCGGGAGCACAGCTTGTGCGAGAATACGCGAGCTCGGCACGTCGTCTTCATCGTCGACGCTGCCCGCAGCGCGCAGGATGTCGGCGACGCTGATGCGCTTGCGCTCGCGCGCGAGTTCGTAGCCCCCACGCGGGCCGCGCACGCCGTTGAAGATGCCTTCGTGCACCAAAGCCTGAAGCACCGGCTCGAGATGCCGCGCCGGAAGGCTATGGCGCGCCGCGAGCTTCCGTGCGGAGATGGGACGTTCGCTCCCGTTGAGCGCCACGTCAACGACAGCAGCAATCGCAAGCAGACCCTTGCGGGGAAGGAATGACATGTGGGGAGGAACACGCGGTGAGTACTAAAGATTCTAAGGGCCCCATGCACATGTGTGCAAGTTAGCCTCCACGCGTACCAGTTGAACCAAATCCACGGATTCCACGCGCGGTTTGGGCAAGCTCCGTCACCTCTCGCAGGTCGACGCGGGCCACGGGTGCGACGACGAGCTGCGCGAGCCGTAGCCCGCGTGTGACGGTGAAGGGCTCGGCACCGTGGTTGATCAGCAACACCTGGATCTCGCCGCGATAGTCGGCGTCGATGGTGCCCGGCGAATTGAGCACGGTCACGCCGTGCTGGCGCGCGAGCCCGGAGCGCGGACGCACCTGCGCTTCGGTGCCGGATGGGAGGGCGATCGCGATACCGGTTGGGACGGCGGCGTAGCGGCCGGGCGCAATCCTAAGCGGCGCGTCGGCGGGCACCGCGGCGAGAAGGTCGAGGCCCGCCGCATGGGAGCTCTGATAAGACGGCAACGGCAGGTCGGCGCCGTGCGGCAGCCGCATGATGCGCACGGTGATGTCGGTCATCGCAATTTGCCGTCCAGCGCGGCGGCGATGCGCGCGACGATCTGTCGCGCGACTCCGTCCTTTGACTGCTTCGGCCAGGATTCGACGCCCTTCGCCGTAACGAGGTGCACCGCATTGTCGTCACCACCCATCGCGCCGCCCTCCGCCGAGACATCGTTCGCGACGATCCAGTCTGAGCCCTTGCGCAAAAGCTTTGCGGTCGCGTGCTCGATCACCTTTTCGGTCTCTGCCGCAAATCCGATGACGAGCTTCGGCCGCTTCATCTTCATCTTGCAAACACGCGCCAGGATATCGGGGTTCTCGACGAGCTCGAGCTTCGGCGGGCCACCCGCCTCCTTCTTGAGCTTCTGCACCACGTCCCCGGCGGTGCGCCAGTCCGCGACCGCAGCGGCGAAGATGCCGGCATCGGCGGGCAGCGCGGCCTCGACGGCCGCAAGCATCTGCCGGGCGCTTTCGACATGCACGGTCTTCACGCCGTGCGGGTCCGGCAAAGTCACCGGGCCCGTCACCAGCGTGACGCTCGCGCCCGCATCCGCAGCCGCACGCGCGATCGCATAACCTTGCTTGCCGGAGGAGCGGTTCGCGATATAGCGCACCGGGTCGATCGGCTCATGTGTCGGGCCGGCGGTGATCAGGATGCTCTTGCCGGCCAGCGGCTTCGCCTGTGTCCCTGCGGAGCCGGGACCGTCGAGGAGCCTCTCGATTGCCGCGACGATTTCGAGCGGCTCGGCCATGCGGCCGACACCGGCCTCGCCGCTCTCCGCCATCTCGCCTGCGTTCGGTCCGACGGTGACGACACCATCGGCGAGCAGCGTCTTCAGATTGCGCTGCGTCGCCTTGTTGCTCCACATGCGCGAATTCATCGCGGGGGCGAGCAGTATTCGCTTGTCGGTCGCGAGCAGCGCGGCGCTCGCGAGATCGTCCGCATGGCCGCTCGCCATCCTGGCCATGATGTCGGCGGTCGCGGGCGCGACCACGATCAGATCATTATCGCGCGCCAGGCGAATGTGGCCGACGTCGAACTCGCTGTGCTGGTCGAACAAGTCGGTGAATGGCTTTTCGCCTGCAATCGCGCCGACCGACATCGGCGTGATGAACTCCTGTGCGGCTTTGGTCATCACCACACGCACCGAAATGCCACGCTCGCGCAGGCGGCGGAT
>Ga0136846_1223785_pt1 | contig 11397 bp, 7 predicted proteins | sample HopSoiMetagenom2_FD_96841 | JGI IMG/M metagenome (GOLD analysis project Ga0136846, IMG submission 96841) | Grasslands soil microbial communities from Hopland, California, USA - 2 Assembly 2016 (version 4) | ecosystem: Environmental > Terrestrial > Soil > Grasslands | place: USA: Hopland... | reverse complement strand
GTCTGGCAGCCGGGCGGGCACCTGATGGCCGAGCGCGGCTCGAAGGTCGACGACTGGTCCTGGCGCCGCACGCGCCGGCGTCTCGCCACGCTCGCGCGCCTGGCCGCGCCCTACAAGACGCGCACGATCCTCTCGGTGTTCGCGCTGCTCGCCGCGACGGCGACCGCGCTCGCACCACCCTTCCTGTCCAAGTACGCCGTCGACTACGGCATTCGGAAGCAGGACCTGCACGCGCTGACGTGGATCGTCGTCATCTTTCTCCTCGCGGGCCTTGCCAACTGGGGCATGAGCTACCTGCAGACCTATCTGACCGGCTGGGTCGGGGAACGGATCCTCGCCGACCTGCGCAACAACCTCTTCGGGCACCTGCAGCGGCTGTCGCTCGGCTACTTCGAGCGCAACCGCGCCGGCGTGATCATCAGCCGGCTGACGAACGACGTCGAGGCCCTCGACCAGCTGGTCACGGACGGCGTCACGAGCCTCGTCCAGAACACGCTGACACTCGTCGGCACGGCGATTCTGCTCTTCGTCCTCGACTGGCGGCTCGCGCTCGCGACGCTCGCGGTGATCCCGCTGATGTCGGTCGCGACGGTGATCTTCCGCGTCCGGTCGACGCGCGCGTACCGTGCGGTGCGCGAGCGGCTCGGGCTCGTGACGGCGACTCTCGCGGAGGACATCGCGGGCATGCGCATGGTGCAGGCGTTCACCCGGGAGCAGCAGAACATCGAGAACTTCCGCAAGGTCGCCGACCGGTACCGCGAGTCGAACATGCAGACGGTCGTGCTCAACGGCTGGTACTTCCCGTTCGTCGACCTGCTGTCGTCGATCGCGCTGGCCGTCGTGCTCGGCTACGGCGGTCATCTGTACTTCCAGGGGAGCGTCACGCTCGGCACGCTCTTCGCCTTCATGCTCTACGTGCAGAACTTCTTCGATCCCGTGCAGCAGCTGTCGCAGCTGTACAACACGTTTCTCTCTGCGACGGCTGCGCTCGACAAGATCATGGACGTCATGGACGAGGACCCGCAGGTGGTCGACGCGCCGGACGCGTTCGCCCTCCCCGAGGTGCAGGGCCACGTGCGGTTCGAGGACGTGCGTTTCAGCTACGGCACCGGCCCGGAGGTGCTGCACGGCCTGGACCTCGACGTTCTGCCGGGAACCACCGTCGCGCTCGTCGGTCACACGGGAGCCGGCAAGTCCACGATCGCCAAGCTGCTCGCCCGCTTCTACGACCCGACCGGCGGGCGGATCACGATCGACGACCACGACCTGCGCGACGTCACGCAGGCGTCGCTGCGGCGGCAGCTCGGGATCGTCCCGCAGGAAGGCTTCCTCTTCGCCGGCACGGTGACCGAGAACATCGCGTTCGGCCGCCCGGACGCCTCGCCCGACGAGGTGGTAAGGGCCGCGCAGGCGGTCGGCGCGCACGACTTCATCATGCGGCTCGAGGACGGCTACGAGACGCAGTTGCAGGAGCGCGGCTCGCGCCTCTCGCTCGGCCAGCGGCAGCTCGTCGCGCTCGCGCGTGCGCTGCTCGCCGACCCCCGCATCCTCATCCTGGACGAGGCGACGTCGTCGGTCGACATCGGGACGGAGCGGAAGATCGAGCAGGCGCTGCGCCTCTTGCTCGCCGGCCGCACCGCCTTCATCATCGCGCACCGCCTCTCGACGATCCGCGACGCGGACCTGATCGTCGTCCTCGAACACGGCCGGATCGTGGAGCAAGGGTCGCACGACGAGCTGATGCAGCGGCGTGGGCTCTACACCTCGCTCTACGGCGACTGGGCCGCCGCCTAAAGCCGTAGCGCCGTAACGCCGATGCCGCGGGCATGCTCTCGGTTTCAGGCGTCCTGCGCGACGCCGCGCAGCTCTACCAGGCGCTGTTCTGGCGCACGCTCGTCATGGCCGCACTCGTCTTCTCGATCGTCTGCTTGGCCGAGACCGTCGGCCCGTGGCCGGTCGTGCTGCTCTCGATGATCGGTACCTCTGTCGTGCAGGGCGCGCTGGTCGAGGCGGTGGAGCTGGAGCGCGAGCGGCGCAGCGGATCGATCGCGTCGCTTCTCCGCGCGGCCTGGAGGCGCGCGGGGGCGCTGTTCGGCGTCTCGCTGCTGACGGGCATCGGCGTCGGCATCGGCCTGTTCCTGCTCGTGGTTCCGGGTCTCATCCTGTTCACGCGCTGGTCGCTCGCCGTACCGGCCGTGATGCTCGAAGGCCGCTCCCCGCGGGCTGCAATGCGACGGTCGGCGGAGCTCGTGAAAGGGCACGGGTGGCAGGTCTTCGCCATCTTCCTGACCGTCACGGCCGGGGCGTTCGGGACCAGCTTCGTGCTGGAGCGGCTGCTCGCAGGCCCGCTCGGCCTCTGGGCCGCGCTGACGCTCGCCGCGACGCTGACGACGCCGTTCGCGGCGCACGCATTGAACGTCGTCTACTACCGCATCGTCGATCCGGGCAGGCCGGTCCTGCAGGCATAGACTCGGTTTCGTGGCCCTGGACCGCGAGACCGAAGACAGGATCGAGCAGCCCGCCTCCGAGGAGGCCGAGCGCGAGACGCGCCTGACCCCGTCGCAGGCGATCGCGCAGATGAAGATCAACGTGCCCGTGCGCGGCAACCGCAAGCTGCGGCGCCTGCTCGAACGCGTGAACGAGGACGCGCAGCTGAAGGGCTGGTGGCACGCAGCGAACGTCAACGCCGTCGCTCGTATGCGCATCAACGACCACTCGTGGGTGCACATCCAGATCGTCACGAACATCGCGCTCAAGCTCCTGCGCCAGCTGACGAAGCATCACGTCGAGCCGTCCGTCGTCGGCGACTACGGCTACGAGAACGACGACGCAGAGATCGTGGTGACGCTGGGTGCGCTCACACACTGCATCGGGATGGCCGTGCACCGCGAAGGACACGAGGACTTCAGTCTCTTCCTGGCCGAGCCGAAGCTGCGCGAGCTGCTGGAGGGCATCTACGAGGAGCCCGACATCACCGTGATCTCGTCCGAGGTGCTGCAGGCGATCACGAGCCACCGCGACTATGGGAAGCCGCTCACGCTCGAGGCGGGGATCGTCCGGGTTGCCGACGCGCTCGACATGGAGCAGGGGCGGTCGCGCATCCCGTTCGCGCGCGGCTCGATCTCGATCCACTCGCTGAGCGCGGCGGCGATCGAGGACGTCGCGATCAAGGACGGCGAGCAGCGGCCGATCCTGATCGAGATCACGATGAACAACTCCTCCGGCATCTACCAAGTCGATTCACTCCTCAAGGCCAAGCTGCAGGGATCCGGGCTCGAGCCGTACGTCGAGGTCGTCGCGCACATCGACACGGAGGCGGAGAAGCGCCTCGTGCCGATCTATCGGCTCGAGACCTGAGGCCCCGGGCAGCCGCCGGCCGCACTGCTCGAGACGCGCTCGAGATGCAAGCCGACGAGGCGACCGTCGGGGATACGCACGGCTGCCTGGGTCGTGAGCATCACGTCGACGAAGCCGTCGGGCGGGATGCAGAGGTTCATTTGCACGGGCGGCCGCGCGCCACCGGGGTCGACCCAGCCGGCGCGTTCGCTTCCGCCTCCGCGGAGGGTGAAGCCGAGCGGGAGCGCGGCCCGGCTCGATGCGGCGAGCACGATGGCGACGTGCCGGCGTCCCTGCACGCCGGCCCCGTAGAAGCGAAGCCTCGCCGGGCGGCCGGCGATCGTCCATCCGTCCGGTGTGAAGCCGCGCGTGGCCCAGTCGAGCCGGTACGGCCGCTGCACCCGCACGAGACGCAAGACCCGCGTGCCGCCGGCGCGCCGGGCCGCAGCGAGGTGGAAGCGCTTCTCGCTTCCTGACAGCACGAGGAAGTCGCTCGGCTCCGAGCCTGCCAGCACACCGTGGCGAAAGTCGACGCGAACGTCGTCCGTCGGGAACGGCGAGAACGTCGGGCCGCCGTCGACGCGCAGGACGTGGTCGACGCGCTTGTTCCAGAGCTCCGCCTCCCACCAGTACGCGGCGGTGTCGCGCGGCGACGGGACGAGCGCGACGGACGCCGAGCCGGGGACACGCCGGTCGATCCAGTCGCGTGCGAGGGGCAGCACGGTCGGACGCGTCATGGCCGGGTCCTCGTACCGTTCGAACACGTACAAGGCCTGGGCCGCGCCGAGCGCGGACACGAGCACGGCAACCGACGCAAGCGCTGCGCGCGGCGCGCGCCACACGAGCGCGAGCGCGGCGCCGACGAGGACGACCGCGGCGGCGAGCAACACGCCGTCGTTCGGAAAGACGGGATGCACCGCCGCGGCGGGCGCGGCCCAGAAGATCGCCGTCGCGTCGTCGTAGTTGCCGAACTGGAAGAGGAACCAGCCGGCGATCGCCGTCAGCACGAGCGCGAGCGGCACGAGCCGCCGCAACGTCTCGCGTGACACGAGCGCCGCGGACGCGCCGACGGCGAACAGCGGGACGAGATAGAAGAGGTAGCGATCCTGGTCGAAACCGTGCGCCGTGAAACGCAGGTCGAAGGACGCGACCTCGACGGACATGAGCGGCACGCAGACGGCGAAGAGTGCGGCGAACGCGTGCGCGGCGTCGCCTCGACGCCGCACGAGCGTCAGGATCACCCACGCTGTCGCGAGCACGAACGGAACGACGCCGGCTCCGAAGACGACGTGAACGAGATGCTCGGCCGTCGACGCGGCAACGCCGTGCGGCAGGAGGTCGCCGCTGAACGGCGCCGAGTAGTTGCCGACGACCGCGCCCAGCGAGCCTGCCCGGAGAAGCAGGCCTGCGACGACGAGCCCGGCTGCGTAAGCGCCGGCGAGCAGCGGGTGCGTCCGCACCGAGCGGCGTGGGCCTGCATGGAGAAGCAACGCAAGCGGCAGCACGACGGCGAGGACCAGCAGCTGCGTGCGCGCGAAGAACGCAAGGCCGAGGCCGGCGAGCGCGAGCGCGTCGTTGCGCCGGCTGGGCTCGCTGAGCGTCCGGTGGCAGAGATAGATCGCCCAGACGAACGCGGGATATGCGGCGTTCTCGGTCAAGAGCGCCGAGGTCAGGACGAGCCACGGTGTGAAGGCGGTGAGAGCCGCCGCCGCGAGGCCTGCTGCTCGAGAGCCCGTCACCGCCCGCGCGAGCAGATACGCCGGCCACGCCGCGCTGGGCAAGAGCACTGCGTTGAGCGCGTGGGCGGCGGTCTCCGCCGCGGGCGCGCTGAGGAACCCGAACGCCGGCGCGAGCAGCAGAGGGTAGAGCTGGGCCAGCGCGCCGTAATACGCCCCATGGATGTGCGGCACCGGGGAGAGCCGCGCCGCGGTGCTCTCCGCGAGGCGCACGACCTGGAGCTCGTCGGTCATCACGGCCCAGCTCGTGGCGCGCAGGGCGTAATAGCCCGCGATGCCCGCGGCAACCAGGACAGCCGAGGTGACGAGCGCCCAGTAAGCAGGCACGGAGACAGAGGCCGTGCGCGCACGGCGGACCGGCAACCGAGCATCGGAGCTGGCGGCAAAACGTGCGATGCACTGCGCATCCCCACCTTCGGCGGCAGCGAATCCGGCGTGACGGTGAAGCCGCGCACGAGATTCGAACAGGCCTGCGTAATCGCAGGTTTTCACGTCAGCGCTAGTGGTGGAAATGCACGCCGGCGACGATCTCGACGGCGATGATCGCAGCGACCACCCAATCGACCACGAGGCAGAAGGGAGGCCACCAGCGTGTGTTGGCAACGAACTGACGCCGGTGCTGCCAGAGATCCTTGAAACCGTGGCCGGCGAGACCGACGACGAGCAACCACGGTGTTCCGGTCACGGCCGCGGCGGCGATGATGACGAACATGCTGGCAACACCGCTTTCGACGGCGAGGACGGTTGCACGTCCGTCGGCGACCGCGAAACCGATGTAGACCGACGCGATCAGGGCTAGCCCGAGCGCGTAGACGGTCGCGGTATCGAGCCACCAGAACGCAAGCGGCGAGGCCGCCTGCGCGCCTCCGACCGCCAGTCCCCATATGACGGGTGCTCGCAGCCCCGCGCGAACGGGCTGCGCAAGACCGGCGACGCTCACGCCGGTGGAGGTAGAACGTTGAAGCTGAACATCATCCCGCTCTCGTGATGCTCGGCGATGTGGCAATGAGCCATCCACCGTCCGGGGTTCGTGACGTCGAGCAGGATGTCGACGATCTCGCCGGTCCGCACGAGCACGGTGTCCTTCCAGACGAGGTTCGGCTCAACCACTTCGTCGCGCGCGAGGACCAGGAAACGCCCTGCGCCATGGACATGGAACGGGTGCGGCATCGGATGGTCTGAGTTCATCTCGTTGACCAGGCGAAGCTTCACCTGGTCGCCGACGTGGAACGTCCAGTCGATCTGCGCGTTCTCGGCGCCCGTTTCGCGGTCGACGAGCTTCCAGCGCATGTTCGCCGGCGTCGTCATCCGGTTCAACTCGAGCATGTCGTCTTCCCACTCGATTCCTTGCGCCGCGTCATGGCCGTGCTCGGGCTCGCCGTGGTGGCCGTGATGCTCGTGGCCATGGTGGCCGTGTTCGGCGTCTCCGTGGTCGTGGCCGCCGCCGGCCTCGACGAGGCTTGCCGGCAGGAGCTTCATGCCGCACTTGGGACAGCGGTCGGGCTTGTCGCTCGTCACCTCCGGATGCATCGGGCAGACGTACGTCGTCGCTTCTGCGGCCTGCGCCAGCAGCTTCATGCCGCACTTGGGGCAGCTGCCCGGCTCCTCGCTCACGACCTCTGGGTGCATCGGGCAGACGTAGACGACCGGCACACCCTCGGGTACGCCCATGTCCATCTCGGCCACGAACGAGAGGGTCTTGTCCGGTGGCGCTTTGAGGAACGGCTCGATCCGCTCGCGCTGCTCGGCCATGTCGCGGTTGCTACGGAGGCGCGCAAACTGGTCCGCGTGCGAAGGCTCGGCATGCTCCTCGGCGACGGTGATCGCAGCAAGAGGGTAGGTGCGCTCTGGCGTCCGATGTTCGAGCGCGACCTTTCCCGCCTCCGCGAACCGCACGTCGACGACGGCACGCTCGGACGGAGCGAGTAACACTTCTTCGACGAGTTCCTCGTGCTCGTAATGGCCGGCGTCGGCGCCGACCAGCTTCATCTGCGCGCCCGGCAGGGCGACGTTGAAGACGCGCGTGTTCGCTGTGTTCGTGAAGTAGAAGCGCACGACCTCTCCGCGTGTCGCTTCAAGGGAAAGGTCGGGCTCGCCGGCGGCGAGCATGACGTTGCCGAAGCGGCCCATCGCCACGTGCGTCGTTTCAGACTCGCGAAAGGCTGCGATTTGCCCGTCTTCGATCAGGATGTCGTCGAGCGTCAGCACGAGCTCGCGGTTCACCGGCGGCCAGTAGTCGGCATCGCTTGAAGTGGCGAGGATGTTTCCGTACAGGCCCATTTCCTGCCCGTAGTCCTCACGAATGTGTGGGTGGTACCAGAAGGCGCCGGCGTCCGGCACGTGCACCTTGTAGGTGAACGTCTCGCCGATTGGGATCGGCGCCTGTGTGTCGTGTGTTCCGTCGTAGCGGTTTTCGAGGCGCAGGCCGTGCCAGTGCACGGTCGCGTCGAGGTCGCCGTGATTCGTCACGTGGACGGTGATCGTTCCGCCCTGCGGGACCTTCAGCGTCGGACCGGGGACGGAGCCGTTGTAGGCCAGCATCCGCACGGTCGCGTCGCCGATGCGCTTCTTGACCGGCATGATGTCGAGCTCGAACTCGTCGCCATCGTCGAGTTCGACCAACTCCGTCTTGCGAGCCTCCGGCAACCCGTCGGTCTCGCGGGGAAATTCGATCGTCTGCGTGTGGCTATGCGAACTCGAGTCGTCCATGGCTAGTCCCTTTCGGTCGAGCGAGCTTGAGCCGACGCGCCGGCGCCGACGGGTGTGCGCGCGTACGGGCGCGCCTTCGATCCGTGGGTCTCCGCAATCCGCTCGGCGATGAATTCGGCGTCATCCTTGACCCAGCCAATCAGCGCCGATCCGCGCGTGTACTGCCAGGCGAGGCCAAGGAAGTACAGCCCTGGAGCATCCGTGACGCCACGGCGATGGCGCGGGCGCCCCTCGTCGAAGATGGGATGCTTGATCCACGAGTAGTCGGGCCGGTACCCGGTAGCCCAGATGACGGCGCCGATCTGGAGTTCGCTGCCATCCTGGAAGCGGACCGCGTGACCGTCGGCATCGACGACGCGCGGTTTGAGCTCGACGCCGTAGCGTTTCTCGAGCTCGCGCGGACGGGAACCGATCAACGTGTCTCGGGTGCTCAGCTTCCGGCCAAGACGCGACTCGATGGTCTTGTCGAGGAGTCGCGTCTTTGTCAGCCACCAGAAAAGGTCGCGGCCGAGCAGACGCTGCGGCAGCGGCGTCTGGCGCGATCCGACCGAGAGCACCACCTTGTGCGTGGCTGAGAGCTCCTTCGCGATCTGGAAGCCGGTGTTCCCTCCACCCACCACGAGCACGGTCCCGGATGGCACCTCGTCTGCCCTGCGGTAGCCAACAGCGTGCGTCTGGAAGACGTCGCGGGCGAAGCGTTCGGCGTGGTTCGGCACATACGGGTTCTGAAAAGGGCCGGTCGCGACGACGACCTGGTCGGCGGTGATGGTCAGTTCATCGAGTTCGAGGCGGAACCGCCCGTCGTCGCCTCGGTCGAGCTCTTTGACGTCGCTGTTGGGCTCGATCGGGAGCTCGAAGGCGTCGGCGTACCGCTCGAGGTACGCGATCACCTCGTCTCGGGTCGGGTAGCCGTCCGGGTCGCCCGGAAAGGGAAGCCCCGGCAGTGCGCTGTACCGCCGTGCGGTGAAGAGCGTCAGTGAGTCCCAGCGCTCACGCCAGGCGGGGACGATGTGGCCGGCCCGCTCGAGGATGACGAACCGGCGGCCTTGGCGGCGGAGAAAATGGCCCACCGCCAGGCCGGCTTGCCCTGCGCCGACCACGACCACCTCGTAGCTCGAGGAGCTCATCATCACGCGACAGGGATCGGCGGTGCCTCGGGGGCGTCCTCGCCGAGCTTCGGCTCAACGGTCAAACGTGGCATCCACTCGAGCCAGCGTGGGAGGTACCAGTTCCAGTCGCCGAGAAGCTTCATCGCCGCCGGCAGCAGCACGCCCCTGATCAGCGTCGCGTCGATGAACACGGCGACGGCGAGCCCGACGCCGAGCTGCTTGATGTCGAGGGTGCGCAAGGAGGCGAAAATCGCGAACACGGCGATCATCACCGCCGCGGCACTCGTCACGGTTGACGCTGTCGTGCGGATGCCGCGCTCTACCGCTTCGTCCGTAGGCATGCCGTGGTCGACGAGCTCCTTGATGCGGCTGAGGATGAAGACGTGGTAGTCCATGGAGAGCCCGAACAGGACCGTGAACAGGAACAGCGGTAGCCACGTGACGATGGCGCCGTTGGAGTGGAAGCCGAGCAGCCCCTGCAGGTGGCCGTCTTGGAAGATCCAGACGAGCACGCCGTAGGCAGCGCCTACCGACAGCAGGTTCAGGATGATCGCCTTGATCGGGATCACGATCGAGCGGAAGGTGACGAGCAGAAGCAGGAATGCGAAGCCGAGCACGAACGCGAAAACGATCGGCGCGCGGTGCTTCATCGTCTGGTTGAAGTCCTGCGTGCTCGCGGTGTCGCCGGTGACCGCTTCTTGCGTGTCCGGCGGGAGGGTCGCGAGCACCGGCGGGATCACCTTCGTGCGCAGGATTTCCAGTGCCCGCATCGCGGTTGCGTCCTGACCTTTACCGGCGAGCGGGAAGTCGACACGCGCGACGGTCTTGGCCTTGTTGACGGAGACGCGAATCGGCTGGTGGATCACCCCGGTTGCGAGCGCCCGCTTCTTGAAGTCCGCGTAGGCCTTCGCAAAGCGCGGCGTCGTCACGTTGTCGGCCTTGACGACGACGTGCGCGGGATCCTGCGTGCCCGGGAAAGAGGCCTGGATCGTGTCGTAGGTCTTCACGATCGCGAGGCTTTTCGGCAAGTCGGTGAAGCTCAACAACTTCGTGTGAATGTTCAGGACCGGCAGCGCGAGCACGATGAGCACTGCGGTCGAGAGCGCAACCGCAACCGCCGGTCGGCGCATCGACCTTGTGATCACGAACCCCCACACGCGCGACTCCTGCCGGTCTCCCTTTACGCGCTGTAGCAGTGTCGGCGTGTCACGCATTCGAACGAGCCAGCGCGGCTCCGCGTTGAAAAGTCGCAGGAAGCGCAGCGCGGTCGCGGCGAGCACCTGGCGCACCCCGCGTTCGATGTAACGGTCGCCGAGCTTGCCCAACAGCGCCGGCAGCACCGTCAGCGAGCCGACCAGCGAGACGAAGACGACAAGCATCGCGCCGATCCCGATCGAGGTGAAGATCTTCGTCCCCGCGAACAGCATCCCTGCCATCGCGATAAAGGCGGTGAAGCCAGAGATCAAGACCGCCTGGCCGGAGGTGGCGGCCGCGCGGAACAGGCCCTCGTGCCCTTCGTGTCCGGCAGCGCGTTCCTCGCGCTCACGCTTCAGATAGAAGAGCGAGTAGTCGAAGCCGACGGCCATCCCCAGCAACAGGATCACCGACGAAGTCGCGTCGGACGCGTGGAACACGTGGCTCGCGATCGCCGATAGCCCGATCGAGCCCAGCACCGCCGAGAAGGCGAGGAGCACGGGCACACCGGCGGCCACGAAAGCACCGAAGGCGAGCAGCAGGATCACGAACGTGATCGGCACCGACAGCTTTTCCGCCTTCTGGAAATCTTTGTCGATCGTCTTGCTCAACTCGTGTGTTGCGCTCGCAAACCCGAACTCGGCGACCGTGAACGAAGGACTCGACTTCTGTAGGCCGGCAACCGCGTCGAGCAGCGGCTGCACCCGCTTGTCGGCCGTGTCCATCTTCCCCTTCATGTCGAACTCGATCAGTTGCGCACGCCGATCCTTCGAGACCTCCCCGGCTGCGCCGGTGCGCAGATTCGTCACCTGCGGCATCGTCCGCAGCTTCGCGAGCACGCCCTGCACGGTCGCGCGGAACGTCGGATCCGCCACGGTTCGCGTTCGCGAGCGGACCAGCACCGCCTCCGACGCAGGCGTCTTGAAACCCGCACTCGCAAGGATCTGCTCCGCACGCGCCGTCTCACCCGTCGACTGCTCCGACACCGACAGTTTGTGCGTGCCGAGCGCAGTACCGACGCCGATCGCGACAGCAACGAAGGCCACCCACGCCGCGACAGCGGTTTTCCAATGCGCTGCGCTCCACCGACCGGCGCGCGCGGCAAGATTGCGCGTCTCCATCACTCCAACCCCTTTCAACCCCTCGAAGACGTGATTCCAATGCCGGAGACTCGACTATAGTAATGAGATCCATGAAGTCAAGTTCCGGAAACGGAGCGAGCCCCTTTAGCCTGGTCACAAACCACGGTCGCGTGCTCGCCTGCATCGCCGCCGACCCGGACGCGCGCCTGAGGGACATGGCCGATAGCGTCG
>Ga0136846_1239093_pt1 | contig 11398 bp, 9 predicted proteins | sample HopSoiMetagenom2_FD_96841 | JGI IMG/M metagenome (GOLD analysis project Ga0136846, IMG submission 96841) | Grasslands soil microbial communities from Hopland, California, USA - 2 Assembly 2016 (version 4) | ecosystem: Environmental > Terrestrial > Soil > Grasslands | place: USA: Hopland... | reverse complement strand
CAATGCGCTGGCGACGGCCGCGCGCCGCGGGTTGAGATCGACGAGTTTCACATGACAGCCGTAGATTCGCCCTGCGAGCCACGCGGCCATGCTTCCGACGGTGCCCGCGCCGACGACCGTGACGCGATCCCCGATGCGCGGATTCGCGTCCCAGACACCGTTGATCGCGGTCTCGAGGTTGGCCGCCAGCACGGCCCGTTGAGGCGGCACGTATTCGGGGACGACATGCACGGCGCCAGCGGGCACGACGTACCTGGTCTGATGCGGGTAAAGGCAGAACACGTGGCGATTGAGCAGCTCGTCAGGACCGTATTCGACGACGCCAACGCTGGAGTAGCCGTACTTGATCGGAGCGGGAAAGTGTCCGGCCTGAAAAGGCGCGCGCATCCGCTCGTATTCGGTCAGCGGCACCCGTCCCCGAAACACCAGCGCCTCCGTGCCGCGGCTGATGCCGCCATACAGCGCGCGCACGACCACATCGTCCGGCGACGGCGCCGGAAGCGGCTCGATCCGAATCTCTCCATGGCCTGGCGCCGCTATCCAGAATGCCCGCGCGTCGTTTTTCACAGCCCGTCAATTCTGGGGCTTTTCCGGGGCACGTTACAATCCCGAACGTGGGAATGCGAGCTCGAGTCGCGGCCGGCGGCGTGGTGGCGTGCATTGCGGTTGCGATCACGGCAACGCTCATGCACCGCATGCTGCCGGTCAGCGAGCTGTACGCGGCGAAATCCACGGCGATTCTCGCAGTCGTCGTCTTCGCTGCTGTGATGCTGGTGCGCGCGCACCACCCTTTCACGCGGTTCGGTGCGGCAAACCAGATGACGCTCGTACGAGCCGGGCTCGTGGCGCTCGTGGCAGGACTGATCGGTGAACCGTCTGTCGCACCGCTTGCGACGGTGGCCGTGGGAACGGCGGTCACGGTGGAATGCCTCGACGGCATCGACGGCTGGCTGGCGCGGCGTGACGGGCTCGCGAGTGCCTTCGGCGCGCGGTTCGACATGGAAGTCGACGCGCTGCTGATCATGGCCCTGGCAATCCTGGCGTGGCAGCATGGAAAGGCGGGAGCGTGGGTGCTGCTTTCGGGACTGTTGCGCTACGCGTTCGTCGCCGCGGGGTGGCTGGCACCCTGGCTCGCGCGGCCGCTGCCGCCAAACCGGCGGCGCCAGATCATCTGCGTCGTCCAGATCGTGGCGCTGATTGCGGTCGTCTCGCCACTCTTCCGTGCGGGCGTCTCTGCGCCTGCCGCCGCAGCCGCGCTCGCAGTGCTGACCGCGTCGTTTCTGATCGACATCATGTGGCTCTGGCGGGCCCGATCGGCTACAGCAACGACAACTCGTGTCCGAGCTTTTCCTTCTTCGTCGTGAGATAGCGGCGCGTGGATTCGGATGGCGGAATCTCGATCGGCACACGCTCGCTCACCGACAGGCCGTCGCCCGTAACGCCCGCTGACTTTCGGGGGTTGTTGGTCAGCAGTCGAATCGAGCGGACGCCGAGGTCGCGAAAAATCTGCACGCCGATGCTGTAGTCGCGGGAGTCGGCGGGAAAGCCAAGGCGTTCGTTCGCTTCGACCGTGTCGTAGCCTTCGTCTTGCAGCGTGTACGCCTTGATCTTATTGGCGAGGCCGATGCCGCGGCCCTCCTGATTCAGGTACACCACGACGCCCCGGCCTTCGTCAGCGATACGGCGCATAGCCATCTGCAGCTGCGGCCCGCAATCGCAACGTGTGGAGTGAAACACGTCGCCGGTCAGGCAGGCTGAGTGCATCCGGGCGAGGACATCGTTGCCGCTGCTGATGTCTCCGCGTACGAGCGCAACGTGCGTCTGCAGGTTGGCCGGATTTTCATAGATGTGGACGTCGAACTCGCCGTAATCAGTCGGTAACTTGGCCGTCGCGACACGGCGAACACCCTGCACGGAGCCGAACGCGTTCAGCGCGGCTCGCAGCCGTGTGCGAATCTGATGCAACATAGTGGTAACAACTATCGTAGGAAGTGGATGCCCGAACTGTCAAACCAGGCTCGACCTTGGCCGATGTCGCGCCTCGCGGCTCTGATCGCCGCACTCGCGCTTCTTGACGCGTCGCTGGCGTTCAAAAACGTCTGGCCGACACCCGCCATTCGGTGGCCGGGAGCGCTTTCCGTCGAGCTGGCCGTCTGCGTGCTCGCGATGGCGTTGGGATACCGGAGATTCGGACCACTGTCGCGGCGGACCCTCGCCTGGCTCGGCGCGATCTGGACGGCGCTGGTGATCGTTCGGTACGCAGACGTCACGGCGCCAGCCCTCTACGGCCGGCCGGTCAACCTGTTCTGGGACATGCGCCACGTGTCTGCCGTCGCCGCCATGCTTGCCCGAGTCGCATCGTGGCGGCTCGTCCTCCTGATAATCGCCGCGGCGATTCTGATCCCGTTCGTCCTCTATCGGGTGATTCGGTGGGCGCTCGGCCGCGTCAACGACGCCATGAGCCGGCGAATCGACCGGCAAGTGCTGGGCGCACTCGCGGTCGTGGTGATCGTCCTGTTTGCGGCAGGACGCGTCTACAGCGAGAGCGGCTTTTACGACGATGAGAGCGCGCTCGCGTCGGCGTTCCCGGCGCCGGTGACGCAGAGTCTCGTGCGACAGGCACGCCTCCTCGTCACCGAGGTCACAGGACGCAGCGGGACCGTTCTCGGCCAAAGTCCACCGATGGATGTCAGCCTCGCGAACGTGCAAGGCGCCGACGTCCTGTTGATTTTCATCGAGTCGTACGGCGCGGTGAGCTGGGAACATGCGAACCTGGCCGGGCCCAACGCGCAGGCGCGCGCAAGCTTCGAGAACGACATCCGTCAGACCGGGCGCGATGTCGTGTCGGCCTTCGTCGAATCGCCGACCTTCGGCGGCAACTCGTGGCTCGCGCACATCAGCCTTCTGACGGGCCTCGAGATTCGCGACGAGGATGCCAACGTCCTGCTGATGAGACAGAAGCGCGAGACGCTGATTTCGACGTTCGCGCGGCGCGGCTACCGCACAATCGCCATGATGCCCGGGTTGCAACAGAGCTGGCCGGAAGGCATCTTCTACGGGTTCGACGCCATCTACGACGGCGAGCGCCTCGATTACAAGGGGCCGCCGTTGGGGTGGTGGACGATCCCGGATCAATTCGTCGCCGCGCGCCTCGATGCCGCCGAGATCGAGCCGCGCGCGCGCGCGCCGCTGTTCGTGTTCTTCCCCACCACGGGCACGCACACGCCATTCACGCCCACTGCGCCCTATCAGCCCGATTGGGCGCGGATGCTGACTCCGCACCCGTACGAACAGGACGAGCTGCTGCAGGCGTGGTCGCAGCAGCCGGACTGGATGAACCTCGGACCGAGCTACGCGCGGGCGCTGGCGGCCACATACAAGTGGATCGGGGGCCTGCTCCGCAAGCGCGCCGATCGCGACCTCGTCCTGATTCTGATCGGCGACCACCAGCCGCCGGCCCTCGTCAGCGGCGAAGGCGCGAGCTGGGACGTGCCGGTTCACGTGATCGCCAACCGCACGACCCGCGTCGCCGTGCTCGACGCCTTGCGCGCGCACGGATTCCGCACCGGGCTCATGCCAGTACGCCCGACACTGACCCGTATGCACGAGCTGGTGCCCGTGCTCCTGGACGCATTCAGCGGCACCGATCGTCCGTAGCCTCCGGTTCTCGCTTGACCCTGACGTAACGTCAGGCGCGATAGTCTCTGAGGCATGTATCGCGTCAAGGATTTCGCGGCTGCAGCGGGCGTCACCGTCAGAGCCCTCCATCACTACGACCGGCTCGGGCTTCTCAAACCCCTCCGGCGCCAGCGAACCGGCTATCGCATGTATCGCGATACGGATTTCGCACGCCTCGAACAGATCGTCGTCTTGAAGTTCCTCGGGCTGCCGCTCCGTGACATCGGCCCCCTTCTCAGAAAGAGCGCCAACATCAAAGACGTGCTGCGGAGGCAGCGGAAGGTTCTCGCAGCCAGGCAGCGTCAGATCGAAGCCGCCATCAACGCCATCGAACGGGCCGAGCGATCGCTCGACGGCGCACGAGAGCCGGACTGGAGCCTGTTCACGCTCGTGGTAAAGGAGATTGCCATGCAGGACGACGCCGATTGGGCGAAGAAGTACTACTCGGATGATGCCAGCGCGAAAATCGCGGATCGCAAGCCTCTCTGGTCGCCGGAACTTCAGGCAAAGGTCAGCCGGCAATGGTCTGAGCTCGTTGCGGACGTCGAAGCGGCTGTCGGCCGCGGTGAGGATCCGTCAGGCGCCACGGCACAGTCGCTCGCCGCTCGGTGGAAGGAACTGCTGGCCGGCTTCACCGGCGGCGACCCAGGCGTGCAGCGCGGGCTGAACAAGATGTGGGCGGACCGCGACAATTGGCCCGACGGCGCGGCCAAGAGCTTCCGCATGCCGGCGGAAGTCACGGAGTTCATCATGAAGGCGATGGGGGATCGTTAGTTGTGTGTAGTGCAAACCTTCAGGTTTGCCGTACGTCCAAGGCCCTGCACTACTCACTCTCACTCACTTGGCCCGTTCGGCATCGCGGGCGGCTTCCAGCATGTGCCCGACGGCGTAGTTCCCTTCGTGACACGCGACCTCGAGAACGCGTTCACTGCTATTCGCCGTCAGCGGGACCATGAACGTCCAGGATCTCGTCCACGTTGCGGGATCATCGACCGTCACCGCCCATTCGATCCTGTCGGCCGCCGTGCGCGTGAAGCGTTCGACGAGGCGCAGTGACGCCGCCTCGGCGTTCCGATACGTGCTTCGGTCCTTGAAATTGCGGGTCTCCACGACGAGGGTGTCCCCGTCCCAGCGCCCTCGCGCGTCACCCATGTCGAGCCGAATCCTCGCGCCGACATGCGGCGCGGGTTCGAGCGGGATGATGCGTGTCTCGTGAATCAGTTCGTAGCGGATAGCGACGACGCCATGCGCCTGGACGATCTGGTAGGAATTGCCTTGCACGTGCGGCACCATCGAGCCTGGCAGCCCCCTGGTAATACATCGATCGTAGAGGCTGAAATCCTCCGGGCCGTCGAACGGCCCGCCCGCAATGCTTCCGGTGACAGGCCAGCGTTCGTTGACGGCGTAGATGCTCGCGTCGGCGGGCGTCGCGCGGTCCGTCGCGTCCGGCCTGAGCGCCGGAATCCTGCCGTCTGGCGGATCGACGACGAGCCACGGCCGGCTTCCCCTTGCCAGCTCGAACACGTCACGAAACGGCGTGAACGCCTGCGGCCCATCCGGCCGGTAAACCGCCTGTGCCTGACGCTGCTTGACGATTTCCGCCAATTCTCCGACCGCGACATCTTCGATGCGGCGGCCTTCGAACTCCTTCGGCCGCTCGAACGGCGTATTGAGCTCGTACTTGTTGGTGTAGGTCCCCTGCAGGTCAGGATCGCCCCACGCCGTTCGCGGCTGCACAAAGTGTCGGGCAGTCGTCGCCCTAGTCGTTTGCGCATCGGCGCCTATTGTGCCAACGCCCAGGAGAAAGAGGAAGGTAGCGATCTTGCGGGACATGTATCAATCCTCGCGTCGAAGCGCATTTACTTCAGGGGCTCAGCTGCTTGCCGGCGAAGTGTAGCACCCAGCCCTGAGCCGCTTTTCCTCTCTTTTCGCCTACCCACTACCGCACTCTCGAGCGGGGTCTCAAAAATGGAACCCCCATTTCACGCCGAATTCGTCCGTGGTGTTCAACGGTTCGTAGAAGCCGATCAGCTCACGGGCGGTGACATGATTCACCGTAAACGTCACCGTTTGATCATTCACTGGCGAGCGGCTGACGTTCCAGTGCAGGTAGTACGGCTCCACCGACCAGTGCCGTGTGATCTGATACTTCGCGCTTGCGCGAAACGCCCATCCTCCGGGCTGCGCGAACGACACGTCCGTAAAGCCATCGATCGTGAAAGCCGGCGCGGTTGCCGGCGCGGCAACGTCGCCCCCGTCCAGTTTCGAGCCTCGAGTCTTCTGCCAGCCGTGGAGCAGGCGATCGAATTCAAGGTTCGCGCTGAGCGTGCCGTGCGATGCAGGCCTGGTGCGTGCCGTCATGCCGAGCGGCACATAGAGATACTCGTCGGTGCGGTATCCGGGGGTGCCGGTCGTGCCATTCGACAAATGGCGGACGCCCAGGCCGCTATACGGAGACCACGCCCATGTCCGGCCGATCAAGTCCTTGCCGGCGAGGCCGCGGGTCTCCAGATACCAGTCTGGATCGCCGGTCTCACTGCACGGCGACGCCGCACGAAAGTCCAGTTCGAAGCCATTCGGGGAAGCGTTGTTAGGCGTGATCAGGAACGGTGAACACCAGCCCCTGTAGGTGACGTTCCCGAAGGTTCCCCGGACGTTCGCCTGGGCGAACCAGTGGTGGCGCCTGCTGAGTGGCAGCGTCCCCGTGTATTCGGCTCCGACCTTGACGCCGTGAATCGTTATGCTCAACCCGCCAGGTTCGGCATACGTGTAGGACCCGAGACTGGTATTCACTTCATGTCCCGTTGGCGTGGCCAGGCTGTCGTCGGTTTGCGCGGACACCTGGGATGAAACAAGTGCGGCGATAACGGCAAGGAAGAGGATCTTCACCACATTCGCCAGACGAAGGAGCGGCACCGGACACGTCGCTGAGTCGGGACGCTACGGAAACGAAAAGGGCCGGGCGTTAGCCCGGCCCTTCTACTGTTGGTTCGATACGAGCCTCGAGGACGAGCCTCGGGCACGAGCCTCGAGTTACGCGCACCCCGATGTATTCCCGCAATTGCTGCATTTGTAGCAGGCGCCGCTGCGGATCATGATCGAGCCGCACGTCGAACACGGCGGCGCATCTTCCTGGTTCTGGATCGTCGAGTACGAGCCGGCCTTGGGCGATGCGGTTGCGGCGGGGGCGCTCGCCGCAAGCGGTCGCTGCTCGGGTTCAGCGCGCACGCCGTCCTCGAGCTCGCGGCCGTTGACGCCCGCGTGGAACTGCGCCTCGTTCGAGAGGAACTTGCTGGCCATCCACCGGAAGATGTAATCGACGATCGACTTCGCGAACCGGATCTCGGGGTTGCGCGTCATGCCCGAGGGCTCGAACCGGACGTGGCTGAACTTGTCCACCAGCGCCTGGAGCGGCACGCCGTACTGCAGCGCGTAGGAGATCGCCTGCGCGAATGCATCGGCGAACCCTGAAATCGTCGAGCCTTCCTTCGCCATCACCAGGAAGATCTCGCCGGGCTGCCCGTCCTCGAACAGACCGACCGTGATATAGCCCTCGTGGCCGGCGATGTCGAACTTGTGCGTGAGCGCGTGGCGTTCGTCGGGCAGCTTCCGGCGAATCGGGCCGGTCACCATCGACGCCGCCGCCTGCTGGGCGATCTCGGCCGCCGTCTTGTCCTTCGACGTGTTGAGCGGCTGCGTCCGCTTGCTGCCGTCGCGGTAGATCGAGATCGCCTTGGCGCCCAGCTTCCACGACTGGATGTACGCCTGCGTGATCTCCTCCACCGTCGCCTCTTTCGGCACGTTCACGGTCTTGCTGATGGCGCCCGAAATGAACGGCTGCGTCGCGCCCATCATCTTGATGTGGCCCATGTAGTGGATGGACCGCTGTCCCTTCGCGGCTTTGAACGCGCAGTCGAACACGGGCAGGTGCGACGCCTTGAGCTCGGGCGCGCCCTCGATCGTCTCCTGGACGTCGATGTAATCGACAATCGCGTCCACCTGCTGCGGCGTGTAACCGAGCTTCCGCAGCGCCATCGGCACGGTCTGGTTCACGATCTTCATCATCCCGCCGCCGACGAGTTTCTTGTACTTGACGAGCGCGATGTCCGGCTCGACGCCGGTGGTGTCGCAATCCATCATGAAGCCGATGGTTCCCGTCGGCGCCAGCACCGTGGCCTGCGCATTCCGATATCCAAACTCTTCGCCCAGCTCCACGGCGTCGTCCCAGGACGACTTGGCGGTCTGATAAAGATCTGAAGGGACATTGCGCGCGTTGACGTCGCGCATCGAATCGCGGTGCTTGCGCATGACGCGCAGGAACGGGGCCTTGTTCACTTCAAAACCCGAGAACGGACCGCCGTGGTCGCGGGCAATGCGCGCCGACTGGGCATACGCTTCGCCGGTCATCAGGGCGGTCAGCGCGGCGGCGTAGTCGCGGCCGGCGTCGCTGTCGTACGGCAGGCCGCGCGACATGAGCAGCGCGCCGAGGTTGGCGTAGCCGAGACCGAGCGGACGATAGGCCTGGCTGTTCTTCCCGATGGCCTCGCTCGGGTAGCTCGCGTTGTCGACGATGATCTCCTGCGCCGTGATGAGCGTCCGGATCGCCGCCTTGTACGAGACGACGTCGAATTCGCCGTCGGCCTTCACGAACTTCATCAGGTTGATCGACGCCAGGTTGCAGGCCGAGTCGTTCAGGAACATGTACTCGGAGCATGGATTGCTGGCGTAGATGCGATCGGTCTCCGGACAGGTGTGCCACTCGTTGATCGTGGTGTCGAACTGCATGCCCGGATCGCCGCACACGTGCGTGCCTTCGGCAATGAGGCGCATCAGGTCGCGCGCCTGATACCGATCCATCACCGAGCCGTCGCGCACCGCCTTCGTCTCCCACACACCATCGTCCAGGACGCCGCGCATGAATTCGTCCGTCACGCGCACGCTGTTGTTCGAATTCTGGAAGAAGACCGACGAGTAGGCCGGACCGGTGAAGGAACCGTCGTAGCCGGCATCGATGAGCGCCCAGGCCTTCTTCTCTTCCTCGACCTTGCAGTTGATGAATTCGACGATGTCCGGGTGATCGGCGTCGAGAATGACCATCTTCGCCGCGCGGCGCGTCTTGCCGCCCGACTTGATGACGCCCGCAAACGCGTCGTAGCCCTTCATGAACGACACCGGGCCCGACGCCGTTCCGCCGCCGGCGAGCAGTTCCCTGGACGATCGGATGGGAGAAAGATTGGTGCCCGTGCCCGAACCGAACTTGAACAGCATGCCTTCGGTGCGGGCCAGCGTCAGGATCGAGTCCATCGTGTCCTGCACCGAGTTGATGAAGCAGGCCGAGCACTGCGGCGCCTTCTCGAACCCGCAGTTGAACCAGACCGGGCTGTTGAACGCGGCCTTCTGGTACACGAGGATATGCTTGAGGTCGTCACTGAAGGCCTGCAGATCCTCTTCGCTGGCAAAGTACTTGTTGCTGCGGCCCCACTCGGTGATCGTGGTCACCACGCGGCCGATGAGCTGCCGGACGCTGTACTCGCGCTCCGGCGTGCCGATCTGCCCCCGGAAGTATTTCGAGACCACGATGTTGGTGGCCTGCTGCGACCAGGATTTCGGAATTTCGACATCGCGCTGCTCGAAAACGACATTGCCGTTTTCGCTGCCGATGACCGCCGCGCGGAGCTCCCATTCGATTTCGTCGAACGGATCGGTTCCTGCTTCGGTGAAAAAACGTGGGAACGTCAGCCCCGACGGCGACGTCTTCTTCGGCCGCGCCTTGTCGGTGTCCACGGGAACCGACGGCAGGTGCGGCGTCCCACTGCTCTCGACAGTCTGCTGGCTGGCACCAGCGGCTTGGTAAGCAGCGCGATCCTTCATGAGCCCTCCGATACGACGACGACCGCATCCCGCCCCGGAAGCGACGTCTGGAACTGAGTGGAAAAACCGTGCGGGAGATGTCATCTCGAGGCTATTTTCAGCCCCGGCATCTGCGAAAAAGCTGGGAGCTTTTCCGCCGATCGCCTTGTCCGCTACGGCGGATCAATATGCGCTCAGTTCACGGGTTTGTCAACTGCGATCTACAACATATTGTGGCTCTCTTTTAGGGCGAACGCAAGATGTGGACAAATGTGTATCCCTGTGGAAAAGCGGTGGCTCGTTCTCCTAGCTCGTTTCTCGTGGCTCTCGCCGGTCGCGGCCGGGCTGGGCTACGCTGGGTCCCCCATGACTGACTCGGGTAATCAGCCACGAGCCACCGAGGACGAGCGGCGAGCCTCCGACCACGACCCACCAGCCGCGGCCGACGAGCCACGGGCGGCCGGGCCCGAGCCGCGGCCGCTCGCCGCGCGTGCCGTGGCCCTGATCGAGGTCATCCTTTGCTCCGATTACCCGACCCAGTTCGCGCTGGCCGCCACCTTGAATGCTGCCGGCTTCTCGCCGATCGTCAACGGCCAGCTGTCGCTTGGCTACGTCGTCACGCTGTCGCTGGTTGATTCCGTATTGCTCATCGGTCTCATCGTCCTGTTCCTGCGATCGCACGGCGAGCGGGTCGGAGAGGTGCTGCTCGGACGGCGTCCCTTCGTCGGCGAAGCTCTGCTGGGCATGCAGCTCACGTTTGCCGCCCTCGTGCTGGGCATCGCCGTGCTCATGGCGGTGCAAGCGCTGTTCCCCAGGCTGCACAACGTCGTGCATAACCCGCTGCAGGATCTCATCCGCGGGCCGCGCAACGCGGGGATCTTCGCGGTCGTCGTGGTGGTCGCCGGCGGCGTTCGCGAGGAAATCCAGCGCGCGTTCGTCCTGCATCGCTTCAAGGTCTGGCTGGGTGGCGGGACAGTGGGAATCATCGCCGGCAGCATCGCTTTCGGCGCAGGGCATCTCGTCCAGGGTTACGATGCCGCGCTCGCTACCGGCTTGCTGGGCGTCTTCTGGGGAATTGTCTACCTGCGGCGAGGCTCCGTCATCGCCCCGATGGTCAGCCACTCCGGATTCAACCTCATCGAGCTTCTGCAATATCTGGCGTTCGCTGGCCGCTAATCATCTGGTCATCTAGTCATCTGGTCATCGTCTGGACATTTTCAAAATGTCTCGATTGAACAACGATGACTAGATGACGAGATGACCAAATGACCAGATGAATTATCGCGCCGTGGCGTAAAGGTCGATGACGTCGCTCCGCTGGCGCAGGCCGGCCACCCACTCATCGATCAGCATCTGCCGTCGACCGTCTTCCGATCCGGCAAATCGCTGTGCGATGTAGGCTCGGATGCGCAGGTTGTCGCGCAACGTCGCGCGCAGCTGCGCTTCGGTGATGCCTGAGCGCTGCAGCACGGCGTCGAATGCCGCGGCAGATGGAAAGCGGCCGCGCACGACGGCCAGTTCCCGTTCGACGGCGTCGTCGGCGGGCTCCGGCGGTGCGTAGCGATTGGCCTCGACCAGCTCGAGCCCGCGGTTGATCAGCTTCGCCAGCACTGCGCCGATCCGATCGGCGGCGCCGTCGTCCGACACCAGGCCGAGATCGAGCGCCGCCATCACGTCGCTCAACATGATCACCTGGCCGCCGGCAACCGCGAGCACGCGATCGATCGTTTCGCCGCGGATGACCGCGCCCCCCATGGTGACGACCATCAGCAGGACGCTCAGCAGCAAGTTGCCGGGCTTGTTCATGTCCATGAATCTCTACGTTTCTTCGTTCTTAGTTCTTAGTTCTTCGTTCTTCGTTCTTCGTTCT
>Ga0136846_1232396_pt1 | contig 11398 bp, 9 predicted proteins | sample HopSoiMetagenom2_FD_96841 | JGI IMG/M metagenome (GOLD analysis project Ga0136846, IMG submission 96841) | Grasslands soil microbial communities from Hopland, California, USA - 2 Assembly 2016 (version 4) | ecosystem: Environmental > Terrestrial > Soil > Grasslands | place: USA: Hopland... | reverse complement strand
GACGACCACTCGCGCCACCACTTCCGGCGAGCTCCCGCTCTTCTCCATCGCGTAAGCAACGCGCGCGAAAGATCTCAGGATCTCGCCATATTGTGACTGTGCCTGCGCTGGTAGATCCGCAATGACTTTCTCAATGTCTCCGAGGGTTTTCTCGACCGCTGGCGTGGCAATAGCGCCAGGCTCAACCGCAATGACCCGCACCCCAAATGGATGAAGTTCCAGCCGTAGCGTGTCGCTCAGCATCCCGAGTGCGCTCTTGCTCGCATTGAGCAGTCCACCAAACGGAATCGCGAGATTCACTCCAACGGAGGTCACATTGACAATCCGGCCGTGGTTCTTACGCAAGAGGTGAGCCAGTGCCTGTGTGACCGCAATCTGCCCGAAGACATTGATTTCGAAGATTCGCCGTAAATCGTCCAACTTTGCATATTCAACTGGCCGCGCCAAGCCGATTCCCGCACAGTTGACCAATGCATCCAAGCCTCGCCCGTTGAGCTGAGCTTCAATCTCTCTCGCCGCTGCGCCGATCGATGCCCCATCTTCGACATCCATGATGACCGGAGTGACTTCTTCTCTCCCCAGATTTTGTAGCTGTTCCTGATCTGCTCTTTTTCGCACGGTGCCGAACACGTGCCACCCTGAACGGATCATTTGTTCAACGCTCGCGCGCCCGATCCCGCTGGATGCGCCGGTGATGACTACAGATTTCTTGGAAGGCATAGTGAACCTCTATGCAGTAGTAGATGAGCAGCCAATGCAGCGGATGCTGGTGCGCACAAAAAAAGCCGGGACCAAGAAAGGTCCCGGCTAAGTGTTGGCTGGTTGCCCGGATAAAACTGAGGAGTTGTGCCGAACCCCAACTAGATCGGCACAAAGCTTAGAAAACTGGAGCTACGCGCTGCGACGCGGCCGCACCGTCAGATCCCGCACCTGGGTCAGGATGCTCGACATCTGCATCCCATTCAGTTGCGAAACGAACGGCAAGAGTTCGGCGATGAATTGATCTTTCATCAATTCATTGATTTCTTCCTGACGGCTGCGTTCTCCGCCGCTGAGCAGTTCGGGCACAGTGACCTCCAGTGCACGCGCCAGCCGTTCCATGGACGACAGCGTAGGCGTGGCCTTCTCATTCTCAATTTTCGAAACATACGTTCGCGGCACGGACATGCGTCCGGCAAGCTGCCGCTGGCTAAGCCCACTGCGCAAGCGCAATGAGCGAATGGAGGTCGCGAGGTTCAGATGTCCGCGCCCGTTGCCCGGAATCGGCATCATCACCGGCGGCGCCACCATCATTGGTTCTGGCTCGGGTTCCTCGTCCAGAGACGCGTGGCAGCGTCGGCAATTATTATTAGATGTGCGGAACTGAACTAACAGGCAGTGATCGCAACGAACGACTTCCCTGGAATCTACTGGGGCAAGAGTCGTAGCCATCGGGTTGTGGGAGTGCCAGAGCGGGCCCTCCTTGCAGCCTTGCAGGAGCTCTTATGGGGGAGAGGTCAACTGCAGGCTCAATTTGCGACACGTGCCCTGTGGATGTCAACAACAAAGTGCACAAAGATCGCGGCACTGCCAAACACGCCCGCCAGAATCAAAGTGTGAAACATCGAAATTGCGGGCATTTTCGCGCATACCGCAATCCGGCGACTCTGTTTACTACTTGGATTCATTTATTGAGATGCAGTCTCTGAATAGCGGATGAGGACTGAAGTCGTCGGGAACCTCAATTTCATTGCGCCAACACTTCGGTCTGCTTGTAGGAATACTCTTGCCCGCACCCTTGACGCCGAACTTTAATTCGCTCTGTCACCGTCGGCAGTGGTGAAAATGCATCCGTTTCCGCCAGCGGAATCTGATGTGCGTAGGAAGTGTTGCCCTTGTGATGGAACCGCTGATTCTTGCAGATGACCACGCAGAAGTACTCCGTGGTGTAAACCATTGGCTCGGCCCCAAATCCACAGGCCGGAGAAAATTCTGTATAGTAGGTCCCCACGTCATAGCCTGCAAGATGTAGTGGGAATGTCAAGAATTTGCAAGAAGTACTATCGACAGAACCAGCTTTGAATCCGAGGCTCGCAGAAGATGAGTGACCTGAACCGCGAAGCGGCGTGGAATCTGCTCACCGAATTTACCCAATCTGAAAGCCTTCGCAAGCACGCTCTCGCCGTCGAAGCCTGCATGCGCGCCTGCTCGCGAAAATTTGCCGGCGGATCGGCCGATGCCGAAGATCTTTGGGGCATCGTCGGCCTGATCCACGACTTCGACTACGAGCGCTGGCCCACACCCGAAGAGCATCCCTATAAGGGAAACGAGATCCTGAAAGAGCGAGGGTATTCGGATGAAATCCGCCGCGCCATTATGTCGCACGCCGAATACTCCGGCGTCACCCGCGACACGCCAATGGAGAAGTCTCTCTTCGCCTGCGACGAACTCGCCGGATTTATCACCGCTGTCGCACTCATCAAGCCCGGCAAGTCGCTCGCAGAAGTCGATGTGAAGTCCGTCCGAAAGCGGATGAAAGACAAAGCATTCGCCCGCAAGGTCAATCGTGACGACATCATCAACGGCGCGAAAGATCTCGGCGTTGACCTCGACGAGCACATCGCCTTCTGCATCGAAGCCCTGAAGCCGATCGCCAAGGAACTAGGCCTGGACGGTAGCGCCGCGAAATCATAGCGCCGGCATCTTGCCGCCACACCCAATGAGCCCCGAATCCAGCCGCAACAAAATAAGCGTGCAAGCTTGATTCGTTTCGCCGATAATTTCCAGTCCCATGGATCCATCTCAAAGCGATCTGGAAGCGATTCGGCGCACCCTGGCCGAATTGACCGCGCGGATCTACCGCATCGAGCAGCGTCTCCATCTTGAGCCGCAACCCTCGGAGCCGCCTCAGGTCCCCACTTCGACAACGCCGGCACTCAATTCGCAGTTGTCCGCGGTCGAAAAGGGAAGCCCGCCGTTCACGCCGGCTTCGCCCGTTCCAAAGCGCCCCGCGGCGGTCGCGACTCAACCCGAGATTGATCTCGAATCCCGCATCGGTTCCCACTGGTTGAACCGTATCGGCATCGCGGCCGTTCTCATCGGCATTTCCTACTTCCTGAAGTTCGCCTTCGAAAACAATTGGATCGGCCCCGCTGGACGCATCACAATTGGCCTGATCGCCGGCATCGCGATCATCATCTGGAGCGAGCGCTTCCGCCTGAAGGGCTACAAAGCTTTCTCCTACTCGCTGAAAGCAGTGGGCATCGGCACGTTATATCTATCGCTGTGGGCGGCATTCCAGCGCTATAGCCTGATCCCAAACAGCGTGGCCTTCGCCATGATGTTGCTGGTCACCACCTCAGGCGCCGCTATGGCTGTCGCGCAAGATGCCGAAATTCTCGCGGCATTCGCACTCACTGGCGGTTTCAGCACGCCGATCCTGCTCTCGACGGGGCAGAATCGCGAGCTCGCCCTTTTTGTCTACGTTGCCATTCTCGACATCGCGACGCTCGTTCTTGTCGCCTATAAGCCTTGGCGCCGCCTGCTGGTCATGAGCTACGCCGGCACTCTTCTGCTTTACCTTGGCTGGTATTCGGAGTTCTACAGTCGCGCGCAACTCGGGGTAACGCTGGCCTTTGCCACCGTATTCTTCACGATCTTCGCCATCGCGCCGCTCATCACGTTGCAGCCGGAAGATGAGCATCCCTTGTTTGCCTCGATCCCCGCCGTGCTCGCGTTTGTGAACGCATGTGTGTACTTCACTCAGGCCTACGTCATGATTCAAGAGGTGGACAAGACCTACATGGCCTGGTTCGCCCTCTCGCTGGCGGGCATCTACATTTTTCTGAGCCGTCAAGTACATGCCAGAAATCTGAGTCCGGGCACCACAGAGATTTTGTACTTTCTTCACCTCGCGGTCGCCATTGGATTCATCACCATCGCGATTCCCATCCGACTCGGCACTCATTGGATCACGATCGGTTGGTTCGTCGAAGCGGGTGTGCTGCTGTGGGTGGGAAATCGGCTGAAATCGGATTTCTTGGATGCGTTCGCCCTCGGCGCGCTCGTGCTCGGAGTCATTCGTCTGCTGATCTTCGATAATTTCGGCACGACCAACGTGCTGATCTTTAATCTGCGCACTGCGACGTACGCCGTGGCGGTAGGCGTGTTGGCAGCGGTCGCATGGTATGCCAGTAAGCGGAACGATCAGGCGGCCAGAAGTGTCGCTGCCGTTTCACTGGCAGCACTTAATATTCTCGCTCTCATTGCGCTCACCCGTGAGGTCGCGGATTTCTACTCGCGCCAGGTGGCAGATCTCCGGCCTCTGTTTCAAAATCAAACCAGGATGGCTTACGGGGACATGCACCGTATCGACATCGAGCGCGACTTCACCTTCTCCGCTCTCTGGATGGGTTACGGCGCCATGCTCATGGTGATCGGATTCGCTCGCCGCAGTGCATTTGTCCGCTGGCAATCTTTGGTCCTGATTGCCTTTACGGTCGGGAAGGTCTTCATCTACGACGTTGCTGAACTGGATCGCGCCTACCGTATCGTCAGCTTCATGGTTCTCGGAATCTTGTTGCTCGCGATCTCGTTCGTGTACCAGCGTGATTGGCTGCAGCTTTCGGCGAAGAGCCGCGCTGGCGAGAGATCGGGAGGGAACACGTCCGAATGAAGGTACTAGCCTGCGTACTCCTGCTGCTGATCTTTGCAGATCCGCCGACCCGTCCTGAAGCTGCGATCTCTTATTTTTCCAATGTTCGGGATGTGCGCATCACGCAGTCTGACCGCCAGAACTTCTTCCCGGTGGATGAGGAGCTTTGGATGCACTCCCGCCCAGATCTTGGGGATATGCGGTTGTACATCGGCGAATCTCCCGTGCAATATGTCATCTGGGAAGAACGCGCTGGAACATCCTCGGAAGAAGTCGACGCCACAATCCTGAACCTCGGCAGCGTTGCCGGCCAAACCGAATTCGATCTCGATACTCGCGGTTTACCAGAATATGATCGCATCCATCTCAGGCTTGACACCCATGACTTCGTTGGCACGGCGTCTGTTTCGGGAGGCGATGGGCCGGGGAAGGCTGCCAATGTTCACCTTCCGTCCTCGACCTTGTACGACTTCACCAAGGAACAACTGGGCTCGAATTCGCAGGTCAAGCTGCCGATTTCCAGCTTCCGTTACCTGCACGTCACACTTGCCTCCGGAATCCGCCCTCAGGATGTCAAAGGAGCAACCATCTACAACGTTCGGGAGCAGCAGGCCCATTGGACCAGAATCATCTCGTGCTCCGCTCCGCAGCAGAACAAAAGCGTCACGGTGATGTCGTGCGCGGTTCCAGCGCGGGTGCCTCTCAACCGACTTTCATTCGAGATCGATCCCGCGCAGATTAATTTCCGAAGGGCCGTGAATGTCGTAGATGCCAGTGGGGTGCAGATCGCCAGTGGCGAAATCAGCCGGGTGCGCTTGAAACGGGGAGATACGCTCGTCACCGACGAGGACCTGACCGTCAACGTCTCCGCAAACCAGGGGTCGATTACTCTCAACATCGACAACGGGGATAATCCCCCACTGAAGATTACCGCCTGTGACGCACTGGCTATCGAACGTCGCGTCTACTTCGATCCCGCAGGGCAATCGGCGCTACGACTCTACTATGGGGACGAGAAACTCGCTGCGCCAGTGTACGACTACGCTCGTTTTTTTCACGCGGAATCATCTCCGGCGCGCGCCGAACTTGGCCCAGGCAGTCACAACCCACAATACGCCGGGCGTCCCGACCAACGGCCATGGTCCGAGCGCCACACCGCGATTCTCTGGACTGCCATGCTGGTGGTGGTCTTAGCGTTGGCATTTCTCGCCTTTCGCGGAGTGCGCACTGGAACTGCACAATGAAGAAGCCAGGAATTGTGCGCTGGGTCTTGCTCTTCTTGTTCGCCGCGGCCCTTATCTGGATCGCAGTTGGCCAAAGCTCCTGCGTGCAGGGCGTTCGCGCGATGCTCGGGCGCAAGCCCGATCAGCCCGTCTTGAACAGTTCGTTCCAGGTGCTGCCGCGCAGCTTCCGCTACTATAAGTTCAGTTTGCCTGCAGGATCCAGGAATATGGCGCTCGTCGGGCATTTCAGCGCTGCGGTTCCGGCCGCGAGCGCCAGCAACGCTGAACGCGCTCAGACGCCACAACCGGCCAACGCAAACAGCACGATCGAAGTGTACGTTCTGCCTGAGTCGAGTTTTGAGGCTTGGCGCAATGGGGACTCTGGCGCAACCATATACCAGAGTGGCAGGGTTTCGGACCTGAAGGTCCAACAGACCTTGCCTGCTGGAGATGGTGTCTATTACCTGCTGTTCAGCAACAGGTTCGATTCCGCCGCGGCGAAGAAGATCGATGCCAGCTTCATGCTCCACTCTGACAGTTGGTTTGCGTTTTGAGCGCCCATTGCTCGGGCCACACTCCTCCTGCCCTAAGCGAAAGCCTAATGTAAGTCATACGAAGTCAATGTCTTAGCCGATAACCGAAGTATTAAGCTTCTTTCGACTTCCGTTACTTGCCCTGTTCTCCTCCATCGATTCAACTAGCTTTCGAACGACGTACGAGTCGGGCAGGATTTTTGCGCCAAACCTTGGGCTTGGGCCCAGCCGCGCGATCCCCCGAAAATTCACTTAACTCTTTGGAGGAGTCACAGTGCGCAAATTCATGGTCGTAGCATGCTTTTTAGGACTGCTCGCGGGGTCAGCGATGGCTGCCGAGTCCGAAAGCTATCCCAAGGCTGAGTTCTTCGGCGGATATCAGTACACGCGTCTGGAAGGTGGCGTAAATGCCAACGGATTCGATATCTCCGGAGCCGGCAACTTCAACAACTACTTCGGCATTGCTGCCGATTTCGGTGCCTCTTACAAGACCGAAAGTGGTGTGAAGTTTAACAATTACACCTACACCTTCGGGCCGCAGCTGTCCCTGCGCGCCAACAAGGCCTACACGCCTTTCGTGCATGCCCTGATTGGTGGAGATCGTGCGACCGCTTCGTTTGGCGGTGTCAGCGCTTCCGGAAACGGAATGGCTGTCCTGGCGGGTGGCGGAGTGGACATCAACATCAACCAGTACATGGCGTTCCGTGGCAGTGCAGATTGGATGTTGTTGCACTCGAACGGCAGCTCCAGCAGCAAGAACTTCCGCATGCCGATCGGTATCGTGTTCAAGTTCTAATTCGGCCTGCAAAACAGTGAAGGGCGGCGTTGAGCCGCCCTTTCTCATTTCCGCCTTGCAAAACTGCTACCGCATGGTTTCTTCGACTTCCGAGATCCAGTCTGGACGTTTGAGCACCTCGCGCGGCTTCGGACCGTCCGCTGCGCCGACAATGCCGTCCTGTTCCATGAGGTCGATGAGGTGTGCGGCGCGCCCGTAGCCGATGCGCAAGCGCCGTTGCAGCAGCGACGTAGAAGCCTTGCCGAACTCGAGCACCAGCTTCACGGCGTCGTTGTACATGGGATCGTCTTCGCTTTCGCCACCTTCTCCAGCTTCGCCGCCCGCTGCACCTGCAGCAGCTTCGCGCTCTTCCTTTGGAACTTCGAGGAAATGGTGGATGTATTCCGCCTGACCCTGCGCCTTCCAGAACTCAACGACGGCTGCAATCTCCTTTTCGGTGACAAAGGGCGCGTGCAAACGATGGACTCGCGCGGAGCCCGAAGGCAGATACAGCATGTCGCCTTTTCCCAGCAGCGCTTCTGCGCCATTGGCGTCGAGAATCGTGCGCGAATCAACCTTCGTTGCGACTCGAAACGAAACGCGAGCAGGGAAGTTGGCTTTAATCAATCCCGTGATGACGTCAACCGACGGCCGCTGCGTTGCCAGCACAAGATGGATTCCAACCGCGCGCGCCATTTGCGCCAGGCGCGTGATTGATTCTTCCACATTGCTCGAATCGAGCATCATCAGGTCGGCCAACTCGTCGATGATGATAACGATGTACGGTATCGGCTTCTCTTCGGAGTCCTCGCCGAACAGGCTTGGCGTGTCACCCTGATCGAAGAGTTTGTTGAACTGGTCGATGTTCCGCACGCCTTTGGCAGCCAGCAATTTCAGCCGGCGCTCCATCTCACGCACCGCATTGCGCAGCGCATTTGCCGCGAGCTTCGGCTCAGTAATGATCGGTGTGTAAAGGTGCGGAACGCCTTCGTAGTTGCCGAGTTCGAGCCGCTTCGGATCGACAAGGATCAGCCGAACCTGGTCGGGCGTCGATTTATACAGGATTGACATGATCATCGCATTGATAGCGACGCTCTTTCCCGATCCAGTCGATCCCGCGATCAGCAGGTGCGGCATTCCGGCGAGATCGGCGGTGACGATGCGGCCGTTAATGTCCTTGCCCATGGCCATCGTCAGCTTCGATTTCGAGCCCATGAACTCCTGGGACTCGATGTTCTCGCGCAGCCAGATCGTCTCGCGTTGCCGGTTCGGCACCTGGATCCCAACCGTGCTCTTTCCCGCCATGCGCTCGATCAGAATGCTTTCTGCCTTCAATGCGAGGCAAAGATCGTCCGAAAGATTCGTGATGCGGCTGTACTTGATTCCGGCTTCCGGCTTGAACTCGAAGGTCGTAACAACCGGACCGGGATTGATCTGCGTGATCTGCCCGTGAACCTCGAACTCCGCGTACTTCAGCGTCAGCACCTGCGCAAGATCTTTGAGTTCCTCGGCGTCAACCGCCTGCTGTTCGTCGGGACGCTGCAGCAGGCTACTCGACGGCAGCTTGTATCCGCCGGCGATGCGCGGCATCGTCGTCTTCGCTTTGATACTGCTGTCGGCGCGTTCCGTGACTTCCGGTTCTGCGGCGCTTTCTGATCTAGCACTCGCGGGAAGAGGCTCGGCCAGAATTCCTCCGGTCGTTGTCCTTGCTGCCGCAGGCGCTTCATCCTCCATCATGCGCTCGATGCCTGTGCGGCGCGGCTCCGTGGGAGCGACTGGAGGTGCAGGTCGCGAAGGAATCAGTTGCGTCTTCACAACTGGCTTTTGACTGCGGCGCTGCTCAAGCTCTTTCTGCTGCCGCCTCTTTAGCCGTTCCTGCTTCCAGTCCTCATAGCGGTTCCACAGTGCAGTGGCGAACGCAAAGCGGGTCGGAACCCACAACTGTATTGACGAGAACGAGAACGCGGTCGACAGATAGAGCGAGACCGCCAGAACCGTGATGCAGACGATGTACGCTCCGGGAACATTCAGGTAGTGAATGAGCACGTCGCCAAGCACGCGTCCCATGAGGCCTTCGACAGGAATCACTCCCATCCAGCGCATGTGACCGGGAAGCAACGCGAGCATCGCCGGACCGAACATGGCGAGCCAGATCCCGCCCAGTGCCTTCGCCATGGGGGAGTGGATCTTTTTGGAGCGGAACCAGCGCACTCCCAGCATCGCCGGGAAGACCACAAGCAGAAACGCGCCAATGCCGAAGAATTGCAGCAACGCGTCCGCGGTGTATGCGCCAACAACGCCAATCCAGTTACGGGCAGCGTGAGAACCGGTCAGCACCGAGGCGCTGTTCCACGAAGGATCGAGCGGAGAATACGATGCGAGCGCAAGGAGAAGGAGGAGCGCGGAGACGCACATCAGGAAGCCGATCAGCTCGTTGAGCCGCCGGTTCCCGGTGGGGACAAAAATAGCTGCCAAATAGTCCATGAAGGCCGGATTCGCCGAAGACACGTTCCGACTTCGGCGATTCAATCGGCCAGAGCCTCTACATTATGCCAAGAAGGTGGGGTTCTCACAATGGCGGAAATTGGACGCAGTGTTTACGTGGTTATCCGTAAAGACATTGCTTGCACTGTCTCTACGATAGCTTGGCGGCAAATGCCAGCACCAGTATTCCAACAATGATGCGATAGACCGCGAAAGGCGTGAAGCCGCGCTTGCGGACCCAAGCCATGAACCATGCGACCGAGGCGTAGGCGACGATGAACGACACGACGAAGCCGATGGCGAGGACGATCCATTCATGTCCCGTGAGTTGGGAAACTCCGATCGGATTCCCGCCCTTTCCACGCAACGACTTGTACAGCGTGTAGAGCGTTGCTGCAGCCATCGTGGGCATGGAGACGAAGAACGAGAACTCCAGGGCTGAGGCGCGCGACATTCCGGCGATCTGTCCTGCGGCGATGGTGGACATGGAGCGCGATGTGCCTGGAAACACTGCCGAGAAGATTTGGCACAGGCCGATCCAGATCGACTGTCCGAGGCTCATATCTTCCATCTTCCAGGTGTGAATGCGGCTGTTGCCATTCGGGCCTGCGGCTTCGGCCTTGGCGTTCATCGCGTCCACGATCCACATCACAATTCCGCCAATCAGCAGCGACCAGCCGATGATCGTGATGTCCTCGAGATGCTTGCCAATTACTTTCGTCAGCAGAAAGGACGGAACTGCGGTTACGACGAATGCAACAACTATCAGGCTAAGCGGATGGGTTAGAACGGTGCGGTTTCCGCTTTCTCCACGTGGGAAGGTCGATAGGAACTTGGTGATGCGGTTACGGAAATACACGGGCAAGCACAAGATCGCGCCGAGCTGGATGACGATGGAATACATTTTCCAGTAGCCATCTGAAAGGCTGATGTGCAGTAACGCTTCTGAAAGCCGCAGATGAGCGGTCGAACTGACGGGTAAAAATTCTGTGATGCCTTCCACAATTCCCAGGATCAGTGAGAGCAGATAGTCGTTCAATCTTCCTCCGGATGAGGGAACAGTATCTCAGTTTGCGATTCAGATGGGGAGTTTCACGAGAGGGTCGGCTCGCGATAGGAATTCTTCGACTGAGCATCTGCGTTCGCTACGCTAAGGCAGATGCGTCGCTCAGAATGACATGGGTTTTAGAGACTGCCTAATCGCTCGCGTTGCCGTAAGTCGCGACGCCGTTTTGCACGTAGAAGATCAGAGTTTGGGCGCGGTTCGACCAGTCGCTCTGTCCGTACTGGCTGACGATTCTTTGTGCGAGATCGAGGGCGCGAGTCTTTGCGTCTCCTGATTTTTTCTGGTTGGCCTCGGTCTTATAGATCTCGATCAGTGCAGATTGACGCCAAGCCGCAGCGTACAAGGCTTCTGCAGCGGCGGGCGATTGTGCATGCTCCTTCACATACTTCTCGTACATGTCAGATTCTTTTTCCGGACACTTCGAAGCAGCCTGCCAGTCTCCGCAGAGCTTGTTTTCTAACAGGTGGAAGGAAGCGAGATCAGCCCATTTTGTGCCGGGAAATTTCTTGATGACCAGCTTCATCCACTCTTCGTCGATCTGGCCGCGCATGTAGGCTTCGCGCTCGCGAGCCGAAGGCCGCGTCATGATGTCGGAGCGGTCGACTTGCCAGCGAATGTCGGCAGCACGATAGAGTCCTTCGCCTGCCAGCGGAGAAGTAGGGAACAAGTCGTAAATGCGATAGT
>Ga0136846_1235651_pt1 | contig 11399 bp, 9 predicted proteins | sample HopSoiMetagenom2_FD_96841 | JGI IMG/M metagenome (GOLD analysis project Ga0136846, IMG submission 96841) | Grasslands soil microbial communities from Hopland, California, USA - 2 Assembly 2016 (version 4) | ecosystem: Environmental > Terrestrial > Soil > Grasslands | place: USA: Hopland... | reverse complement strand
TGGCACACTCGAACCATGAGCAGCACACAAGGAGCCCGCGCCCGCGCCCGGATCGAAGTCACCTCGTCGATCAAGGACGAGGCGCGCAGACAGCTCGCGGCGGAGGGCGCCGCCAAACTCTCACTGCGGGCTGTCGCCCGCGAGCTGGGGATGGTCTCCTCCGCGCTGTACCGCTACTTCCCCAGCCGTGACGACCTGCTGACCGCTCTCATCATCGACGCCTACGACTCGGTGGGCCAGACCGCCGAGACCGCCCACGCCGCTGTCGCGGACACCGGTTCGCTACGGCGCTGGGTCACCGTGTGCGAGGCGGTGCGCGGCTGGGCGCTCGCCCATCCGCACGAGTACGCGCTGATCCACGGCTCGCCGGTACCCGGCTACAAGGCGCCCGACACGACCGTGCCGGCCGCCGCGCGGGTCGGCCTGCTGCTGGTCGGCATCGTGCGCGACGCCCACCGTCGCGTCGGCGTGGCGCGGACCCCGATCCCCGCCGAACTGCGGCCCGAGGCCGACCGGTTGGGCGCCGACCTAGCCCCCGACCTGCCACCGGAGGTGACGGTGGCGCTCGTCGCGGGCTGGGCCCAGATGTACGGGCTGATCGGGTTCGAGGTGTTCGGCCAGTTCAACAGGGTGGTGGAAAACCGGGAGACGTTCTTCCGGTACGCCGTGACCCGGATCGCCCACGAGGTGGGGCTGGTGTTCCCGGAGAAGGAGTAGGAGTAGGAGAAGGTGGAGGAGAGGGGCGGCCCCGGCCTCGTACTCCCCGGGGAGTACGGGTGATCACCTCGCCCGGCGGACGCCGTCGCCGGGCGGTGCCGTCTAGCGTGGCCGACATGGACGAGCAGCGCGTACGCGGGGGAGGCCCGCCTCGGTGGTGGGGGCGGCGGGACGGTGTGGACCGGGGTGCCGGCCGGTGGCCCTGGCGTTCCACCGCTGTGCTGACCGTCTTCGTGCTGGCCGGCTCGCAGTTCGCCGCCGACCGGCAAGGGGATGACCGCGCCCACCTGGACCTCCTCGCGCGTCTCCTGCTCGTCGCCGGTTCGGCACTGCTGCTGTGGCGGAAGCGGCACCCGGTGCTCGTCGTCTTCGGCACCGCCACGGCCGCCATGGTCTATCTCGGCGCCGGATACCCGTACGGGCCGGTCTTCCTGACCGTGGCCCTGGGCTGCTTCAGCGCTGTCGCCGCCGGGCACCGGAAGGCGGCCTGGGCGGCCGTCGGGACGCTCTGGGCAGGGCATGTGCTGATCGCACACTGGCTGTACCAGTGGCTGCCGCCGTCCGGGGACGAGGCCGCCTCCTGGGGGCAGGAGATCGTCGGCACCGCCTGGGTGGCGGTCATCGTGGCGGTCGCCGAACTGGTCCGGGTGCGGCGGGAGCAGTGGGACCGGGAGCGCGCCGAGCGAGCCCAGGCCGCGCGTCGGCGCGCCGACGAGGAGCGGCTGCGGATCGCACGGGAACTGCACGACGTACTCGCGCACAGTATTTCGGTCATCAACGTGCAGGCCGGGGTCGGACTCGCGCTGCTCGACTCCGACCCCGAGCAGGCCCGCACCGCGCTCACCACCATCAAGGCGGCCAGCAAGGAGGCGCTCGGCGAGGTGCGCCAGGTGCTCGACACGCTGCGTACGCCGGGGGACGCGCCGCGCGCTCCGGCGCCGGGTCTTGACCGGCTGCCCGAACTGGTGGAGCAGGCGGCCGGGGCCGGTCTGAGCGTCGAGGTGCGGGGTGCGGTCCCGAAGCTGCCGCCGGGCGCCGATCTGGCGGCCTTCCGGATCGTCCAGGAGGCGCTCACCAATGTCGTACGGCACTCCGGTTCGCGCCGCGCGCGCGTCCGGGTCGATGCCGATGAAGCGGACGGTGCTCTGCGGCTGTGCGTCGACGACGACGGGCCCGCGACGGGCGCCGACGCGGGTGGCAGCGGGAACGGGCTGGCCGGGATGCGGGAGCGGGCCGCCGCCCTCGGTGGCACGATCGAGGCGGGCCCGCGCGAGGACGGCGGTTTCCGGGTGCTGGCCGTGCTGCCGCTCACAGTCAAGGAGGACCGGTGATCCGTGTACTGCTCGCCGACGACCAGTCGTTGGTCCGCGCGGGGTTCAGGGCGCTGCTCGACGCGCAGCCGGACATCGAGGTGGCCGGGGAGGCCGCCGACGGGGAGGAGGCGCTGCGCCGCGTACGCGAACTGCGCCCCGATGTCGTCCTGATGGACATCCGGATGCCGGTGCTGGACGGGCTCGCCGCCACTCGCCGGATCGCCGGCGACGCGGCTCTGGGCGAGGTCAGGGTGGTCATGCTGACCACGTTCGAACTCGACGAGTACGTCTTCGAGGCGATCCGCAGCGGGGCCTCCGGTTTTCTGGTGAAGGACACCGAGCCGGACGAACTCCTGCGCGCCGTAAGGGCGGTGGTCGCGGGTGACGCGCTGCTCTCACCGGGGGTCACCCGACGCCTCATCGGCGAGTTCGCCGCCCGCTCGAAGGAACCGGCCGTCGCCGGCACCCTCGCCGCGCTCACCGAGCGGGAACGTGAGGTGATGGCCCTCGTCGGGATCGGCCTGTCCAACGAGGAGATCGCCCGGCGTCTGGTCGTCAGCCCGCTCACCGCGAAGACCCATGTGAGCCGCACGATGGTGAAGCTGGGCGTCCGCGACAGGGCCCAACTGGTCGTCCTGGCCTACGAGTCGGGGTTGGTGCGGCCGGGCTGGCTCGGTTGAGCGCCGCCCTTGCCGTCGTGCTCGCGGGTGAAGCGGCCCAGCACGCTCACCACGCGCACCGTGAACAGCACGGCGCCCAGCGCCGCCCCCGAGGCGACGAGCGTCGTCCGCGCGCCGTCCGACAGCGCGAAGACCCATGCGGGACCGGCCACCACCCCGAAGACCAGGGCCGCCAGGAACGCGGCACTGCACAGGGCGTATCCGATCTCCACGGTGACCGCGTCCCGCCGCGCCTGGGTGCCCCGCGTACGGCCCTGCCCCAGGTGTCCCCCGTGGTCGTCCACCCGCCAAGTCAAACAGGCGTGCGCCCGGCCGGGCAAGCAACCCCGGCCGGGCGCGAGCGCGAAGACGCCGAGCGCCACGAGGAACACCTGACGGCGGCCGAGGAGATCGGCGGTCCTGCCGCCGAGGAGCAGGAGTCCGCCGTATCCCAGGAGTAGCCGCTCACGATCCATTGCAGCGTCGAGGTGGAGAGGTCGAGGTCGGAACCGATGGACGGCAGTGCGACACCGACCATCGACACGTCGAGTGCGTCCAGGAACATCGCGGCGCAGAGCACCAGCAGGGTGCCCCACAGACGGGGAGTCCAACGGCCGTCGGCCGCCGGGGTGTTGAGCGGAGAGGTCACGAGGGCGACATTACATGCACGTGAATCGAATGCAAATGCATGTAATGTTCGTGCAACAAATGACCGGTCGGATTCAGACGGCGGACTTCTCCTGCCACAGGGCGGCCAGTGCGGGATCGCCGCTCACGGCGGGGAACGGCTGCCGGTTCCACAGCGCCAGATAGAGCGCGGCGGCGGGGCCGGTCACCTCGCAGTCGGCGTCCTGGCCCGCCAACTCCGTTCGCACCGTGACGCGTTCGGCCGCCGGCGGCTCCGACGTCAGGCGTACGGTCCACACCGCGTCGTCCCTGTCGGTCGCCCGGACGCGCAGCACCCGGGGCTCGTCCGTGCGGACCTGGCTCTTGGGGCGGGCGTGGAATCCGAGCAGCAGTTCGTCGATGCCGTCCGTGGCGAAGTCCGGGGCGAGCGGGGTGGACGCGGTGCCGAGGGCGGACTCCGCGTCCACGCGGTGGACGGTTGTCTCGTGCGCCTGCCGCCTGCTCCAGAACGCGAGCGGCGAGGGGGCGGGCATGAACGTCCAGCACTCGACGTCGGGCGGGGCCGAGGCGAGGGTGTCGACGAGGGTGCGATGGCCCTCCCGGAACCAGGCGAGCAGCGCGCCGCCGTCGAGGTCGGGCGGACTGTCGGGGCGGTTGGGCGTCATGCGCCGCTCGGCGATGTGCGCGGCGGCCCATCGGTGCACGGTGCCCGTGTGTCGCAGCAGGTCGCCCACCTGCCAGCCCGGACAGGTCGGCACCTTGGCGTCGGCGCCCGCCCGCTCGGCGGCGGCAGCGAGCAACTGGCCCTCCGCGTCCAGGATTTCCACGAATCGAGCGGTTTCGATCAAGGCAGTCTCCATGGGGGATTGCGGTTCGGGATTGAGGTTCGGGAGTGCGGTTCGGTATCGCGGCTCGGGATTGCGGTGGTTTTTCAGCTCAGGAACGTTTCGGTGGCCGCCACGAACTGCTTCGCGTCGTCGAGCCACGGGAAGTGTCCGGCGCCCGGCTGGACGATCAGCTCGGCGTGCGGGAACAGTCCCGCGAGTTCCGCCGTCGCGGGCGGTGGGGAGTTGAGGTCGAACTCCCCGGCCAGCACCAGGACCGGTGAGGTGAGACGGGCGAGTGCCGCGCGGGTCGCGGGCGGGTCGAAGGCGCCTTCGGCGGCGAAGACGGCTGCGGCCTCGTTGTTGCGCTGGACGTCCTCCGCCGCCCGGTGGGCGCGGGCGTTCTCGTCCCAACGGCCGTACCAGAAAGGGGCGATGGCCTGGAAGGTGTCGGCGTCCGCCCGGCCGGCGACGAGCGCCTCGAGGGCCGCGAACGCCTCCGGATACCACGGCTCGTCCCGGCGCAGCCGTGCGGTAGCGACCCGGACGTCTCCCGTGACGGTGATGCCGAGAGCCCCCGCGCTGGGGGTGATCAGCGCGAGTCTGCCGACGCGTTCGGGGTGCCTGGCCGCGTAGAGCGTGGCCAGATTCGTGCCGGCGGAGTGGCCGAGCAGGTCCAGCCGGTCGAGGCCGAGGTGCTCACGCAGGGCCTCGACGTCGTCGGCGAGGCGGTCGCAGCGGTAGGACGCGGGGTCCTCGGGTACGGCCGACCGGCCGGTGCCCCGGAGATCGAGCATGATCAGGCGGCGGTGCGCGGACAGGCCGCCCAGGTCCCCGAGGTAGACGGAGTCCTGCATCGGCCCGCCGGGCAGACAGACGAGTGGCGGTCCTTCTCCGAGTTCACGGCAGGCCAGCTTGGTTCCGTCGTACGCGGAGAAGACAGACATGGTCATGACTGTCGCAGCGGTGTTCCGGCCGGGCAACCGGGTTTCGCGCGGGGCCGGACCGAGGAGAGGGCGTCGGCCCGCCCGACGGCGACGGGAACTTCCCCGATGGCCCGGCGTTCGCGCGACGGCCCTCACGTCGGAGTGAAGTTTCGGCCGATAACGCAGGGCGGGGTCGCCCGAGGGGGGTTTTGCCCCCTACGGTTTCGTCAGCGGTCGCTTCTGTCCGACCCGCCCCACACGCCAACTCCGCGCACTGGGAGCTCTTTTGGCCACGGAAGACACCACTTCGAACATCACGGACGACGACGCCGGGTTCGGCCCGCTCTCCCGGCGCAGATTCCTCCAGGCCACCGCCGGCGCCACGGCGCTGGCCACTGTCGGTACGCCGACCGCCTCCGCCGAGCCCCGGACGGCGACCACCCTCACCTTCACCGCCGCCACGGGCGGCTCCGCGACCCTCGCCCCCTCCGGTGAACGGCTGGTCGCGGAGATCCAGAACGTGCTGTGGTCCGTGCCGCGCGGCGGAGGTACCGCCGTCGCGCTGACCTCACCCGGTCTCGAACCCACACGCCCCCAGTTCTCGCCCGACGGCAGCCGTCTCGTCGTGTGCGCCTACCGTGGCGGCGGCTTCCACCTCTGGACGCTCCGGCCCGACGGCACCGGGCTGCGGCAGCTCACCGACGGCCCCTGGGACGACCGGGGCCCCGCCTGGTCACCGGACGGCACCCGGATCGCGTTCGCCTCCGAGCGCGGGGGAGACACCGTGATCGGCGCCCCGTACCGCGTCTGGGTCGTGGACGTGCGCACCGGCGAGCTGACCCGCCTCACCGGGCACCCCGGCCAGCAGGGTCCCGGGCAGGACGCCGCCTGGGAGGACTACGACCCGACCTGGACACCCGACGGCCAGCGGGTGCTGTTCGTGCGCGCGACCGTTCCCCCTCCGGGCACCCTGCGCGCGGCCACCGTCGCGTCGGTGGCCGCCGACGGCTCGGGCGCCGTCACCACGGAGCGCACCGACGACTCCGGCGCCCAGCTGATGACCCCCGCGGTCTCACCCTCCGGACGCCTCGCCTACCTGCGCACCACGGCGGCGCCCGCCGCCTCCTGCACCCTCGTCGTGGACGGCACACCGGTCGCCGTCGAGGGCGATGTCCTCCCGGCGCCGCCCCGCTGGGCGGACGGCGAACGGCTGCTGCTGAACGTCGACGGCCACTTCCGCCTCGTCGACCCGGCCGCGCCGCACGACGGCGAGGAGATCCCGTTCACGGCCACGCTGCCGGTGAAGCGGCCGAAGTACCGCGCCAAGGCGTACGACTTCGCGGGCACCGGTGTCCGGCCCGTGCGCGCCCTGCACCTGCCCGCGCTCTCCCCGGACGGCCGGTCCGTCGCCTTCGCCGCCCTCAACGCGCTGTGGATCGTCGGCACGAAGGGCGGCCGTCCACCCCGTAAGGTTCTCCAAGTCCCCACGACACGCTATGTGTTGGCGCCGACGTGGACAGCCGACGGCACGGCGCTGGTGTACGCCGACGACCGCGACGGCCTGTTCGCCGTACGGCGCCGCGACCTCAGCTCGGGCGCGGAGACCGTGCTCACCGGGGGCGGCCGTGTCTTCCCGGCTCTCTCGCCCGACGGGACCCGGCTCGCCTGTCTCCACATGTCGGGTAACCTGGTGGTGCGCGACCTGCCCGACGGCGCCGAACGCGTGCTTGCGGCGGCGCTCGGCGCGGGGGGCCTGCCCGGCCGTCCCAGCTGGTCGCCCGACGGCCGGTACGTCGCCCTGTGCGACCGGAACCGGATCAACCAGCGCTTCCGCGAGGGCTACAACCTCATCCGGGTCGTCGACACCACCACCGGCACCGCCGCCCTGCACGCCGTCGCCCCGCACACCTCACTCGCAGACCGCTACGACTCCGGCCCCGTCTGGTCCCCGGACGGCCGCTGGATGGCCGTGGTCGCCGAGTCCGCGCTGTGGCTCCTGCCGGTCCGCGCCGACGGCACCCCGAACGGCGAACCCCGCCGCCTCACCACCGAGGCCGCCGACCACCCGTCCTGGTCCGCCGACGCCCGCACCCTCCTCTACCTCTCGGCTGGCACCCTGCGCCTGATCGACATCGCCGACGGCAGCACCCGTACCGTCCGCGTACCGCTGGACTACCGCAGGCCCCGCCCGGCCGACACGGTCGTGCACGCGGGCCGCTTCTGGGACGGCACCGGGCCGGACGCCCGCGAGGACATCGATGTCGTGGTCCGCGACGGCAGGATCGCCGAGGTCGCCCCCCACCGGGCCGGCCGCCCAGCAGTGCGCCGGGTCGACGCGAGCGACAAGACCGTGATCCCGGGCCTGTGGGACGCGCACACCCACCCCTGGCAGTCCACCTACGGCGGCCGGCAGACCGCACTGCAGGTCGCGTACGGCATCACGACGGCCGTCTCCCTCGGCGGCTTCGCCTACGAACAGGCCCGCATCCGCGAGGCGGTGGCCGCCGGAGCCCTCGCCGGACCCCGGCTGCTGTCCACCGGCGAACTGCTCGACGGGACGCGCGTCGCCTACAGCATGGCCCGCGCCCACCGCACCCCCGAGGGCCTGCGCCGCTCACTGGCGCGTGCGAAGGCGCTCGAGTGGGACTTCGTGAAGACGTACGTACGAGCCCCCGGCTGGGTGATGAAGGAGGCCGCCGACTTCGCCCACGAGCGGCTCGGAGTGCGCAGCGGCAGCCATCTGTGCAGCCCCGGCGTCCAGCTCGGCCAGGACCTGACGACCCATCTGCAGGCCACGCAGCGGCTGGAGTTCGGCCACGCGACCACGGCGACGGGGCGCGCCTGCCAGGACCTGGAGGAGATCTACACCCGTACCGACTTCCATCTCGTCGCCACCCCGTTCACGGCGCTTCCCCTGCTCGGCGCCGACCCCGCGCTCGCGAACGACCCGCGCGTGACCACGCTCATGCCACCGTGGGACACCGCGTTCGTCCGGCAACAGGCGGCGGCGCCGCCCACCAATGCCCAACTGACGACACTGGACCGGGAGTTGAACGTCTACCGGCGGATCCTCGCGGCGGGCGGCCTGGTCGCGCTCGGCACGGACCAGCCGCTCGTCCCGGTGGGCCTGCACCTCCACCTGTCCCTCCGCGCACTGCACCGGGCCGGTCTGTCACCGGCGGAGGCTCTGCGCACCGCCACCCTGCTGCCCGCGCGGGTCTTCGGCGCCGATGTCGACCTGGGCACCCTCGAGGAGGGCAAGCTCGCCGACCTGACGATCGTGGACGGCGACCCGTTCACGGACTTCGCCGACCTGATCCGCACCGAGTCGGTCCTGCGCGGCGGCGTCCCCTTCGTACAGGCCGACCTGGTGGACGCCTTCGGATCCGCCACCACGCGAGGGCACGCCCCACAGCGGTCCGCGTCGCCCGTGGACTGGCTGGAGGTCAGCCGTCAGATGCGACGGGAGGGCTGCTGCTCTCCCGAGAGCGGGGGCTGACCTCAGGGAGGCGCGACTCGCGGCGGCCGTCCGTTCCACGGCTGGGTAGTCTCGGGGTATGCGGATCTCCGTTTCCTCGGACATGGACGAACCCGTGGCGCGCGCCCTCCTCGGGCAACTGCGCGACCGCGGACACGATGTGGTGACGTACGGGGCGCTGAGCCCCGGCGCCGATCCGCAGTGGGCCGCCTGCTCGGAGGCGGCGGCCCGCGAGGTCGCCGCAAAAACCGCCGACCAGGCCGTGGTGTGCTGCTGGACCGGTACGGGCGCGTCGATCGCCGCGAACAAGGTGCCCGGTGTTCGCGCGGCGCTGTGCACGGACGCCTACACGGCGGACGGAGCGCGCCGCTGGAACGACGCCAACGTGCTCGCGCTCAGCCTGCGACTGACCTCGGAGCCGCTCCTCAAGGAGATCCTCGACGCCTGGTTCGCCGCCGAGCCGAGCGAGGACACCGAGGACCGGGAGAACGTGGCCCGCGTCGGACGGCTGGACCAGGGCCGAAGCACCTTGTGAACCAAGGGAGTTGAGGGGACCACGGGGGCAGCGGGGGCAGCGGGGGCTACCGGCCAATAGGCCTGCGGCCCGGCGGCGCACCTGAGCGCCGACCCGCCGCCCGGACCACGGCCGCTCGGACGGTGGCCGCCCGGACCACGGCCGCTCGGACGGTGACCGCACGGACGATGACTGCTCAGACCACCACTGCTCAGACCGCGATCACCCTGATCCCGGCCTCCTAGAACCGCCCCACCGTCTCCTCGTCCGCCGCCGTGTCCGTGACCAGCGTGTCCACGGCCCCCGCCGCGCAGATCCGCGCGAACGCGCGCCGTCGCAGCTTGCTGGAGTCGGCGGCGACCACCACGCGCTCGGCGCGCTCGCACAGCAGCCGGTTGATCGCGGCCTCGGCTTCGTCGTTCGCCGCCGCTCCGTGCGTGACGTCGAAGGCGACGACGCCGAGTACGGCGACGTCGATGGTGATCTGGCTCAGCACGCCGTCGGCGAGCGGCCCTACGAGCTCGTACGACTGCGGGCGCGCGACCCCGCCCGTCACCACGATCTTGAACTGGGGCCGTACGGCAAGCTCGTTGGCGATGTTCAGCGCGTTGGTGACGATCGTCAGCGCGGGCGAGTCGGCGGCCAGATCGCTGCGTACGGCCAGCGCGCGGGCGACCTCCGTCGTGGTCGTTCCGCCCGTCAGGCCCACCGCCTCGCCGGGGGAGACCAGGCCGGCGACCGCCTTCGCGATGCGCTGTTTCTCGGAGGCGCGGCGGGCGGTCTTGTAGCGCAGCGGCAGTTCGTACGACACGCCGTGCACGACCGCACCGCCCCTGGTGCGTACGAGCATCTGCTGCTCGGCGAGCTGGTCGAAGTCCCGCCGGATCGTCGCGGCCGACACCGCCAGCTCGGCCGCCACCTCCTCGACCTCCAGCCGGCCCCGCTCGACCAGCAGCTCCAGCAGGGACTTCCAGCGGGCGTCCCGGGACATCCGGACTCTCCGTTCCTCGATCTTTCCGCGACCCTAGCGCACCGAAAGTTCACAGAGCTTGCTGCTTGCATGCTTGATTCTGCTTGAAAGCTGGCTATATCTTGCAAGAACGCGCACACTTTGATTTATGTTGGCTCTCTGAGGAGGGGCAGGGCATGACCCATGTCGAGGACGAGCTGAACAGCCAGCCGGAGTGCTGGACCCGCGCCGCCGCGGAGGCGGCCGGGCACGCCGACGCGCTGCCGGCGGTGGGGGAGCGGGTCGCGGTCGTGGGCTGCGGCACCTCGTACTTCATGGCACAGGCCGTCGCGGCCCTGCGGGAAGGCGCGGGTCAGGGTGAGACGGACGCCTTCGCCGCCTCCGAGTTCCCCTACGGCCGCCCGTACGACCGAGTCGTCGCCCTCACCCGGTCCGGCACCACCACCGAGGTGCTCGAACTGCTCCAGCGAGTGAGGGGCGGCACGTCCGCCGGTACGCGGACACGGACGACCGCGATAACCGCCGACCCCCGAACTCCCGTGACGGAAGCCGCCGATGACCTCATCGTCCTCGACTACGCGGACGAACGGTCCGTCGTGCAGACGAGGTTCGCCACCACCGCGCTCACCCTCCTGCGCACCCATGCCGGACGGCACGGCGAGGCCGCGGTCGACGACTGTCGTACGGCGCTGGCGACTCCACTGCCCGAAGGGCTCGTCGAGTGCGCGCAGTTCACCTTCCTCGGCCGGGGCTGGACGGTGGGGCTCGCCAACGAGGCCGGACTGAAGATGCGCGAGGCGTCCCTGTCCTGGACCGAGGCGTACCCGGCGATGGAGTACCGGCACGGTCCCATCAGCGTCACCACCCACGGTACGGCGACCTGGATGTTCGGCGAGGCGCCGGAAGGGCTGGCCGAACAGGTGCGGGACACCGGCGCCCTGTGGGTGGCCGGAGATCTCGACCCGCTCGCCGAACTCGTGCGCGCACAGCGCCTCGCGGTCGCGGTGGCGGCGGCGCGAGGCCTCGACCCGGACCGTCCGCGTCACCTCACCCGCTCGGTGATCCTCGCCTCCTGAGGACACGTCAGCACACATGACGGCGCGTCAGAACACAGCCACCGCACACTCGTTGACCGGAATGGAGTGGCCATGCCGATCGTCACCACCGGTGAGCTCATCACCCGGGCCGCCGCCGCGCGCTCGGCCGTCGCCGCGTTCAACGTCATCACCCTGGAGCATGTCGAGGCCGTCATCGCCGGTGCCGAGAAGGCGGGTTCGCCCGTCGTCCTCCAAGTCAGCGAGAACGCCGTCAAGTTCCGCTACGGACGACTCCTGCCGCTGGCCCGCGCCGCCGCCTCGGCCGCCGAACGCG
>Ga0136846_1238883_pt1 | contig 11401 bp, 11 predicted proteins | sample HopSoiMetagenom2_FD_96841 | JGI IMG/M metagenome (GOLD analysis project Ga0136846, IMG submission 96841) | Grasslands soil microbial communities from Hopland, California, USA - 2 Assembly 2016 (version 4) | ecosystem: Environmental > Terrestrial > Soil > Grasslands | place: USA: Hopland... | reverse complement strand
GGGCTACTCGGACGCCGATCTCGATCGGTATCTGCCCTCTTCGCTGCGGAAGCAGACCAGCGCTGCGTAGCAGCGCCGGAGCCGGCGCGCGCGACGGCAATCGCGCGCTCCGCCCAGCGCCGAACTCCGAAGCCGACCGACACGATCGTTTTCAAAAGCCCATGAGGAGCCCGACGTTCGGTCCGATGGCCTCGATGTCCGGATTCCTGCTGGGACTCTTCAAGCCGTTGTTGGAGATGTGAATCAGCTGGAGCGCTGCGACAAGGTGGACGCGTGGTTTCACGCGGACGAGGACGCCTCCCGATCCCAGCGCGAGATAGTTGAACCGGGTGCCGCGTGGGGGCGCCGCGATGGCGGCATCCGAGATCCCGACGTTCCCTTCCAGAAACACGCTCGCGCGGCCGCGGCGATACACCCGGCCACGGATCCCGAAGGTCAGGCCCAGTAACCACGTGTCGTTCGCCCTCTGCGAGACGTAATACACACGCTGGTTCAACGTCAGCACCAGGCCGTTGCGGAGGCCGTAGGTCAGCCCCTCGCTGATCCCGTACAACTCTTCATGCGAGCCGTTGTAATTCCACGCTTCGAGCGCTGCGTGGATCGCGCTCTGAACGTGCCAGCGGCCGCGTGCGAATGGATCGCTCGCCTCGGTCGCGGTCTGCGCGCGCGCGCCCGCCGCAACCAACAGCAGCGCGCCGGCAGCCAGTGCTCGCCGGGTTATCGTATGGCGCATGCGGGATCTCGGGAGACTGGTTGCGGCGCTCGTCGCGTGTGCCGCGGCGCTCCCATGGTCGGCGTTTGCACAAGAGCACGTGACGCTTCGGGCGGACGTCTTCTTGTACGGTGACAACACGGAATTCCGCAACCCTTTTCGCGAGGGAGAGACGATCTTCGGCGCCGCGGCGCGGCTCGGGGCCGAGATGGACGTCAACCCGCGCGTGACACTGTCGCTGGGCGCATTCGGGAACCAGCGGTTCGGGTCCGAGGACGCCTTCGAACTGGTGCGGCCGATCATCTCGCTTCGCGTGCAAGGCCGCCGCTCGGGTTTCGCCTTCGGTACTCTGCCCTCGCGCGCTGTTGACGCGCCACCCGGACCCGACCGCATGGGACCCCATCGGCTGCTGCCGCCACTGCAGCGTGAGACTTTGAGCTTCGACCGACCGTATGAGGCGGGGCTGCAGTGGGATTTCAGCGGCGCAACGCTCCGACACTCCATCTGGATCGACTGGCAACGGCTGAACACCCCCGAACACCGGGAGCGATTCGATGGCGGTGTGAATCTGGAACTCCGCCTGAACGACGTGTGGTCGTTCCCGGCGCAGATTCACGTGGTTCATCAGGGAGGTCAGTTGTTCTCGACGGGGCCGGTCGCCGACAGCCCCGCGGCGGCGGCAGGCGTAGCGCTGTCGAATGTGATCCACGGCGCACGTGCGACGGTGGACCTTTACGGCCTCGTATCGCGCTTCGTCCCGGATCGCAGCCAACCCGGGTTGAGCCGCGACGGCGTGGCGTTCTTCGGCCGCGCGGCCGCCGAGCGGAACGGCTGGCGCGCGCACATCATCTTTTGGCGCGGCCGCAACTTCATCAAGGACGAAGGGGATCCCAACTACCAATCAATCACGCGCGACGGTGCACGGTATCGAGGAACGCGCGATTATGCCGAAGCGGGCGTCTCGCGACGATTCTCGCTGGCTCCGGCCGCATCGCTCGAGGTCTCCGGTCGTTTGCACCGCGTCGAGGATCACTACGAGTACTCGTACCGTGTCGTGAGCAACGTGAGCGTCCGCTGGCACCTGCGGTGAACGGACCCGGGACATCCGCGTCAGCCCTACTTTTTCTCTCCTGTTCCGAGCAGCTTCTCCATGTCGTCCATCACCCGGTTCATCTTCTGCATCGTCAGCTGCAGCGGCTCGTTCGTCGTCATGTCGACCCCCGCGTCCTTCAACAGATCGATCGGATACTTCGACCCGCCCGCGGAGAGGAAGGCCAGGTAACGTTTTGTTGCTGCCTGATCTCCTCCCAGCACCTTCTCCGACAGGGCGGCGGACGCGGTGAAGGAAGTCGCGTACTGATACACGTAGAAGTTCAGATAGAAGTGGGGGATGAATGCCCACTCGTGCGCGATGTAGTCATCGACGATGCAGATGCCTTTGTCGTGGCCGTAATATTTTCGGGTGATATCGAGATACGCCTTGTCGAGCGCTTCGCCGGTAACAGGTGTCCCTTTCTCGGCCATCTCGTGTATCCGCAGCTCGAATTCTGCGAACTGCGTCTGCCTGAACACCGTTCCCTTGATGTTCTCGAGATAGTTCCCGAGCAACGACAGTTTCGTGTTGTCGTCCCGAATCGTCTTCAGCATGTAGTCGATGAGCAGGGCCTCGTTGAACGTGGAGGCGACTTCCGCGACGAAAATCGGGTACCCGGCGAGCGGGTAGGGCTGCGTCTTGTTCGAGAGATAGCTTTGCATCGTGTGCCCCAGTTCGTGGGCCACCGTGCTGACATCGGCGTACTTGCCGTTGAAGTTGATCAGCATGTACGGGTGCACGTCGTAGGCAGAGCCGTTCGAGTACGCGCCGCTGGCTTTGCCTTCTGACGGCAGGAGGTCAATCCAGCGTTCGTCGAACGCGCGTTTCACCGAAGCCACGTAATCAGCGCCCAGCGGCGCGAGCGCGGCGAGCACGTGCTTCTCGGATTCTTCCGGCGTATACGTCAGGTCGACAGACGCGACCAGCGGCGCGTACAAGTCGTAGTAGTGCAGCTCCGGCAGTTTCATCATCCGTTTGCGAAGCTGCAGGTATCGATGGAACGTCGGGAGCGCCTCGTTCACGCCCTCGACGAGACGCGTGTACACCGAGGTCGGGATCGCCGAACCATCGAGGGAAGACTCGAGGGCGCTTCCGTAGTGACGCGCACTCGCGTAGAACTCGTTTGCCTGGACCTGGCCGTTCAGCGTCGATCCGAACGTGCCGTGGAACGCGCCCAGCGCGCCGAAGAAGGCGGACATCACCTTCTGGCGGTCTTCCCGGTTCGGCACCGCCCGATACAGATTGAACGATGACGAATCGAGTTTCACGGACTTGCCGTCGTTCAACGTGACGCTCGGATAGGCGAAGTCCGCGTTCGAGAAGATGTTGAACGTGTTCGACGCGGCAGCCGTCGCGACCGACGAGCTCGCGAGCAGCCTTTCTTCCGCATCGCTCAGCGTATGCGGGCGACGCCGCTGAAGGTCATCGAGATAGTGTGCGTAGACTTTCAGGCGCGCTTCTTTCGCGAGCCACGCGTCCAGCGTCCCCTTGTCGATCTTCAGAATCTCCGGCTCGACGAACGCGATTTCCGCGCCGAACGTCGCAGCCACCTGCTGCATTTCCTGCTTCATGCCCTGCGCGGCGCTGACACGCGTGTCCTGGTCGGCGGTCAGACTCGCGTAGCTATAAACGCGCGAGAGATCCTTCCCCAGCCTGTTGATGAGGTCCAGCGCATCCGCCAGCTGGGCGGGTCCGTCAGCAAGCGTTCCCTTGAGCGGCTTCACTTGCGGAATGTCGCCGACGAGCTTCTCCTTCGCGGCCCGCCAGGCCGACTCGGACGGATAGAGGTCACTCAGGTTCCACTTGTATCGGTCGACAATGCGTGCGCGGTCGCGCTCCTGCTGCGAGCGCGCAGTGCCGGCGGATGTAAACAGGAAGATGATCGCGAGCAGCGCGCGGACACGGTTGGTCATGCTGAGAGCCTCCGGTATGACTCAGCAGCATAGCCGTCGGCAGCGCCGCCAACAAGCCGGGGCAGCCGGCTACTTCGTCGCGTGGGTTTCGAGCGCCTTGACGCCGTTGACGATCAGCTCGACGAGCGCAGCCGGAGGGGTCGCATCGAGCACCGTCTGATCCGCCTTGCTCAAACGATGGCTGCGTATGATATTGACCAGGTGCCACCCGGAGAGCGCGGAGAGCTGCTTGCGCAGCATCACCTCTCCCCTCCGATAGACCGCAAAGGGATTGAGGATGCTCTCGGCCTCGGGATCAACTTCGCTGAGGTTTGGCGCGGGGCCGTCGAATGCGGGTGCGGGAATCTCGCGCGCGGGTGGACGCACGAGGGGCTTCAGCGCGCGACGAAGCGCGCCTTCGAGGTACACCGGCGTGAGGCCCGTCGCCCAATACACCGTGTCGGTGCGATTGGGCTGTGTCGTCTCGCGTCCCGAGCGGATTGGCTGGCCGTGTCCGTCCGGGTAAAACTCGAGCCAGCCCTGCCATCCGCTATCAGCCATTTCGGACCCGCAGGCACGCGCGGTGTAAGTCTTGCCGTCCGGCGCTGCAACGGCATCCGTAAATTCGACGAGAACTTCCGCCACGGCAACCTCCGCGGTGACCATGTGCAAAACGTTTTCCAGTCACGTTCCGGCAGATGCGTAGAGGCGCGTAATCACCTCGACAGTCCGCCGCGATTCGGCGAGCCCGACGCGCGGCGCGCAGCCATCGAGGGCGGCGGCCGACATGTCGCGGATTTCGCCGTCGTACGCGCCTTCTGCCTCGAAAGGCACGGCCTCGGTGGAATCGCCGTTGGTCAGCCAGAGTCTGCTCTCGGGGGCCGTCCTGAACGGTCGCTCGGCGCGCAGTGTGCCGGTGGTGCCGACGATCTCCATGTCCGCGCGAAACGCTGCTCGGAAGCCGCAGTCGAACTGTGCCATCAGGCCGCCTGGAAACCGCAGCATGCCCGCAAATGCCAGATCGATCCCTGAACTCGTCGTCTCTTGCCAGCCGATCACATCCGACGGCGCCTCTCCCACGAGCAGGCACGCGTAACTCACCGGGTAACAGCCGACATCCCACAGCGAGCCGCCGCCCAGCGCGCGATCGAATCGCACGTCGGCCGGGCGGGTCAGCGGAAATGTAAATGCGCCGCGTATGAACCGCAGTTCTCCGATCGCGCCATCGCGGATCGCTTGCTGAACGGCGTGGGTCAACGGATGATGCCTGTACATGAACGCCTCTGCGGCAACGCGCTGGGCGCGCCGCGCCGCGCGTGCGATCTCGTCGACCTCCGCGACCGACAGCGCGAGCGGTTTTTCACAAAGCACGTGCTTGCCGGCCTCGAGTGCACGCACAGTCCATTCGGCGTGGAGGCTGTTCGGGAGCGAGATGTAGACGGCGTCGATCCGCGGATCCGCGAGCAGCGCCTCGTACGAGCCGATTGCCAGCGGGATATTCCACTCGGCGGCATATTCCCGCGCACGGTCGATCGTGCGGCTCGCCACCGCCTCGAGCGTGCTTCGCGACGATTCCCGAATGGCCGGGATCACGGCGCGATTGATCCTCGCGGTACCCAGCACTCCCCAGCGCAGCCTCTGATCGGCCGGCATGTCAGCGGATCGCGAAATCAATCGCGTGCACGATCGCGACGTGCTTGCGGCGATTCACGTACAGGCACACATTGTCGATACGACGGAGCAGCGTCAGGAGAGGCATCATCCGCGAGAGTATAACGGCATGACGGAGTTCGTGATCCGGTCGACGCGTGTGGTTCTACCCGACGGCGTGTCACCGGCGGCAATCCAGTGCCGGGAAGGACGCATCCGCCGGGTGGGTGCGTATGACGAGCGACTGCACGGGTTTGCGGTTCTACGGGATGCAGGCGATTTGGTGATCATGCCGGGGCTCGTCGACACGCACGTGCACGTCAACGAGCCGGGGCGTACTGAATGGGAAGGATTCGCGACCGCAACGGCCGCCGCGGCGGCCGGCGGGATCACGACGATCGTGGACATGCCGCTGAACAGCGTGCCGGCAACGACGAGCGTGGAGGCTCTCGAGACGAAGCGCGCGTCGGCGCGCGGGCGCGTGCTGGTCGACGTGGGATTCTGGGGCGGCGTCGTTCCCGGCAACGCAGGCGATGTGGAGGCGCTCTGTCACGCCGGCGTCTGCGGGTTCAAATGTTTCCTTGCCTCGTCGGGTGTCGAAGAGTTCCAGGCCGTCGATGAGCGCGATCTGCGACGGGTGATGCCGATCCTTGCGTCGTGCGGCGTTCCCCTTCTCGTGCATGCCGAAGCACCCGCCGCGCTGGCGGCTCCCACAACTGGCTCGCGTGCGGCGCGATACGAGTCGTGGCTCGACTCGCGACCTCCTGCAGCGGAAGTCGAGGCCATCGCGATGATGATCGCGCTCTGCCGCGAGTCTGGCGCTCACGTTCACATCGTGCATCTGTCAGCAGCCGAGGCGCTGCCGATGATCGAGGAGGCGCGCGCGAGCGGCCTCGCGCTGACGGTCGAGACGTGCCCGCATTACCTCTCGTTCTGTGCCGAGGAGATCCGCGACGGCCAGACGCTGTTCAAGTGTGCGCCACCCATTCGTGGCCGTGCCAACGCGGAGGCGCTGTGGCGCGCCCTTGACCGCGGAGCGATCGATCTCGTCGCGACCGATCACTCGCCGTGTCCGCCATCGATGAAGCCTGACGGCGACTTTTTTGCCGCCTGGGGAGGCATCGCCTCGCTCGAGTTGTCCCTGGCTGCGGTGTGGACCGGCGCTGTCGCGCGCGGACACGCCCTGACCCACCTCTCGCAGTGGCTCTCGACCGCGCCAGCGGCACTGGCTGGACTCGCGCATCGGAAGGGTCGCGTCGCGGAAGGATTCGATGCAGACCTGGTGGTCTGGGATCCCGAGGCGACGTTTACCGTCGATCCTGTCCGCCTGCGGCAGCGGCACAAGCGGACACCGTATGCCGGCCTGGTACTGAAAGGGGTGGTGCACGAAACCTACGTCCGCGGCGGTCTCGTGTATAGTGAAGGCGCGAGTCAGTCCGGAATATCACCTGCCGGCGAGCTGCTGGCGCGAACCTGAGTGATGCAGCACTTCACGCATCTCATCGACCTGGCGTCGGTCCGGCTCGGCGCAGATGTGCTGACCGCAAACGATGAATTCTTCGCGCCAAAGGAGAACCTGATCAAGGCGGAACCGCCGGTCTTCATCCCCGACAAGTACACGGACCGCGGCAAATGGATGGACGGCTGGGAAACGCGGCGCCGCCGCACGCCGGGTCACGACTGGTGCATCCTGAAGTTCGGTCAGCCCGGCGTGATTCGCTCGCTCATTGTCGACACCGCGTTTTTCAAGGGCAACTACCCGTCACAATGCTCGCTCGACGCGTGTGGAGTGCCCCGGGAGACCGAGCCTGCACAGCTGTCCGACGGCACCGTCACCTGGCATCGCGTCCTGCCCCCGGCGGAGCTGCGCGGAGATGCGCAGAACGTCTTGCCGGTGGACGATCCACGGCGCTTTACGCACGTTCGGCTGAACATCTTTCCTGACGGCGGCGTCGCCCGGCTGCGGGTACTGGGCGAGGCGATACCAGATTGGACACGTGTGCTCGCGGACGCCCCGGAGATCGATCTCGCCGCGGTGGTCAATGGTGCGCATCTCGTCGACACGAGCGACCGTTTCTTCGGCGAGCCCGCCAACATGTTGATGCCGTACCCTGCGGCGAACATGGGGGATGGATGGGAGACGAAGCGCCGCCGCGGCCCTGGTCACGACTGGTCGGTCGTGCACCTCGGGATCGAAGGGATCATCCATCGCGTCGAGATCGCCACGACTCACTTCAAGGGGAACTACCCCGAGAGCTGCTCGCTGGAAGCGGCGGTCATGAAAGACGATCACGGCGGCGTGTCCGCCGATTCGTCGACCGTCCGGGCACACTGGACGACCGTGCTGGAGCGAACGCCGCTCGGGGCAGATGCGCAGCATGTGTTCGATAGCGTGCTCACGCCTGGCGTGACAGCAACGCACGTGAGACTGAACATCTTTCCCGACGGCGGCATCAGCCGCATGCGGATTATTGGAGAGCCCACGGCGGCGGCTCGCCACGCCGCGGTGGTGCGCGTGCTGAACCTGATGGACGAACCCGAGCTGCGGGGCGTGCTGACGAACTTCCTCGCGGCGCCGGCCTGGATCGATCGCATGGTCGCATCGCGGCCGTTCGCGAAGCCGGCGGATGTGTTCGCGGCGACCGAGGCTGCTGCCGACGGCCTCGGGCGCGAAGACTGGCTCGAGGCGTTCCGCCACCATCCGCGCATTGGCGAACCGAAGGCCGAGCGCGCGCAGTCGGAGGTCGCCAGCGGCTGGTCCGCGCGAGAGCAATCGGCCGTGCAGCAGGGCGGGTCCGCCGATGTCGCCGCCCTTGTGGAAGGCAACCGCGAGTACGAACGACGGTTCGGTCATGTGTTCATCGTGTGCGCGCCAGGCAGGAGCGCGCGCGACATTCTCGCGGAGCTCCGTTCCAGGCTGCAGAACGATCCGTCCACGGAGTTGAAGATGGCGGTGGCGGAGCAGCGAAAGATTACGCGGCTGCGCCTGGAAAAGGTCCTCGGATGACGCTCTCGACTCACGTGCTCGACACGTCCACCGGCCGCCCTGCACAGGGCATGAAGGTCCGCCTCGAGTTTCGCAAGCCGGGTGATTCATGGACCGACCTCGGAACGTTCACGACTGATGCTGACGGGCGTGTGCCGGGCCTCATTGCGGGGGCCCGAGGGGCAGCACCGGGGACGTATCGACTCACGTTCTCGGTTGCGCCGTATTTCAACGCGCTCAGCATCGGCACTTTTTATACAGACGTGACGATTGAATTCGTGGTTCGCGACGACACGCACCATCACGTGCCGCTGCTCGTGAGTCCGTACAGTTACTCAACGTATCGCGGGAGTTGATGGTGATCTTCAACGCTTCTGAATGGATCAACCTCATCGTGCGCTGGACGCACGTCTTCTCCGCGATCTTGTGGGTCGGGACGACTTACTACTTCACGTGGCTCGACATGCAACTCCGCCGGGCCGAGAAGAGTGGAGGACAGGTCTGGATGGTCCATAGTGGCGGCTTCTACACGGTCGTCAAGCAGAAGACGCTCGGCGTACCGCCGTCCGACGTTCACTGGTTCCGGTGGGAATCGATGGTCACGTGGGTCAGCGGAATGACCCTGTTGATGGTGGTCTACTACGCGGGCGGGCTCATCGTCGACGCGAGCAACCCGACCGTGTCGGAACACCTTGCGAAGATCGTCGGTGTGAGCGCTCTCATCATCGGGTGGGTCGTTTACGACCTGCTCGTGCGCACGCCGCTCGTCCGCGCGGGGTGGGCGTTTGGCATCGTGGCGCTGATCCTGATCGTGGCGCTCGCGTGGGGACTCCGTCAGGTCATGAGTGCGAGGGCCACTTACATCCACGTCGGCGCGCTGTTCGGCACGATCATGGCGTCGAACGTCTGGATGCGCATCCTGCCGCCGCAGCGCCGAATGATTGCGGCTGCCGCGCGCGGCGAAGCTATCGATCCCGAGCTTGGCGCGGGCGCGAAGGAGCGCTCGACGCACAACACGTTCATTGTCGTGCCCACGGTGTTCCTGATGATCAGCAATCACTTTCCGACCGCCACGTACGGCAATCGCTACGCGCTTGCGACGATGGCCGTGCTGATCGTCACCGGCTGGTGCGCGGCGGCGGTTCTCCGGAAGGGTCCCGGTTAGCTGCGCCCCCGCACAATCTTGACGAACGACGCCGAGCGGAGCTCGTCCAGCGAGAGACCGGTCAGCGATTCCACGTCCGCCTCCCGCACGGCGCCGCAGTTCAGCGCCTTCAGGAAGAACGTCAACAACCCCTGACCCGTCGCCGCATCGTCGAACACCTCCCCGACCAGCGTGGCCTGGGCGGCCTTCGCAATGAAGTTGCGCAGACGCCCCGACGCTGCCGGGAGACTCTCGAGGAAAAATCCATACACCGCAACGTAGCGCGTGACGAGCTGGGCCGGATGAAGATCCCAACCCTGGTAAAACCCGTTGGCCAGCGAATGCCGGATGTCGTCGTGATGCTGTTTCCACGCGCGATGCACCGCCGCGCGATTCTCGGCCTGCTCCGCTGCAGAGAGCGATACGCCAGCCGCGGCACGATGTACTGGCACGGGCAACACGTTCGTCGCGCCGTCCGAGAGCCACACGCCGCTCGCGGCCAGCGAGACCTGCATCACCTGACGGGCGAAGTCGCAGGCAGCGTGCCGCATCTGCTGGTGCGCTGCGGTAATCCCGAGAGACGCCGTGTAGTCGTACGTGCCGAAATGCGCGGCGACGACTCTGCCTTCGCCGGCGCGAACGAAGGCCGGCAGCGCCGCGCCGCCGTGTTCGTCGAAGATTGACTGCGGCGTCTCGACCATCAGTTCCATTCGAAGCGATCCCGCCTGCAGCCGACGCTCCGATTCCACAGTGGCCAGCAGCCGGGCAAGCGACGTGATCTCAGCCGGCGATGTGATCTTTGGCAGCGTCGTCACGAAATTCTGCGGCAGCTGCCCGTCCGTTTCTTCCAGCAGCCCTCTCAGAAAGAGCTGCGCCGTTCTCAAGGATCGCTCGCGCAATTCGCCGCTCAGCGACTTGATACGGATGCCGATGAAAGGTGGAAGCGTCTGCGCACTGAATCCGGCGGCAACCTCGTGCGCCGCGGATGCCGCATGACCGTCCTCTTCAGCATCCGGCCGGATCCCGTAGCCATCCTCGAAGTCGAGTCGAAAATCTTCAACGGCCTCGCGCTGCAGCTTCTCGACGACGCGAGGGTAGATCGCCGCGGCCGCGCCTCGCTCGATCCCGACGGCGCCTGCAAGCGCCTCCGGATCTCCGGCGTAGTCCTCCAGCGCCTGGAGCGCACGCGTACCAAGACGCGGTGCCGTATCCGCGCGAAACAGGTGCGCGCCACCATAGACCACGCTGATGGGCTGACGACGATGAGTCGGGGTTTGCACGCACGGCAGCGTACCGGACTAGAATCCCCCTTTCAAATGGACGCACCGCAGATCGGCCGCTCTGTCCGCCGCAAGGAAGGACGCGCGAAGGTCACCGGACAGGCGCTGTATGTCGACGACGTGGCGCCCGCAGGAGTGTTGCACGGCGTGACGGTCCGCAGCCCCGTTGCTCGCGGGATCATCAAAGGCATCCACTTTCATCCAACAGTCAATTGGGACGAGTTCACGATCGTCACGGCGTCCGATATTCCAGGCGTTAATCGCGTCAAGTTGATCCTCGACGATCAGCCGTACCTCGCGTCCGAGGTCGTCAACCACCCGGAGGAACCGATCCTGCTCGTCGCGCATCCGGACCGCGCGCGTGCTGAAGATGCGCGCCGCAGGATTACCGTGGACATCGAGCCGCTGCCCGCCGTGTTCACCGTTGACGAGGCACTCGCCGGGCGCGAGATCATCTGGGGCACAGACAACGTTTTCAAGCGTTACCGCGTCAGCAAGGGAGACGTGGAGTCCGCGCTTGCGGCAGCGGACATTCTCGTCGAGGGCGAATACGAGACCGGCGCGCAGGAGCAGCTCTACATCGAACCCAACGGGATGCTCGCGGTGGCCGACCCGACGCACGGTGTCACGGTCTGGGGCTCGAT
>Ga0136846_1235213_pt1 | contig 11401 bp, 10 predicted proteins | sample HopSoiMetagenom2_FD_96841 | JGI IMG/M metagenome (GOLD analysis project Ga0136846, IMG submission 96841) | Grasslands soil microbial communities from Hopland, California, USA - 2 Assembly 2016 (version 4) | ecosystem: Environmental > Terrestrial > Soil > Grasslands | place: USA: Hopland... | reverse complement strand
TCCCAGTTCACGGAGGAGACGGGCCACCTCACGCCGTCGCTGAAGCTCAAGCGCAATGTGGTGGCGAAGGACTACGCGGACGAGATCGAGGCGATCTACCGGGGGTGAGTGGCCCGCGGGACAGGCAGTTCGTCGGGTGCGGGTCGGTGGGGGCTGTTCGCGCCCTGCGGCGGAGCCGCAGATCGATACGGCCCCGCGCCCCTGAAAGGGGCGCTCATGGAGCCGTGTCTTCCACCAGGACCCGCGCCATCGTCCGTTCCGCGAGCGCGGCGATCGTCACGAACGGGTTCACCCCGATCGATCCGGGCACCAGCGAACCGTCGGTGATGTACAGCTTCGAATATCCCTTCACTCGACCGTAGTTGTCGGTCGCCCTGCCCAACACGCAGCCGCCCAGCGGGTGGTAGGTGAAGTCGTCGGCGAAGATCTTGTTGCCGGAGCCGAACAGGTCGTACCGGTAGATGGTGGAGTTGGCCGCGTTGATCCGGTCGAACAGCTTCTTGGCCATGGCGACGGACACCGCGCTCTGGGCGGCGCTCCAGCCGAGCCGCGCCGAGTCGGTCGCCGCGTCATAGGTGAACGACGCCCGCTGCGGGTTCTTGGTGATCGCCAGATAGAGGCTCACCCAGTGCTCCAACCCCATGGGCAGCGGGGCGATTTCGGCGAAGACGGGGTTGTCGGTGTTGGCCCAGTCGTCGATGCCCATGACCGGCATCGTCGACTGATTCGCCCCGACGGTGTCCCACAGGTGGTTGGCGCGCCCCAGCATCACGTTGCCGTTGGTCCCCCACCCGGTGCCCACGTCGGCGTTGAGCGCGGGGAGCGTGCCCGTCTCCCGGGCCCGGACGAGGAGTTCGGTGGTTCCGACGCTGCCGCCGCCGAGGAACAGATAGGTGCACCCGTACTGCTTCGTCTGGACGACCGCACCGGTGTCGTCGATCCGGTCGACGGTCAGGACGTACGTCCCGTCGGCGGCCCGGGTGATCGCCCTGACCCGTTCCATGGTGGTGATGGTGACGTCGCCGGTGCCCAGCGCGGCGGCGAGGTAGGTCTTGTCGAGGCTGCGCTTGCCGTTGTTGTTGCCGTAGATGACCTCCTGGCCGAGCGCGGACTTGGCCGCCGTGCCGGACGCCTCGCGCTTCATGTAGTCGAAGTCGTAGACGCTCGGTACGAAGGTGGTCCTCAGGCCCGTCTTCTCGGCGTGCTTGCGGGAGATCCGCGTGAAGCGGTACCACTCCGTGGACTCGAACCAGGCGGGGTCGACGTTGTTGACGCCGAGCATCGCGCGGGCCCGCGGGAAGTAGGTGCCGTACATCTCCGCGGTGTTGACGCCGGGGAACTGCTCGGCGAAGTACGACTGGAGCGGGGTGACCGCCATGCTGCCGTTGATCAGCGAACCGCCGCCGACCCCGCGTCCGAGGTACACGGACATGTCGTCGTAGTGCACGCGGTCCAGCGCGCCGGGATAGAGGCTGATGTCCCTGTTGACGACGTCCAGCCACAGGAAGCTGGCCAGCGGCGCCTCGGTGCGGGTCTTGAACCACATGGAGCGCTTGTCGGGTGCGGCGGCGGAGCAGAAGATCTTGCCGTCGGGCCCCGCGGTGTTCCAGAGGCGGCCCATCTCGATGACGAGGGTGCGGATGCCGGCCTGGCCGAGGCGGAGGGCGGCGACGGCACCGCCGTACCCGGAACCGATGACGATGGCGGGGGCGTACTCGACGGCGGCGGGTTCGACGGCCCGGGCGGACTGGAGGCCGACGCGGGTGAAACCGAGGGCGGCGGCCGTCTGGAAGGCGGCCATGCCCAGTATGTGACGCCTCGTCAGCTGATGCTGCATCAACTGACGGTGTATCAGTTTTTCTGTCATGGGCGCAGCATCGGCGGAATTTCGACGTCCGCCTAGTAGGCGCGTACCAGCACAAGTTCAAAAAGTGCGGACGCCCGCCGTCACAGCAGCGCCTTCAGCTCCTCAGCCAGCAGGTCCCAGCGCCACTTCTCCTCGACCCAGGCGCGCCCCCGCTCCCCCATCCGGGCGCGCAGTTCGGCGTCGCCGAGCAGCACGGTGATCCGGTCGGCGGTCTCCTCCACGGAGCGGCCGGACACCACCCAGCCGGTCTCACCGTCGAGGACCGCGTCCGGCGCGCCCCCCGAGTCACCGGCGACCACCGGCAGCCCCGTCGCGGACGCCTCCAGGTACACGATCCCGAGCCCCTCGACGTCCAGACCGCCCCGCCGCGTCCGGCACGGCATCGCGAAGACGTCGCCGGCGCCGTAGTGGGCGGGCAGCTCGGCCCAGGGCACCGGACCGGTGAAGCGGACCGAGTCGACGACGCCGGTCTCGTGCGCGAGCTTGCGCAGCTCCCGGGCGTAGGGTCCGCCGCCGACGATCAGCAGGACCGTCTCCGGCTCGGCCGCGAGGATGCGCGGCATCGCCAGGATCAGCGTGTCCTGCCCCTTGCGCGGGACCAGCCGCGAGACGCACACCACGACGGGCCGGCCGGCGAGCCCGAGCCGGGCGCGGACCGCCGCGCCCCCCGACTCCGGATGGAAGGTCTTCTCGTCGACCCCGGGCGGCAGCTGGACCATCCGCCGGGCCGCCCCCGGGGTCAGCGCGGCGGCGATCCGCGACCGCGTGTACTCGCCCAGATAGGTGATCGTGTCCGTCGACTCGCCGATCCTGCGCAGCAGTTGCCGCGCCGCCGGCAACTGCGCCCACCCCGCCTCGTGACCGTGGGTCGTCGCCACCAGCCGCTCGGCGCCCGCCTTGCGCAGGGCCGGCGCCATCAGTCCGAGCGGCGCCGCCGCCCCGAACCACACCGACGTGCACCCGTGTTCACGCAGCAGTGAGACGGCCCGCCCGGTGACCGCGGGCGTCGGCAGCAGCATCGCCGTACGGTCCCGCACGACCGTGAAGGGCTGCTCGGCGTCGAAGGCGGCGGTGGCCCGGACACCCTCGGGGCCCCGCTTCCAGGTGGAGGCGTACACGACGAGCCGGTCGGGGTCGAGCCGCAGCGCCATGTTGTGCAGGAAGGCCTGGATGCCGCCGGGACGGGGCGGGAAGTCGTTCGTCACGATCAGGGTCTTTTGCATCGGGGCCGACCCTACCGAACCCCTCCCCACACCCTCCCGGAACCCTCACAGGTGCACGGCCCCGCTTGATGGCATTCGCACAGTCGCTCGGGAGATCATGGCCGCTCATCGGTTGACCATGGAGAACCAGCCACCCCATACCGGCCACGACGTACCGGCCGCCGGCACCACAGGGACGGACAGGAATGCACGTGGACATCGTGGACGGAGGGCGGAAGCGGCCCCCCGTGGCGCTGCTGGGCACCTGGTGCCTGACCCGGCTGCTCCTGCTGCTGTTCGTGTTCAAGGTGTTCGTCTTCCCGGGCCCGGACGTCACGAGCGACGTCTCGGTGACCTACCAGGGCTGGTACGAGGTCCTGCGGAACGGCGTCTTCCCGCTGGCCGACGTCACCTGGCAGTACCCGCCCGCCGCCGCCCTCGCGATCCTCTCCCCCGCCACGCTGCCGTTCCTGGACTACGCGACGGCGTTCTTCGTCCTGGCCTTCCTCGCCGACCTGGCCGTCCTGTCCCTGCTCCTCAGCGCCGGCGCGCGCTCCGGCCGGACAAGGCGCGGCGCCTGGGTGTGGGTGGTGGGCGTTGCGCTCCTTGGCCCGACCGTGTACGCCCGGTACGACGTGATGGTGACCGCCGTGGCGGTGGCCGCGCTGCTCGCCGGGGCCCGGCATCCGCGTCTCATGGGCGCCCTGGCGGGCTTCGGGGCTCTGCTGAAGGTCTGGCCCGCGCTGCTGCTCCTGGGGGCCGTACGGCGGCGGGCGTGGGCCTCGGCGGCCGTCACGGTGGCCGCGCTGGCGTCGCTGTTCGCCGTGGCCATGCCCGGCGCCTTCGCCTTCCTGACCTTCCAGGGCGAGCGGGGCACCGAGGTGGAGTCGGTGGGCGCCCTGGTCTTCCATGTCGGCCGGCAGTTCGGCTGGGCGGGCCGGGTGGCGCTGAACTACGGCTCGATCGAGTTCCTGGGCCCGTACGTGAGCACGGTGAGCACGGTGGCGCTGCTCACGAGCGTCGTCGCCTTCGGCTGGCTGCTGCTGTGGCGGCTGCGCGCCACCCGCTTCCTGCCGCACACCCTCGCGGACGCGGCCTTCGTGGCGGTGCTGCTGTTCACGGTGACCAGCCGGGTGATCAGCCCGCAGTACATGGTGTGGCTGGTCGGTCTCGCCGCCGTCTGCCTCGGTTTCCGCGCCAGCCGGATGACCCTGCCCGCCGCCCTGGTCGTCGTCGCCTGTCTGGTGACGGTCCTGGAGTTCCCCCTCGGCTTCGGACACGTGGTCGCCAGCGACGCCTATGGCATGGTCCTCCTGTTCACCCGCAACGGCCTCCTGGTCGTCGCCTCCCTCACGGCCGCCCGGGAGTTGTGGCGCTCGACGGCCCCGCCCCGGGTGCCGCTCCCGCCGCTGCCCGACCAGGCCACCCGCGCCCGGCAGACTCAGCCGAGCTGAGCGCGCAGGTACTCCCGCCACAGCGCCGTGAACGCCCGGGGGGTCGTCCCCAGCACGTCCGCCGCGGCCCCCTCGACGGCCCCCGCCCGCTGCCCGTGCGCCCCCACGGCCCGGTAGAACTCGCCGAGCCGTACCTCGCCCCACCGGTCGGCGATCATCCGGCACGCCAGCCAGCCACCCTCGTACGCCTGGGCCAGCTTCGCCCCGCCCCCGCCGAAGCCGAAGTCCGCGTCCTTCGCAAGCGCGTCCGGCACCTCGCCCGAGGCCACGACGCGGGCCAGTTCGGGTGCCACCTGGACGGTCGTACGGCCCGTGGACCGGTAGCCGACCCAGTCCGCGTATCCCTCGGAGAGCCACAGGGGCGTGGCCGCCGTGGTGGCGGTACGGGTCGCCACGTGCGTGGTCTCGTGGGTCAGCACGACCTGCTTGCCGAAGTCGCCGAGCACGCTGTACGCCTCCGGGTTGACGATGATCCGGTCCGCGGGCGCCTGCACCGACCCTCCCGTCTCCCCGGTCGTGACGGCCGCTATCCCCCGGTACGAGGAGGCCGGCGACCCCAGCAGCCCCGCCATCCCCTCCAGCGACTTGGGTACGAGGATCACGACCCGCCGCGTCCACGCCGCGCCCCACGCCTGGGTCACGGCCGGCACGGCCCGGTCGGCGAGGCCCGCGTACTGGCGCAGGGTCCGCGTCGGCTGCCCGACCCCCAGCACGAGGCCGTGAGTGCCGCGCACGGCGCCCACGGTCCCCTGGTCCCACAGTTGCTGGCCGGTCTTGCGCGCGGGCTTGTCGGCGTCGACGTACCACCGGCCGCCGTCCCGCTCGGTGAGGCTCAGCGTCCGCGCGGCCTTCACGGGTGCCTTGTCGATGCCCCTGACGCGATAGCTGAGTGTTACGTCGGCGGTGGCTTCGCCGCCCCCGGTGCGGTGCAGGGCCGTCAGACGGTACGACCAGGCCGCCAGCGGGAGCGCGCGCAGCCGGGTGAACTCCGCCGGCGCACCGGTGCGCGCGTACGCCGGTGCGTCGCCGGCGAGGACGGCCGCCGCCCGCCGGTCGAGCAGCCGTCGTACGTCGGCTGACGCGGTGTCGGCGGCGGACCCGCCGCCGCACGCCACGAGGCAGACGAGCGAGCCGACCAGCAGCCAGAGGGCCACGACCCGGACCCGCCACGCACCCCGCGTACGCCTTCGACCAGCCACGCCGACGATCGTACGGGCCGACTGTCGGGAAACCGAGAAAACCAGAAAACAAGAAAAAGGTGAGAAAGGGGGCGCTCAGACCCTGGTGACCGACGAGACCGGCATCATGCCCACCGGGTCGTAGCGCACCGGAGCGCCCGGATGGGGGGCGTGGATCACCTGCCCGTTGCCCACGTACATCCCGACATGGCTGGCGTCGGCCCGGTAGGTGACCAGGTCACCGGGCTGCGCCTGGGAGAGCGGGACCTGGTGCCCGGCGTACCGCTGGGCCTGCGAGGTGCGCGGCAGAAAGACCCCCGCCTTCGCGTACGACCACTGCATCAGGCCCGAACAGTCGAAGCCGGAGGGCCCGTTGGAGCCCCAGACGTACGGGCTGCCCAGCGCCGCCCGGGCCGCGGCGACGGCGGCTGCCGCGCGGGCGCTCGGCGCGGCGGCGTTGCCGGGGTCGGGCAGGTCGGCGCGGTCGGAACGGGAGGCCCGGTCGTAGGCGGCGCGGTCGGCGGACGGCAGCGAGTTGAGCAGCGCCCGCGCTTTCGCCAGCTTCCGTTCGACGGTCCGCTTGTGCTCGGCGACCGCCTTGCGGCTGCGGTCGAGCTCGGCGAGCCGGCCGGCGGCCTCCGAGCGCTCCTGGGCGAGCTCCCGCCCGGCCGCCTCGAGTCCCCGCAGCTCTCCGGCCTGGTGGACGTTGATCCGGTCGAGCGCGGCGGCCTTCTCCAGGTATTCGTCCGGGTTGTCGGAGAACATCAGGGCGAGCGAGGGATCCATGCCCCCGGACCGGTACTGGGCGCCCGCGAGCGAACCGAGCGCCTCCCGCATGGTGTTGACGCGCTGCTGCTGCCGGGCGATCCGGTCCTGCGCCCGGGTGACCTGCTCGCGCAGCGCGTCGGCGCGCTCGTCGGCCCGGTTGTAGGACTCGGTGGCCTTCTCGGCCTCCGCGTAGAGGCGGTCGACCTCGGCCCGGGTGCTCTCGGTCGGCGCGGCGACGGCCGACGGGACGGCGGCGCCGAGAGCGGCCGCGGTGGCGGACAGTACGGTCAGGGCGGCGCCCGCGGCGCAGCCCCGGTTGAACCCGGACGGTGCAAGGCGGCGATGGAACCCCACGAGAAGCCGCACTCCTTCCGCTGTCGGACGCATGTGTCCCCCGGTGTTGGGGGCGCGCCAGACAGTAGCCGTGCGACTACGTGCGGGCCAAAGACCTCGACGGCCACGCACGGTGACGCCCCGCCTATGACGCAGGTCACTGGCGGGGCGTGGGGTCAGCGGACGGTGTCGTGATTCGCCCGTTCGGGCGTCAACGTGTCCTGATCTTGAACTGACCCGGAAGGAGTACGACGATCCGATCCGGCGAAGAGCAGATCAGATCCGTACGCCGAACTGGAACGGCATGTTGTTGATCGACTCGTACCGGACGACAGTGCCGGTGCGGGGCGCGTGCAGGACCTGGCCGTTGCCGGCGTAGAAGCCGACGTGGTGAAGGTCGCCGTAGAAGATGACCAGGTCACCGACCTGGAGCTGGCTCTGCGAGTAGATGCGCGTACCGGCGTTGGCCTGTTCCTGCGAGGTGCGGGGGATGTGAATACCGACCTGGGCGAACGCCCACGAGGTGAAGCCCGAGCAGTCGAAGGTGGTCTCACCGTCGGCGCCGTAGACGTACGACGAGCCGATCTTGCTCTGTGCGGCGGCGTACGCGGAGCCCGCGCGACCCGTGACGGCCGAACCGCCACCGCCGCCATCAAGGGCGGAGCGCTGGCTGGCCCGGCTGGCGCGGGCGTCCTCGGCGGCGATGGCCGCCTTCTGCGCGGCCGTCATCGAGTTGAGGAGCTTGCGCGCCTCGGTGAGCTTGCCCTGGACTTCCTTCTTCTTCTCGGCCAGCTCGCTGCGGGTGTCCGCGAGGTCCTTGAGCTTCTCGGTGGCCTCCGAGCGCTGCTGGGCGAGGACGCGCTGCTTCTCCGTGACCTTCTTGAGCGTCTCGACCTGCTGACCGCTCAGCTGGTCCATCGTGGACGCCTTGTCGAGGTAGTCGTCGGGGTCGGCGGAGAGGAAGAGCTGCACGGAGGGATCGATGCTGCCGGTGCGGTACTGGGCGGCGGCGGCGAGTCCGAGGCCGTCACGCAGGTCGTTCAGGTCTCCCTGGCCGCGCGCGACGTTGTCCTGGAGGGTGGCGATCTCCTTCTCCAGCCGGCTCTGCTTCTCCTTGGCCCCGTTGAGCTTCTCGCTGGCCTGCTCGGTCTGCTCGTAGAGCTTGTCGACCTTCGCCTTGACCTCGTCCATGCTCGGCTTCTCGCTCGGAGCGGCGTTGGCGGCGTTGGCACTGAGGGCCACGGCGGCGGCTGCGGCGGTGGTGAGCACGGTCACGCGGGTGCGGCTCGGCTGCTTCGGTCGACGATGGGACGCCACGGAGGCGAACTCCTTCTTCTCCCGCCGTCACTCCCTTTGAGCGATCACCCGAGCGGAGGTTCGAGGCATGACCCTAGTGACCTTCCTGTGATCAGTTCAAATCCTGGCATGAAAAATGTTTGTCACTCACCGCATTTTTTACATACAACACACATACAGCGATGCCCGGTTGACGCTACGTTGCGTAACAATTCCGCGTAGTTCCGTCAATTCGACCATTACGCCCAGATGTTGTCAGCCGCGCGAGAACCGCTTCAGCAGCACCGCGGAAGCCACCGGCCGGGCCCCCGCCTTGGCGATCCCGTCGGCCACCTCGCGGTCCGTCGACACGACGATGACCGGCCTGCCGGGCGGCTCCGCGCGCACCAGCTGACGGATCAACTCGTCGGCGGTGACCCCGGCCTTGGAGAACAGGACACGCACCCCGCGCGGCGGCGCCAGCAGCACCGGAGCGGCCAGCTCCGCCCCGTCGAAGACGCAGGTCACCTCGGCGCCGGTCTGGGCGGCAAGCTGCGAGAGCTGGCCCAGCAGCCTCAACCGCTGCTTCTCCAGGGGCATCTGGGGATACCCGGTCTTGGTCACGTTGTAGCCGTCGACGACCAGATGCGCCTGCGGCAGCGCGAGCAGCTGATCGAGGATGGCGGGGTCGTTCTCGGACAAAGCGCGCGTGGCGATGTCCTTCGGGGTCATACGTCCCGGTTCAACCGCTTCCACGGTCTCGGCCGGCCGCACGGACACCGGTGGCAGCGCCAGCTCGCGCCGCAGCCCCTGGGCCGCGTCGAGCACGGTGTCGAGGAGCAGCCGTACGCGCATGTCCTCGACGCTGCGCCCCTCCCGGGCGGCGCGTCTACTGGCCTCCAGCGCGGTCTCGACCTCGCTCAGCCGCCCCTTGAGCCGCCGCGACTCGCTCTCGGCCGCGGAGACGTGTGTGTGCCCCTCGGCGCGCAGGGTCTCCATCTCGGCGTGCACCTTGCGCAGGGCCGCCTCGCCCCGCTTGACGTCACTGAGTGCCGCGCGCAGCTTGCGGTGCAGCGATTCGGCTTCCTTCTTCGCCGACTCCAGCTCCGTACGCAGCCGTTCGGTCTCCGTACGGGTGTGGTCGCGGGCGGTGGCCAGTTCCTCGCGCAGCCGCTCCAGTTCGGCCCGGCTCTCGTCGTCGGCGCGCTCGGCGTCGGCGCGCTGCGCCTCCTCGCCGGCCGCGGTGACGAGCTTCACCCAGCCCGTGGGCCGCAGCACATAGGCCGCGGCGGCCACGTCCAGCGGATCGGCGGCCGGGGGCGGCGAACCGGCGTCGAGAGCACCCGCCAGTTCGGGCTGGGTCTCCCTCAGCTTCTCCCCGATGCGCTGCCGGAACAGGGTGTCGCTCTCCAGTGCGGCGGCCATCGCGTTCCCGGCGAACTTGGCCCGCCGGTTGGGCGCGAACCGCGCGTACTGCCGCAACTGGGCGGGCAGTTCGGCGACGGTGAGCCCGCCGAACCCGTCGGAGACGATCTGTACGACGCGTCTGCGCACGCCGTCGGGCAGCGGGCGGTCGAGCACCTCGGCGGCGCCGTCGCCCGGCCCCCCGCCTGTGGTCTCCACTATCCGTCACCCCAACCGATTCCGGTGCGGGGCCCGCTCCTGTCAGGAGCCGGCGCCCGGCCTGTCCACGAGTTCCACCTGATCCACGGCGTTGCACCAACGGCAGCGCACCGACTCGATGGTCTCACTGACCACCTCGCGGTCCTCCACCTTCGGGTCTCCGGCGAGGTCGAGGTGCACGTACTCGACGACCTTCGAGGAGCGCGTCACGTCGAACCGCGTGAGGTTGCCGCACAGAGCACAGCGCCACCGGGTCGTGTCGGTAGGCAGAGGAACCGTCATCGTGGATATGTTCGCTTTCCTTCTAGTATCCGTGCTGCGCCAGTTTCCCTGGAGCGTGTGGCTCGTACCCTAAGGCCTGGTGGGTACCCACCGCCTGTCCGTCCACAGCGGCGAGGCGGTCTGCACTGTTCGGTCCCGTTACGTCATGCTCTGTGTCCATGATCGGCGAGTTCGAGAATTGGCGTACGGCAGTCCGCAGATCGGTCCGCGCCCAGTCGGCGCCGGTGACGTACGGGCTGATCGCCGTCTGCTGTCTGCTCTTCGTCATCGGCCCCGCCTCGGGCCTGAACCCCGGATACGGCACCGGCGACGCCCTGCTCGCCGCCCAGCGCGCCTACTTCCGCCGCTGGGGCGTGGTCCCCGCCGACCTCTTCACGGGCGCCCCGCGGGCCACGCTCACCCCTGCCACGGCACTGTTCGTGCACGGCAGCTGGGTCCACCTGCTGGGCAACATGCTCTTCCTCTACGTCTTCGGCGCGATGACCGAGGAGCGCCTCGGCCACCTGGAGTTCGCCCTCTTCTACCTGGGCTGCGGCTGTCTCGCCCTGCTGGGGTACGCCGCTGCCAACGCCGGCTCGCAGCAGACGCTGGTGGGGGCGTCCGGCGCGATCTCGGCGATCCTGGGCGCGTTTTTGTACCTCTTCCCCGGCGCCCGCGTCACAAGCCTCTTCCCGTTCCTGTTCTTCCTGCCGCTGCGCTTCCCGGCCTGGCTGACCCTCCCGTTCTGGGCGTCCCTCCAGTGGGTGGCGGCGGGCCGGGCGTCCTCGGGGCCCGGGGTGGCGTATCTGGCGCACGTGGTGGGCTTCGGGCTGGGCTTCGTCTACGCGTGGGTGCGACATCGGCGTACCACTAGAGTGAGGTCCGCCCCAGCGACGGCCACCGAGGGAGAGAACCAGCCGTGATCACCGCGATCGTGCTCATCAAGACCAGCGTGGACCGGATCCCCGAGATCGCGGAGTCGATCGCCGCACTGGACAGCGTGAGCGAGGTCTTCTCGGTCACCGGTACGTACGACCTGATCGCGATGGTCCGCGTCAAGGCCCACGAGGACCTGGCCGAGATCATCCCCGGCAGCATCAGCAAGATCCCGGGCGTAGAGGGAACAGACACCCACGTGGCGTTCCGAACATACTCCCAGCACGACTTGGAGGCGGCGTTCGCACTGGGCCTGGACAGCTGAGGCTTTCGGCCCACGTCCGGTAACCCCCAGCCCGTCCGGCGTTTGAGGACAAGGGCCCTTCAGGGCCGAAGCGGGGGCCCGGGGGCGGCAGCCCCCGGGGACGGGACGGGTAGGGGCGGCGGGGGCGATTCAAACCGCCGGCACGCAGCGCCCGTCCTCGGCCCGGTACTCCCACCGGGCCCCGTCCCGCACAAGCTCCTTCACCGCCCCCACGAACCGCTCCACATGCTCCTCAGGCG
>Ga0136846_1227428_pt1 | contig 11401 bp, 2 predicted proteins | sample HopSoiMetagenom2_FD_96841 | JGI IMG/M metagenome (GOLD analysis project Ga0136846, IMG submission 96841) | Grasslands soil microbial communities from Hopland, California, USA - 2 Assembly 2016 (version 4) | ecosystem: Environmental > Terrestrial > Soil > Grasslands | place: USA: Hopland... | reverse complement strand
GACCCTCAAATCCATGTCGGTCGAGCCCCAGATGCAGGCGCGGTGGGAACGGCAGATCGCCGGCTACGTGAAGACTGGCTTTGATGCCTCCATGCTCGCCAATTGGGGCAGCCAAGCCATCCAGCTCATCAACAAGCTGGGCACCTTGGCCATTCTGTTCTTCGGCGCCAGGCTGGTGATAAAGGGCGACCTAACGGTTGGCGAGTTGGTCGCCTTCAATATGCTGGCCGGCCAGGTCGCTGGCCCGGTGCTGCGCCTGGCGCAATTGGGCCAGGATTTTCAGCAGGCGCGCATCGCCGTTTCGCGACTGGGCGACATCTTGAACAATCCGGTCGAGCCGCAGTCCTCTGCATCGAAAGCCAGTCTGCCCGAGATTCGTGGGCGTGTGACGTTCGATTCCGTACGCTTCCGTTATCGCCCCGACGCGCCCGAGGTCCTCAAGGGTCTATCCTTGGAGGTAGCGCCAGGGGAAGTGATCGGCATTGTGGGCCCATCCGGCTCCGGTAAATCCACTTTGGCCAAATTGCTGCAACGGCTACATGTCCCGGAGCAGGGGCGGGTGCTGGTCGACGGCGTGGATCTGGCGATGGTCGACCCATCCTGGCTGCGCCGCCAGTTGGGTGTGGTGCTCCAGGAAAACATCCTGTTCAACCGCTCAGTGCGCGAAAACATCGCCTTGGCCGATCCCGCCATGCCGATGGAAAATGTGGTGATGGCGGCTGAACTGGCCGGTGCCCATGAATTCATCCTGGAATTCCCGGAAGCCTATGACACCCAGATCGACGAGCGCGGTTCCAACCTGTCAGGCGGGCAGCGCCAACGCATTGCCATCGCCCGCGCTCTGGCGACCCATCCCAAGATATTGATCTTCGATGAAGCGACCTCGGCGCTGGATGCCGAAAGCGAAGAGATCATCCAGAAGAATCTCAAGGCAATGGCGTCGGGCCGTACCGTCTTTATTATTGCGCATCGCCTGTCAGCCGTGCGCCAGGCCGACCGCATCGTCACCCTGGAAAAGGGCGTCATCACCGAAATCGGCACTCATGCGGACCTGATGATGCGGCCGGGACGCTATGCCTCCTTGTACCGCAAGCAGATGGGGATTGTGTGATGAGTAACACGACCCGCTGGCAAAGGTTGAAGGTGGCACTGGCCGGCGGGACCTCGGCGTTGCTGGATAAGCCAGCGCTGGCCGGGATCGGCCGGCATTGGGACATCGCCCGCGAAAGCCTGAGTTTGGAAAAAGAGCGCGCCAAGAACGCGCTGCAATTACGCGAAACCGCCTTCCTGCCGGCCGCGCTGGAAATCTTGGAAACCCCGCCCAGCCCGCTGGGCCGCATCATCCTATGGGCAATGACAGGCTTTCTGCTGATCGCGCTGGGCTGGTCGATCCTGGGCAAGGTCGACGAAGTGGCGGTGGCGCCCGGCAAGCTCGCGCCCCGGGGTGAGGTCAAGGTCATCCAGGCCGCCGACTATGGCGTGGTGCGCGCCATTCATGTGGTGGACGGGCAGGAAGTTCATAAAGGCCAACCTCTGATCGTGCTGGACCCCACGGTCTCCCACGCCGAAGCCGAACAGGCGCGGCGTTCTCTGCTGGTGGCGCAGACCGACCGCACACGGGCCATGGCGCTGTCCAATTCCGACAAAGAATCCGTGGACAAATTCACCCCACCCAAGGGCGTGGATGCGGAGGTCGCCAAGACCCAAAAAGATCTGGTGGAAGCCAAGGTGCGTGAACACCAAGCTGCTCATAATGTCCTGCTGCATCAAATCGCGGAGCATAAGGGCGATCTGGGGATGGTGGAGGCGGAGGTTGCCAAGCTGCAGGCGCAGTTACCGCTGGCCGAAAGCCAGTACCAGGCCCTGAAGCATCTGGCGGAGCAGGGAGCGGCGCCGCGCATCCAGATGATGGAGATGGAGGAGCGCGCCATCGGCATCCGCCATGACCTGATGATCCGCCAGTCGGAAGCCCTGAAGATGCAGGCTTTGGTGCGCGACGGCGACGCCCAGCTCGCCAAGTTGGACGGCGAATTCAAGCGCGAGGCGTTGGATTCCCTGAACGAGGCCCAGGCGGCGGTCTCGATGCGCGGCCAGGAGTTGATCAAGGCTGAGGAGAAAAGCGCGCTCACCATCCTGAAGGCGCCGGTTGACGGTGTGATTCAGCAATTGGCGGTGCATACGGTGGGCGCTGTGGTCAAGCCGGCCGACACTCTGCTGGTTGTGGTGCCCAGAGGGGCGGAACTGACAGTGGAAGCCATGGTGCTGAACCGCGACGCCGGTTTTGTGCACAAGGGCCAGCCAGTGGAAGTGAAGCTCGAGGCTTATCCCTTCACCCGCTATGGCGTCGTGCCAGCGGTGCTGGAGACCATCAGCCGCGACGCCATCGAGGATAAGGAAAAAGGCCTGGTCTATATGTCGCGCGCGCGCCTGCTGCAGGATTACATCCTAATCGATGGTGAGCGCTCCATGCTGGCGCCCGGATTATCGGCGACCGCCGAGATCAAGACCGGTGACCGGCGCATCATAAGTTATCTGCTGTCGCCATTGGCGCGGCGTGTGAAGGAGGCGGGCCGCGAGAGGTGAAAAATTGTCAGCGAACTGTGCGGCGTGCGGATGCGCGCGCGGTGCACTGCCGTGAGATCGCGTGATGACGGTTAGAGGAATTTTTCCGCGCAGAAAAGTTGCGCATGCGTTGTTCTGTGATTGCAGTGACTGTTTGTCCGTGTAGCGTTTGTAGCAAATCATAGACTCAATCCAAGCAGGCCTAAGCGATGGGGATGGGCGACGGTAGGGGAGTATTGCACGTCACGGGTTGGCGGCCAGTCATGCGCTGTTTTTTTGCCGTACTCTTAATCTTGGCAATACCGGCGGCCAGTGCGCCAGCTGCGCAGTCAACTACATTCAAGTTGGCGAACATATGCCCTCCACCGGGTGTCCGAATTCCGCGGCCCTGGTCAGTTCGTGAAGCCGGGGTGCGGCCAGATCTCGGGTACAGCACGCCCCATTTTTCTGCGCCATTCTCGGCCTTTGGTGTTTCGCCTAAAAGCGCAAATCCCAATGCTCAAAACGTGTTTGTAAGCCTGCGCATCTGCGTGCCTCGCAGCGACGCCGCCTACTATCAGGGACCGTGTGGCCAGATTGCGGCAATGCAGGAAGCCACCACTCGCGGAAGTGGCTACAGGCGCGTTCTCAAAAACGTGGCGGGTTTGAACGTCGGTTATCGATCGAGGTTCTGGCCAGATAGTCGCGAGTATCTGGGAATGTGTGACGAACTTGATTTCAACACAATGAGGGCGGGGCCATGGAGCCTCTGCCACATATGGATGCCAGACAAATCTCTCAAAAGGGGGATTTATGTTGTCGTTCCTGGCAGTGCGTTTTCCCAGATTCCCAGAGTGATGATTGAAGCAGGAGTTTTTCTAGCTCCCAAATTCTCGCCTTGTGCGATTTAAGAAGGACTTGAGCTATGCCCGTTGTTGCCCAGCTTAGTAGCCAGACACTTCAGAACCTGATCAATATAAGGAACAGTAATCCTGCCAACTGGGCCGGAGCCTACAGCATGATTTTCGCTGAGGTAGGAAGCCAGCTCCCTGGTCCGGAGAGCTACTGGCTTCAGGAAGCGATTAAGGTCAACAGCGGGGCTAGTACCCTATCTAATACCTTTATCCGCTCGGTGACGGCAATTGGCGATCACATTGGCGGCCTCTCCGTCACAAATTCCTCGTTGCAGCAGGCGTCAAATCTCATCGGCCGGTCTTTTATTGATGACGTAATTTCTCTGGGTGGTGTTCCGGATATTGGAAGTATAGTCGGAAATGATGCCGCATCGGCGATCAATGGTCATTATGTGGCCGGTCTAGCCGGTTGGGGCGGGTCTTTTTACTACTGGAACGTTACTATCAATTATCCCACCGGGGGCGTTCTGATTGGGCATTCGTATTCAAAAACGGCAGGAACCGTAGGGGAATATATCCAGGCCGATCCGACGCGTTACAGTATGTTTATAAAGACGACGGCATTAGCGCTGGAGAATATGATTCGCGATGGGGATCTGAACAGCTCGAGCGCAAAGTCCGAAGCTCTGGGGGTCGCTTTAAATGCGATGACCGGACTCCCCTCCAGCGTTCTATTTGCCATCTTCAACGAGTTGCAAAGTTACACGCCAATGGTCCCGGCTCCGATGTCGGGACTGATGATTCCCGCTCCGGACTTGAAAGATCCGTTGCCAAATCTCGATCATGGCAAGATCATCGATGAGAGCAAAGACCTGTTCGCGGCCATCGCAAAGCTTCACAAATCTGCCCTTTATTCCGCCGCACCCGAACAGGACATTGCCGCGCTTATCCAAGCTTTGGCCTTCGCAAAGCAGGACCAAGAAACCCTGCTTGCCAACGCGAACGCTGGTCAGCTCGGGGTTCGGCTCGGAAGCATGTTCTCCCGGCTCGTTCCTACGGACAATGTTTTCGAACAGGTTCTTGTTCAAGGGGCTTTTGCAACCATCGGACAAAACTTTGCCCAGATAATCGAGGCTGATGGCGTTTTGATTCCACTCAAGACGCAAGAGCCTTTCAACGTCCTTTCAGATATTCCGCAAGAATTTGCGCAAAACATTATCAGCGCAGGGGCGGGTGCGCTTTCTTCGTATTTGATTTCTTCACTCTTCCAAGATCTGGGTGTGAGCGGACCAGTGGGCGGAGTCGTCTCATCTGTCGCCAACACCTATCTAAGCACAATTATCCAAAATATTGCCAACGGAGCTGATCTTTTTCATGGCCTCGACGGCATCAATATAGGGTCAATTGCGGGCTCGTACTTCGGTTCCTATCTCGCCTCTCAGCTTTTCCATTTTGACAGCGCCGAGGGTCAGATTGGTGCAGCGTTTGGTTCGTCTCTCGGGGCGATCGTCGGAGCCAGTTCCTGGGCGGCAAGCGGTGCGGTAGGGGTGCTCCTGGGAGATCTTATCGGACAAACAGCGCTGAATATTGTTCTGCCCGGGATTGGGGCGTTTCTTGGTTTCGCCCTCGGGGGAGTAATCGGCTCATTGTTTGGCGGCGGCACGCCGCGCTCGGCTGCGATGTTGTATTGGGACGGGACCCAATACAAGAACGCTCCAGCGTGGTCGGTTCACAGTTCGACTGAAACCGCCAATGCCTTGGCAGCAACTGTTGCTCAGACCTTGAACGGCATTCTGGCCGCCTCTGGCGCAAAATTGGCCGGTGTTGCGCTGATCGGCGGTTACGGGATGGATGGCAGCGATTTCGTATATTGGCAAAAAGGATCGGACGGCATTCTGAATCAGGTTGGAAAGCGGTTCAAGAATGCAAGCGATCTAATCAATACCGGGATTTATCTCGGGCTCAACAGCACGCTCGCCCAAATGGTAGGCGGAAGTATCTTGGTCAAGCGCGCCATTGCGGCGACCCTGATGGGTGCGAATGGAAACGTGGCTAATCTGAATGATGGCAGTTTTACTGTAGATGAACTGCAGGGCAACATTGCGACAGCGCAAGACTATGTGAATTACCTTGAGAATTCGGGGCAAATTAACGCGCTGATTGCTGCTGCTCCGGAAAGCCAATTCTCGGCCGGATGGGCGATAACTCTCACACGGGTTGGTGAGCTTGGCCTTAACAAGCGCTTTTCCACCGATTGGGCGGGCGGTTGGAATGCGTTCATGGACGAGGCCTTAGGTGGCGCACTCGACGGCGAGTCCTTTACCCCTGCCAATCTGGCCCTCTCACTTGATGCGCAGACTAAGGCGCGCGTCTTCACCTTTTCGGATGAAAATGGCGATCTTCTGGGAAGTTTGGATGATACCATCAATTCCGCCGAAAAGGCCCAAATCACCGCCACCTCCGGCAACGACACCATCACCGTCAGCGGCGACACCATTTCCAATACCACCGGCCTGATCATTGACGGCGCCGCCGGCGACGGTTCTGCTTTCAAGATCAATGTCGCCGCCGTGATCGATGCCGGCGCCGGCGATGATACCGTGCGCGCAGGCGATCTGGGGAACGATGTGCTGGGCGGCGCGGGCAACGATACCCTGGTCGGCGGCAAACTGGATGACTGGCTGTTCGGCGATGACGGCAATGACCGCCTGTTCGCGGGCTCGGTTGCAACCACAAGTTTCTCCGACACCGACACTATCTCCATCAATACCGCGCTGGCAGTGGATGGCGGCAATGGCAATTACCTGGAAGGCGGGGCGGGCGATGACCGCCTGTACGGCGGCACCGGCTCGGACTGGCTGTCCGGCGGCGCGGGAAATGATATCGAGTATGGTGGCGACGGCGGCGATATCCTGACAGGCGGTGCGGGCAGCGATGACCTGGAAGGCGGGCTGGGCACCGACCAGTATCTCTTCTCCTTCGGCGACGGCGCCGACGTGGTGTTCGATGCCGGCCTTGGGACTTCGATACCAAATGTTTCTGACCGTATCCTGGCGATCGCCAATGGTGCAACGCAAAAGGACTGGGCGGGTACCGGCAACTATACCGCCGATGGCAGCGTAGTGGGCGGCGTCGACTCCATAAGCTTTGGCGCCGGAATCTCTATGATCAATCTCGAGATGGCGCGTTCCGGCAATGACATGGTCATCAAGCTGGGCACCTGGGACGTCGGCTTCAATAATTTTACCCTCACCGGCGATCAGCTGACCGTGAAAGACTGGTTCACCGATAGCCGCACCATCGAATGGTTCCGCTTTGCCGATGGCGAAGAGATCCGCATGTCGGATTTGGGTTCGGTGATGCGCGGCACCTCCGGCAACAATTACATCGTCGGCACCAATGGCAGCGACTTTCTGTTCGGTCTGGGTGGCGCCGACAGCATCCGCTCCCTGGGCGGCAATGATTTCGCCTATGGCGGATCGGGGGATGATTTCATCACCGGCGACGGCGGTGACGACCTGGTGGTTGGTGGCAGCGGCGACGACCGCGTCCAAGGCAATTCAGGCCAGGACACCCTGACTGGCGACGACGGCAACGACAACATCTACGGCGGCGCGGGTGACGACATCCTCTCCGGCGGCAAGGGCAGTGACTTCCTGGCCGGCGGCGCCGGAAACGATATCTTCAAATATACCCGCGGGGATGGCGTCGACACTGTCATCGACGAGTATGTCAACAGTTGGGACGTTGTCTGGACAGGCGCTGGCGGCTACCAGAACGGCTATACGCTGAACACTGATGGCACGGTCAGCAAATCCGGCACCACCTATTTCAACGATGGCTGGATCGGCTTTTATACTTATGATGCGGATACCCAGGTGCTGAAGCGGTTTACTGGCACCGGTGCGATCATGCAGAATTCCGGCACCGACACCATCGAATTTGCCACCGGTATCGATATTCAAGATATTGAGTTTTTCAGCGCCAATGGCGACCTCACCATGGGCATCATGGCCGATGGTGACGACAACACCGCCTTTGTCAATCTGGCGGACAAGATCGTGCTTAGTGGCGCCTCCAATTTTGGCCGTCAGATCGAAAACCTGGTGTTCACCGCCACCGGCCTGCAAAACATATCCGGCATCAACATCATGGCGTTTGATGAAGGCATCAACACGATAACCGCCAGCAATCAGGGCACAAACTGGATGACCGGGTTGGGCGGCGATGACGTCTTGGTCGGTAATGTCGGTAATGACATCATAGCCGGCGATCAGGGATCTGATACGTTGCGGGGGGCCGCCGGAGACGATGTTCTATACGGCGGCGCGGACAACGACACGCTGGATGGTGGGGCCGGCAAAGACACGCTGATCGGCGGCGCAGGTGAGGACACAGCCTCCTACCAAACTTCGACTGCCGCCCTGAGGGTTTCGCTTGGGTTCACTTTAGCGAATTCCGGCGACGCAGCCGGTGATACGTTTAACAGTGTCGAGGATTTGAGAGGCTCAAATGTTGGTGGGGCAACCACCGCCTCCGATATTCTCATCGGCGACGACAACGGCAATATGCTGACTGGTGGCACCGGCGCCGATACTCTGCGCGGCGGGCTTGGTGATGACACATACACCTATACCATTGGAGATGGCGCCGACATCATCAACGATGTCGGCATTTCCGGCGCTGAAGAGGTTCTGGATCTCAACGGCACGCTGAATGCCAACTATACGACGGCCTGGACCTATATAGGGACTACAACGGTCAACGGCACCACCCAATATGCTTACCGTCTGGTCGTGACCGATAATCGGACCAGTCAGATTGTCTACCAGTCGCGTGACAATGTCGACTTCCTGTATTCGGGACCGGGTCAGGCTCTGCCCGCGAGTTTAGCCTGGCCCTTTGCCAATGGCCAATGGCTGCTGGACACCATGCGGACCGGCAACGGAATCCAGACAGTTCGTACATTCGATGGAAGCGGCGGTGGCATCGATACGTTGCTGCTTCAGAATCAATCTTTGGCAGGTATAGACTTTGCGCGAAGCGGCGCGGATTTACTGATCACGGTCGGTTCGCAAATAAGGATCAAGAATCAGACGGTTTCTTCCTCGGCCATCGAAAGGTTGGTCCTTCTTGATGGCCTGGTTGTGCCGCTCGCGGCGCTCAAGCTCACGGGTGAGGCCGGGACAAGTGGCGACGACTTTTACGCGGGCAATGGTACCGCTGACGTATTTCACGGTGGTGACGGAAACGACATCATTTCTGGCCGCGGCGGGAGCGACTCCCTGTATGGCGACAATGGTGATGATGTGTTCGAAGGCGGCGAGGGCGCTGACACCTTCGACGGTGGCTCGGACAGCGAGACCCTGGGGCTGGCGCCCGATCCGACCAACACCACCAAACCCTATGGCGATACAATCCGGTATGTAACGTCCAGCGCAGTCTCCATCGATCTTTTGAACCGCACAGCGTCTGGAAGCCATGCGAATGGCGATGTCATCGTTGCGGTGAACGGGGTTTCGACCATAGAGAACGTCACCGGTTCCGACACGGGCGGTGATACGCTTTCCGGGGACAATCGGGCTAACAGGTTATTCGGCCTGGGCGGCAACGACAATCTTGCCGGCCGGGGAGGCGATGACGTTCTTGTGGGAGGTGCCGGAAATGACACCCTGCATGGGGACGACGGCAACGACAATCTGGCAGGCGGCGATGGCGACGACATCATCTATGGTGGCAACAACAACGACCTGCTCAGTGGCGACGCCGGCAATGACAATCTCTATGGCGAAGCCGGGGATGATATTATCAGCGGCGGTGACGGCAATGACACCCTGACCGCCAGCGACGGCAACGACCAGCTGGGCGGTGGCGCCGGCATCGATACCTTGAATGGCGATAATGGAGATGATGCGCTATCTGGGGGAGACGCGGATGATTTCCTTTATGGCGGGGCCGGCAACGACACGCTTTCCGGCGATTCCGGCAACGACATCATCCAGGGCGGACTGAATGACGACACCTATGTGTTCAGCACGGCTGCCGGCAACGACACCCTGACCGATAGCGACGGCAAGAACAGCATCGTCATCACCGACGCGACTCATGGCCAGATATGGCTTAGCCAGAGCGGTTCTGATCTGATGGTCAGCATCATCGGCAGCACAGCCACCATCCGTGTGGTCAATTATTTCGCCACTACGACGCCGTGCGTCTTCAGCATCGCGACGACCGATCAAACTCTGTTCCTGAAATATGCGGGCTCGCTAATCACGGCAATGGGCGCAATTTCAGCCACCACACCGTCAGCGATGCCGCAAAGCATCACTGACACGCTCACTACCTATTGGGATGTCGGCTCCAAGGCAGCGCCCCGGGTGACGGACCGGTCCGTATCCGGCGATGAGGATGTGCCGATCTCTCGCCCTGTCGATGATGTTGTGATCGACCATGACGACAATATCACAGCTTACGCTGCCGCTTCGGGGCCGGCGCATGGCACTCTGAATCTCGACACCACTACCGGCTATTGGACCTACACGCCAGTGGCCAATTACAACGGCGCCGACAGCTTCTCCATTACGGTCACCGACGCGGACCAGCAGTCCGTCACCCAGACTGTCAGCGTCACGGTGATTCCGGTTCCGGACCCGCCGGATCAGCCGACCCTGGCACCCAGCGTCTCCAGCATAGCCGAACGGGATCGTCCCGATCCCCAAGCGCCGCCTCCGGCGGCGATCAAATTGGGGGTTTTGTCCGGCACTGATCCGGATCTTACAGCTGCCGAAGCGCTGCAGCAACTCGTCTACAGTGTTGCAGATTCGCGGTTCGAGATTCGCAACGTCAATGAGTTGTGGCTCTCAGCCGGCGCCATGTCTTCGATCGATTTTGAGACCAGCCCGACCCTATCCGTCACCGTGACTGTTAAGGACAATTCCGGAAGCCCGGGGTTCCTGAGCAACAGCCAGACCTTTACCTTCGCTATCTCCGATCAGACGGACTTCTTTGTCGGCGGCGCGGGTAACGATACGCTGATCGGTACGGGTGGCCCTGACTATATCGCCGGCATGGCCGGCAATGACACGCTCTCCGGCGGTAGCGGCGACGATACCGTCCTTGGAGGCACTGGGAATGACAGCCTAGATGGCGGCGCCGGGAATGATTATCTGCAGGCCGATGACGGGGATGACATACTGTCGGGCGGCAGCGGTGACGATACCCTGCTGGGCAATAACGACAATGACAGCCTGGATGGCGGCGCCGGGAATGATACTCTAAACGGCGGGTCGGGCATCGACATTCTGGTTGGCGGCGGCGGTGCGGATGCCATCGATGGGGGCGCTGGGACGGATACATTGTCCTATGCGACCTCGACATCCGCGGTCACCGTCAATCTGGCGGCAGGCACGGGCACGGGCGGTGACGCTCAAGGTGATACCATCACCGGCATCGAAGTGGTCATGGGATCGGAATATAACGACACCCTGACCGGTTCTACGGCTGACGAACAGCTATATGGCGCCGGTGGTAGCGATGTCATTTCCGGTGGCGGCGGGGCAGACTGGCTGTACGGCGGCGCCGGCGATGACATGATTACCGGCGCTGACGGGGTGGATCACATCTATGGCGATGACGGCAACGATCATCTGATTGGCGGGCCCGGCGGAGACTTCCTCTATGGCGGCAACGGCATTGACCATTTGGAAGCCCAGGGGGACGGCGATCTGCTGGACGGCGGCGCGGGTGACGATATTCTGGATGGCGGGTTTGGATCGGATTCCTATGTCCTGGACCGCAATTCCGGGAACGACATTATCCTGGATTACGATCCGATCGGCGCAGACATAGACCAGGTTCATTATGCCGATGCCACCATTGACCCTTCCCAACTTTGGTTTGAGCACGTCAGCAGCACCAATGATTTGAAGGTTTCCATCATCGGGTCGAACTCCTCTGCGACGGTCAAGGACTGGTTTTTGGTTTCCGGTCCCGGAAACCACATAATT
>Ga0136846_1225257_pt1 | contig 11402 bp, 9 predicted proteins | sample HopSoiMetagenom2_FD_96841 | JGI IMG/M metagenome (GOLD analysis project Ga0136846, IMG submission 96841) | Grasslands soil microbial communities from Hopland, California, USA - 2 Assembly 2016 (version 4) | ecosystem: Environmental > Terrestrial > Soil > Grasslands | place: USA: Hopland... | reverse complement strand
TAGGAGCGCACGAGCTGCGGCACCGTCGACGACAGCGCGATGCCGTCGACGCGCGCGAGCTCGACGAAGTTGCGATAGAGCGCGCCGAGCTCGTCCCCGCTCTTGTGCCGCTCGGTCGCGACGCGCCAGTGCTCGGTCAGCGCGACGCCGTCGAACAGCCCGAAGACCGTCGACGTGTTGCCGACGTCGATCGCGAGGAGCACGTTGCTACGACGCCGTCAGGCGTCGTCGTCGGCAGAGCGCGACTCGCCGATCTTCTCGGCGAGCGCCTCGGCGGTGAGGTGCGAGTCCTCGCCCTCCCCGCGCAGCTCCTCGACGGTGACGTCGCTCGACGTCCAGACCTCGGCGCGCGGAATGATCCGCGTCGGCCGATTCTTGTCCCACACCCAGACGTCCTCCATCTTCAGGTGGAAGAACGGGTAGTTCGGCTGCGAGACCTGCGCCAGGTCGAGGCGGTTGCACAGATACGTCGCGTCCTGGGTGAGGACGCAGTACCGGAAGAGCCCGAAGACCGCCGTGTACTCCTTCTTGAGGCGGAGCTCGAGCTCGGCCTCGAACTCGTCGAGCTCGTCGAGGTGGCTCATGGCGCTGAGTCTAGCCTCGCGAGCAAGGTCTCCACCGGGCCCTTTCCAGGGACTTCGAGCGAGGGCCTCAGCTCGGCCAGCGGCTCCAGCGCGAACCGCCTTTCGTGCAGGCGCGGGTGTGGAACCTCGAGCCCCGGCTCGTCGATCTGCTGGTCGCCGTAGAGGAGGAGATCGAGGTCGAGCGTGCGCGGGCCCAGGGGCGGGGCGCCGTGGCGATCGCGGCCGAATGCCCGCTCCAGCTCGAGCAGCCGGCCGAGCAGAGCTCGGGCCGAAAGGCCCGTCTCGAGCTCGACGGCGCCGTTCAGGAAGCGCGGCTGGTCGACCTTCCCGAGGGGGTCGGTGTTGCGGAGCGTCGACCGCTTGAGCACCTCGGTCTCCGGCAGGCTGCGCATCCGCCCGATGGCTGCCCGCAGCGTCCCCTCGCGGTCGCCGAGGTTCGAGCCGAGGCCGACATACGCGCGGGTCATACCGGCAGCGTAGTAACCCGATTACTCTGAGACCCTTGGTGCGGCGCCTGCTCATCGTGTCGGCCGTCCTGCTCACGAGCGCCGCGCCTGCACGGGCCGCCCTCGTCCAGCTGAAGCCGGCCCAGGGAGCCGACGTGGCGCGCCGCGGAGGCGGGGCCGAGCTCGCGCCGGAGCTGCGGATCTGGCGCGTGGACGCCCGCACGCTCGCGCGGCTGCGCCGCGCAGGCGCCGTCGCGGTCGCGGTGCCGGAGCGCCTGTTCGCGAAGACGAGCGCCGCGCAGCAGGCGACCGACCCGCTCGTGCCGACGGAGTGGTGGCGCCCCGCGATCGGCGCCGACCGGAACGACCCGCCCGGGCCGGGCAAGCCCGTGACGGTGGTCGACTCCGGGCTCGACATCACGCACCCGGAGTTCGCGTCCCGCCCGGACACGATCCTGATGAACCGCCAGACCGTCTCGGCCGACGACGAGGACCACGGCACCGAGGTGAGCTCCGTGATCGCCGCGCCGAGCAACGGGTTCGGCATCGTCGGGGTGTATCCGCAGGCCATCCTCCGCGTCTGGGACGCCAGCCCGTTCGGGATCCTCAACGAGGGGGCCGCCATCCAGGGCATCGCCGAGGCCGCCCGCGAGGGCCCCGGCGTGATCAATCTCAGCTTCGGCGGCGAGGACCCGGACCCGCTGCTCGAGGACGCGGTGATGTTCGCGTACCGCTCCGGCTCGCTCGTCGTCGCCGCAGGCGGCAACGAGGGGCTCGAGGGCAGCCCGAAGGGCTATCCCGCCGCGTACCCGCACGTGCTGACGGTGGGCGCGACCACCGAGAGCGGCCACGTCGCGTCCTTCTCCACGGTCGCGCCGACGGTCGACCTCGTGGCGCCGGGTGTCGACATCCCCGTCGCCGAACCGCTCGCTCAGGAGCCGAGCGGCTACCTGGCCGTCCCGGGAACGAGCTTCTCGTCGCCGCTCGTCGCCGGCGCCGCCGCCTGGGTGTGGACCGAGCGGCCCGACGTCGACAACACACAGCTCTTCGAGATCATGCGCCGTTCCGCCGTCGACGTCGGCCCACGGGGCTTCGACTCCGGGTCGGGCTACGGGTTGCTCAACATCCCGAACGCGCTCGGCTATCGCACGCCCGCGAGCGATCCGCAGGAGCCGAACGAGAGCCCCACGGAGATCGAGCCGCACGGCCTGTTCACGGCGGGCACGGAGCCGCTCACGCGCCCGGGTCATCTGGCCGCCTTTCTCGTTGCGCACGTCGACCGCAGCGAGGATCCCGTCGACCTCTACCGGCTCTGGGCGCCGGCGCACGCCGTCGTGCACATCCGCGCCGCGGGCTCGGTAAAGCTGCGCGTGCTGCAGCGCGCGGCGCGGGTCGCAAAGGCAGCCCGGCCGCTGGCGGTGGGCCGCCGGGGCGCCGTCGCGTACCGAAACGCGGCCGCGCACGGATCGTTCGTCTACCTCGAGCTGCGTCCGCTCACGCGCAGCGTCGAGTACACGCTGCGGATCACGACCGCTCGACGCTGACGGAGAGCTGACCGCCGCCGTCCGAGAACGAGTCGGGCGTGGCACGGGATTCGATCGCTCGACATCTCGGGATACTCTCGTGCATGGGGGAGCAAGAGGCGCAGCGCCGCGCCGCGTGGAGATTCGTCCGCGCGGTCATCCGCTCGCAGAGCGCGGGCGTCATCGGCGCGGCCGTCTCCGGGCTGCTGTGGCAGGTCGGCGCCGTCGCGGCGCCGCTGATGGTCAAGAACGCGATCGACCACGGAGTCCTGACCCGCAACCACGGAACGCTGCTGGTCTGGCTCGGCGCGTTGCTCGCGGTCGGACTGCTCGAGATGACCGCCGGCGCGGTGCGCCATCTCTACGCCATCCGCAATCGCGCACGCTCCGACGCACGTGTGCGCGACGCGATCTTCGCGCATGCCCTGCGGCTCGACGCGAGCTACCACGACCGCGTGGGCCCCGGCGAGCTGATGAGCCGCGCGTCCTCCGACTCCGAGCACGTCGCCCGCATGATGGACTCGATCGGGCACACGATCGGCTACGTCCTCACGGTCGTCGCCGTCGCGATCGTCCTGCTCGTGATCGACTGGCGCCTCGCGCTGATCGTGCTGATCCCACTCCCGCTGATCAGCCTCGCCGGGTGGGCGTACTCGCGCCGCTACCACGCGCACACCGAGCGGCTGCAGGCGAGCTGGGGCGAGGCTGCGACGCTCGTCGAGGAGACCGTCGCGGGCATCCGCGTCGTGAAGGGCATCGGCGCCGGCCGCCCGCTCGCGGGTGACTTCCGGGCGCGCAGCTCGCGCATCGTCGACCGGGCGCTCGACATTGCGCGACTCGACGCCGTCTTCATGCCGACGCTCGAGTTCCTGCCGTTGCTCGGCCTGCTGGCGGTGCTGTGGCTCGGGGGGCGGCGCGTGATCGACGGCGACCTCAGCCTCGGGTCGTTCGTCGCGTTCAACGCCTACGTCGCGATGCTCGTCTGGCCGCTGCGCGTGCTGGGCCAGCGCGTGACGACCCTGCAAAAGGCCGTCGGCGCGAGCGCGCGCATCAGCGAGGTGCTCGAGGCGGAGCCGAAGCTGCGCGAGCCGCGGCACCCGATCAAGCTCGATGAGCCCGTTCGCGGCGACGTGCGGCTGATCGGCGTGCAGTTCGGACACGAGGACGGTCACCCAGTCCTCGATGGGCTCGACCTCCACCTCGCGCCGGGCGAGTCGCTGGCGCTCGTCGGGCCGACGGGCTCCGGCAAGAGCACGATCGCCGGGCTGCTGGCACGCCTGTACGACCCGGACGAGGGGGCGGTGCTGCTGGACGGGCACAACGTGCGTGACCTCGCTCTCCACGACGTACGGACGGCGGTGGCGCTCGTCTTCGAGGAGACGTTCCTCTTCAGCGACACCGTGAAGGAGAACATCCGCTTCGCGCGGCCGAATGCCGACGACGACGCCGTGGCGCGTGCGGCCGCGCTTGCCGGTGCCGCGGAGTTCATCGCCGACCTGCCGGACGGCTACGAGACCGTGCTCGGCGAGCGCGGATTCTCGCTGTCGGGCGGTCAGCGTCAGCGCATAGCGATCGCGCGCGCGATCCTCGCCGACCCGGCGGTGCTCGTCCTCGACGATGCCACCTCCGCAGTCGACGCAACCAAGGAGCACGAGATCCGCGCCGCGCTGACCACGGTGATGAAGGGCCGGACGACGCTCGTGATCGCGCACCGCCCGGCGACGATCGCGCTGGCGGATCGCGTCGCTGTGCTGGACGGCGGCCGCATCGTCGAGGAGGGCAGGCACGGCGACCTCCTCCGCGGGTCGCCGCGCTACCGCGCGCTGCTCGCGATCGAGGCGGTCGCCTGATGGAGCGTGCGTCGCCCGCAACGGTCTGGCGGGAGTCGCGAAAGCTGATCAAGCCCGTGCGCGGCCGCTACGCCGCCGCCGCGGCCGCCGTCGTCGCCTCGACGCTGATCACCCTGTCAGGCCCGGCGCTCGTTCGGTATGCGGTCGACGCCGGCATCAGCAAGGGCGACACGCAGCCACTGAACGTGGCGGCGCTCATCTTCCTGTGCCTCGCGTGCATGAAGCCCTTCGTCGTCCGGGCGCAGATCCTGCTCGCGGCGACGGCGGGAGAGCGGTTTCTGCACGCGCTCCGCGTCGCGTCGTTCGACAAGCTGCAGGCGTTGCCGCTCGGCTTCTTCGAGCGCGAGCGCGCCGGCGTGCTCATTTCGCGGCTGACGTCGGACGTGCAGTCGCTCAACGAGCTGGTGCGCGAAGCACTCGTCGAGATCGTCGGTAGCGCGCTGCAGATCGTGCTCACGGTCGCAGCGCTCGTGTTCCTGTCGCCGAAGCTGGCGGCGATCTCCCTCGTCTCGCTGCCGATCCTGATCGCGTCGAGCTGGAGCTTCCATCACGGCGCCGGGCGCGCGTACCACGCGATCCGCGACCGCGTCGCCGAGACGCTGACGGCGTTGCAGGAGGGTCTCGCGGGTGTCCGCGTCGTGCAGGCGTTCCGGCGGGAACAGCGGACGCTCGACCGTTACCGGCCGCGCAGCCAGGCGCAGATCCGTGCGTGGCGGCAGGCGTCGTTCGTGAACATCCGGTTGTTCGCGTTCCTGCCGCTGGCCCAGGCGTCCGCGCTCATAGTCGTCCTGCTGGCGGCGGCGTCGATGTACCGCAGCGGGGACATCTCGATCGGGACGATCACCGCCTTCGTGCTCTATCTGATCCAGCTGTTCGATCCGATCGGGCGGTTCACGGAATGGCTGGGCGAGTTCCGGCAGGGCCTCGCCGCGCTGGGCAAGATCGTCGGCTTGCTCGAGGTCCCCGTGGCGATCCGGCAGAAGCCGGACGCGGTCGACCTTCCGCACGAGGGGACGCTCGCGCTGCACGACGTCACCTTCGGCTATCGCAAGCGGCCGGTCGTGCGCAGCCTGACGCTCGAGGTCGCTGCCGGCGAGCACGTCGCGCTCGTCGGCGCGACGGGCGCAGGCAAGTCGACGGTCGCGAAGCTGCTGACGCGGCAGTACGACCCGCAGCAGGGCAGCATCGAGCTCGGCGGCGTCGACCTGCGCGACGCGACGCTCGCATCGCTGCGCCGGCAGATCGTCCTGCTGCCGCAGGAGGGCCACCTCTTCACGGGGACGATCGCCGAGAACGTGCGGCTCGCGCATCCGGACGCGACGGACGAGGACGTGCACCGCGCGCTGGAGACGATCGGCGCGCTCGACCGCTTCGCGTCGCTGCCTCAGGGGCTCGGCACCGACGTGCAGACGCGCGGGCTACGCCTGTCCGCGGGCGAACGGCAGCTGGTCGGAATCGCGCGCATCGCGCTGGCCGATCCGGCGGTGATCGTGCTCGACGAGGCGACGTCGAGCCTCGACCCCGCGACGGAAGTCGCGGTCGAGAGCGCCCTGGCCGCCGTCGCGCGGGGCCGGACGGTGATCACGATCGCGCACCGTCTCTCGACTGCGCAGCGCGCCGACCGCGTCGCCGTGATGGAGCACGGCCGCCTCGTCGAGGTGGCGCCTCACGACGAGCTCGTCGAGCAGGGCGACCGCTATGCGCGGCTGTGGGCGTCGTGGCAAGCGGGCCTCGCGGCGCCGTAAAAGGACGGCTGTGGATCACTTGATGCACATACGCAACACCTAGGGTCAGACCCGGCCGCTGCGGTCACGCCTCGGGCGGCGGCGTCACCTGTGAATCGAAAGTCACGCTTTCGGCACAAGCAGTGCCAGACCCTGGTGTTTCGGACGTGTCCTCTCCTCGACCAAAATCGGCTGCGGTCACTGGTGGTGGTACTGGTGGACGACGGCGTGCCCCTTGCCGCGCGCGATCAGCCAGCGGTTCACCCACACGGCCGGAATGAACGCGATCGCGAAGCCGAGGAGGATGCTCCACCAGAACTTCGCATCCCCCAGGCCCGCGTCGATGGCGCCCGGCACGACGAGCACGAAGAGGTTGTCGACGATCTCCATCACGGCGATCGAGACCGTGTCGGACGCGAGCGCGATGCGCGACGCACGCGCAAACGGGACGCCCGCGCGCAGCACCGGGCGCATGGTCAACGCGTACCCGAACACGAATGCCAGCGCGATCGCCAGCGGGATCTGGATGTAGTTCGACCATCCGAACGCCGTCGCAATGGCCATGCCGACGATCTCGCCGACGGCACATCCGATCAGGCAGTGCGTCGTCGCCGACAGGGCGGCACTGTTCAGCCCCTGCTCAGCGTGTGCGTGCAAACCGCTGGACTGCCTCGAGCAACTCCTGGCTCTTGGCGGATGCGTCCTCCGCGTCGCCCGACGCGAGAGCGTCCGCAACGCAATGGTTGACGTGATCGTCGAGCAGCCTGAAGGCGACGCTCTCGAGCGCGGTCTTCACCGCGCCGATCTGCGTGAGGATGTCGATGCAGTAGCGGTCATCGTCGACCATCCGCTCGATTCCGCGCACCTGCCCTTCGATCCTGTGCAGTCGCTTGGTCAGCGCCGCCTTGTCGTAGCCGTGCTTCATGTGGCCTCCCGCGTGCTGTGGAATCGCCGTAGCCGCAGGCTGTTCGTCACGACGAACAGCGACGACGCGGCCATCGCAGCTGCGGCGATGATCGGATTGAGCAGCCCCGCGACCGCGAGAGGAATCGCGGCGACGTTGTAGGCGAACGCCCAGAAGAGGTTGCCCTTGATCGTTCGCAGCGTCTGGCGCGCGAGGCGGATCGCATCTGCGGCGCCGCGCAGGTCGCCGGAGACCAGCGTCAGGTCGCTCGCCTCGATCGCGACGTCGGTTCCGGTTCCGATCGCGACACCGAGATCGGCCTGCGCCAGCGCCGGCGCGTCGTTGATGCCGTCGCCGACCATGGCGACGACGCGGCCCTCGTTCTGGAGACGCTCGACCTCGGCGGCCTTGCCTGCGGGATAGACCTCCGCGACGACGGTCTCGATCCCGACCTCCGCGGCCACCCGAGTTGCCGAGTCGCGCGAATCGCCCGTCAGCAGCACCGGTGTCAACCCCAGCGCCTTCAGCTCGGCGACGGCCGCCCGGCTCGTCGGCTTGACGACGTCCTGCACGACGAGCTCGGCACGCGCGACGCCGTCCCAGGCAACCTCGAGGCGGCCGCCACGACGACCGACGGAAACCTCGTGGCCGTCGACGATGCCCGTCACGCCGACGCCCGGCTCGTTCCGGAAGCGCGTCACGGGCGGGAGCGCACCTACTTCCGAGAGCGCGGCGGCGGCGACCGCCTGCGCAATCGGATGCTCCGACGCGCTCTCGACAGCGCCGGCGAGACGCAGGACGTCAGCGCGGTCGGCTCCGTTCAGGAGGGCGACGTCTGCGAGGTGGATCCTGCCCTCCGTCACCGTGCCGGTCTTGTCGAGCACGACCGTGTCGACACGCCGCGTCTCCTCGAGCACCTCGGGGCCTTTGATGAGGACGCCGAGTTGCGCTCCACGCCCGGTGCCGACCATCAGCGCCAGCGGCGTTGCGAGCCCGAGCGCGCAAGGGCAGGCGATGATCAGAACCGCGACACCCGTCGTGAATGCGGTGGACGCCGTCGCGCCGAAAGCGAGCCACGCCGCGAACGTCGCCAGGGCCATGGCGATCACGATCGGAACGAAGATCGCCGAGATGCGGTCGGCGATCCGCTGGATCGGCGCCTTCCCCGACTGCGCCTGGTCGACGAGCGCCGCGATCTGGGCGAGGGCGGTGTCGGCACCGACCTTGGTCGCCTGGACGACCAGCCGTCCGTAGGTGTTGATCGTCGCGCCGGCCACGTCGTTTCCCGGTGCGACCTCTACGGGGATTGCCTCACCCGTCAGCATCGACTGGTCGACGGCGGAGCTGCCGTCGACGACGACGCCGTCCGTCGCGATCTTCTCGCCGGGGCGGACGACGAAGCGATCGCCGACGCGCACATCCGCGAGCGGCACGACCACCTCGCTCCCTGCGCGCACCACGCGCACGTCCTTGACGCCGAGCTCGAGCAGCCGCCGGATCGCCGCATTCGACCCGCGCTTCGCCCGCGCCTCGAGATACCGCCCGAGCAGGATGAGCGTCGTGATCACCGCAGCCAGCTCGTAGTACGTCTCGGCGTCGAGACCGAAGAGGAGCACTGCCGTCGACCACCCCCACGCCGAGAGCGTCCCCAGCGAGATCAGCGTGTCCATCGACGCCGAGAGCCCGCGTGCCGCGCGCCACGCGGCTCGGTGGAAACCGAGACCGCTCCAGAAGACGACGGGCGTGGAGAGCACGAGGGCCGCCCACTCCCAGTGCGGAAACTGCAGAGGACCGACCATCGCGAGCAGAGCCACTGGCACCGAGAGGACGATCGCTACCGCGAGACGCCGGCGGATCGATCGAGCCGGCTCGTCAGCGGCGCGCCGGTGCGCAGCGTCGGCTTCGCGCGCGTCGTACCCGGCGTCGCGCACCGCTTCGACAAGCGAGTCGACGGACGTCCCCGGCGCGCACGTGACTGTCGCGCGCTCGGTGGCGAGATTGACCGTCGCAGCGGCGCCGGCGACCTTGTTGAGCTTCTTCTCGATGCGCGCTGCGCATGCCGCGCAGGTCATGCCCTCGAGCTCGAGCTGGACGACCGGCATCTACTCGGCCTCGTAGCCCGCCTCGGCGATCGCGCCGCGAAGAAGGGCGTCGTCCAGCCCTTCGCCGTGAACCGTCACGAGCTTCATCTCGAGATCGACCTCGACGCCGGTCACGCCATCGAGCGTCTCGAGCTCGCCCACGACCGCGCGCTCGCAGTGGCTGCAGTGCATCGCGGGCACCGCATACCGAATCGTCTCCGCCATCGTCCGATTATACCCCCCGGGGGTAAATCGTGTGGCGCGAGAGCTAGCCCTTGGAGGGCTCTGGGGGAGGCGGCTGCATCGTCGCGCCCGGAATCGGGAACGGCCGCGTCTTCGGCTCGGGCTTGCGCTTCTTCTCGTCGGCCGGCTCCGGCATCGGATGCTTCGGGGGCTCGTCGGCGAAGACGGCCTCCTCGGTGTCGCCGGCGAGCAGCCGCTCGAACTGGTCCTTGTCGATCGTCTCGCGCTCGATCAGGATCAGCGAGATGCGGTGCAGGTCGTCGAGGTGCTCCTTGAGGACGCGCGTCGCATGGTCGTGCGCCTCTTCGATGATGCGGCGGATCTCGTCGTCGATCTCGCGCGCCACTTCCTCGGAGTAGTCCGGCTCCGCCCCCATCTCGCGCCCGAGGAACGGCATGTCGTGGTTGCGGCCGAGGACGCGCGGGCCGAGCTTCTCGCTCATGCCGAAGCGCATGACCATCTGCTTCGAGGTCGACGTCACCTTTTCGAGGTCGTTGGCCGCGCCGGTCGTCACCTCGTTGAAGACGATCTCCTCCGCGGCGCGCCCGCCGAGCGTCATCGCGAGCTGGTTCATCAGGCTCTGCTTCGTCGTCAGGTAGCGGTCCTCGCGCGGGAGCGAGATCGTATAGCCGAGCGCCTGGCCACGGCCGATGATCGAGATCTTGTGGACGTCGGACTCCTGATCGAGGAAGCGGCCGACGATCGCGTGCCCGAGCTCGTGATACGCGGTGATCTTCCGCTCCTCCTCCGAGAAGAGCCGCGTCTTCTTCTCCGGACCGGCGATCACGCGCATGATCCCTTCCTCGAGCTCGTCCTGCTGGATCGTCTTCTTGCCGCGGCGCGCTGCGAGCAGCGCCGCCTCGTTGACGAGGTTCGCCAGGTCTGCACCGGTGAAGCCCGGCGTGCCCGCGGCGAGCGTGTCGAGGTCGATCTCGGTCGCGAGCGGCTTGCCCTTCGAATGCACCTCGAGGATCTTCTTGCGGCCGTTGCGGTCCGGACGGTCGACGACGATCTGCCGGTCGAAGCGACCCGGGCGCAGCAGCGCCGGGTCGAGGATGTCGGGGCGGTTCGTCGCGGCGATCAGGATGATGTTGTCCTTCAGCTCGAAGCCGTCCATCTCGACGAGCAGCTGGTTGAGCGTCTGCTCGCGCTCGTCGTGACCGCCGCCGAGGCCGGCGCCGCGATGGCGCCCGACAGCGTCGATCTCGTCCATGAAGACGATGCATGGGGACGCCTGCTTCGCCTGCTCGAACAAATCACGCACTCGAGAAGCGCCGACGCCGACGAACATCTCGACGAAGTCCGAGCCGGAGATGGAGAAGAACGGCACGCCCGCCTCGCCGGCAACGGCGCGTGCGAGCAGCGTCTTACCTGTGCCCGGCGGCCCGTACAGCAGCACACCCTTCGGGATGCGCGCGCCGAGCGCCTGGAACTTCTTCGGGTTCTCGAGGAACTCCTTGATCTCCTGCAGCTCCTCGACGGCCTCTTCGACACCGGCGACGTCCTTGAAGCCGATCTTCGGCGCGTCGGGCGTCATCCGCTTCGCGCGCGACTTGCCGAACGACATCACCTTCGATCCGCCGCCCTGGACCTGGTTCATCAGGAAGATCCAGAAGCCGAACAGCAGCACGAACGGGAGCAGCGACGTCAGGATCGACCACCACGGCGACGAGCCGGTGCCCTTCGAGTCGAAGAGCACGCCGTGCTCGTGCATCTGCTTCTGGAGATCCGGAACGACCTGGTCGGTCGGGTAATGGACGGTCGTCTTGGTGCCCTCGTTGTACTTGACGCTCAGCTCTTGCTTGTTCGGGACGAAGACGACTTCCTGGATCGGACAGCCGCGGCCCTCGCTGTTGCACTCGACGATCTGGTTGTAGACCCGCGAGTACGTGTACTTCTGGGTCTTCCCGTGGCCGCCGCCGAGCGTCTGCAGCGCCAACCAGACGAGCGCCGCGATGATCACGAGCGGGAAGAGCGCGCTGCGGAAGAATCGGTTCACTAGAGCTCTTTCGGCAGGGTACCAGCCTCGGTTTGAGCCAAACCACCC
>Ga0136846_1219138_pt1 | contig 11402 bp, 8 predicted proteins | sample HopSoiMetagenom2_FD_96841 | JGI IMG/M metagenome (GOLD analysis project Ga0136846, IMG submission 96841) | Grasslands soil microbial communities from Hopland, California, USA - 2 Assembly 2016 (version 4) | ecosystem: Environmental > Terrestrial > Soil > Grasslands | place: USA: Hopland... | reverse complement strand
CGTGCTTTTGTTGTCGCCCATCACATTCAGATCACGCACTCGGCCGTTTACCGGCACCACATCCATGTTGAGTGCAGCGACGATCTTGGATGCAGGAACGGTTGGATGTTCCCCGAAATACTGTGAGCCAAGCAGGCCGGATTCTTCAGCGGTGACGAAGACGAAGAGTTGGGAGCGACGCGGCTTCACACCTTCGGCTGCCGAGTGCGCGATGGTGAGCACAGTGGCCGTGCCGGACGCGTTGTCCACCGCGCCGTTGTAGATCGAATCGCCGTTGACAACTGGTCCGATCCCGAAGTGATCCCAGTGCGCGGAGTACACGACGTACTCGTCGCGCACTTTCGGGTCGATTCCGCGCACGACTCCGACGACGTTGTTCGCGGACAGGTGTTCCAGACTGTTCTGCATCGACGCGTCGATCATAATACCGGTGTTGATCGGCCGAAAATCACGAGACTCGGCCTGCTTGCGCAGCGTCGACATGTTGAGTCCGGCCTGCGCGAGGAGCGCGGTCGCGGCACTGTCGGTAATCCAGCCACGAACGCCGAGCGGAGCTGGCGCGTTGGAAGGCCGCGGTAACAGGCGGTGTTCGGTTGAATTCGAGGCGGTGACGACCTGCCAACCGTAGCCGGCGGCCGGTGTCGTGTGAACTATGAGCATGCCCGCCGCCCCACGACGCTCTGCTTCCTCGTACTTATAGGTCCAACGGCCGTAATAAGTCATGGCTTTCCCGCCGAACAGGTTCGGCTCGGAGGCCGGGGCGGGAGGATCGTTCACGAGAACGAGCAGGATCTTGCCGCGAACGTCGGTGCCTTTGAAGTCATCCCACTTGTATTCGGGGGCACTGGCGCCGTAGCCGACAAAAACGAGCTCGCCACGGGCATTGCTCGATTCGGTCGCAGAGCCGGGCCACACGACAACGTCGTCGGTAAAGCGAAGGTTGGCGCTGGCCTTGCCCGATGCGATTACACGGATGGTTTTGGGGTCGGCTTTCACAACATCGATGGGGACGCGCTGGAAATACGAGCTGTCGCCGACACCCGGCCTTACACCAAAGGTCTGGAGCTGGGTGGCGAGATACTGTTCGGTCAGGCGTCCCCCTCGTGTAGCGGGGGCCCGGCCTTCCAGGAGGTCGGACGCGAGGAACCGAAGGTGCGCATCGATCTCCGCCGGTGTAATAGCAGCAGGACTTCCTGCCTGCCCCGAAACATGCGAGGCGGGTAGGAGCGTAGTGAATACAAGAGCGACAAGCAAACGAATTTCGCGTCTCATCGATTACTCAGTCAGTGTGATGGTAGTCCTTACATTATAGCTCCCGGAACGTCTCCTTAGCATGACCCCACAACCACGGATATCGCGCTTGTCTCCGGTAAGGCCGCGCCGCAAAGCTCACAAGATCGCGCTCGTTCTTGGCGGTGGTGGTCTTAAGGGCTTCGCGCACATCGGCGTATTTCGCGCGCTGCACGAGATGGGGATCGTGCCGACCGTAGTCGCAGGCACCAGCATCGGCGCGTTGATCGGCGCGGCGTTCGCCCGTGGGATGCCGATCGATGAGATGGCAGATCGCGCTCGCGGCCTCAAGCGGCGGGATCTCTTCCGGCTCAATCGAATGGGTATGCTGCTCGAGCGACAGCATTCACCGGCGATCTATCTGGAGGAGCCGCTACGCGAAGTGGTGAAATCGGTAGCGTCGGAGAAGCGCATCGAACAAATGAAAACGACGCTGCTGGTCAACACCGTCGACATCACGCGCGGCAGTCAGGTGGTGTGGGGATTGCCAGGACTTCGTCACGTGAGCGTCGCTGATGCGGTCTACGCATCGTGCGCACTGCCTGGTTTCTATCCGCCGGGCAAGATCGACGGGCGTCTGTGTGTCGATGGCGGTGTTCTCGACAATCTGCCGGTATCGGTTGCGTCGCTGGGAATGGATGCAGTGATTGCAGTCGACACGGGTTCAAGCGACATGGAGCCGGAGAATGACATTGCAACGGCCGGGTTCGCATCGATTTACATGCGCGCCGCATCGACGATGATGCACGCGCTGCAGCTGGCGCCGTTCAATGGCTGGACACGGCCGCCAATGATTCTGATTCGTCCGCGCGTAAATCACATCGGCTGGTTCAGCTTCTCGAACACCGAGGAGTTGCTCGAGGCCGGTTACACCGCGGCGCTGGAAGCGTGCAAGCACTACGAGGAATGCATCGCCTGGGGGATTGGCGTATTTCCGCGGCGCGCGATGCAAGTCACGGTGGACCGGGCCAAGTGCATCGGCTGTACGCTGTGCACAGCGATGGCGCCCGATCTGATGGCGATGGACTCGCAGCAGAAGGCTTATCCGCTGCAGCCGATCGTGGAGTGGTCGCCGGCAGACGGCGACTTCGTGCATCACTGCCCGACCTACGCGATCCAAGCGACGAGGATCGACTCGCAAGATGCGCCAATTGCACGCCCCACTGTGGATCCGACAAGCGAGCCGACGACTCGAAAGACGGGTTAAGGCATTAGATTTCGGTTAGCCTGATACGCCGCGAGGCGGCAGATCAGTGGCTCCGCTCCTACCGGCCAGCGCAATGCCGCGGCCAAAGTACGAGACAAAGCAATGACACACCCGAATTCCTTCGGTAGCCGATCAACGCTCGACGTTGCTGGTCGGCAGTACACGATCTTTCGGCTGGATTCCCTCGCCCAGATCGCGGGCGGGAAGGCGCAGCGGCTCCCCTTCAGCCTCAAGATCCTCCTCGAAAACCTGCTGCGAAACGAAGACGACAGGTTCGTCAAGGCGGATGACGTCCGCGCACTCGCCGGCTGGGATGTAAAGGGAAAAACCGAGAAAGAGATCGCTTTTAGAACCGCGCGCGTTCTGCTCCAGGATTTTACCGGCGTCCCTGCGGTCGTCGATCTCGCGTCGATGCGCGATGCCCTCGCCCGGCTCGGCGGTGATCCACAGCTGATCAACCCGCTGCAGCCGGTCGATCTCGTGATCGACCACTCGGTGCAGGTCGACGAGTACGGATCTGAGGCGGCGCTCTTGATCAATGCCGACTTCGAGTTCCGCCGCAATCAGGAGCGTTACGCATTCCTGCGCTGGGGACAGAAAGCGCTGCACAATTTCCGCGTCGTCCCGCCGGACACCGGCATCGTCCATCAGATCAATCTCGAGTATCTGGCCAAAGGCGTCTTCACCGAAGTCGTCGGCAAGCAGACCTACGCCTATCCTGATTCACTTGTAGGCACCGACTCGCACACGACCATGATCAACGGCCTTGGCGTGCTCGGCTGGGGCGTCGGGGGAATCGAGGCGGAGGCCGCGATGCTTGGCCAGCCGGTATCGATGCTGATCCCCGAAGTCGTCGGGTTCAAGCTGCACGGCAAGCTGCCACCCGGCGCCACCGCGACCGATCTCGTGCTGACAGTCACCGAGATGCTGCGCAAGAAAAAAGTGGTCGGGAAATTCGTCGAGTTTTACGGCGCAGGCTTGTCTTCGCTTTCGCTCGCGGATCGCGCGACCATCGGCAACATGGCGCCCGAGTATGGCGCGACGATGGGATTCTTCCCGATCGACGCCGAGACGGTGAACTATCTCAGATTCACGGGACGGGACGAGTCGCAGGTTCAGCTCGTCGAGGCGTACTGCAAGGCGCAGGGAATTTTCCGCACCGACGAGACGCCGGATCCAGCTTTCAGCGACACGCTGGAGCTCGACCTGCTGACCATCGAACCAAGCCTTGCCGGCCCGAAGCGTCCTCAGGATCGAGTGCCGCTCAAACTCGCAAAGAAAATGTTCAGAGAGGCGTTGCGAGCTGATCTCGATCGCACCGGGACGGTCGCCGCAGTTGCGGCGGCGAAGCAGGCGATGCAGGTCGCAGCGTCGCCGCAGCTTTCTCCATCCGTCGTCGCAACCGATCCGGACGAGCAGGCTGGGCAGAACTCGAGTATCTCGGTGCAGATGAACGGCGAGACGTTTTCGATTCGCCACGGCTCGGTAGTAATCGCGGCGATTACGAGCTGCACCAACACGTCGAATCCGAGTGTGATGCTCGCGGCAGGACTGCTGGCGAGAAACGCAGTCGGCAAAGGATTGGCGTCGAAGCCGTGGGTGAAGACGAGTCTCGCGCCTGGCTCCAAAGTCGTGACCGACTACTTCAAGAAGGCTGGCGTGATGGGCGCCCTTCAGCAGTTGCGCTTCAATGTTGTCGGTTTCGGCTGCACCACTTGTATCGGCAACTCGGGCCCGTTGCCGCAGCCAATCGCTGAAGCAGTGGAATCCAACAAGCTCGTCGTCGCCGCAGTTCTGTCCGGCAACCGGAATTTCGAGGGCCGCATCAACCCGCTGACGCGTTTCAACTATCTCGCTTCGCCACCGCTGGTCGTCGCCTATGCCCTCGCAGGTCGGATGGATATCGATTTCAACACCGAGCCGGTTGGCGTCGGGAAGGATGGTCCTGTCTTTCTGCGCGACATCTGGCCGAGCCCGAAGGAAGTAGAAGAAGAGATTTTGCGCTCTGTGAAGGCCGAAATGTTCAAGGCACAGTACTCGAACGTTTTCCACGGCGATGATAACTGGCGGGGACTGCCCGTTCCCGAGGGCGATTTGTACGCGTGGGATGCGGACTCGACCTACGTCAAGAATCCGCCGTTCTTCGAGGGAATGACGCTGACGCCGCCGGGCATTCGGCCAATCTCTAACGCCAAAGCGCTTGGTATGTTCGCAGATTCGATCACCACCGATCACATCTCGCCGGCGGGTTCCATTCCGGCGTCGAGTCCCGCCGGTAAATGGCTGATCGAGCACGGTGTGAAGACCGCTGACTTCAACTCATACGGCGCGCGCCGCGGCAATCATGAGGTCATGATGCGCGGCACCTTTGCGAACATTCGGCTTCGCAACGAGCTCGCGCCGGGAACCGAAGGCGGCTGGACAACTGTTGCACCCGGTGAGAAGCCGGTCACGATTTATGACGCAGCGATGGAGTACCAGAAGGCCGGCATACCGCTCGTCATCGTCGCAGGCAAGGAATACGGCACCGGGTCGTCACGCGACTGGGCGGCAAAGGGAACGCTTTTGCTCGGCGTACGCGCAGTGATCGCCGAGTCCTTCGAGCGAATCCATCGCTCGAACCTGGTCGGCATGGGCGTGCTGCCGCTGGAGTTTCTGCCGGGCGAAACGCGGCAGACCGTCGGGCTCAGCGGTTTCGAGACGTTCTCGATCGAGGGCATGAACAACGAAATAAAACCGCGTTCCGCATTAACGGTTCGGGCACGGGCAGCGGACGGTAGCGAGAAAACCTTCAAGGTCGTATCGCGGATCGATACGCCAGAGGAGATGAGCTACTATCGGCACGGGGGCATACTGCCGTACGTGCTGCGGCAGCTCGTTTCCGGACGGTGACTGAGGACTGAGGACTGAGGACTCAGGCCCTGGACAATGGAAAGGGACGAGCATTCGCTCGTCCCTTTTTGTTTTGATAACTACCTCGCTATTCGCTGATAGCAGCTGGCTGATAGCTATCCGCTGCAGGCGACGGGACAGTTCTACGCCGCATTCCCGCCTACAACTCGCGTTTCCTCCGTGTGTGGTCGCGATCTGTCCCGTTGCGGGCAGCGATCAGCTATTAGCGTGCTGCAATCAGCTAATAGCGCGGTAGTTCGCTTCTAAAGTCCTCATTCCGCAGTCAGAGTGGTTTCGTCGGCGGAGACGTTATCTCCTTCCTCTTCCTAAGCTGAAAATGAGGCGAAGATGCGTTGATCTGCTCGGTAAGATCGCTCTCGATTTTTCTCGGATCGAGCGGCTCCAGCATCGTGCGCAGCTCGGGGTCGTCTGCGAGCTGTAGGCCCAGACGCGAGTATAAGCCGGCCACCAAATGCAGAGTCTTGGTGATCTCCTCTTCCATCCGGAGGTTCACCTGCAGCGTCAGCTCTTCGCGCAGCTCACCGATGCGCGACTCGCGGCTCTGGGTCATCAACACGAAGATCGAGAGGAAGATCGCCTCGAGCGAGACGATCGTCGTCAGCATGCCGTAGGGATACGGATCGAACTGCGGCAGACCGAATCCCGGAATGTTCCACAGAATCCAGAATACAAATACGATCGCGTGGATGAAGAAAAACGGTCCCGAGCTCGCGACGCCGATCATTCGATCGGCCCAGATCTCCATCGATGAGCGGTTCGAAGCGTGTTGAGCCTTGATCGCGCGGAAGACTTTGTTGATGTCCGTGCTGCGGCGACGCCGGCGCTCAGCGCTGATCGCTTTTCTTGCTTGCTCGGTGGGTACTTCCGTCGGAGGCGCGGTCTCGTCTGACTGCATTTCTCGACTGGGTGGAGGTGAGATAACCTAACGCAAGCCGGCGGCCACTACCTGCGCCGCAGCAAAAGGTTAACCTTCCATTTATGGCTACATCACCGTCATTCACCGTCGGCATCGTGCAGGAAGCGATCAGCGATGACGTGGAAAAGAACGTCGCGCGTGCAGAATCTCGCATTCGGGAAGCGGCTGAGAAAGGAGCACAGATCGTGTGCCTGCAGGAGCTCTTCAACGCGCCGTACTTCTGCAAATCGCAAAAGCACGAGCGCTTCGACCTGGCGGAACCGATTCCCGGACCCACAATCGAGCGCATGCGCAAGCTCGCTCGCGAGCTCGAGATTGTAATCATCGTACCGATCTTCGAGCGGCAGGCGGCGGGAGTGTATCGCAATTCCGCGGCAGTGATCGACGCCGATGGCAGAGTGCTGGGCGCCTATCGGAAAATGCACATACCCGACGATCCGCTCTTCAACGAGAAATTCTACTTCACTCCAGGCGACTCGCACGTGCCTGACGATGGCGATCAGCGCGGAGCTGGCGGCTTTCGCGTCTGGAAGACCCGGTACGCGGACATTGGCGTGCTGATCTGCTGGGATCAGTGGTACCCCGAGGCGGCGCGTATCACCAGCCTGCTTGGCGCCGAGATTCTGTTTTATCCGACAGCGATCGGCTGGCACCCATCAGAGAAAGCGGAGCACGGCGAAGCGCAGGTAGAAGCGTGGCGCACAGCACAGCGCGCGCATGCGATCGCCAACGGCGTATACGTCGCATCGCCGAACCGCGTCGGACACGAAGACGAGCCGGGCACCGACGGCATCGAGTTCTTTGGCCACTCGTTCATCGCCGATCCGTTCGGTCGCATCCTCGCGGAAGCTGGAACCGAGCCGGCGGTGCTCGTCTCGAAGTGTGATCGCGCCCTGATCGAAAGCACGCGTCGCAACTGGCCGTTCCTGCGCGATCGCCGCATCGACGCCTATGCCCCGATCCTGAGCCGCTACATCGGATGACGAGGCGGGAGGCGGGAGGCGGGAGGCGGGAGGCGGTAAGCCCGCGATTAGCAACAACAATGAAGCGGAAGAGCGCCGCTCCCCTTGGCAGCGGCGCTCTTACTATGGAGATGTCGCTGGCGCGTCGAATGCCGGCCGAGTGGGAGAAGCACGACGCGACCTGGATCGCGTGGCCGCATCACGAGCCCGATTGGCCAGGCAAGCTGGCGCCCATTCCCTGGGTCTACGCCGAGATCGTACGCGCACTAAGCGAGTTCGAGCGCGTGGAGATCCTTTGCCACGATCAGGCAGTTGCCGACAACGCGCGGTTATTGATTGCCGCGCACGGCGTCGCTGATCGCCCCGAGAAGTACCGTCTGCACATGGCGCCCAATGACCGCGTCTGGCTGCGCGACTCCGCGCCGACGTTCGTGTACCGAACCGACGGCGTGCTGGAGATGATCAATTGGGGATTCAATGCCTGGGCGAAATACGACAACTACGCCAGCGACGCCAAAGTCGGCAGAGTGATCGAGAGCATCACTGGAGTGCCGCGCACGGAAGCGAAACGCGAAGACAATGGCAACCGGCTGATACTCGAAGGGGGAGGAATCGAGGTCAACGGCAGCGGAATGATGCTGGTGACCGAGGAGTGGCTGTTAAGCGATGTGCAGGTACGGAATCCGGGCCTGACTGCGCAGGAATACGAGGAGTTGTTCGCGAAGTACCTCGGTGTAACCGATACTATATGGTTGGGAGAAGGCGCAGTGGGCGATGACACTCACGGACACATCGACGACATCGCGCGCTTCGCATCGCGTGACACGATCATCCTCGCTTACGAGCACGACCCATCGGACGAGAATCACGTTCGCTCAGTCGACAACCTCGAACGGCTCAAAGCGGCGACGAAGGATCGCGAGCTGAAGATCGTCACGATTCCCTTCCCGCGGCCGGTGATAATGAATGGCGAGCGACTTCCAGCCAGCTACGCCAACTTCTACATCGCCAATGGCGCCGTTCTTGTACCGACATTCAATGATCCCAGCGACCGGGTAGCGCTCAATGGAATCGCCGAGGCGTTTCCGGGTCGAACCGTCATCGGCATTCACGCCGTCGATCTGGTTTGGGGATTGGGAACGCTGCATTGCCTGACCCAGCAGCAGCCGGTGCCGCCGACAACCGGGGGGCGAAGCTCGAAACGGAAATGAAGATCTTTTTGACAGGCGAAGAATCGCTGCGGCTCGAGCCGACACCGGGAATGCTGACTATCGAAGCACCTTCATCCGATAGTGGCTATTCACCGTTTCACATGCTCGGCAGTGCGCTTGCTGGCTGCACGTTTTCCGTGTTGCAAAGCTGGGCATCGAACAAGGATCTTCACGTTGACGATTTGAAGATCGACGTGAAATGGAAATTCGCAGAGGGAGAACATCGAGTCGAGCGAATGGATGCGCGAATCGAATGGCCTTCCCTGCCCGCCGACCTGTGGCCGCGAGCCCTGCGCGCGGCGAATGTGTGCGGAATCCATCACACCCTCACTCACAGCGTGCAGGTGAATGTCGAAGCCGTCGGCGCTGAGAGTCCCGCGATCGAAGGAGTCACCGCGTGAGCGTTCAGGTCGTTCGGTTTACATACGCGGACCAGGACAGGGAGTCCGTCGCGCCGACAATCGGTGAGCCGGGGCGGCCGTACACGGTTATCTATGATGGACACTGCAAGGTCTGCGGCCGGCTGGTGAAGCTGCTCACCAAATGGGACAAGCAACACATCCTGGAGATAGCGCCATCTCAGGCGCCCGGAGTGCAGGCGCGATTTCCGTGGATTCCACCGCGCGCATACATAGAATCGGTTCAGGTAATCAGGAATCGCGATGGAAAGACCTGGCAGGCCGCGGCCGCCCTCGAAGAACTTCTCAACGTCCTGCCCAAGGGCTGGCTGTTCTCGTGGCTGTTCAAGATTCCGTTCGTAAGGCCCCTCGCAGACAGGTTTTACCGGTGGTTCGCCCGAAACCGCTACCACTTCGGCTGCGGTGAGCATTGCGCAGTGAGGCCTTCTGACCTCGATTATGGCGAGTAGTTCATAACGGGAAAAAACCACGCGCTACGCTGCAATGGTTCTGTTGGCGATTGCCTGCGCTGCTCCGGCGCCGCGGCCAACCACGAGCACCAATGCTGATTGGGCAACGACAGGCGGCGACGCCGGCAATAGTCGCTACTCGTATCTCGATCAGATAGATCGTCTCAACGTCGCGAAGCTCCGCGTGGCGTGGACGTATCACACCGCTGACGTGTCACCCGGCGGCCATTCGCAGATTCAAGCCACACCGATCATCGTCGACGGGGTCCTGTACTCGACGACCCCCGCGCTGAATGTCATCGCGCTCCGAGCGGACAACGGCGCGGAGATCTGGCGATTCGATCCGTTTGCCAATCGTGAACGAGCGACCCACGTAAATCGCGGTGTCGCTTTCTGGTCAGACGGCGCGCAGCGGCGGGTGTTCTTCACCGCGGGTCGCCGCCTTTATTCACTCGACGCCGCGAATGGACAGCCTGACCGTTCGTTTGGCGATTCCGGTTCGATCGATCTCAGCGCCGGCCTTGGCCGCGATGTGTCGAACGCCGATGTGCTGGCGACAAGCCCCGGTGCGGTCTTCCAGGATTTGTTGATCCAGGGCACGAGAGTTGGGGAAAGCGAAGGCTCGGCGCCGGGTGATATCCGCGCGTACGATGTTCACACCGGCAGAATACGCTGGACGTTCCACACCATTCCGCGTCCGGGCGAATACGGCTACGACACCTGGCCCGCCGACGCCTGGCGCACCGCTGGTGGCGCGAACTCATGGGCCGGACTCACCGTCGACGCTGCGCGCGGAATCGTCTTCATCCCAACGGGCTCGGCGACGCCTGACTTCTACGGCGGCGCGCGCCACGGCAGAAACCTTTTTTCGAGTTCGCTCCTCGCGCTCGACGCTCGCTCCGGCCAGCGTCTATGGCACTTCCAGACCGTCCATCACGATCTCTGGGATCGCGATCTCCCGACGGCGCCCAATCTGCTGACGATTACGCGCGACAGAAAGTTGATCAACGCCGTCGCGCAAATCACGAAGAGCGGATTTGTCTTTCTCTTCGAGCGCCAGACCGGAGCTCCGCTATTCCCGATTGAGGAACGGCCGGCTCCGCCATCGGACCTGCGCGGGGAGCGGGCATGGCCGACTCAGCCAATCCCTACGAAGCCGGCACCGTTTGCCCGGCAGTCAATCAGCGAAGCGACCCTCAATACTCTGAATCCGGCCGCGCGGACCGCACTCGTCCAGCGCTTCAGCAACTTGCGGCACGACGATCTGTTCGCCCCGCCAAGCGAGAATGGGATTGTGGTGTTGCCTGGGTTCGATGGCGGCGGTTAGTGGGGCGGCGCGGCGGTCGATCGACTGGCGGGCGTGATCTACGTGAACGGCAGCGATGTTCCATGGATTGCAGCGATGCGTGATACTGCGTTAGCAGACTCCGCGACGCGACGCGCGCGCGCATCGCGTCACCAGCTTTCGCCGTACGACTTCGTCGGCTACGAGCGCTGGCGTGATTCTGCCGGCTATCCCGCAATCGCCCCGCCTTGGGGCACTTTGAGCGCAATCGATCTCAATACCGGCGAGTATCGGTGGCGCATTCCGCTCGGTGAGCATCCGGAGCTCGTCTCGCGCGGAATCACCGATACCGGCGCGGAGCAGTACGGCGGACCAATCGTGACCGCAGGCGGGCTGGTCTTCATAGCAGCAACCATGGATGAGAAATTTCGCGCCTTCGACAAGGACACCGGCAGATTACTCTGGCAGACGACGCTGCCCGCCGCGGGCTACGCGACACCCAGCACGTTCATGGTGAACGGCAAACAGTACGTTGTGATCGCGGCCGGAGGGGGGAAGCTTGGCTCGAAGTCGGGCGATGCGTACGTGGCTTTCGCCCTGCCCTGACAAGCGAGCGTACCACGGCGACTGTCCATAGCTACATCGTGATGGCGTATCCGGCTCCGGCAAGACCGTCATCGGCACGCTGCTCGCCCGCGCATTTGGTGTCGATTTTGTCGAGGGTGACACCTATCATCCACCAGCGAACAT
>Ga0136846_1216006_pt1 | contig 11402 bp, 9 predicted proteins | sample HopSoiMetagenom2_FD_96841 | JGI IMG/M metagenome (GOLD analysis project Ga0136846, IMG submission 96841) | Grasslands soil microbial communities from Hopland, California, USA - 2 Assembly 2016 (version 4) | ecosystem: Environmental > Terrestrial > Soil > Grasslands | place: USA: Hopland... | reverse complement strand
GCTGCACCAGGACACCATCGCGGGCGCGCTCGCCGCACACCAACCGATCCTCGCGCTGTTCTCCACGCCCGTGTACTGCCAGAGCGAGTTCTGCGGGCCATCGACCGACGCCCTCGAACAGATAGCGAAGACGGGCCCCGCCGATGCCGCTTACATCCACGTCGAGATCTATGAGGACAACGCGAACAACAAGGTGAACACCGCGGCGAAGCAGTGGCTCCTGCGCAACGGCAACCTGACCGAGCCGTGGCTGTTCCTGATCGGTTCCGACGGCAAGATCGTCGATCGATGGAGCCCGTTGTTCGACGTGCACGAGGTTCAGACGGAGCTCGACCGGGTCGCGCGGTGACACCGGACGATCACCACGACGACGACCACGGCGATCACCACGGCCACGAACACTTCGGCCCGTCGGACGCTGCGACCATGGCGACGCGAGACGGTTCGCGCGCGACCTGGATCTCGCTCGGGATCCTCGCGGCGACCGCGGCGGTTCAGCTCGCGATCGTCGCGGTCTCCGGCTCGGTGGCGCTGCTCGCCGACACGATCCACAACGCGACCGATGCCCTCACCGCGATCCCGCTGTTGATCGCGTTCCGGCTCGCGCGACGACAGCCGACCCGTCGCTATCCGTACGGCTATCACCGCGCGGAAGACGTCGCCGGGCTCGTCATCGTCGGGCTGATCGCGATCTCGGCGATCGCGGCCGTGATCGAAGCGCTGAACCGGCTCGTACACCCGCAGCCGCTCGACGCGGCCGGGTGGGTCCTCGCCGCCGGTGTCCTCGGCCTGGCGGGCAACGAGGCGGTCGCGCAGTACCGGATCCGCGTGGGGCGCCGGATCGGCTCGGCGGCCCTCGTCGCCGACGGCCTCCACGCGCGCACCGACGGCCTGACGTCGCTCGGCGTCGTGATCGCGACGCTGGGCGTCCTCGCAGGCTTCGAACGGGCCGACGCGATCGTCGCGCTCGCCATCACCGTGCCGATCGGCTTCACGATGGTGGCCGCGGCTCGCGCCGTGCTCCACCGCGCGCTGGACGGCACGGACGAGTCGACCCTCGCGCTGATCGAGGCCGTCGCGGGAGTCGTGCCCGGCGTGGAGCACGTCGAGGACGCGCGCGCCCGGTGGAGCGGCCATCGGCTCATGGCGGACCTCACCGTGGTGGTCGACGGCGGCCTCACCGTCGAGGCCGGCCACCGGATCGCCGAGGCGGCACGAGCGGCGCTCCTGCAGGAGGTGCCGCGCCTGGCCGACGTCACCGTGCACGTCGATCCGCACGACGATGCCCACGAACACGCCGCCCCTGCTTAGCATGGACGCGATGGACGCCTCGATCCCGCCGCCACCGCCCCAGACCGACGGACCGGTCGCGTGCAAGCGGCATCCCGACGTGCAGACGGGGCTTCGCTGCGTCCGGTGCGGCGATCCGATCTGCCCGGACTGCATGCGCCCCGCCGCCGTCGGTTACCAGTGCCCGGACTGCGCGCGCGGCTCGCGGCAGGAGGTGCACCAGCCGGGACGCCGTATCGGATCCGCGGCTGCGGGCGCCACCGTCACGAAGGGCCTGCTCCTGATCATGGTGGCCGTGTATGTCGTCGAGGTGGCGGTCGACGCCTCGAGCGCCGCGTTGATCCAAGGGCCGACGACGGCGACGTTGATCAAGGTCGGCGCGATCATCCCCGCGCTCGTCGGCGACGGGGAGTACTGGCGACTGGGGACCGGGATCTTCCTGCACGCGGGCCTGATCCACATCGCCCTGAACGGCTACGCGCTTTGGATCATCGGCAGCGTCGTCGAATCGGAGCTCGGCAGCCTGAAGTACCTCGTGATCTTCCTCGTCACCGGGTTGTTCGCCTCGGCGTGCGTCTTCATGTTCTCCGGCGTCTTCGAGCCGACGGTCGGCGCGTCGGGTGCGATCTTCGGTCTGTTCGGCGTCTTCGCCGCCTACAACTACCGGCGCCGCCACATCCCGTTCTACGCCGCACGGCTGCGCACGATGCTGTATCTGATCGTGCTGAACATGGTCTTCACGTTCGCCGTCCCGGGCATCAGCCGCGCGGGACACATCGGTGGGCTGGTCGGCGGCTTGATCGTCGGCCTCGTGATGGAGGGGATCGGCGAACGAACGTCCCGGACGGTCGCATTCTGGGGTGTGATCGCGGCGATGATCGCGGCCACGCTCGTCATCGTGATCATCCGAACCCCGCAGATCCCGCCGCACGCGGCGGACGCGCTTCGGCAGGCCTTGCAAGCGAGCGGCGGTTGAGCTATCCCGTCGCGGTCGGCGGCGGTGTGCCGGCGTCCGCGATGCCATAGATGTAGCCGGCGCGGGTGCCGACGTAGAGCCAGCCGTGCCACACGGCCGGCGTCGACTCCACGCAGTCGCCGAGGTTGAGGTTCCACTCGAGCCTCGGCTGGGCGTTCGGATCGGAGACGTCCCAGGCGTACAGATGCCCGGAGCAGTCGCCCTGGAGCAGCGTGCCGTCGACGACAACGGGCGATCCGATCGCCGGCGAGCCGATCTGGCGCTCCCACATGACGGTGCCGCTCGTGCGGTCGATCGCGAGCACCCGTCCGCCGGCGGTCGTCATATAGACGGTGTCGCCGTACACCGCCGGCGTCGACCAGCTTCCGCCGGCGCCCTCGAAGCCGAGCTCGAGCGCGGGCACGGACCACACGACGGGATCGCTCGGGTTGCGTGGGTCGAGCTTCATCAGTTGGCCGAGCTGCTGCGACGTTCGGTCGAAGCGCTGGTACTCGCTCGCCACGTACAGGTAGCCCTCGTCGTCGATCGTGACCGACGCGTCGGTGTCGTCGCCGGTCCAGAATCGGAACACCTGGTGTACGTTGCGCCCACCGTCGAGCACGTCGGAGATGTCCCAGCCGGTGATGAGCCCGCCGGAGTTCGCCGCGTACACGACACCGTCGCGGTAGGCGACCGAGCTCTCGATCGAGACGTCGTAGCGCGTATCGAGCCCGTCCGAGTTGATCTCGCCGGGCTGCGCCACCGCCTGGAGGAGTTGGTTGTCGAAGCCGGGCACGACGATCGGACGATCGGGCGCGACCGTGACGAGGCCGCGCGGGTCGTACCCGCGATGCACCGGCACGATGTACAGGTAGCCGTTCTCGCCGCCCTCGATCAAGACGTCGTCGACGATCAGCGCCGCGCCGTCCCAGTCGTCGTTCCACATCGGATGCGGCGCGAGCGACGTGTCATGCGCATCGATCTCCCACAGGACCTGCGGCGCCGAGCGGTCCATCGCCACCACGCGGAAATGGTTGTCCCGCGACCCGGCGTAATACAGCGGGTAGCCGTCGGGATCGCTCGTCGCCGAGCCTTTCGCGAGATCCCCCGTCACAAGGTCCGGCATGAGGGGCTCGCCCGTCCCCGCATCCAAGAAGTGGTAATGCCCGTCGTAGGCGCCCTCACGGATCTCCATCGTTCCGTCCTTCAGCGGCACGACGTTGGGCTGGCCGGTCCAGCCGGTCCCGCACCACTGCTTCACGGGCGAGCCGGCGCCGCCTTCGGCGGACATCGAGCACATCTTCGAGCCGTCGTTGGGATAGACCCACCGCTTCACGGGGTCGGTCGGGAGCGGCCCCTCGCCGTACCAGGTGCGGGGCGCGTCACCGCGGAACGTGGTCAGCCCGGCGACCGGTTGATCGGGCGGCTGTACCGGCGCCGGGGCCGCGAGGACGGGAACGGCGGGCGCCGACATGCCGACGACCCCGATCACGCCGGCAAGGGCGATCAGTGCGAGCGCGCCTGCCGCCCATGCCGAGATGTGGTCGCGAGCGTCGGTCTCCATGCGGCGCATCGTAGCCCCGCGGTATCGCGGATCCGTGACGGTCGCGTCAGACCGGGTCGGTGGCGGAACGATAGCTGCCGAGCACGCGGACCATCGAGGTGTGCCGCTGCACCTCGTGCAGCGCATCCTCGAGCGCCGGATCGTCCATGCCTGCCATCACGTCGACGTACATCACGTACTCGAACGGCTTCCCACGCCGCGGCCGCGACTCCAGCTTGTGCAGGTTGATTCCCCGCTTGGCGAACGGCTCGAGCGCCCCGAGGAGCGAACCCGGCTCGTCGAGCACCGCCCACACCATCGACGTCTTGTCGGCGGCGCCGAGCCGCGGATCCTCCGTTCCGAGAACCGCGAACTTCGTGAAGTTCTCCTTCTCGGTCTGGATCCGCTCCGCGAGGACCTTCAACCCGAAATTCTCGGCGGCCGTGACGCTCGCCACCGCCGCCTCCGACGGATCGCCCGACGCCGCGATCTGCCGGGCGGCCCCGGCCGTGTCGTGCACCGGAACGGGCTCGATCCGCATCGACGCCAAGAATTCCTCACACTGGGCAAGCGCCTGCCAGTGCGACCGGGCGCGCCGGATGTCCTCGAGGCGAGCGCCGGGCACCCCGAGAAGCGCATGGTCGACACGGACCACGGCTTCGCCCACGATCTTGAGCAATGTCGTGTGCTGCAACAGATCGTAGGTCTCGTTGACGGAACCCGCCTGCGAGTTCTCCATCGGAACGACGCCGAAAGGAGCCTCGCCGCTCGTGACCCGGGAAAAGACGAGACGCACCGTGTCGCAGGGCATCGGCTCTGCATCGGGGAACGTCGCCTTGACCGCCCGCTCGCTGTAGGCGCCGGGTTCCCCCTGGTAGGCAACCTTCATGGCCGCCAGAGCGTAACAGCGGCGTTCGCCGCGCCCGGGCGCCGCGGGTCCTAAGGCGGAGGCCCCGAGCGGCCGTCCCCCGACGCCGGATGCCGGTGTGGGCCCTGGTGGGTAGCCTCAGTGCACGATGACCAGCCGTCTGTCCCCGTCAGGGGCCCCCTCGACGAGCGCCGTGCGCCCATGATGCAGCAGCCCCAGCAGCCTGGATGGGCCCCCGTCCAACCCGAGGGCACCTTCCTCGACCTGCGCGACTACGGGCGCGTCATCATCCGGCGGTGGCGCCTGATCGCGGCCTGTATCGCGGTCGCGGTCGTCGTCGCGGTCGTCTGGACCATGACGCAGACGCCTATCTATACAGCCACGACGGAGATGCTCGTCAAGGCGCCACTCGGCACTGCCACGGTGGGCACGGTCACCCCAACGCCGTTGAACATCGAGAACGAGCAGCAGATCGTCGACTCGCTGAAGGTCGCGGAATCGGCGGCGGAGAGCATGCCGGAAGGAACGGACCCGGTCGCCCTCCTGAAGCACGTGGACGTCACGGCGGTGAAGGACGCCGATGTGCTGCAGGTCCATTACGAGGACACGGATCCGCAGGTCGCCCAGACTGGCGCCGAAGCGTTCGCCAACGCCTACCTCGACTATTCGAGGTCGACCGCGCAGGGCATCATCGACGGCCAGGCGGCGCCGTACAAAGAGCAACTCACCACAGCGACGACCGCCGTCCAGCGCGCGCAGGCCCAGGCGCGAATCCAACAGATCGAGTCGACACCGATCGACCCGGGCCAGATCTTGCTGAACGCTTCGCTTCCGACCTCCCCCACGAGCCCCAACCTGCTGCTGAACCTGTTGCTCGCCGCGATCGTGGGCGCGTTCGTCGGCCTGATCGTCGCGTTCATCCGTGAACGGATGGACGACCGGCTGCGCGGGCGGCCCGACCTCGAGACGACGATCGGCGCCCCAGTCATCACGATGATCCCCGAGGTGCCGTCGTGGCGCGACAAGGAAAGCGCCCACCTGGTCACGCTGCAGGCGCCGCGGAGCCCCGCCGCGGAGGCGTACCGCACGCTGCGGACGAGCATCCTCGTCGCGGCGGCCGAGAAGGGCTACAAGACCCTGATGGTGGTCTCCGCGATCGCGGGCGAAGGGAAGTCGACGACCGCGGCCAACCTCGCGGTCGTGCTCGCGCAAGCAGACAAGCGGGTGGTGTTGATCTCCGCGGACCTCCGGCGTCCGCGACTGAACGACTTCTTCGGGCTGCCGGCGAGCGACCGCGGCCTGTCCGAGGTGCTCGAGGGCGACCGCAAGGCCTGGGAGGCACTCCGCAGCGGCAAGGTCGACAACCTGTGGGTGATGTCCAGCGGCAAGGTCTCGGACCAACCAACGGAGCTGCTGCAGTCCGAGACGATGCGCGAGCTGCTCGCGAACCAACGCGAGGTCGTCGACTTCATCATCGTCGACTGTCCGCCGGTGCTCGCCGTCGCCGACGCGCTCGTGGTCGCGCCGATGGCCGACGCGATCCTCTACGTCGCGAACGAGCAGTCGACGCCTCGGGGCGCGGTCATCGCAGCGCGGGCACAGCTCGACCAGGTCGGCGCGAACATCCTCGGATCGGTCCTGAACAACGTCGAGTCCAAGGGCACCGGCTACGCGTACTACGGCCAGTACGTCTACGCCCAGCAACCCTCATCGAACGGGCACGCGACGGCGTGGAGCCGACTTCGCAAGAAGAGCCGCGCGAGCTAGCGGCGCCCGCCTCGAAGCACCGTTGGCGATGGATCATCGCCGGCGTCGTTCTCCTGCTCCTGATCATCGTCGCCCTGGAGGGGATCGCCCTGCTCGGCGCCCGATCGGACCTCGCCGACGGTCGCGACGCCCTGCAGACGGCACGCCGCGCCGCGCTCGCCGGTGATCTCGAACTGGCACGGACCTCGCTCGACCACGCGACCGCGTCGTTCACCTCGGCGTCCGACGGCCTTCACGGTCCCATCGGCACGGCGGCGCGGCTGGTGCCGTGGGCCGGCAACAGCGCCGACGCCGCCGCGGCGATCGCGGACGCAGGCACGATGCTGTCCGCGGCGGGCGGCCGGCTCGTCGACGGGCTCGGCGAGTTGCCCGACGGGGTGGGCTCCCTCGCGCCGCACAGCGGCGTCGTGCCGCTCGACCGGTACGCGGCGCTCGCGGGCTCGATCGGAGCCGCCCACGACGACGCCGCCCAGGCCGCCGCGACCCTCGCCGCCGCGCCGGATTCGTTCATGCCGCGCGTGATAGCTCGTGCGCGCTGGGACGCCGAGGCGCAGGCCGACCGGTTGAGCATGGACCTCGACGGCGTCGCGTCGCTCCTTCGTGGCGCCCCGGCATTCGGGGGCACCGAGGGCCCGCGGCGCTATCTCGTGCTCGCGCAGAACCCGGCGGAGCTCCGAGGGACGGGCGGCATCTGGGGCGCCTACGCGATCTTGACGCTCGACGACGGCCACGCGCGTGTGTCCGGAGCACAGCCGACGCAGACATTGCGCGATTTCCCCGCGGGACGCGTCCCCGACCCGAGCGAGGACTACACCAGGAACTACGACCAGTACGGAGGCGCGGGCTCGTGGCAGAACATGAACGCGACGCCCGACATGCCCGCGGCGGCTCAGGCGGCGCTCGCTAACTATGCCAAGGGCGAGGGCGCCCACCTGGACGGCGTCTTCGCCGTCGATCCCTTCGCGCTCGAGTCGTTGCTCGCGGTGACCGGACCGATCGAGGTCCCCGGCGCGGGCTCGATCACCGCCGACAACGTCGTCGACGAGACGACCAACCGCGCGTATTCGACGTTCCAGGGCCCCACGCAGCGCAAGGACGTGCTCGGCTCTGCTGCGGCGACGGTGTTCGCGCGATTCCTCGGGATGGACGAGCACGGGATCGCCCGCCTCCGGGCGATCTCGACCGCGGTCGCCGAGGGGCATCTGCGCATCTACAGCACCGATCGCCAGATCCAGTCGGGTCTCACGACTCTCGGCGTCGATGGCGGACTGGGGCAACCGGCCGGCGACGTGATGGGTGTAACGGTCAACAACGGCTCGGGGAGCAAGATCGACTATTACGCGACCCGAACGGTCGACTACGACGTCCAGCTCGGCGGGGACGCGGAGTCGATCGGCACCGCCACCGTCACGATCGCCAATGACGCACCGACGAAGGGCCAGCCCCGGTACGTGCTCGGGCCCTTCCTGGACGGTGCGAAGGCGGGCGACGACATCCCGTTGACGACGGTGTCGTGCCACGCGCCGTGCGAGCTACAGTCCGCGACGCGCGACGGGCAAGCGATCGGCGTGACCGACGGCTCGGAGAACGGGGTCCCCTGGCTCCGGGACTACCGGACGATCCCCGCCGGCGACACCGGGACGCTGTCGCTTGTGTGGCGATCCTCCATGGTGTGGGAGGGCAACTCGAGCGGCGGATCGTACGAACTCACGCTGCTCGGTCAGCCAACGGTCCGGCCGACCGACACCACCGTGACGATCCACGCCCCTGCGGGCACGCGGATCGTATGGACCAGCACTCCGATGGCCGTGGATGGCGGAACCGCCACGTGGCACGGCTCACCATCGAGCGCGACCACTCTCGAGGTTCGGTTCCAGGCGCCGCTGCCGCTTCGGCTGTTCCGCGATGTCACGCGGCCCGTGTTCGGCTGATCTCAGCCGGCGAAACGGGCTGCCCGGCGACGGGCCACGAACAGCGCCGCGACACCCGCGACGACGAGCGCCACGATCATCAGGGTGCCGACCGGGATCTGTGAGGAGCCGGTGAAGGCCGTGCCGCCGCCGCTCGTGCCGCTCGCACCCTTGACGACGGTGCTCGGACTCGGAGAGACCGGATAGCTGGACGTCTGTGCCATCGCAGCGCCAGCGGTCACGAGGACCGCGGCGAAGGTGAGCGTCACCACCGTAGTTACTTTGCGAATCATCTGGGGGGGTTCCTCCTCTTACCCTGAGTGAAGCATCGTAGGTCCAACGAGCTAGTACCCGCAAGGGGCCGAACGGCTGATTCTCCCTCGGGCGTCAGTGCGGTGCAAGGATGTCGGTCGTTCGTCCCACGCATAGTGGATGGGTACCCTTCGCCTGAGGACCCGAAACCGGGGCGCTGTTACCCTCGCGCGATGGCCGTGACCCCGGGCGCCGTGACCCCCCGCTACGGCGCCGTGCCCCACGTTGAGCGCAGACACCGGTTCGTGGCCGCATGGCCGCTGATCGTGCTGTTCCCGCTCTTGCCGCTCTGGTGGGTGCTCGGCATCAGCGGGCTGGTGTTGTCGTTCTGCCTGCTCCCCCTCGCGGCCGCGGTCATCCTTCGACGGCGACTCCTGGTGCCGCGCGGCTTCGGGCTCTACCTCTTGTTCCTGCTGTGGTGCGCCTTCTCGGCAGCGGAGCTCACCAGCGGGCGGCAGGGGTTCGCCGCGGGGTACCGCGGCACGATGTACGTCGCCGCCGGGCTGCTGTTCCTCTACATATTGAATACGCCGCGTGACCGACTCGCCCCCGAGACGGCGGTGCGCATCATGGCCACGTTCTTCGTGATCACGGTGATCGGCGGATTGATCGGGATGGTGATCCCGAACATCACGTTCACGACGGTCGCGAAGGGCCTCGTCCCGGCGCCGCTGCTGACCGACCCGTTCCTGTCCGACCTCGTCTCGGCGTCGACGTCATCGGGGCGCGCGTTCGCCGCGTATCCGATCTACCGGCCGAAGGCCCCGTTCATCTACGCGAACGAGTGGGGCGCGGCCTACGCGATGACCCTGCCGTTCGCGCTGTGCGCCGTCGCGAAGGCGCGCACGAAGTTCGCGCGCGACTCGATGCTGTTCATCCTGCTGCTGTCGGTGTTCCCTCTCGTGTTCTCGCTGAACCGCGGCGCGTGGCTGTCGGCGACCGCCGGCATGTTGTACGCGACGTTCCGGCTCGCGCGCGGACGCAACGGCCAGTGGCTCCGCGTGGCGGCGGTCGTCGGCCTCGTGTTCGGCGCGCTTGCCTTCGTGACCCCGCTCGGCGAGATCGTCCAGACGCGGCTCGAAAACGGGTACGGCGACGCGCACCGTGCGGAGTTGTACAGCGAGTCGATCTCGCTCGTCCGACAGTCGCCGTTTCTGGGATACGGGGCGCCCGTCCTGGTCGAGGGCAACCTGTCGGCGGGAACACACGGCCAGCTGTGGACCATCGTCGTGTCGCAAGGGGTTCCGGGGCTGTTGTTCTTCACCGGGTGGCTGCTGTGGGCCTGGTGGCGTGCGAAACGACGACTGCCGCCCGGGCATCCGGGCGACCGGGTGCTTCGATTCTGGTGCGAGGTGACGATCTTCATCGCCCTCGTTCAGATGCCGTACTACGACCTGCTCCCGTGGGGGCTCGCCATCGCCATGGTCGCGGCCGCGCTCGCCTGGCGAGAACAGCTCGCGTTCGTCCGCCTCGCGCCGCGGCCCATGACGACGCGCGCGCTGGCGCCCGCTTAGAGCTGCTCGGTCGCCGCCGCGATCGCCTCGTCGGCACCCTCGACGAACCGCGGGTTCGCCGAGACCCCGATCGCCGCGGCCTCCAGATAACGGATCGCGACCTCCGCGACGTGGACCGCGTGGATCGTGGCGCGGTCCGGCGGTTCGTAGCCGAGGCGCGACAGCGCCTCGCCGGTCGTCGCGCGGGCCGTCGCGAAGGATCCGGCCAGCGGCGTTCGTTCGCCGATGAACGCGCGCTGGAACACGAGATGCGGCAGATCGAGCCCGACCGGCACGTCGGTCCGGCAGTACTCCCAGTCCCACGCCCACAACCGTGCACCGACCCACCCGAGGTTCCATGGCGACAGGTCCCCGTGCCACGCGCCCGCGGGGAGCACCGACGCCCGCGAGCCGATCGCCTCGAGGAACCGCTCGACCTTCGGCGCGAGCGATGCGAGCGATCCGCCGGCCGCCGCGCGCAGACGCGACCGCAGACGGGCGCCGATCGGATCGTCGCCGGCCGACGGCGTTCCCAGCGAGGCGATCACGCGCGTGACGGACGGGTCGACCCGGTCGCGACCGGGGTCGAACCGGCGCAGCTCCTCCGGCATCGGACGCGTCAGCAGCAGCGGGAAGCCCCGGTGCTCGAGCAGCGCGATCGGGTCGGGGCCCGCGAGGGCCGAGGCCGTCGCGGCGTGGAGTCCGAGCAACGCGCGATGCTCGGCCGCGACGTTGGCCGCGGTGACCGCGTTCCAGGCGACCTTCGCGTAGGCGACCACTCCCCCGGCGGCGACGACCTGCAGCACGGGCTTGCGGAACGGCGCCGGCGACCGAACGGCAGATGCGAGATGGACATGCTCGCCGAGGGCGTCCTCGATGATGCGGCGGAGCGGATCGTCGTCCCGGACGAACAGACGCGGTCGCAACACACCCGTCCGCGCGACCTGCGCGGCGACCGCACGCCCACGTTGTGCGGTGCGCGAACGGGTCCCCGCGCCCGCGACCAGCGCGGCGCGCGCGGCGGCGCCGTCGGCGGGCAAGATCGCGCGGGCCCCGTGCGTGCCCGGGATCACGACGTACCCCGTCCAGCCCGGAAGCGCATGGTCGGCGACCGCCTCTGCGCCGCCCCACAGGACCTCCACGAGCCAGTCGAGGTCCGGATCCGGGCGGCGTTCGCGCCTCATCCTTCGGCGTCCCAGTCCCACTCCCTGCTCGTCGCGTCGGCGAGCCGCCTGTTCCACGGTGCGAACGCCTCACGCAGCCT
>Ga0136846_1231409_pt1 | contig 11403 bp, 10 predicted proteins | sample HopSoiMetagenom2_FD_96841 | JGI IMG/M metagenome (GOLD analysis project Ga0136846, IMG submission 96841) | Grasslands soil microbial communities from Hopland, California, USA - 2 Assembly 2016 (version 4) | ecosystem: Environmental > Terrestrial > Soil > Grasslands | place: USA: Hopland... | reverse complement strand
CACGAGCGGGCATTTTCACCATCCTCAGCGGGCGCCGATGCTCGCTAAGTGGTCGTAACAGGGCAGGTTACCCGGAGTAGATGACTATCCACCCCGACTGTTAATCAGGAGGTCGGTGGTTCGAATCCACCCGCCCCAGTCCACGCGTAACGCACGGACGCGCAACCACTTGGGTTGCGCGGCGCGCTGCGCTCAATCTGCGCTGCGCGCGAAGACGGGCCGATTCCGCTACGGCAGGCATTTACTGTGGGCCGGGCGGATCGCGGCGGTGCTCGGTGACACGGGCACCGCGCTCTCGCTGTTGCGCGGAGCATTCGCGAGAGGGTGCGGCCACGACGTTAGGCTGCATACTGACGTCGATCTGTCGCTTCTGTCCGCCGATGAGCGCCACCGGGAGATGCTGCGCCCGAGAGGGTGACGCCCGGACTACCCTGCGCGCTCCTGTGTGATCTGGCGGCAGGTGCAGCGTTAGGTGCGCGGGGTCGGCCGCGGGCTCATCGAAGCATCGTCCGAGGCCGCTCGACGTCTCGGATCGACCAGTTTGATGTTCGGGTATCCGCACGCAATGCGCGCGCGGGCGCTGTTCGAGCGCATGGGCTTCCATGCGACCATGGTCGAGATGCGCGCCGAGCTGCCGGAGTCGTGAGCCTGATCGGATGGATGCGCGCGTTAGGCCATCCCCCTATCACGATCCACTCCGAGGCACCACATGCAACCGATGCCACTCGGCGCGTTCTCGATCAGCCTTGCCGTCAAGGACCTGAAGTTACACCTCGAACTGCGGCGACCCAATCACACGGCTGCGGCCGTCTCTTCGCCAATCACCGCCTTCTCCTCGGTGTCGGTCGACGGCACGTCAGTGTCGCTGGCCGGGTAGAGATTGCGACGGACGAAGTCCTCGAGCGCGCCGTACGCGAAGCCTGGAATCGCGTCGGTGATCGCGAGCGGCTCGCCGAGGAATGGCTCGCTCTTGAAGTAGTCGTAGAGCTCCGCGTAGAGGTCCTTGTGCACGTCGGAGATCGGGTAGCCGTCGACGGCGGCGCGCGTGCCGCCGGTGGACTCCTGGTAGCCGATCTCGCGTCCCGTCACCGCCTGCACCGCACGGCAGATCGCCGCGGCGGTCACGCCGCCGGGTTGATGAATGTCGAATGCGCGGTTCGTCGGCCCGGCTTCGATGAGGGCGACCGCGGCCCTCGCCACGTCGTCGACATCGGTGGCGGCCCACACCATCTCCGCCGGCCACGGCATGCTGAACATGCCCTGATCCAGCCACGGCTTCGCGCCGAACAGGTTTTGCAGATACCACGCCGGCCGGAGAATGGAGAACGGAACTCCGGATTCGCCGAGCGCCGATTCGAGTGATGTCTTGTTGTCGAGGATGCGCGCGCCCGTGTTTCCACGATTCGCGCGGAGCGCAGTGTGCATGACGATGTGCTTCACGCCCACGCGAGCGGCCGCCCGGATCACGTTTCGCGCAACCGCCTGCTCGTCACCGAGCGGATTCGTCCCGCCTTCTGGCGGCGTTAGGTATACGACCTCGACGCCGGCCAGCGCGGTTTCGGCCGCCTCGGTGTCTCGAAGGTCGACCGACACGACTCGATAGGCGGCCGTCGGTTGGGGATTTCGTGAGAGACCGATGACCTCATGGCCTGCGTCCACGAGTGCGCGCGCGACGCGCGACCCGATCGTTCCGGTGACGCCAACCACGGCGACGGTCTGCGCGTGGCCTTCGACGGTGCGGGGATGCGTGTGATCTGACATGGGAATCCTCCGTGCGTGGGTGGTAGTACGAGGGGCAGGGGATCAGCTATCTGTCGTTCTAACAAGTGTCGTTGAAACGAATATCAGGTGACACAAAATCCAGGTTCGTGGTCGTGACGCAGTCAGGGGAACGTGCCCATACCGTCCAGCACTTCCGTGAGCAGCTTCGAGAGCAACTGCAAGCGCGTTTGGCTCACGTGGCCGAGCAGCGCGCGCGGCATGCGTTGGACATGGGGGTCGAGCTCGCGAAGGAGGTCGAGGCCTTTCTGTGTGATCTCGACCTGCACGACTCGCCGGTCAGCCTGGTTTCTCGTGCGCTTGACCAGGACTCGCTTCGACAGTCGGTCCACGAGCCGCGTGATGTCCGGGTCGCGGGCGATCGTTCGCTCCCCGATCTCACCACACGTTAGGCCTCCCTGCTGACTGCCGCGGAGGATGCGCAGAACGTTGTACTGGCTGGTGCTCAGGTCGGCGGTGTTCTTGAGGAACGTGGCCCAAGGCGCCGTGATCTGAGCCGCCGCCATTCGCAGCCCGAGCAGTGCCTCCTCCTCCGGTGTGGGAAAGGGAGTTTTCTGTTTGAGCCTGGTGGCAACGCTTTCGGACATGGGCGACAATACTCGTTGCAACGAATATCGTCAAGAGGGAAATTTGTCAGCTCCGCGCTCTCGCTGTTGCGCGAGCATTCGCTAGAGGGTGCGGGCACGAGGTTAGGCTGCACACCGACGTCGACCTGTCGCGCCTTTCCGCCGCCGAGCGCTACCGGGACATGCTGCACCCGGGAGGCTGACGGGAGCAGCCGGCGCGCTTTCTTCGAGGATAGCGCTTACGGAGTCGTCTTTCTGTAGGAATCCTTGCGCACGATGAGTCCATCGCGGAACTCGAACAGATCGCAGCCGCGAACCAGCTGACCCCCCGCGCCAGCCGCGCGGCGAAATCCCCACGTCATCACCGCCCAATCACCGACGAAGCGAACCTCGCCGGGCTCGGACACACTGTCGCGGTCGTGCATGAGCAGCGTGAGGAATCCGACACGAACCCCGCGGCGCGAATCGTCGTGGCGAAGAACTCGTGAATGGTGGTGAACAGCTGCTCGAGCTGGTATTCCACGGTCCCCTCTGCGAGCCTTGAGCCGTGACAGTACCGTTCGGTGGAGCGGGTGACAACGGACGAAGTGTTCTTCGCAGGAAGTTCCGCGAATTCGCTCATGCACCCAGCTTCCGCCACCTTCGCTCGAGCGCCTGTCGCACGTCGCCTAACGACCCGGGCCGGCTCCGTCCGATGCCCTGACGAGCAGCTGCCGCTTGGCGGCGAGGACAGCCTCGAGCTCGGCGAGGCGCGGGTTGCCCGCGAAGTCTCGACGCACCTCGAGCCAGAGATGGTCGACCTCCGGTCATCCAGGTCGGGTTTCTCGATGGAGCAGCCGGCCCCTGACGGCTCGGGCGACTGCGAAAAGCTAACCCGAATCCAATAAAAGTCCCGACCGCCTACTCCATCGTGATTCCGTTGCGGACGCGGCGTTTGTCGTCGTTACCCGTCGCGGACAGAGGCCGGTCGGGCGAGGCTCACGCACGTCGCCGCCTAACGCAGATCCGGACGGGCCCGCTGGGAGTGCAGGGCACGGGACGGCCGAAGAGGAGAGGCGAGAGGCGCCGGCTGTGATGTGACGGGCGCCGTTTCTGTCGCCGTTTCTCCCTGCATTTTCCGGCATTGATGGCGGGAAACTCTGGCGCCGACGCCCGATTTCCCTATGAAAGCCGGCAAGTTGATGGTTTGCGTTACCGAGGATGCTTGCCTGTTAAATCAGGAGGTCGGTGGTTCGAATCCACCCGCCCCAGTCGCAGCGAAGTGACAGAATAGCAACATGACACACAACGGCCGCCTAACGTTACGGCGGGCCGTTTCTCGTCGGTAATACACGCGGCCGCCCTCGGCGACTTCATGCGAGTTTCGAGGCCACGTCGAGCACCGTGTCGACGTCGGCGGGACTCATGTAGATGTGCGCCGAGAGCCGCACGCCGCGCACGTCGTTCTGCGGGCGCACACGCACGCGCCGCTTCCAGAGCGCGGTCTGAAGGTCGCGCGCCGTCACGCCCTCGACCTTGAAGGTCGTGATCGCCGCGGTGAGGCGCGGATCATTGGGCGACGTCACGCGCGCGCGAGGAATCTTCGCGAGACCGTCGCGCAGACGCTTGGTGAGCATCGCGTCCCACCGCTCCATGCGCGCCATGCCGATCTTGTCTATGAAGGCGAGTGCCGCGGCGAGCCCGTCGTGCACGGGCACGGCGCCCGTGCCGTACTGCATGAAGCGAAAGGCGCCGTTCTCCTTGTCGTCCCAATGCGAGCTGGCGAGCGTGGTCCAGAAGCGATCCTGCATGTCGCGACGGATGTAGAGAACGCCAGTGCCTTTGGGCGCCATCATCCACTTATGCGGGCTGGCGACGAAGGCGTCGCAACCGAGTGCTTTGACGTCAACCTGGATTTGGCCGACCGCCTGCGCGCCGTCAACCAGCGCGAGCGCGCCGTGACTTCGCGCTAGGTCGCACAGCTCGCGCGCGGGCATGCGCGTGCCGAAGCCGGAGACCACTTGGCTGAACATGACGACCTTGGTCCTGGGCGTCATGGCGTCGGCGAACAGCTTGACGACGCCCTCGGGGCCGCCGGCCGTGCCGTCGTCGAGCGTGAGTTCCTTGACGACGATGCCGAAGCGCTTCGCCTTGAGCCGCCAGGGCGAAATACAGCCGCCGTGCTCCTGATCGGTAGTGATCACTTCGTCGCCCGGCGCGAGATCAAGTCCATTGGCGAGAAGATTCATGCCGATGGTGGCATTCTGCGTGACGGCGACTTCGTCGGGCGCAGCGTTGATGAACTTGCCGACCGACGTGCGCAGCGCGAGCGACAGCTGATAGCCGGTGAGCGGCTCGCCGTCGGCGACCTTGTAGTCCCAGTCGGCGAGCTCCGTCTCCAGGCGACGCGTGCCGTTGATCAGCGCGTCAACGACCTCGCGCGGCGAGGCGCCGAGTGTCCCCGTGTTGCAGTAGCAGACGCCTTTGGGAATGAGAAAATGCTTACGCGCCTCGGCAAAGACGACAGCGTCAGGGTCGTGAGGGCCCGGTGTGAAGATCGAGCCGGGGGTTGCCGCCTCGTGGGGAAATGCGCCCAGCCGTTCGAGCGTCGGAGCTCCGGCACCGATGACGAGCGCCGAGCCAGCCATGCGGGAGAGGAAGCCGCGTCGATCGAGAGCGGGCACGTCGTCGGGGGTAGGCATGATCGCGCTCGTAGGAGAGCCATCCCAAGTTTGGCGTCAGCCGCTCGATCGCTCAAGACCCCGTTTCTGCAGTGGGCTGCAGCCGTAGGACTTTGGGATCCCGTTGCCGCAGTTTCGCCGCAGTTTCTCCAGGCACGAGCGGGCATTTTCGCCATCCCATAGCGGGCGCCGATGCTCGTTAGGTGGCCAAAACCGGCCAGTTATCGAAACGAGGGCCGCTTCTACGCCCCGCTTCAGCTCTCAACTCACCGCTTCGTGGCGACGAGAATGGCACCGTCTGCATGGCCGCTGCCGAATCGTATGGTCGCCTCGGTGGGATCCAGCCGCCGGATTTCGCCAATGGTCGAGGCTACGATGTTGTTCAGCGCCTCGATTCCGCCAACGCGTATCCCGTCCACATAGACGACAGCCGTCCACCGCACCGCGCACACGAGCCCGCAAGAGGGATTGCGGGCGCAGTTCCTGGATCGCTTCGAACGCCGTCTGCGTGCTCGTGCGGGCGATGTCAGCTTCGACGAGTGGCGCGCTCGCGTTGCGCACCTGGCCTTCAGCGAATCGAGGTGCCCGCCCGTTGCTCGCGCAACCCGCAGCCGCGGCCAATGTGGCGACGATGAGAAAGCGGAAGAATGCCGCCGCCCACATGGGGACGTCCTCCGTTTGGGTTCAGCTTGCTCGAGCTGCGCAGTGCAGGGGCGCCGGATTCGGGTACGTTCGAACGTGACGCCAGGCGTTGTTCGACTGTTCCTTGGCAATCGCAACTCAGGTGGCGAGCTGTTGGCGCGTGTGGTGGCGCGAACGTCGTGTTTAGAGCCGATCCAAGCGCGCCGTCCCGTCGGATTCTCTTGGATTGGCCAGCGCCGAGGTCCGCCGTCGGCGCTGGCGCTCCGCTTCACGCTATCGGGGGCCCTGCCCGAAGGGCGGGCCGGCAATGTTGTCGACCCTCCAGACCTCACCCCCAAGCGTCACGATGTAAGCGGTGTTCTTGATGATCTCGACCGAGGTCGGACGATCCAGCCCGCTGGCGACAGTCGTTAGGGTGCCGTCCCCGTTGACCCGCATGAGCGCACCGGTATTCGGCTCTGCCGGCGTCCCCTCGAACGGGCCGTCCCAGAAGCCCTGCGACAGGGCGAAGAGCGTGCGCCCGCGGCCGAATTCCACGTCGACGGCCAGTCTGACGCCGGCGGCTACCTCCGTGGCCGTCGTTGATCCCAGCTCGAACGTCACCACCTTGCCGTTCTGCGGCAGGTGCGGGATGGGTCCGGCCTGGGCGAGGTAGATCGAGTTTCCCGAGACGGCCAAGCCGGTCGGGACGACGTCGCTGAACGCGATCAACTCGGTAATCGCGCCGTCGAGGGTGACCCGCAGCACCCGGTTGTGGTGCCCGTCGGTGACGAGGAACCCGCCGCGATACGGCTCGATCGCGTACTGGAAGCCGGTGGGGACGAAGAAGTCCGTCGCCGGCGGATGAGCCACGGAGAACGCGCCGAGGTCCGCGATGATGGTAAAGCTGGTCGGGCCGTCGATCCGATAGATGCCCACGACGTCGTGGCCCTCCATGTCCGGGGCGACGCCGGTGACGAGCGCGTACGCGGTTGCGCCGATGAACGCGACATCGACCACCCCGCTCCCCATGAAGAACAGGCCCGGGAAGCGGGCCGGCAGCCCGCTGGCGAAGAGCGTGACGGCGCCGGTCGTCGGGTCGACGCGCCAGATGCTGCCGGTGAGCGGCGCGGTGACGAACAGCGCCCCACCGGGGCCAACCGCACTGCCTTGAAGCTCCTCCAGACCCGTTACCAGCAGCTGGGCGGCCGCCGCGACTTGTGGTTGCGACCCGGCCAGCCGCAGCAGGGCAGGGTCAGTCGCGGCCGACCCGGCGGGCGACGAGGGATCGCCACACGCCGCGACAGCGGCCAGTAAGACGGTGAGGGCGAGCGGGAACACGTCGCGGATCCGGGCACGCATGGGACCTCCTCGAGGCAGTGGTCAGCGCAGCACAGGGCAGCGGGCGCGACGCGTATATCGTCGGGTCGGGGGCCGGGGCCTACCTTAGCCCCCGGCCCGACCCCGCCCACGTGGTTAGGCACCGCGGCAAAGTCCCTTGGTGTCACCGAGTAGAACGACGCGGCGAGCCAGAATGCGACATTGGGGTTTCGACGCGGTCCCAACTCCCCCTCGCCAGGTTGGCCGGCGACTCCACAACAGCGAGCACGCTGGCGGTTGGGCTCCCGGCACGTCGACGAACATGCCGTGGCGTGGGTAGCCGAGGCCGGCGCGCGCCTAACGAGATAGCAGCAGCTCGCCGACTGGCGCGACGTGCGATGTGAAGTGCCTGAGCTAAAGCCGGGGATTGCACCGTGCGTACACCGCGGATGCGATGCGCGAGCGTGCCCGCGAGATCGATCGTTAGGCCGCCCGGGATCTCCTCACGGAGCGCCCCTGGCCTTCAACTCGTCGAACCAGTTCAGGACGACGTGTATCTCCCGAGGCGATGCGTCGGGGTTTCGGGCGGGGTACAGAAACCGCCGCCCGTCGGCCGATACGCTGAACCCATAATCGAGTGCCGCCAGATCTGGTCGTGCGAACAGCGGTCGTGGCGTCGTCCACTCCAAACCGGACTGCGTGGACGCCGACGTCGCCATCACGGTGTCGTTCTTGAGAAAGAACAACTCTCCACTTCGCGCCGACCACACCGGCGTCCGGCCGCCCGTCGTCGAGATCTGCTGCTTGCCGGTGAGGGCCGGATAGGCGATGACGTACACTTCTTCCCGTCCGGTATCCTCCGCCGTGTACGCCAGAAAACGCCCATCGGGAGAGAACTGAGCCTGTCTCTTCCGGCTCCGGGTCACCGTGTCCACGCGCTGGCTCGCGAGGTGTAGTATGAGCAATCCGTCGTCCTCGAGTGCGAGCGCCGATCCGTCCGGCGAAAAGTCGAGCGGAAGGACCGTCCCGCCATGGTGTGGGGCATACAACTGCGCGACCGTGCCCTGGCCGTCAGCCGGCCGCGTCACGATGCGGTTGTCGTTCGCCCCCATAATGAGCCGGTACGCCACGCGCCGCCCGTCGCGGGACCACACGGGAATGTCCTCTGTCTTCGGGTCGAACGTCAGGCGGCGTTGCTCGCCCGTCGCGACGTCGAACCGCGCGATATCCGCGCTGGGCGACGCCACATACGTCACGGCGTGGCGTTCGTCCGGTGAGAGTTTCACGCCCTCCGCGGTGACCGGTTTGCCGACATGGCCCACCACCTTCCCCTGGCGGTCGACCCACGTCAACTGATGCAGTTGCCAGTTCGATCCGCGGACATACGCGAATGTCCCTGCGTCGGAGATCGCGAACGAGCCGGCACCTCCCCAATAGCCGGTCTGAACGCCTTCGGCGACCGTGAATGCCCGTCCGGTCACGCGCCGCCGACGGAGGTCGAATGGGACCGCCTCTACCGTGCCATCGACGCGGATGTAGACCACGTGACCCGTCGGAACGTATCGGCCATACGTGCCTTCGCTCGCGACGGTCGTGCGCTCGCCGCTCGTTAGGTCCTCGAGCACGACCCTGGCGTCGGACCACATCCCACTCGCCCCCAAGATCGTATAGAGCAAGGACTGGCCACCTTCGAGTAGCTGCGGCCACATGTACGCGGCAACACCACTTCCGGAGTCCGGCTTCGTGATGAGCGTCCACACAGTGTCGCCGGCGTGGCGGCCGAAGACGCCCGGGCGTAACCATACGGAGCTGACGATGTCCTCTCCGAGCGGTCGCGACGCGACATTCACGATCGGCCCGCCGGAGAGTGACACCAGTCGCAATTCACCCCCGAAGCGAGTGGCGTTACCGACCAGCACCGACCGTCCGCCCTCGGCGAACTGCGGGCAGCAGCCCATCGGGAAGGTGGCGAGCGATTCGGGTGCATCGCGCTCCAATCGTCGCCTGTACAGGGTGCCACCCTGGAAGTAGACAACGGAGCGGCCATCTGGCGAGACCGAGAGCATCGGGAAGATGCCCTCTCCATCGAGGCCGCCCGGGACCGGAATCGTGAACTGCGTCACCGGGGCTGACAGGCTCGCCCGGCGTGGGTGGAGTACCCAGCCAGCCGCGCTACCTGCCGCGAGGAGTCCAAGGCCAACGAGCCACCGCGCGACGGACGACAGGGGTGCTGCGCTCTGCCTAACGGCACGTGGCTGATTGTTTCGCGCCGTGAAATGTGGATCTCTCAGCGCTTCCGCGAACTTCGCTGCGGTCTCGAACCGGTCGGCGGGAAGCTTTTCGAGTGCCTGGGCTACCGTGGCCTCGACATTCGTCGGCACCGACTTACGCCGCCGAGTCAGCGGCTGCGCTTCCTCGGTGACGATCTTCATGATGACCTGCTGCGCCCATCGGCCGCTGTGGGGCGGCTCGCCGGCGAGCATCTCGTAGAGCACGCTCGCGAGCGAGTAGATGTCAGAGCGCGCGGTGATCTGCTTGACCGCCGTCGCCTGCTCGGGGCTCATGTAGTGCGGCGTGCCTATCGACAGGCCCGGCTCCGTCATCCTGCCGCCCGCTGCCGCGCTGACGGCCAGCGCGATCCCGAAGTCGGCCACCACCGGCCGGCCCTCGTGGAGCAGGATGTTCTCCGGCTTGATGTCGCGGTGGACCACGCCGTGACGGTGAGCGTAGTCCAGGGCGTTGGCAACCTCGGTGGCGATCTTCACGGCCTCGCCGACGCTCAGCTGCTTCTCCCGATCGAGCTTCGTGCGCAGCGTCTCGCCGTCGATGAACGGCATGACGTAGTAGAGAAATCCGTCGGCGGTGCCACTATCGAAGAGCGGCAGAATCTGCGGGTGCTGCAGCGCCGCGGTCGTCTTGATCTCGACCACGAACCGCTCGGCGCCTAACACGGCGGCCAGCTCGGGTTTCAAGACCTTGAGCGCGACCTTGCGGTCGTGCTTGATATCCTGCGCCAGGTAGACGGTTGCCATACCGCCCGAGCCGAGCTCGCGCTCGATCCGGTAGCGGTCGGCAACTGCGGCCGAGAGGCGGTCGGTCAGGTGCGTCTCTGGAAGGTGAACCGCGTCCTGACCGAACAATGACGCGAAGCGCTCGGCCGCGGGTCGGTCCAGAAGGCGGTGGTTTTTCGCACAATCGGCGGCCAGACCCTGCAGGCGGGCGTACACGGCGTCGTCGCCGCCGCTCAGTTCCCGGGCTACCACGTCACGCCGGTCCGGTGGCGCGTCCAGCACCGCGTCGATGAGGGGTTCGATCCGCCCCCAGTCGCTGAGCGCGCCGAGGGACGACGGGGCAGCTTCGGCACCTCGTGCACGCTTGCTCACGGTGCAAGCGCGCGAAGCAGGAGGGCGCGTGCCTTTATCCAGTCGCGCTGGACGGTGCGCCGAGTGACCCCCATCGCCTCGCCAATCTCCTGCTCGGTGAGCCCGCCGAAGAAGCGGTACTCGACCACACGCGCGAGGCGCGGATCGAATGCGGCGAGTCTGGTCAACGCCTCGTCGAGCTCCAGTAGCGCATTCGGTTGATCGTCGGCGCCGATGTTCTCCTCGTCGAGACTGACGTGGTGCTGATCGCCGCCCCGCTTCAACCTCCGGCGAGCCTTCGCTCGATCGACCAGGACATGCCGCATCGCCAGCGCCGCGACGGCGAAGAAGTGCGTACGATCGCACCACTGTGCCTGCGACTGATCGACGAGTTTGATGTACGCCTCATGGACGAGGGCGGTCGTCGCGAGCGTGCCGCCGCGTCCATTCATCGCAAGCTGTCGATGGGCGATGGCGCGCAGTTCCGCGTACACGATCGGCACGAGTCGGTCGAGCGGTTCGGAGGCACCGCTCCGCAGTGCCCCGAGAATGTCCGTGCGTGCCGTCGAGGCATCCATATCCGGTTAGACCGCCCGCCGTGGGAACGCGTCGAGACTCATGGTGTGACGGCTGCTGAACTTCTCCTGCACGGGTCCTCCAAACGCCTCCGCCGCCACTCGGCGATGCCTGTCAACGGCGCTGACGCCCAAGAGGCGTATGGTCCTCACTAAGCGTCCGGTCACACTCCACATGGGATGGACGGACGCCGCCGCGGATTTCGCTGCCCGACGTGAGTCCGCCTCTTGTACTCCGCGCGAAAGCAGATGATTCGAGGTGGGCGTTCTGCCGCAGTTTGTCCGGGCATGAGCGGGTATTCTCACCACACGAAGTGGGCGCCGATGCTCGCTAGGTGGCCGTAACCGGGCAGGTTACCCGGAGTAGATGCCTATCCACCCCGACTGTTAATCAGGAGGTCGGTGGTTCGAATCCACCCGCCCCAGTCAATGCCTAACGAACGGCCGTGCGACCGTTTCGGCTGCGCGGCCGTTTCTCATCCCACGAGCGCCGGACCGGGCCATTGGGACACGAAGCGTT
>Ga0136846_1222798_pt1 | contig 11403 bp, 11 predicted proteins | sample HopSoiMetagenom2_FD_96841 | JGI IMG/M metagenome (GOLD analysis project Ga0136846, IMG submission 96841) | Grasslands soil microbial communities from Hopland, California, USA - 2 Assembly 2016 (version 4) | ecosystem: Environmental > Terrestrial > Soil > Grasslands | place: USA: Hopland... | reverse complement strand
GTGTCTCGGTAGTCATGAACTCACGTGCCCCAAGAAGATAGATGTGCGGTCAGCCCTTGGCGCTGCCGGAGGTCAGGCCGGCGACCAGGTTGCGCTGGACGAGCAGGAACATCACGGCGGCCGGGATGGCGATGAGCACCGAGGACGCGGTCATCAGCCCCCATTCGCCCTTGTACTGCGAGACGAAGGTGCGCAGGCCCACGGCGAGCGTGTATTTGTCAGAGCTCTGCATGAAGGTGTTGGCGAAGGCGACCTCGGCCCACGCGGTGAGGAAGGAGTAGAAGGCGACCACCGCCAGGCCCGGCCGGGCCAGCGGCAGCACCAGGCGCCAGAAGGTGCCGAACGGGTTCAGCCCGTCGACCTTGCCGGCCTCGTCGATCTCGATCGGGATGGTGTCGAAGTAGCCCTTGAGCATCCACGCGCAATACGGGACGGCGGTGGTGCAGTACACGAGGATCAGACCGCTGTAGGAGTTCACCATGTGCAGCTTCGACATGAGGTTGTACAGCGGCACGATCAGCACCGCGATCGGGAACATCTGCACGACGAGCAGCAGCCACATGGTGGCGCGGTAGCCGGGGAACCGCATGCGGGAGACGGCGTAGCCGCACGTGGCCGCGATGAACACGGCCAGCGCCATGGTGCCGACAGAGATCACGATCGAGTTGCGGAACCAGGTGACGAAGTCGGTGTCGTTCAGCACCCGCGTGTAGTTGCCGAAGTTCAGGTGGCTGAAGTCCCCCGGGTGGGCCCACTGCCCGTTTCCGGTCTTCAGCGAAGTCAGGGCGACCCAGGCGATCGGGAAGACCGCGATGAAGGACGCGGCGATCAGCGTGGCGTGCAGGGCGATCGACGCCACCGGGGAGCGCTTCCTCATGCCTGGACCTCCAACTTGGCCTGCGAGCGGCGGTAGACGGTGGCGAAGACGATGAGCATCGACAGGATCACCACGCCGTAGGACGCGGCCTCGGCGTACTGCCGGATGTTCTGGAAGGCGACCTGATAGGCGTGGGTCACCAAGATGTCGGTCGATCCGGCCGGACCGCCCTCGGTGACCAGGAAGATGACGTCGAACTTGTTGAAGGTCCAGATCACGCCGAGCAGCGTGACGGTCATCATCACCGGCCGCAGCCCCGGCAGCGTCACCATCCGGAACCGCTGCCACGCTGTGGCGCCGTCCATCTCAGCGGCCTCATAAAGCTCGCTCGGGATCGTCTGCAACCCGCCGAGGAAGGACACCATCATGAACGGCACGCCCATCCAGACGTTGACCGCGATGACGGCGATCTTCGCCGACGTGGGCTGCGACAGCCACTGCACGCCGTGCATCCCGAAGTACTTCAGCACCGCGTTGAACACGCCGTTGTCGTTGTAGAGCAGCCGCCAGGCGAAGGCGGCGACGAATCCCGGGATCGCCCACGGCAGGATCAGCATCAGCCGGTAGCCGGCCCGGAAGCGGATCCCGCGGTTCAGCAGGATCGCCAGGCCCAGGCCGATGGTGATGTGGCAGAAGACGTTTAGGAAGGTCCAGATGAGCGTCCATGACAGGGTGCTGTAGAAGTGGCCGTCGTGCCCGGACAGGATGTCCCAGTAGTTGTGCAGGCCCACCGACTTGTAGCTCGGCGGGATGTGGTTGACGCCGATGTCGTGGCCGATGTTGGATTCGTCGGCGTTGGTGGTCGACAGGTAGACGCCCCAGGCGAAGGGGTAGCCGACCAGGACCAGCATCACCAGCACGACCGGTGCGGCCATCGCCCAGCCGTACCAGTATTTGTCGAGCGAGCGGCGTATCACGCCCATTTCCCTACCTGACTTCCGAACCCGGACCTGTCGTGTCTGCGAGAGAGGCGAGCCGCTCCGGAGCCGGGATCCTCACAGCCCGGTCCCGGAGCGGCTGACTTGTTTCAGCTCTTGCTGAAATCCGGCAGGATCTGCGCGAACTGCGTCGCAGCATCCTTCAACCCGTCCTGCGCCGACTTCTGACCGCCCAGAATCGCCTGGTAGTCGGTGTCCAGCGGGGTGAACAGGTCCGAGGCCCCGGCCAGCGGCGGCCGGCCGACAGCCGACTTCAGCGGATCGGCGAAGGCCGAGAGCACCTTGTTCCCGGAGACCTGCGGGTCGGCGTAGGCCGAGCTGCGCGTCGGCAGCACGTTGTTCTTCGCCGCGATGGCGGCCTGGTTGGCCGCGCTGTTCAGGTACGCCACGAACAGGTAGCCGGCGTCCAGGTTCTTCGAGCCCGCGTACACCACCAGGTTGTGGCCGCCGACCGGGGCGCCGGCCTTGACCGAGCCGGCCGGGACGGTGGCGATGCCGAGGTTGTCGGGGCTGCTGAACGCGGAGCCCTTCAAATCATCGGCAGTGGACCAGGGCCCGTTGATGACCATGGCGACCTTGCCGTCCTTGAAGGCGGTCTGCATGTTGTTGTAGCCGTCCTTGGTCACGTCGGTGACCGCGGCGCCGGACTTCAGCAGATCCTGCGCGATGCCGACGGCCTTGAGCGCCTTGGCGTCATCGATGGTGATCTTCTTGGCGTTGACGTCGACCAGGTCGCCGCCCTCGCCGTAGATGAACGGCAGCGCGAAGTAGCCGGCCGCGTTCAGGAACGCGCCGTTGGCACCGGTCTTGGCCTTGACGGCCAGGGCATCGGTCTTCAGCTCGTCCCAGGTCTTCGGCGGCGTGCTGATGCCGGCCTTGGTGAACAGGTCCTTGTTGTACAGCAGCGACAACGTGTCAGTGACCTGCGGGACGCCGTAGATCTTGCCGTTGTAGTGGTCCGAGGCGTACGGGCCGGCCATGTAGTCGTTGGCGTCCGCCAGCGCCGGCGTGCCGTCCAGCGGCTGCAAGTAGCCCAGCTGAGCGAACGCCGGGGTCCAGCCGACGTCGGCGCGCAGCACGTCCGGGGCACCGTTGCCGGACTGCGCCGCGGTCTTGAACTTGTCCTTGGCGTCCGAGAAGGGGACGTTGACGTAGTTCACCTTGATATTCGGGTACTTCGCCTCGAACGCCTTGATGATCGGCTGGTAGTTCGGCGCCTCGTTGGTCGCGTCCGAGGTGTCCCACCAGGTCACCGTGCCCTTGACCGAGGCCGGGTCGGCGTTGGCGGCCGACGGGCTGCCGCCTGAGGACTTGCCGCTGCTGCAAGCGCTTGCAGCAAGTGCCAGCACCGCTATCGCCGCGATCCCGGCGCTGCGCTGGGCCGTGATGCTCCGTGGCATCGAAGACTCCTTGAGAGAAAGGGAAGGAGTGCCGCTGCTATCTGCGGCGCGGTCCCAGACGCTAGCAAGGCGGCAGCGCTACTGAAAGAGTTTGCAGCAAGTTTTCTGCAACTTGCAGATAACGATGCGGCAACGTGGTTTTCACATAAGAGGGACAGGCCCGCCTCAGCCGACCCGCTCGGCCAGCACCAGCTCGCCGACCTCGTCGGCCAGCACCTCGCGCGCCTCCTCGGCCAGGCCGTCGTCGCTGACCAGCACCGCGGCGTCCGCGAGCCCGGCGAAGGCCGACAGGCCGACCACGCCCCACTTCGTGTGGTCCGCCACGACCACCAGATTCCGGGCCGCGGCCACCAGCGCGCGGTTGGTCTCGGACTCCATCAGGTTCGGGCTGGTGTAACCGGCCTGGGCATCCATGCCGTAGACGCCCAGGAACACCTGGTCCAGATGCAGGGTGCGGATGGCCTGGACGGCTATCGGGCCGACGAGCGCTTCCGAAGGCGTCCGCATACCGCCGGTGAGGATCACCGTCTGGTTCCCGCCGGGATGCGTCACCTCGTGCGCGTGCAGCACATCGGCCACCCGCAGCGAGTTGGTCACGACCGTCAGGTCCGGGACGCCGACCAGATGCCGGGCCAGCGTGTACGTGGTGCTGCCGCCGCTGATGCCGATCGCGGTACCCGGCCGCACCAGCGCGGCGGCCTGCCGCGCGATGGCGTCCTTGGCCGGCTGCTCCATCTCGGCCTTGACCGTGAACGCCGGCTCGTCGGTGGAGCCCGAGCGCCGCACCGTCGCGCCGCCGTGGACCTTGGTGAGCAGGCCGCGGGAGTCCAGGACGTCCAGGTCCCGGCGCACGGTCATGTCGGACACGCCGAGCAGTCGTGTCAGATCGTTGACCCGTACGCCTCCGGTGCGCTGGACCTCTTCGAGGATCCGCGCCTGACGCTGCGCTGCCAGCATCGGATGTCCCTGTCCCCTTCACGCCGTCGGCCGCATCTGACGAAACACCAGTGCCCGCACCGGTGCCACCCTACCGATCATGAGCCGGCCGCGGGCCGGGCGGAACGACGGTAACACGCTCATCAACGCTTCCAGGCCTGGTAGAGAGCCAAGCCCGGAATCCGCGCCGAGCGCACCCGCCGGGGCGCGCCGAACCCCGCCTCCCGGAACCAGCCCAGCAGCTGGTCCGGGCGGTAGACGCTGGAACCGGACGTGAGCCGCACGAACAGCGCCAGACAACTGGCCGCCGCCCCCGCCCGACCGCCGTCGGCCTCGGCGAACGCGTCCAGCACGGCCAGCGTGCCGCCCGGCCGCAGCGCGGCGTGCGCTTTGCGGAACAGCTCCCGGATCTCGGGCTCGGTGAGGTGGTGCACCAGGTTGAAGCAGAGCACGACGTCCTGCTCCCCCGGGAAGTCGGCGTGCCGGGCGTCTGCCTCGACGAAGGCCACCCGGCGGCCGAGCCCGGCGGCGGCGATCACCTCCCGGCCGATCCGCGCGCTGCCGGGCAGGTCCAGCACGGTGGCCTGGAGCCCGGGGCGGGCGCGGCACAGCGTCGCGGCGTACCAGCCGTGGCCGCCGCCGACGTCCAGCACCCGCGCGGCGCCCTCGGGGACCGCCAGCCGCCGCGCCACCTCGGGGGCGGACAGCCGCGCCAAGTCCAGCTGGCCGAGGATGTACCGGCGCCAGTAGGGGTCGTCCGGCGGCCGGTCGTGGTGCTCGACCGGGGCGCCGGTGGCGATCAGCCGGTCCAGGTCGCGCCACCAGTCGAAGTAGTCGCCGCAGGCGTTGACGAACCGGGACACGCCGACCTCGGAGGCCGGGTCCAGCCAGCGCCGGTTGCGGCGGGCCAGGCGCAGCGAGCCGTCGCGGGCCCGCCGCACGTGGCCGGTGGCGACCAGGCAGTCCAGCAGCAGCCGGGTCGGCGTGGGGGCCAGGTTCAGATCGCGGGCGATCTGCGCGGCCTGCGCCGGAGCGGTGGCCAGCCGTGCGATGATCCCGGTGCGCACCGCCGCGACCAGCACTCCGGAGACCGCGACCCCGCCCCAGGCCTCCGCGGCCGGCGTCGGGACGAGGTTGGCGCGCAGAGCCGCGCGCTCCAGGGGGTTGCCGCCACGCAGCGCAAGTCGCATGGTCCTTGCATACCCCCGCCGAGGAGTTCACGATGCCGATGCTCAAAGGGCTGTTCCGTACTTGCCATCCGCTGCCCTCCTTGGCGATCACGGCCATGTTCGCGGCGCTCATCGTCCAGGCCGCGCCGCACGGCGTCGGGCCGGGTGCGGCGATCCCGGCGGTACTGCTGGGCGAGCTGTCGATCGGCTGGTCGAACGACTATTTCGACGCCGAACGGGATCGGCTGGCCGGCCGGCGGGACAAACCGGTGGCCGCCGGCGCCATCTCCCGGCGCACGGTTCTGAAGGCCGGGCTCGGGGCCCTGGCGGCCTCGCTGGCCCTGGCCTTCTCGATCAACACCGCGGTCGGGACGGTCAACGCCGTGCAGGTGACGGCGGGCTGGTTCTACAACGCCGGGCTCAAGTCCACTCCGCTGTCCGGGGTCGCCTACGCCGTGGGATTCGGCCTGATCCCGGAATTCGCCACCAGCACCACCCCGGGCGTGGCCGAGGCGCGGCCGTCGGTCCTCATCGCCGCCGTGCTGCTGGGCGTCGGCGGGCATTTCGCGAACGCGCTGCCGGATCTGGAGGCGGACCGGATCGCCGGCGTCAAGGGGCTGCCGAACGTGCTGGCCGAGCGCTTCGGGGCTCCCATGGTGCGCGCGACGGCGCTGGTGCTGCTGGTCGGGGCGTCGGCGTTCCTGGCGCTGGCCGGATCGCCGTGGCTGTGGCTGGCGTTCGCGGGCACGGCCGGGCTCGCCTGGTGGGGGCTCGGCGGCGCCGGGCGCCGGCCGTTCCACGCGGCGTTGGCCATCGCGGGCGTCGACGTCGTGGTGCTGGTGTTCGGAGGCGTGCCGCTGGCGTGAGACAGGTGCCCTTGGCGTAAGGGGCGCTTCATCGGTGCACGTCGCGGGTACTCGATACGCATGTCCCGCATAGCGGCCGTATCCTCCACCTTCCCGCCTTACCGACATCGCCAGGAGGATCTGGCCGACGCCGCGGCCGCTCTGTGCGCGATCCAGCCGACCCGGCGCCGGCTGCTGGACCGGCTGTATGCCAACGCCGGGGTCCGGAACCGGCACACGGTGCTGCCATTGGACGACTACCAGCGGCTCGACGGTCTGGGCCCGGCCAACGACCTCTACATCGAACACGCCACGGCGCTCGGCGCGCAGGCCGTCGACAAGGCTCTGCGTCAGGCCGGGGTGCGGCCGGAGGACGTCGACCTGTTCGTCACCACGTCGGTGACCGGAGTCGCGGTGCCGTCGCTGGACGCGCGGCTGGTGCCGCTGCTCGGGATGCGCTGGGACGTTCGACGCATCCCCATGTTCGGATTGGGCTGTGTGGCCGGGGCGGCGGGGCTGTCCCGCATCCACGACTATCTGCGCGCCTGGCCGGAGCACACGGCGGTGCTGCTGGCGGTGGAGTTGTGCTCGCTCAGCGTGCCGGTGGCGGATCCGTCGGCGTCGGACCTGGTCGCCAGCGCGCTGTTCGGCGACGGCGCGGGCGCGGCGGTCGTGCGTGGTGACAGCTGCGCCTCCGGCTCCGCGTCGGGCGGCGCGCCGCTGCGCATCGTCGCCACCCACAGCGAACTGTGCCCGGGCACCCAAGACGCGCTGGGCTGGCACCTGGGCTCGGGCGGCTTCCGGATCGTGCTGAGCACCGAGCTGTCCGAGGTCCTGGAACGGGAGCTCGGCGTCGTGGTCAAGCGGTTCCTGGCCGACCACGGACTGCAGACCCCGGACATCGCCGCCTGGATCGTCCACCCCGGCGGCCCCAGGGTGATCGACGCCGTCCGGGACGCCCTGGACCTGCCCGAGGACCAGGTGGCGACGGCGCGCGCCTCGCTGGCCGAGGTCGGCAACCTGTCGTCGGCGTCGGTGGTGCACGTATTGGGCAAGACTCTGGCCGAACCGGTCGCCCCGCCCGGGCCGTTGGTGATGGTGGGTCTGGGGCCCGGAGTGAGCATCGAGCTGCTACTGCTGGAGCGTCCGGGATGATCGTGTACTACGTGTTGGTGATCGCGACCTGCTTCGAGCGGCTCGCCGAGCTGGCGGTGACGAAGCGGAACACCGCGTGGAGCATGGCGCGCGGCGGTGTGGAGACCGGGCGCGGGCACTATCCGCCGATGGTGGTGCTGCATACCGGGCTGCTGGCCGGGTGCCTGATCGAGCCGGCCGTGGCGCACCGGTCGTTCGTGCCCGCGCTCGGTGTGCCGATGCTGGTGCTCGCCGTGGGCTCGCAGGGGCTGCGCTGGTGGTGCATCAGGACTCTGGGGCCGCGGTGGAACACGCGGGTCATCGTGGTGCCGGGGCTGCCGCGGGTGGGTTCGGGGCCGTACCGGTGGCTGCGGCATCCGAACTACGTGGCGGTCGTGGTGGAGGGGTTCGCGCTGCCGCTGGCCGGGTCGGCGTGGATCACGGCGGTGGTGTTCACCGTCTTGAACGCCGTGTTGCTGACCGTGCGGCTGCGGTGCGAGGCCCGGGCGTTGGCTCAACTGCCGCCCCCTGATCTGTCGGCTCAGTCGGCTGCTGCGGCGGCGGCGGCACGCACGGCGTCGGGCTGAGGAGCGCGGCGCTGTGCTCGACGTCCTGGTGGTCGGCGGCGGGCCGATCGGGCTGGCGGTGGCGGTGCACGCGGCCTCCGCCGGGCTGGCGGTGCTGGTGGCCGAGCCCCGGCCCGGGCCGGTGGACAAGGCGTGCGGCGAGGGGCTGATGCCGCCGGCGCTGGCGGCGTTGCGGGCGCTGGGCGTGGAGCCGCCGGGGCGGGAGCTGCGCGGAATCTGCTATCGGGACTCGGGGCACTGCGTCGAGGCGGAGTTCCGCGACGGCACCGGACGGGGGGTGCGGCGGACCGTGCTGCACGAAGCGTTGGCGGACCGGGCGGCGGCCGCGGGGGTGGAGGTGGTGGCCGAGCGGGTCACAGAGTTCTGCCAGTACCCCGATCACGTGGAGGCGCTGGGCTTCAAGACGCGCTACCTGGTGGCGGCCGACGGACTGCACTCGATGGTGCGGCGGGCCTGCGGACTGGATCCGCCGGGGGCGCGCCGTCCCCGGTTCGGACTGCGCCAGCACTTCGGGACCGCGCCGTGGTCGGACTTCGTCGAGGTGCACTGGGGCCGGGAATCAGAGGCCTATGTCACCCCGGTCGACGACGGCCTGGTCGGCGTGGCGATCCTCGGGCCGCCCGGCGGCGGGTTCGCCGAGCGGCTGCGCGCGTTCCCGGAGCTGCGGGACCGGCTGGGCGCGGCACAGGCCGCGGGCCCGGTGCGCGGCGCCGGCCCGCTGCGGCAGGCGGTGCGGCGCCGGGTGGCCGGCCGCGGCCGGATCCTGCTGGTCGGCGACGCCTCGGGCTACGTCGACGCGCTGACCGGCGAGGGGATCAGCGTCGGGCTGGCCCAGGCCCGGGTGCTGGCGGCGTGCCTGGCCGCCGACCGTCCGGGAAGCTACGAACGGGCCTGGCGCCAGGTGTCGCGGCGGTCGAACCTGCTGACCGCGGCGCTGCTGGCGGCGCGCCGGAACCCGGTCGCCGGCGGGCGGATCGTCTCGGCGGCCGAGGCGCTGCCCCGGGTGTTCGGCGGCGCGGTGCGGATGATCACCCGCTGAGCGGCGAGCCGCCCCGCGTCCCGGCGGTCGTCACCGGCTGTCAAGCACCTTCACTCGTTCGAGTGCTCAAGGATGATCACCGCCCGGTTCCCAATAACGACCGTTGATAGTACATTGACGTACCGTGGCGCTTGCCGTCACCGAGTGTTACCAACATCAAGGTATTGCCACCGTTGCCGCCACCGCTGGCGGGCGCCCGAGCCCGGGGGATGGAAAGCATGGCCGAGGCCGAAACCGATCCGCTGCCGCGCGCGTTCTGGTGGCTGTTCGCCGCCGGCGCGGTGTCCTGGCTCGGCGACGGCGTGATCGTGGTGGGGTTCCCGCTGCTGGCCGCGTCGCTGACCCACTCACCGCTGGGGATCGCGGCGGTGGTGGTGACGCAGCGGCTGGCGCCGATGCTGCTGTCCCTGCCGCTGGGCGCGCTGGCCGACCGCTGGAACGCGCGGCGCACGGCGGTGGCCACCAACGCGGCGCAGGCGGCGCTGTTCGGCGCCGCCGCGGTCCTGGTCGCCGGCGGCCACATCGGGCTGGCCTCGCTGATCGTCATCGCGTTCCTCGCCGACGCCCTCGGGACGCTGTTCACCTGCGCCAACAGCGCGCTGCTGGCCGACGTGGTCGAGCCCCGGCACTTCGGCCCGGCGAACACCTGGCTGCGCGCCTCCAACGCGCTGATCGCGTACGTGGTCGGCCCCGGCATCGGCGGTCTGCTGTTCGCCACCGGGCGGCAGCTGCCGCTGATCATCAACGCCTGCTCGTTCGTCGGCGCCGCGGTGGTGCTGGCCAGCCTGCGCACGCCGAACGCCCGTCCGCGGCCGGCGCGCGCCGGCCGGCACTTCGCCGCCGAGGTGCGGGAAGGCGTGCGGATCACCTTCAGCCCCGGCCCGCTGCGGGTGATGGCCGCGATCGTCGGCACCATGACGCTGGCCCAGGCGGGCTCGGTCGCGGCGATCGTCGTGCTCGGCACCCAGACCGTGGGGCTGGGCAAGGCCGGCTTCGGCTGGGCGCTGGCGGCCGGCAACGTCGCGGCGGTGGCCGTGATGCTGTCGCTGGGGCGGATCACGAAGCTGCGGACGTCGTCGGCGGTGCTGGTGAGCATCGGGTTCGGGACGATCGGCGAGCTGCTGCTGGGGACCGCGCACAGCGGGCCGCAGATCTCGCTGGGGCTGGCGATGGACGGCGCCGCGGTGCTGATCATCGGCGTGGCGCTGATGACGGCGCGGATGCGGCTGGTGCCGCGCGAGCTGCTGGGGCGGATGACCGGCGGGTATCAGACCGTGATCTTCGGTGCCGGGGTGGCCGGGACGATTCTCGGTGGGGCGCTGGCGGACGTCAGCGGGCGGCTGCCGTATCTGGTCTGCGCGGGGGCTTACGCCGCGGTGCTGGCGGTGGTTTTCCGGAAGGCGCGGGAGTTGGACGCGGAGCCGGCGGCGGCTGCTGCTGCTACCAGTTCGGCGGCGCCGGCGATGCCGATCGCGGCGGCTGAGGCAGCGGACTGAGAAGCTCACGGGCTGGCTGGCCGGCGGGCCGGGTACAAGCGCTCGTTGTCGCCGTCCCCGAAAGTTGTTGTTTCCTCCAGGACGACGAGTGTCGGCACTCTTGTTCCACCGCTGATACGGCGCGCCGACGAGAGGAAACCCTTATGCCCGTGGTACGTGATCTGGAAGGCAAGATCGCCCTGATCGTCGGGGGTAGCCGCAACCAGGGCTCCGCGATCGCCGAGAACCTCGCCGCCCGGGGCGCCACCACCGTGATCACCTACGCCAACGACGAGTCGGCCGCGAAGCAGACCCTTGAGAAACTGCTCGCACTGGGAGCCACCGCCGAGGCCGTCCGCTCCGACGCCCGCTCGTCGGCCGACGTCGACCGGCTCTTCGCGGACGTCCTGACCCGGCACGGCCGCGTCGACATCGTCGTGCACACGCCCGGCGCCGTGATCAAGAAGCCGCTGGCCGACTTCACCGACGCCGACTTCGACCACCTCATCGACCTCAACACCCGCAGCGCCTTCAACACGCTGCGCGCGACCTGCCGCCATGTAGCCGACAACGGCCGCTACGTCGTGCTGTCCACCACGCTGACTTCCGTGATGACCGGCCCCTACGGCCTGTATTCCGGCTCCAAGGCCGCCGTGGAACGCATGGTCCTGGCGGCGGCCAAGGAACTCGGCGCGCGCGGCGCCACCGTCAACGCCGTGGCACCGGGCCCGATCGACGACGACTTCTACCACGCCGCCGAGACCCCCGAATCGGTCGAGGCCGCCACCCACCACAGCCCGCGCGACCGCCTCGGCCACCCGGCCGACATCGCCCCGGTCGTCGGCTGGCTCGTCTCCGAGGACGCCGGCTGGGTGTCCGGGCAGACTGTGCGCGCCAACGGGGCGATGTTCTGACCGATCGCCTAGTGCTGTCAGGCCGGCACAGGCGTGTCGTTCCTCAACGCGGTCCACAGCGCGGTGGCCTTGGTCTGGTTCCACAGTAT
>Ga0136846_1210691_pt1 | contig 11404 bp, 6 predicted proteins | sample HopSoiMetagenom2_FD_96841 | JGI IMG/M metagenome (GOLD analysis project Ga0136846, IMG submission 96841) | Grasslands soil microbial communities from Hopland, California, USA - 2 Assembly 2016 (version 4) | ecosystem: Environmental > Terrestrial > Soil > Grasslands | place: USA: Hopland... | reverse complement strand
GTTCGGCAACGGCGCGTCGGGCTTGCTGTAGAACCTCGTGATGTCGATCCCGCCGCGGGACTCGTCTTCGAGTAGCTTCACGCGGGCTTCCAGCCGCTGCACTAGCAAATTGAGCATGGGCAGAATCGTGACCGATTCGTCCGGCCGCTTCGGCCTGGGCACCTTCGGGTAACCCAAGTGCCGCTGCAGCGCGGCGAAGAGATATAGTGGATCCTTTCGCCGGTTGGCCCAAGCGATCTTCCCTTCCTTTTCGCCGAATAGCACCGGCTTCTCCGCCTCTGGCGGCGGCTCGCCGGGGCGCGTGCGATGAATCAGGTTGAACTGGCTGCGGACATAAATCATGTCGGCAAAATCGACCATGCCGATTCGCGTTCGAAGCTCGTTGATCCATAGCCGCCAGTTCTCGTCGTAAATCGGATCGCCGGCGACCGCGCCCAGGCCCGGATCGTACTTCAACCGGTTGCGGCATAGGCACTCGAAGTGGTACATGAACATCGCCTGGGGAATCGGCGATTTGCCGCGATACTCGGCCTCATGCCGCAGGATCTCGATCGCAATTCGCAGGTCAAATCGTCCCCGCTCCGCCTCCGCCTCCCGCATGACGTACGTCTGAAACGGCGTGAAATAGTGCTGCAGCCGACCCATCGCTGAGCTCATCATCCCCGTATGCTTCAGCTCCGTCAGCAAAAAATCGATCGCCAGCGGCAGCCGCGTTGTCGAAAGAACTTCCTCCTTCACCTGGGCCAGCAGCTCCTGCATCGGCACATTGTCCAGCAGTCGCTCGCTAAGCGTTCGAAAGAGATGGGCTTGTTCGACGTATTCTTCGCGTTCCAACATGTTAAAGCCGCGATCAGCGATCGTCGTCCAGATAGCCCGCGACCACCGGTCGCGGCTTTGTCTATAATAACCGCATGTCTGGCTTCTCGACGATCCAATCGGCCGTTGATTCGCTCGCCCGCGGCGAGGTGATCATCGTTGTCGATGCCGAAGACCGCGAAAACGAAGGCGATTTCATTTGCGCGGCCGAAAAGGCCACGACCGAGACGATCAACTTCGTCCTCAGTGGGCGCGGCCAGTTCTGTACGCCGCTGTTGCCCGAGATCGCCCGCCGCCTGCAGCTTGTTCCCGTCGTCGAGACGAACACAACCCCGACGGGCACCGGGTTTCTCACACCGATCGACCATCGCTCCGGCCGCACCGGCATTACAGCCGAAGAACGCTGCCGGACCGTGCGGGCGATTGCCGATCCCGCATCGGTCGCCGGCGATTTCGTCCGGCCGGGGCACGTGCACCCGCTGCTGGCCAAGGAAGGCGGCGTCCTCCGCCGCGCCGGACACACGGAAGCCACCGTCGATTTGTGCCGCATGGCTGGCCTCGCGCCGGTGGGCGTGCTGTGCGAAATTCTTGACGACCGCGGCGAACGCGCGACGCGCGATCAGCTTCAGGCCATCGCCGAAAAACACGACCTGAAGATCATCTCGATCGAGCAGCTCATCGCCCATCGCCGCGTCAGTGAAAAGCTCGTTAGCCGCATTAGCCAGGCGACAATTCCCACCGGCCGCTACGGCGATTTCCAGATCATCGCTTACGAAGTGAAGTTCGAGGCGCAGACGCCACTGGTGCTGGTCAAAGGCGAGCCCGACAAGGCCGACGCGCCGCTCGTCCGCCTGCACTCTTCCTGCTTCACCGGCGACCTGCTCGATTCGCTCCGCTGCGACTGCGGCAGCCAGTTGCAGATGGCCCTGGAGATGATCAATCAGGCCGGCGTGGGCGTCCTCGTCTATTTGCCGCAGGAAGGCCGCGGCATCGGCCTGGTCGAAAAAATCAAAGCTTACGAGCTGCAGGAAAAAGGGCTCGATACGGTCGAAGCCAACGCGGCGCTCGGCTACAAGGCCGACATGCGTGAATACGGCGTCGGCATTCAGATTCTCAAGGACCTTGGCCTGCGGCAAATCCGCCTGCTCACCAATAATCCCAAAAAGGTCGATGCCTTCATCTACGACGGCTTCGACCTCAAAGTCATCGACCAAGTTCCCATCGTCGCCCCGACCAACCCGCACAACGCCCGCTACCTCTCCACGAAGCGCGATAAGCTCGGCCACAAGCTGCCGGCCTCCTAAGTACCAGGCACACTTCGTGTGCCGTCTTTTGTCCGGCTCGGCGGCCGGACGAACCTGTTGTGACGCCGGCAAATCGTTGGGAAGCGGAACCACGACGGGCCTGCTTCCCACTCGTGATTTTTTTGGGAAGCTATTAATTCTTAATAGGTCCAGGGGGCATCGGCGGCGACAAGCGGCAAGTCGTAAATCAATGGCGCACCGGTGATTGCGGCGCTCGCGCCGATTTTTTCGCTTCCACGGCGATTCAGACCTTCCCCTCTTAAGGGAAGCGGTGAATTTCACGTCTGTTTGTGATGGGAATAGGGGCAGGCGAAGACGTCTCATGTTCCACGTTTCACGTTTCATGTTAGGTGTCCTTGGTCAGTTGTCAGTTGAAAAATCGAAGAACCAAAGAACCGAAGAACCAAAATCCACTGTCTGCCCCTCACGTCGGGCCTCTCTATTGCTAATTGAAAAACGGGGCGAAAAGCGGGCGATAATTCCGGCGATTTTGCGCGGAATTCCGGAAATAATTCGGGCGGCTGACTAGGCGGTGTGGGATAAAGACGCGTGGTCAGCCTGCCTCGCAAGGCTTGTGGGTCAGGCACAAACTTTGCTGAGGTCCGCGGCCTTATCATCCTTGAAGGAGTGATGCCATGAGCACGACAGCGCGGACGCCGATGTCAGTGTCTCCGCTTTGGCTGCAAGCCTCAATTGTGACCTTTCTGGTTGGCTTTGCGATTTTAGGTTACTTGGCGATTCGCGTTTATGAGGATCATCCGCCGATTCCCGGTAAGGTAGTCATGGAAGATGGCCAGACGCTGTTCACCGCGGAGGACGTTCGCGACGGCCAGGAACTTTTTTTGACCTATGGCCTGATGCAGTACGGATCGATCTACGGCCACGGCGCGTATCTGGGTCCTGATTTCACCGCGGACTATTTGCATCGCCAAGCCGAGGAAATGCACAAGCAGTATGGTGCGACTGCGGAGGCGCTGGTGCGCGTCGAGCGCGAGCTGCAAGCCAACCGCTACGACGCCGCAGCTGATGTGCTCACCTGGTCTAAAGGCCAATCCCAGGCTTTCGACACGTTGCGCCGCCATTATGAAGAAACGGTTCTCGATCGGGCCGCAAGCGGCGGTGGCGGACTGGGTGCACATGCCGTCAAAAGCGCTGACGATTCCCGCCGCATCGTGGCGTTTATCGCCTGGACGGCATGGACGGCGGCTGCCCGTCGCCCGGGACTGCCCCATTCCTACACGAACAACTGGCCGCCGGAGCCGCTCGTCGGCAATCGGCTCACGTCCGAAGCGGTCGTCTGGAGCACTCTGTCTCTGGTTGCATTGCTGGGTGGCACGGGCTTGCTACTGACGCTTTTTGGTCGCTACTCCACTGTTTTAGGCTGGCATTCGCCTGCTCCCGGACTGATTCGCTTTCGTCCCGCCGGCGAAGTCGCGCTGACCCCGGCGCAGCAAATCACGGGCTGGTACTTTTTCATTGTCTGCGCTTTGTTTCTGCTGCAAACGCTGCTCGGCGGCGCAACGGCCCACTACCACGCGGAGACAGGTGGCTTCTTCGGAATTGATCTTGCGCAATGGCTCCCTTATAACCTCACGCGCACATGGCATTTGCAACTGGCTCTGTTCTTTGTCGTGGCGTCGTACCTTGCTGCCGGCATTTTTCTGGCTCCGCTGATCACCGGCGGCGAGCCCCGTGGCCAGCGCCCACTTACGATTGCCCTGCTCGCCGCGCTGGTAGTGGTCGTCGTTGGCAGCCTCGCGGGAGAAGCCGCCAGCTATAAGGGCTGGTTGCAGGGCGCCTCGCGGCCCTTCCTCGGCGCACAAGGTTGGGAATATCTTGATCTGGGTCGTCTGTGGCAGATTCTGCTCGTCGTGGGCCTGGTCCTGTGGGTGATCATCCTGTTTCGTGGTTTGCAAGGCAAGCTCCGCACCGAAAGCCGCGGCAACCTGCCGCATCTATTTTTCTATAGCGCCCTGAGCATTCCGGCTTTTTACGCGGTGGGGCTGCTCAGTCATTCGCGCTCGGATTTTGCCGTTGCCGATTTCTGGCGATTCTGGGTCGTCCACCTGTGGGTCGAAGATTTTCTCGAGCTTTTCACGACCATTATGGTCGCGTACATGTTCGTTCTGCTGGGAGTCGTTCAGCCGCGAACGGCGACGCGCGTCGTATATCTCGACGTGCTTCTCTATTCGATCGGCGGCGTCGTCGGCACGATGCATCATCTTTATTTCAGCGGCACGCCGGCCATTCACATGGCTCTGGGCGCATTTTTCTCCGCCGCCGAAGTCATACCGCTGACTTTTCTCACCGTCGAAGCGTGGGCCTTCATGCAGATGGGCGCGCATACGCGCGTCGAAGGCGGACCTGCCGCATTCCCGCATCGCTGGGCGGTCCTCTTCCTGGCAGCCGTCGGATTCTGGAATTTTCTCGGCGCCGGAGTGTTCGGCTTCCTCATCAATTTGCCCGTCGTCAGCTACTACCAGATCGGCACACACCTTACCGCCAACCACGGACATGCCGCCATGATGGGCGTCTATGGCATGCTGGCGATTGCTCTCATCGTGTTCTGCCTCCGGTATCTCCTCCGACCCCAAGACTGGAGCGATCGTCTTATCGGCTTCTCGTTCTGGACGTTGAACCTGGGCCTAGCCTGGATGGTGTTTGTCAATCTTTTCCCGCTAGGCGTGCTGCAACTGGCGGACGTGGTAACCAACGGCTACTGGCACGCACGCTCACTCGAGTTCTTTGAAAAGCATGCCTACATCGAATGGCTTCGCCTTCCTGGCGACGTGATTTTCATCGCCGGCGTTGTGCCGCTGCTCTATCTGTCGGGGCTGGCCGTGATCCGTCCCACGTCCGTTCGCACTGCTACCGGACCAACGGCCAACACGTCCGAAAGCCCGCTGTACACGATCGAACCCGCCCTCGACACCCCGTAATCCAAAGTCCTAGGATGCGGCGATGAACGCCATCGAACAGCTGTGGCAGCCGCCGGTCGAAATCGAGCTCTGGCTCATTCTGACCTACATCGCCGGCGTTTTGATCGGGGCTCGCGTGCTGGAAGCCATCGCGAAGGCCCACTTTGCTCGCGCCCAGCGCTATGCAGTGCACGGGTTTGAATATATAGCCCCGCGCGACCATTACACTTGTCTTGGCGGTGCCACGCTCAAGATCGACACGATTCACGCCGATGAGCGGATGGCCATTTATCGCGCACCCGTCGAGCACTGTGGAGGCTGTCGCCTCAAGCCCACTTGCGCACCCCAGGAAGCCAGCCGACGCATTTACCGCTCGCTCGCGATCTGGACGGAAACCGATGTCGGGCGCTTTCACCAGTACATTTCGCTGATCATGTTTTTCATCGCTGGGGTCCTCTCCACTGCCGGGCTGTGGCGCTTCCTCGGTCAGCCGGGCATCGGCTATCTGGCGCTCGCTCTGACTGCCAGCGTCGCCTGCCTCGCCCTTCATTACCGCCGCCTGAAATCGAGCACGCCGTAGCGCTATAGACGCCAAACAACCATTCACTACTCACGTCCTTACCATTCACTCCGCTATGAAATCCATCGAAGGCTTGGGCGTGTTTTATTTGGGTCATGGCTACGACGTTGCCGCCAAAAAACCAAATGAAGACCTGGTGTTATATGACGCCAAGGATCTGACTACGCATGCCGTGTGCGTCGGAATGACCGGCAGCGGCAAGACAGGTCTTTGCCTGGCTCTGCTCGAAGAAGCCGCTCTGGACAACATCCCGGCGATCGTCATCGATCCCAAAGGCGATCTCTCGAACCTGCTGCTTACCTTTCCGCAGCTTCGCGCAGAAGACTTTGAGCCCTGGATCGACCCAGCCGAGGCAACAGCCAAAGGCATGACGGCGGCACAACTCGCCGCCAAGACCGCCGAGCAATGGAAACAGGGCCTGGCGGCCTCCGGTCAAGACGGCGCACGCATCCAGCGCTTCCGTGACGCCGTCGATCTGGCCATTTACACGCCCGGCTCTAGCGCCGGCCTGCCGCTTACCGTGCTCCGCTCGTTCAACGCGCCGCCGCAGTCCACACGCGACAACAATGAGGCGATGCGCGAAGCGGTGAGCGCCGCGTCCTCCGGTCTGCTCGGCCTGTTAGGCATCGACACCGACCCGCTAAAGAGCCGCGAACAGATCCTGCTGTCCAACATTCTTGATCGCGCCTGGCGCGATGGCAAAAACCTCGACATGGAGGCCTTGATCCGCCTGATCCAATCGCCCGGCTTCGACAAAGTGGGCGTGATGGACCTCGAAAGCGTTTTCCCGGCCAAAGAACGCTTCGAACTGGCCATGCAGCTCAACAGCCTGCTCGCTTCGCCCGGCTTTGCCGCCTGGATGGAGGGCGAGCCGCTCGACGTGCAGCGATTGCTCTATACGCCGCAAGGCAAGCCGCGGCTCTCGATACTTTCGATCGCCCATTTGTCCGAAGCCGAGCGGATGTTTTTTGTGACCATCTTGCTCAGCGAAGTGATTTGCTGGATGCGAGCGCAGCCCGGAACTTCCAGCCTGCGGGCAATTCTCTACATGGACGAAGTGTTCGGCTACTTTCCGCCGTCAAAAAATCCGCCCTCCAAAGGGCCGATGCTCACGCTGCTCAAGCAGGCGCGGGCATTCGGCCTGGGCATTGTTCTCGCCACGCAAAACCCGGTTGATCTCGACTACAAGGGACTCGCGAACTGCGGAACCTGGTTTTTGGGCCGCTTGCAAACCGAGCGCGATAAGCTGCGCGTGCTTGAAGGGCTGGAAGGCGCATCGGCAGCCGCCGGCTCGACCTTCGACCGCTCCGAGATGGACCGCATTTTATCGGGATTGGGCAACCGCGTCTTTCTGATGAATAACGTTCATGAAGACCATCCGGTTGTGTTTCAATCGCGCTTCGCACTGTCTTATTTGCGGGGTCCGCTCACTCGCGAGCAAATCAGCAGACTGATGGCCGATCGGAAGACACAAGCCCGCAGCGCACGTGAGGGATCCGGGCGGCAGGAACCGACGCCATTATCATCCGCCTCCACCATCTCTCGCCCCGTCCTGCCACCCGAGATCACCGAGCGATTTGTCGCCCGCCGAGAGTCGGGATCCGGCGTGCTCTATCGCCCCGGCTTATTGGGCCAGGCGAAGGTGCATTTCGCCCAAGCCACTGCCGGCGTTGATCACTGGCAAGACGTTTCGCTCCTGTTGCCTGTTGCCGAGGGTGTTCCTCCCGAGACCTGGGCGAAGGCCGAGTCAATTGTCGAAGAATTGGATTTCGAATCGCAACCCGAAAGTGCCGCGCAATTCGGCGCCTTGCCGGCCGAGCTTTCCCGGCCCAAGCGCTACGCCGAGCTGGCATCCGCGCTCAAAGACTATCTCTACCGCGAGCAAAAACTGCAACTCTGGAAATGCACCGAGCTGAAGCAGACTTCAACGCCGACCGAGAGCGAAGCCGAGTTCCGCGTCCGCTTGTCGCAGCAGGCTCGTGAAGCGCGCGACGCCGCAGTCGAAGAATTGCGCCAGAAATTCGCGCCAAAAATCGCCGCCGCCCAGGAACGCATTCGCAAGGCGCAGATCAAGGTCGAAAAGGAAAAGGCTCAGGCCACCGAGAAGACGATGTCCGCAGCTCTCTCCATTCGCGCCTCGATTGGCGGCGCACTTTTTAGCCGCAAGCTCACCATTAGTCACATCATCTCCCGCGCTACGACTTCCGTGCGTCAGGCCAGTCGCATCGCCCGTGAGCGGCAGGACGTGAACGATGCCAATGAGGGCGTCGAAGTCCTGAACGACCGATTGTCTGAGCTCCAAGCAGAGCTAGCGGCGCAAACCGAGAGAATTCAGGCAGATCTTGCGCCCGATAAGCTGCCGCTCCAGGAGATAACGGTTCAACCCAAGAAATCGGAGATCGCCGTTCAGCCTGTTGCCCTGGTGTGGGTGCCATCGGTCAATGCGGCTGGATGAGCTTCCAATTGGTCTAGGACCGTCCAAATCGGCCCCGCTAGAATTGCAGCTCAATGGTTTGTTCGCTGCGCAAGGAGGTGGCCATGGCCCGTGCATTCACTGCTGTTTGTTGTTTCATCGTTGGTTTGCAGCTTCTCATCGGCGTACCGGTCGCGGTCTGCGTCGTATTCTTCGCACTCTTCGGTGGACTCGGGCCGATTGCCATCGAAATCCATCCCAGCCCCAGCCACTCTCCCCACATGTTTGTCAGCAGCGCGACTATTGCTCCGCCGAGCGCGCCGCTAACGATTGGCCCTCCGCCGAACATTATCCCACCGGCGCGTAGCTCGAACTTTGACAACCCGATTCTGGAAACACGCGACCAGCAGGGTAGCCCACTTGCCGGCACTGTCCTCAGCGAGAATACGCCACCCGACGTCGAGCGCAATCAGTTTGTCGCCGCGCTTCAAAAAGTGGCCGCCGAAGCGGCCAGCGATCCGCCTCCCACACTAAATGCTCCGACCAACCTCGCAACGTGTACTGAACTGGCCGGCAACTGCCGCGAGGCCGCGAGCGCGGGCCAGCAAGTCGACCAATTAATCATTCAGCATCTCTATGAAATGGCCGACAGGGACGAGCAGGCCGGCATGTTCGAGCGGGCAGATCAATGGCGCGCCCTGGCTCGTGAGATTCGGCAGCCTGCCAAAGAATCGTCGGTTGCCGATGCGCCGACCGAAAGCCCTTCCAGCGCTTCGAGCGAGCCGCCCTCGCTCGATTTGCCCTGAAATCGCGGCAAATCTGCCTCCTGGCTGCGCGCCAGCGAATTGACATCAGCCGCAAAGCACTCACAATGAGTGAAGTGGCACGGTCTGGTCTGGGACCGGGCTGCGGCTAATCTATGCGCGCGAAAAGCGCCTCCTGGGGCAGGGCTCGCCGCGCTGGTTGTTCAACGAAAGGGTGTGCTAGTGGCTCGCAAGGGTGATTTTACCGAAATCCTGCTTCGCAAACGGGTTATCAGTCAGGACCAACTGAACGAAGCCCGGCAGGTTTCCAAGGACCAGAACACCAGCCTCCCGGACACGATCATCAAGCTGGGCTACGCCTCGGGCGAAGACGTCATGCGGGCCGTCGCCCAAGAGCATGGCCGCGATTACGTCGATCTGACAGAAGTTACGATTCCCGAAACCATCATCGAGTTGGTTCCTGAGTCGGTCGCCCGCGAAAACGCCATTTTGCCGCTGGCGGAAGAAGACGACGCCCTCAAAGTCATCGTCAGCGACCCCTACGATATCGATACCGTCGAAAAATTGCGGTTCATCCTCAATCGTCGCATCGAAATCGCCCTCGCCCCCCGCGACAAAATCCTGGAAGCGATCAACAAGTACTACAGCCAGATCGAAGGCGAATCGGCCGACTCCGTATTGCAGGAGTTCACCGACACCAAAATCGACTTTACGGAGACCGAAACGACCACTCAGGCGATCGGCGCAGGTGAGGTCGTCGATGAGAACAGCGCTCCGATCGTCCGCCTGGTTCAGCTCATGATCCAGGAGGCCGTGCAGCTGCGGGCCTCCGATATTCACGTTGAGCCGTTCGAAGAAATCGTCCGCATCCGCTACCGCATCGACGGTGTCCTGCACAAGCGCGATAGCCCGCCGCGACGCCTCCTTGGCGCAATTGTTTCCCGCATAAAAATCCTTGCCAAAATGGATATCGCCGAGCGCCGGCGACCGCAGGACGGCCGCATCAAAATCACTGTCGGGGACAAAGAACTCGACCTCCGTGTCAGCATCATACCGACGTCGCACGGCCAGTCATGCGTCATGCGGCTGCTGGACAAGGACAACATTAAGGTCGGCGTTCGCCAGCTGGGCCTGTCGGAGACGAATTTCCAGAGTTTTGGCCAGCTTATCCGCCGGCCCAATGGCATCATCCTGGTCACCGGGCCAACTGGCTCCGGAAAGACCACGACCCTTTACGCCGCCCTAAACGCCCTAAATCGCCCAGATCGCAAGATCATCACCGCTGAGGATCCGGTCGAGTACTACCTTCCAGGCATTAACCAAGTGGAGGTGAAGCACAGCATCGGTCTCGACTTCGCGCGCATCATCCGGGCGATGCTCCGGCAAGCGCCGAATATCATCCTCGTCGGCGAAATGCGTGACGAAGAGACGGCGCACATGGGAATCCAGGCCAGCCTTACTGGACACTTAGTTTTCAGTACACTACATACGAACGATGCGCCCAGTGCCGTTACACGCATGGTCGATATGGGCGTTCCCAACTATTTGGTCGCCAGCAGCGTGATTGCAGTGCTGGCTCAGCGCCTCGTACGGCTCATTTGCGCACGCTGCCGGCAGCCCGTCCAGGTCCCGGCAAGCGTCACCGAGGATGCCGGCATCCCGCCACACCTGGCGGCCAAGGCAACCTTTATGAAAGGCAAGGGCTGCGCAAACTGCAACAAGAACGGCTATCGCGGTCGGCAGGGAATTTTCGAGCTAATGCTCATTACTTCCAAAATCCGCGAGCTGATTTTCAAAAACGTCTCGGCCGTCGAGATTCGCAAGATGGCGATCGAGCTCGGAATGAAAACGCTGTACGTGGATGGCATTTTCAAAGCGCTCAAAGGGGTAACAACGCTGGAAGAGATTTATCGCAACGCCAAACGAACCGAGCAAGACATCATTGCCTAAGAGCCGAGCGGCTTGGACTTCGTCGTGCGAGCAAATCGCCGTGGCAAGAGTCGCTTTTGGCGATCGCGATTCGCCTCCAGACACAAAGCAAACAATAATCAGTCGGCATGCAAGTGCAGTCGCACAAGCGACTCCCGGCAGAAGAGCAATCATCTTTTCTTCCTAACACTGCGTCCGCCGGGCTGAGGAACAGAGAAAGAAAGCGGGCCGACAGCGGGAAACTGCTGCGCCTGGCTGACGACCCAGACATCTTGAAAGGCCAGCCTGCGGCAGATCTTGGGGGATTTAACCGCGGCGCTGCTGGACCGCGCTCCATGAAGCGCGCTAAGGGAAGGCTGCAGTTAGAAGGAAGACGATATGACGATTCTCATCGATAAGCTGCTCCAAGCGTGCGTGAAACAGGGAGCCAGCGATATTCATATTGGTGTTGGTAATCCACCGGTGTTTCGTCTGCATGGACGTATGCGAAAGCTCGAAACGCAAGTCCTCGAGCCCGACGACACCGTGGCCCTGATGAAGAGCATCGCCCCCGAGCGGAGCCAGCGCGAGCTGCAGGAAAAAGGCAGCGCCGACTTCGGCTTTGCCTTCGGCGACCTGGCTCGCTTCCGCGTGTCAATCTTCAAGCAGCGCGGCAACGTGTCGATGGTGCTGCGGCAAAT
>Ga0136846_1240118_pt1 | contig 11405 bp, 9 predicted proteins | sample HopSoiMetagenom2_FD_96841 | JGI IMG/M metagenome (GOLD analysis project Ga0136846, IMG submission 96841) | Grasslands soil microbial communities from Hopland, California, USA - 2 Assembly 2016 (version 4) | ecosystem: Environmental > Terrestrial > Soil > Grasslands | place: USA: Hopland... | reverse complement strand
GCCCGAGGCTGAAGAACCAACTCATTGCCGCGGCGACGACGTAGAACGCGAACGTCGAGCGGTGACGCCACACGGTCAGCCATGCCGCAGACGTGAACGTGAGAACGGCGGCGGCGGTGAAGACGACCGTCAACGGCTTGGCGGGATTCTCGGCGGACACGACCAGGGGGCCGGCCCAGGCCTTCCACGGTCCCCACAGTGTGCTCATCGCGACGGCGGCGAACACTGCCCCGACAGCCGCCACGGTCAGGCGAAACCGCGGCCAACGTGGCGGCAAGTCGGTCTGGGGACCGCGGCGCCACCCTATTGCTGCCAGTACCAACAGCGGTGCAATGACTCCGAGGTAAATCTCGCCTTCCGCATTCCGCGCCAGCGAACGAACCCGCCATAGCAGCAATCCTGGTTCAGCGCTCAGCAGACCCGTCACGTCCGCGCTGAAATCCTGCATCTCGCCAAACGTGCGGGCAAGACCCAGCCGCGACTGTATCGCGCGATATTGGGCCAGCACGGGGAGCAGGAGCGCGAACGCCGTCGCCCAGGCGCCAATAATGGCCGCCAGGCGCCGCCATGGTGCGTCACGCGCGAACCAGAGGATCCACAAGCCGATCAACGGAATGGAAAAGAACAGGTAGTACCCGCTGCACAGTCCCTGGAGGAGCATCAGCGCCGCGAATGCGACGAGCCATCGCGGCTTGGGCGCGTCGATGTATCGGTGCAGCGCCACGAGGGCCAGCGGCAGGCAAAAGACCGCCTGGAGCTCGAGATGCGCCAGGTGCGCCATTCGATACGGATTGAAACCGAAGACGACCCCACTGATCGCTGCCGCGGCATGACTTCGAGTGAGCGTCCAGTTCAGTGCGTACGCCGCCAGCGCGGACAGGACGAAGCAGGCGACGAACGTGACGTTGTAGGCGAGAACCGGCCCGCCGCCCAGCCACTGCACCGGTCCGGAGATCAATTCGAGGCCGACACGGTGATCAGAGAAGGCCAGGCTGCCGTGCTCGGGATAGAAGCTGAGACCGTCCCACCAGTCGCCAACGAAGGGTACGTGGTGCGCATTCCACCAGAGAATCCAGGTGCTGAGCAGCGGATCCCCGAGGTCGTGGGGCAGGGCCGTCGTGAATTGCCCGATCAGGCCGCGCAGCAAGGCCAGCGTGAACGCCGCATATCCGATCGCCGCGAGCCCGATCCGTCGCCATTCAGCCATTGGAACTTCGGCACATGTTAATGCCTCGGGTCCGTTCCTCGTTATCCGTGCCTCGTTGTCCGTCTTACGTTCTACGCTTTGCGTTCCCCTTCGTCCTCGCCGTGGGCGTGGCCTGCCACGGATCGTCCGGCCAGGGATGCTTCGGATAGCGCCCGCGCAGTTCTTTTCGCACCTCGGGATACGTGCGATCCCAGAAACTTCGAAGGTCGCGCGTCATCTGAACCGGGCGGCCATTCGGCGCGAGCAGCGCCAGCCTGACGGGCTCCTTGCGCACACCGACCCGCGGCGTATCGGCGAGGCCGAATAGCTCCTGCAGCTTGACCGACGCCGATACGGATCCGTCGTCGCCGTATTCCAGACGAACGGCCCGGCCGCTCGGAACCGTCACCGTTTCTGGCGCGTCGCGATCGAGCGCGCGCTGATCGTCGAAAGACAGCGCACCGGCAACCCGAATATCGTCAACCGATCGGGCGGTCACGGCGGCGATGCGCGCGAGGGCGGCCGGGTCGACCGCTCGCCCGGCAAAACGGAGACGGCGAAGCAACTGAGTGTCTCCTTCGTGCGGGCGCCGTTTCACCCACGCATCCGCCAGCAGCGCCGCGCGTGTATCGGGATCAACGTCGACAGGACGCTCGATTAGCACGAGGGCATCGTACCGTTCGACCGCAAACGCCTTGACCATTCCCGTCGCGTCGTCGAGGCGATGGAGAATCTCGACGGCATTGGGCGCGAGCCAATCGCGGTCGACGAGACTCGCGATGCGCACGCGCGCGTCTGGCTCGCCGGGGCGATCCGACGCCTGTACGTCGAGAGCAACGAGAAATTCGCCATCCGTGACGCCGCTTTGGGGAACCAAGACCGCGCCGGCGCCGGAGGCCATTCTCAAGCGTGGCGATTGAGGCGCGCGCCGCTGGCCGACGCGATCCGGATAGCCGGCAAGCACCGCCCGGAGGAAGTCCACATCGGAAGGCCCGGAGCTCGTCGCTCGCGACCGGCGATCGATCGCTCCCGACCCGGCGCCGGAAAGTATCCGGGACGCCATGTCCTCGATCTCGCGCGCCATTCGCTGCACATGCGGCCCGGTCGCGGACCACTGATCCATCGCCGACAGGAGATCCGAGGTCGTGGACAAGGTCCGCGGCGCAAGAACATGGCGCTCGGACAGCAGCGCGCACGCTCGCGCCATGCGGGTGTCGCCGTCAGCCGCCAACAGCATCCGCGCCAGCCTCGGGTGCAGCGGCACACGCTGAAGCAGACGTCCAATGTCCGTGAGCGTGCCGCCCCTGACGGCGTCGAGCCTCTCGAGAAGCGTCAGCGCGGCGTCCACCGAGTGTTCATCGGGCGGCTCGAACCAGTCGAAACGCCTGGGATCGCCGCCCCAGGCGACAATGTCGAGGACAGTCGCTGACAGGTCGACGCGGCGAATCTCCGGCTCACGATGCGGGCGAAGCCGATCGCGCGAGTCCCACAAGCGGCGCACCATGCCGGGACCAAGCCTCGCCGCGCGGCCCGCCCGCTGATCGGCCGCATCCGCGGTGATCCGCTCCAGTTCGAGACTGTCAATGGCGCGCCCCGCATCGTATCTGGCGATCTTCTGCATTCCCGAATCGACCACGGCGGTCACTCCCGGAACCGTTAACGACGTCTCCGCAATGTTAGTGGCCACGACAATCCGGCGGCGCGCAGAGGAACCTCGCCGAACCGCCGCATCCTGCGCCGCCGCGTCCAGCGAACCGTGGAGCGGCACAATCTCGAGCGCCCGGGCCGGATCGCGAGCGGTCATCTCGTTGACGGCGCGCCTGATCTCGAGCGCCCCGGGCAGGAAGCACAGGATGTCACCCGCGGTCGCCGTAGTCAGGTCAACGACGGCGTCAGAGACCGACTGACTGGGCGCGTATGTGATGGAGATCGGATAAGAACGTCCGGGAACGTCGACGACAGGGCATCCGTCAAGAAACGCGGACACCGCGGCGCTGTCGAGCGTCGCCGACATCACGACGATCCGCAGATCGTCCCGGGCGCGCCATGCCTGCCTGGCGAGCGCGATCCCCACGTCGGCGTGCACACTGCGCTCGTGGAACTCGTCGAGCACGACAGTGCGGAATTGAGAGAGGAGCGGATCCTGCTGGAGGCGTGCTGTCAGCACCCCTTCGGTGGCCACAAGCACCCGCGTCCGCGGTCCGAAACGCCGCTCGAATCGAACCTGCCAGCCAATCTGGTCACCGATGGCCCATCCCCGCTCGTCGGCGATCCGCTGGGCGATGGAGCGGGCCGCGACACGCCGGGGCTGCAGCAGGATCAGCGGGCCGTCATCTGCGAGTGCCGGCGGTACTCGCGTCGTCTTACCGGCGCCCGGTTGTGCGGTGACGACGACGGCGCGGGATCGCCGAAGACATGCGGCGATCGCATCGATGAACGGATCGATCGGGAGGGGTTCGAGGCTCGTGGTTCGTACGCTCGGCGATGCCGGCTACGCGGTCGTGACGCCGACGCCGACGGGGCACGCGACGCCGGTCCCGCCGAGTCCACAGTAGCCGTCGGGGTTCTTCGCCAGATACTGCTGGTGATAGTCCTCGGCGTAATAAAACGGCGGCGCGGGCAGGATCTCGGTCGTGATTGGACCGTGGCCGGCCTTGATCAGCTGCTGCTGATATGCGCTCTGCGACGCCTCCGCTGTGCGCCACTGCTCGTCGTCAAAGTAGTAGATGCCCGACCGGTATTGCGTGCCGACGTCATTGCCCTGCCGCATTCCCTGCGTCGGATCGTGATTTTCCCAGAACACGCGCAGGAGCTCGTCGTAACGCACCTTCTCCGGGTCGAACACGACGAGGACCACTTCGTTGTGCCCCGTGAGACCGCTGCAGACTTCGCGATAGGTCGGATTCGGCGTGTGACCCGCCGCATAGCCGACCGCCGTGGAGTAGACGCCGGGCAGCTGCCAGAACTTCTTCTCCGCCCCCCAGAAACAACCCATTCCGAACATGGCAGTGCGCAGTCCGTTCGGGAACGGAGGTTCCAGGCGGTGCCGATTCACGAAGTGCATGTCGGGCACACGCATGCGTTCAGACCGCCCGGGCAGCGCTTCGGCGGGAGTCGGAATGCGGAGCGATTTCATGGGGTTTTCCTCTCGCGGCTGGTGGCCGCGGGCTCGGGCTCGAACGCCAGCGCGACACCGTTCATGCAGTACCGCATGCCGGTCGGCTGAGGGCCGTCGGGAAAGAGGTGACCGAGATGGCCGCCGCAGTTCTTGCAGTGCACCTCGACCCGGGTCATCCCCAACGAGCGGTCGGTCTTCGTCTCGACGCTGCCTTCGAGCGGCTTGAAAAAACTCGGCCAGCCGGTGCCGCTCTCGAACTTGGTATCGGCTGAAAACAAGGGGTGGCCGCAGCCGGCACAGGCAAATATCCCGTCGCGTTTCTCGACGTTGAGCGCGCTGGAGCCCGGGGGCTCCGTGCCGTGTCCGCGGAGCACTTTGTATTGCTGGGGCGTCAGCACCGCACGCCACTCGGAATCAGTTTTCTGCTCCATGCCAGTACTCTAGCACTTGGGGATGGAGCGAATCGAGCGGGGCGGCGGGGATTAAACGCCGCGCCGCGCCGGCTCCGGAAGCGACGAAACGTTCTGCTTGAGTCGTCATTCCGGCTTCATCCCCTTCCCTTCGACACACTCGTACGATCGCCCGGACACGATGTCCTTGAACTCTTCGGTCCGGCCGCTCGGCCACGTGATCACGACGCGTTCGACGCGGTCGCGCTTCCCCACGCCGAACGTCAGCGGCAGCTCGGACTGCGAAAGATAACTCGATCCGCTCTTGACCATACGTGACTGGGCAAGGCCGTCGCAAAACACTTTCACGGTGGCGCCGATGGCGTCTCGATTGGATCTCGTGCCGACAAGGTGGAGCCTCATGCCGCGGTTGCCGCCGGATTGATCGTTGCGAAACAGCGCCGCGGACCCGTTGTTCGCCGTCATGAGCACGTCCACATCGCCGTCACGGTCGAAATCGCCAAACGCCAGGCCCCGCCCGACCCTGGGCTGCGCAAACTCGCTTCCCGCATCGAGCGCTCCATCCCTGAACGTACCGTTTCCGCGATTGAGGAACAGGTGCGGCGGCTGTGCATATCCGACGTTGCCGCGGATGTTACGGACCGTCTCGTCGATGTGTCCATTGGCGACGAGCAGATCGAGACGGCCATCGAGGTCGATGTCGAGAAATCCGCATCCGAATCCAAGGGTGTTGCGCGACGGTGCCCCGATCCCGGACTGAAGCGCGACGTCCTGGTAGAGGCCCGCGCCCGCCGATCGATACAGCCCCACCATTTCGTTGTCGAAGTTCGTGACGACCAGGCCTGGCGTGCCGGAGTTGTCGAAGTCCCCGGTATCCGCGCCCATTCCGGCTCGAGCCTTCCCGTCGGCGCTGAATGCCAGCCCCGCCTCGACCGCCACATCCTTGAACGTACCGTTCCGCAGGTTTCGATAGAGCTTGTTGGGCTGGGTGTCGTTGGCGACGAACAGGTCGGGCCATCCGTCCTGATTCGTATCGATCATCGTGACGCCCAGCGACTTCGAACTCGTATCGAAGACGCCGCTGGTGGCCGTCACATCCTCGAACGTGCCGTTGCCGCGATTGCGAAACAGCCAGCAGGTGTCACCCCTGTACGCCTCCGGCGTGCAGTAGGATTTCTGCCTGCCGTCGAGGCTGCAGAAGACGTCGTGGTCGGCGGTCCATTTGACATAGTTGCAGACGAAAAGATCCAGCAACCCGTCACGGTCGAAGTCGAACCAGAGCGCCGAGGTGCTGAACCCGGCGCGTCCGCCCAGACCGCTCGCGCGCGTGACATCGACGAATGTGCCTTTGCCGGTATTGTGAAACAGCCGGTTCTGACCCACGCATGTCACGAGCACATCCGGAAAGCCATCGTTGTCAAAGTCGCCGACCGCGACACCCATTCCGTACATCTCGACATCGAGCCCCGCGCCGCGAGTGACGTCCGTAAAGGTCCCGTTACGGTTGTTGTGATAGAGCGCCAGCGTCGACCGCTGACGTTTATGGCCGGGCCAGTCCATGCCGTTGACGAGCAGGATGTCCGGCCACCCGTCTGCGTCGTAGTCGATGAACGCGCAACCGGCACCGAGCGTTTCCGGCAGGAGCTTGCCGCCGTATCCGCCGGAGTTGTGCGTGAACCGGATGCCAGACTGCGCGGTGACGTCCGTCAGGCGGAAACCCTGAGAGGACCCCGGCTGCACGCGCTGAGCTGACTGGATTGACGGAAGTGCGGACGCGGCGACGGTTCCGCCGCAGAGACTCAGGAACTCCCGTCGCTTCACGGCAATGTCACCAGGCCGTTGTGGATGGCATAGACCACGAGCTCCGCCGTCTTGTGAACGCCGAGCGCGTTCATGATGTTCGCGCGGTGCACGGCCACGGTGTTGACGCTGAGGTCCAGTTTTGCGGCGATATCGCGGTTGGAAAGACCCGAGCAAATCAGCTGCAAGACCTCGAGCTCGCGGGGCGTCAAACCGTGGTTGCGCTCGCCTTTGAGGGACGCCTGGCGAGGACGGAATACGTTGGGATCGACGACCGTGTCGCCGGCCGCCACCTGCCTGACCGCCGCGGCCAGGTCGAGGTCGAGGGCGTTCTTGAGCACGTACCCGCGCGCCCCCGCCTCGAGCGCCTGTTTGACGAGCGTTTCCTCCGAATGCATGCTCAGCATCAGGATGGCGATACCCGGGTCGCCCTCCAGAATCCGGCGCGTGGCCACCAGGCCGCTCGTTCCGGGCATCGCACAGTCCATCACAATCACGGCGGGCCTGAGCGTCGCGGCGGCCGCGATGGCCTCGTCGCCGTTGTTCGCCTCGCCCACGACTTCGATGGAGGGATCGTCTTCGAGCAGCCGGCGGAACCCGCGGCGCACAAGACTGTGATCGTCGGCGAGCAGGACGGTGATTTTATCCGGCATATGAAGGCACGGGCATCGTCATCGCTGCTTCACAATGCCGAGGGTCCCAGCGGTACCCGAAGACGCACAATGGTTCCCCCTTCGCGAGGACGGCCGAATTCGATCGAGCCGCCGACAAGCTCCGCGCGTTCGCGCATCGCGACCAGGCCCAGGCCGGGATGGCCGCTCTTGTGTCCCAGGCCCCTGCCATGATCCTCCACCTCGAGCTCGAGGGCGTCCGGCTGCAGGCGCAGACGCACCCAGGCCTGCTTCGACCCGGAATGCCGCGCGATGTTGCTCAAGGCTTCCTGCAGCACACGATAAACGTGAATACCGATCGCGCTGTCCACCGGCCTGGGCGTGCCGCTCCGTTCATACGATACGGCAACATCGAGCTGACGTTCTACCGTCGAGAGGTACCACTCGATGGTCTGTTCGAACCCTGCCTCTTCGAGGATGGACGGATGGAGCGACTGCGACAAGCCCCTGACGTTGTCGAGCGTTGTCTGGGCAATCTCGCCGATCTCGCGGAGCTCGGCGCGCAGCGGCGAACCATCCGGCGTGTGCCTGCCCGCGCGGCTCAGCATCGATCCCATCGCCGTGAGAATCTGGCCGAACTCATCGTGAAGCTCACGGGAAATCTCACGCAGCGTGGACTCCCGCGTCGCAATCATCTGCTGCGCCAGCTCGCGCCGCTGGTTCGAGAGGGATGCAAGCCTGGCGAACAACTGCCGGTTTGACCGGATCAGGTAGAGGCTGGTCAACACGATCGCGATGAATGACGCCGCGAGAAACACGTACACCTGACGCTGGACCCGGCTGTAGATGTCCTGCACCCGCGCGGCTGCGGACTCTTCGCTCTCGTTGTTCTCCCTGAGAAGCCTGGCGACGCTCGTGCCCAGCGCGGCCTGCCTCGCCTGCAGAGAGAGTCTGATTTGGGCGCGGGCTTCTGCCTCCTGCCCGCCGGCCGCCAGCGCAAACATCCGATCAATGGCATCCCAGAACTGGGCGAGCGATTGTTCGAGGTATGTCTGCTGCTCAGGGGTGCGCCGTGAAACGGCGACTTCCTGCTCGCTGCGGAGGGCGGCGGCGAGATCCGTGCGGATGCGCTGAAACTGCGCGCTCCACGCCGTCAGCGGGTAGGGTTCGTCGCCGTCGAGCATGTCGCGCATCGCCAGGCCGAGCTGATTGAGATCGTTCTGGACGCGCAGCAGCTGCAGTGAATTCCTGCGGCTGCGATCCACGAGGTCCGTTTGCAGCACGCGCAGGCCGGCGATTTGGCGCGTGACATACCATGAGTCGGCGACGACGGCAGCCAGGGTGATGATCAGGCCGAGCAGGAGTGCCGTGGTCGGCGAACGGCCGTCAGCCACTCGCCTGTCTTCTCCGTCCACGTCACCACGCTCCTGAAGGGCGGCCTTTCCACTGCCAGACGATGAGGTCCGTCGTCGGGGGCTCGCCGCCCAGCTCGCGCAGGCGCGCGGCGTTCTGGCCGCGGTGGTAGTGACTGTGCATGGAGCACTGGGTGAGCGCCTCGGCGACTGTAATCGTGAGGGGAGGATCCTTGAACCACACGATCGAGACAGGTTCGGCAAGCCGCGCGTCGCTGAGCGCGCCTATGAACGGAACCGCCTGCTCGTGATACGCGCGTGCATACAAACGCAGCGCGTCGAACGAACTGAAGTCCTCGGCCTTTGTCGGCGTGAACAGTTGCGTGCGATCGCCGATTGTCCACAAGAAGGCATATTGGACGAAGTGAATGTGGTGTAGTCGCCCGCGAATCGCCAAATCCTCGCGCGCCATGGCGTGCGCGCCAATGGCGCGCCAGTGCTCGGCGTCGGCCCAGCTCTGATGCGCGTGGAGATCACGCAACCATTGGTTTGCCATGCCGCTAGCCTACTCGATCACCCGTTCGCCCAAGCACCCGTAACCCGCTCACGGATGGCGTGATCACCCGGTGACCTTGCGCGTCGTAATAATCTGCGCGGAGTGGCGCTGTGCGTGCTCGGCCGCGTGCACAAGCAGGCCCAGGACCGTGGAGGGCAGTCTGGCCCGGCCCACCTCACGCGCTTCATCGAGAGTACAAAGCGCCGTCGTTCGAACCTGCACGAGCGCTCGGTCGAGCGCGTCCTGGGCTGCCGCCACAAGATCGGCGGCGGTTCGCGATGGATCTTCGCGGTCTTCCGCCGTCAGCGCCTCCCGCTGGGCGGCATTGAGCGTCCTGCCCCGCGCATAGGTCAACAGCCGATCCAGGCTTCCGGCCAGGTGCATGAGATGAAAGCCGATCGAGGCGGCGCCTCCCGGTCTCGCCCACAGCTGCGCGGCAGACAACTAGGCGGCCTCTGCGATTTCTTCCCGCACCTGCAACAAGGAATGAGCCACGGGCTGCAATTCGGGAATGACGTCCGGCAACGGCCCACGGAGCCATACCTCCGGGTTATTCATGATCGCTTCGGCCCATCTTCCGGCACACGCTAAACATTCGGCCCGCGGTAGGTATCGAGCCACAGCGGATACAGGGTGCGCATCGTGTCGTCGGCGATTCTGGCGAGCTTCGCCTTGTCTCCGAGAATGCGTTGATGATCGGGGTTGTCGAGAAAGAGCCAACGCCCGACAAATACCCATTCGAGCTGTGCCGCGTCGCGGCAATTGACAAGCCAATGGACCGCTTGTGCGGGCAGAAGGTCCACGGCGGGCGGGTGATCGCCGTACTGCAGGAACGCGCCGTCCGACGCCATCCACCGCGTCAACTCGACCGACCAGGACCGCGCGAGGACCTGTTGGAATCGTTCGAAAAAAGCGAGCATCTTCTCACGACCCGCGCCCTCGTCCCCAGCCGCATCGCGCGAGGAGAAATCAAACCCAAGGCCGACCCGCACACAATTCGCCGGAAACGGCGGATGGCTGAACCAGCCGAGATTGAACTGGGGCTCGAATCGGCCGCCCCGCTGATACACGATGAGCCTGCCGTCGGCGTCCACGTCCCCGATATCGGCATCGAAGAGCGTCGATTGGTGGGCGCCGGCGTCCTGGCGGGCTCGCGCGATCAGGCTGCTGGTGTGAGTGGAGTTGAGTGTCTCGAGGAGTGCACCCACTTTCGTCCTGAGCGCGAAGCGTCCTTCACCTGCCGGACGAGACTGGAGCAACCCGAACTCCCGCGGGCCAAATCCGGTCGCGGAGGGCTGCCCACGCGGTGGCGCTTCATGGCGCTGCTTTCGGACCTCGTTGAGGAGATTGGTGGCCACCGTGTGTGCTGGATTCAGCCGGAGGGCGGCGCGAAGGGCGGAAGTCGCCTCGTCCCAGTTCCGCTGCTCGAGGTAGCAACGACCGAGGCGCGTCCACGCGGAGACATCCTGGGGCGCGAGTTGGACAATCGCGGCGTTGACGCGCGCCGCTTCGTCGCCGAAGTCGCCTTGCCTGGCGAGCTCGAGAGCGCGACGCTGTAGGTCCGGCTGGCTCGACGTGGTCATGCGGTCATTCGCTATCGGAAAAGGTCCGCCGTTTCCGCATACAGCGCCTCGGCCACGGCACGATGGCCGCGGGGTGTGAAATGGGGATCCCAGTCCCAGTAGAAGGCAGGTGCGTCCGGCGAAGACAGGTGGTCGATCAGGTTCACGAAGCGGATGTCTTCCCGCGCGGCAAACTCGCGCAACACCCTCTGATAGTACTCCTGGGTACCATGCACGAAGACCTGCTCGGCGGTTGGAATCGCCGCGAGCACGACCCTCCCGTCGTGGCCGGCCGCATACCGCCTTATCCTGGCAAGATGCCCCAGGCTCTCCTGCCAGCGGCGTTCACGATCGCTCAGGGTGCCGTTGATGACGGCGGCGTAATCGGCGTCGACATCGTTGGCGAAGAACATCACGAATACGATCGCCGGGCGTCCCGCAGCTTCGAATCCGTCTTCAAGGACGTGCGCTTCTTCGAGAGGACCGTATCCGTTGACGCCGGCGTTCACGGGACAGATTCTGGTTCTCGCGCGCTGCCGGACGATGTGGCCGAACACGTTCACGAACGTGTCGGAGTTGGCGACCCACAGCCCGTCGGTGAAGGAATCGCCGAGAAACAACGCGTGAACGGTGCAATCGGCCGTCAGTTCCGGGTCGACGCGGCGAAAACCCGACTCGTCGTATGAGGCGGTCACGATGTAGTCAGTATCGAGATCGGCAAGCGCCGCCCGAATCGCCGGAGTGTCCTCGGTTTCCATGTTCCAGTGCAGACCGCTGGCGCTGGTCCGGAAACTGAGCTTACTCAAGTTC
>Ga0136846_1237127_pt1 | contig 11408 bp, 10 predicted proteins | sample HopSoiMetagenom2_FD_96841 | JGI IMG/M metagenome (GOLD analysis project Ga0136846, IMG submission 96841) | Grasslands soil microbial communities from Hopland, California, USA - 2 Assembly 2016 (version 4) | ecosystem: Environmental > Terrestrial > Soil > Grasslands | place: USA: Hopland... | reverse complement strand
TCGCGCAGTGCGCGCACGAGCCAGCTGAACATGCTGTCGGTCATTTCGATTCGGTCGAGCATGTCCGTGAACTGCTCCAGCAGCACCTCTTCCCGAACATATGGCTCACGGCATTTCTGCTTCGCGTGGCTGCACCGGTAGTAGATGTATTTCTGTTTCTTGATGTCGCCCACGAGAAGGTCATCATGACTGAAAACCAAATTGAGCGCGGCCGCCGCTACCTCTGCCGTGACGAAAGCTCGGGCGAAGGACACAGCGGTACCTTCCAGATCGACGCGCAGGAAATCGCTGCTGCCTTTTGTTCGTTCGACAAATCCCTGCCGAAGAATTCCGCCGATCCGCTGCTGGTCCGCCTGGAAACCGGTCAGATAGTGTCGCTCCACAAGAACGTGCCCGGCGGCGGAACGAGCTATAACGATAGCAAGGACAAAGCCGGCCCCTTCAACCGTCGGGTGATCTCGAACATCGCCGTGATCGGCCGCGATGCCTAGCACCCCGTCGGCCCGGTTCGGCGCGTCCAATTCTCAATCGCCGCCACTGACGACCTCCTGCATCACAGCGATAAGTTCGACGCGATCGCCGATGCCGATTTCGGTCAGATGCCCGACACCGTAGCCGCGGGACCCAACCGATCATTTCGTCGGGCTGCTGAGGTCGCTGCCTGCACCAATCCAAATACCCATTGACGCTTCCCAATACTTCAATCAGGCATTGGTGGGTACTTAGGGGCTGCAATGTTCGACGACATCACTCCAGTTTCGGAACAGTTAATATCTGGTCTGCAACCCTTTGTGACTCTCGCCCTTGACGAGCAGTACGGCAGCAATTGGAAGAGCGAGATCAGCAACGCAGGAACCCGGGCAACCTGTACTCATACGAACTGGGATTTGGCGGCGCTTTTCAACGTGGTAGAGCAATTTTGGCCAACCATTTGGGCCAAGATGCGCGCTCACCCAACGAACGCCACGTACAGAGAATCCGAGGTTCGGTCAGCGGCGACTACTATTCGCGCGTTGCGAAACAGATCGGCGCATCGGCCCAAGTCAGTATTTTCCGACCAAGACGCACTCACATTCATCTCCTTGTCGGAAAACCTCCTTCGCTGGTCTGGAGCACTGCCAGAGTGCGAGGCTGTCCACGCGATTTATCGACAAGCATTAGCCCGCATTGCGTCTGCCGAAGACCCTGCACATAGGCAGGCTCTTGCTGCCCGCCGGTGGATAGTGGACTGCCGCTGGCGACTGTGGGAGGCGGGCAAACACTATTATCGGGCCGTCGACCAGACTCCAGATTGGCCTCTCGTGGCCAAGAGGGACTGGATACCTGACGAGCCGCTGGAAATCGGGCGCATAGATTCAGCGCTGCGCTGGAATGCCAGTGCTACGCAAGCGCCAGCCCCTGCTCTTCCGCTCTTCGGTGGGCGATCATGCTCGACATTTATCAAGGTGGCATCACCCCACACAAAGCTGGAAAACCTATTCTGTTATAAAGTTGTGTCGATCTCAGAAGAATGTGAACCACCTACGATCACGTGCGGCCCCAGCCATTACGAGAATTATGTCGACACCTGTGAGGCGTTGTCATTTTCTCTCGCCGACTGGGTATCGAAACACGCGCGCATGCCAGACGTTGAGGAAAACGATCTTCCTTATCACGGCCCTCCTGAACGAATATTCAAATATCATTGGCGAGATACTCTCATCGGTATAAGCGCGCTTACAATATTCAACCTTTCCGGTGAGCCTCGTTTTATTCTCCATCGTAGGTCTCACCTGAACTTGGAGGCTCCAAACGTAATGCACGTGGTTCCCGCGGGAACATTTCAGCCACATGCCTCGGAAGATGGCTTCCATGCCCGCGACTTCTCCATGTACCGAACTTTACTTCGCGAACTCGGTGAGGAAATGTTCGGCATGGCCGAACTGGAGGCCCAGGACCGACGTGGAGCGGACCGAATTGCCGATCATTTCAAGCAACTAGGGGCTTCAGAAGACGAAATAGAAATCTATTATCTCGGGATGGGCATAGATCCCGTCACTCTTAAGATGGAGGCACTATGCTGCATTGTATGGAAAAATCTGCCTTACCACCTGACGAAAGACAACTATGAGGGACAGCTCACCCCAGTCCTCTGGGAACGAGAGACCGTCCATACATTTGCTGAAATGAGTTCCGTCTTGCCTGCGGGCAGCGCCTGCTTGGCACTAGCGGAGAAGCACTTCGAATTTTTGAGTGAGCGGCTTTTCTCAGCCTAAGCGAGATGTCTAGGTTGCAACGCATGGCACCCGAAAGCCTATTTTCCGGCATTGATCAATGTCGACGCAACTTGCCGTCGCCCCGGTCCCAGAGCAGTCTCCCGATCGTCATAGAGAAGGAACTGCCCATGTATCGTTTCGCTCTTGCCCTTGCCGCAACCGCAATGCTCGCGGCGCCGATAACGGCCGGCGGCACGCGTTGCCGCGCCGCCCATGGCAAGTTCATCAAATGCCCGACGACCCCGAAAAAAGCCGTTCACTGCAAGCTGGCCAACGGCAAGTTCGCCAAATGCGGCACGCCCGGCGCCAAGCCGGTCTGAACCGATATATGGGCCGAGGCTCGCGTCCCGGCCCGGCACGCCGCACACCTTCCCTCCTGTGGACCGGTCACGATGGCATCGCATATCGCGCTTCTCCACAGCGTCACGATCGGCGAGGGCCGGCGCCTCGTCATGGCGGAATGGCGCGCCATGATGGCAGCGCTTGGCCTCAACAATCCGCGCACCTGGGTGGCGACGGGCAACGCCCTGTTCGACAGCGAAGGCGCGACGATCGGGCAACTCGAGCGGCGCCTTGAGGACGCCTTTGCGCGCTCGTTCGGGCGACACGTCGACACGATCGTGAAAACCGCCGCGCATTGGACCAGGCTGGTGGCGGCAAACCCTTTCCCGGAGGAGGCCGAGCGGGATGGCGCCCGGCTCGCGGTACGCGTGATGCGCAAGCCGCTCGACCGAAGCGCCCTTGAGCGCCTCCTGCCCTATGCGACCCAGGGCGAACGTCTCGCGATCACGCATGGCGACCTGTGGGTTCTCTTCGACCAGGACCCCACCCGCTCCGGGGTGGCGAACGCGCTGACGACCAAACGCCTGGGTGCGGGCACGATCCGCAACTGGAACACGGTCCGGCGTCTGGGCGACATGATCGCGGCTTAGGAACGCACCCGCATCGCACCACGCCGTTATCACTCGACAAGCGTTCCCGGCGGCAAGGTCAGTTCGACCTGACCGAGTTCGACATTCCACGCATCCGCCAGCGCCGCGAGTTCCGCTCGCGAGACAGGCGCGCCCCGATACAGCGCGTCGAGACGGCTGTCGGGGACGCCGCTTTTGCGCGACAGCAAGCGGTAGGGCGTGGCCGACTGCAATGCCCGGGCGAGCAGCCATGGCTCGCCTCCGGCGATCGCCTGAGCGACGGCCGGCCGCGGTTCGCTGTGCGGGCGTTCCAGGCCGAACATCAGGCAGCCTCGAACAGCGGCAGCTGCTCGCCCCTGGCAGCGTAGATGCGCCGCGCGCGAAGCGCCGCATCGACCGCTTGGCGGCAATGGACCGTCCCAATACGCTCCGCCTCGTCGAAGCCGACCGGTGCCCATTCGTCGCTCGGATAGCAGACATCATAGATCGCACTCGCCGATGCGGACAGCAGCGGATCGTGCTGCACGATACTTCTCCCTCATCGTCGAGTCGCCGCCCGAACAACGGAACGGGATAATAGAACAAAGAAGGAACAAATGGCAAGGTATCTTGCCGGGCCGTGCAACGGCCGCCGCGCGTCCAAGCCCCACCAGGCGCGCGGGCGCGCCGCCGATTTTTTGAGGGTCTGCCAAGGCCACAGCGCGGGCGACGAGGCGCGCGGCGCGGCCGGACCAGGGAGAATGGATCGGGTGGCGGCAGCGCCGCCGCCCGTCCATCGTCACGCGGCAAGCGGCGGCGGTCCGCGCTGCGGCTCCGCGCCGGGCGCGGGCAGCGCCAGCACGGCACCGGGAGCGGCCGGGTCCGGCTCGTCGTCGGGCCGGCAACGTAGCGCGTGCGCTGGCGTTGCCCGAAGCACCGTTGGAATGAAAATCGGCGGTCGATCACCTATCGAATTGACGGCAGATCCTTAAATCCAGCGTCTGGACAGACACCACCGGCACGTCGCTCAGACGCCTCCCTGCCCGATTCCCCTTGACGGCACGCTCGTATCATATTTCATGAATATGACCTCATTTTCAAGAAAAGGGACGTCGTGTCAGCCATTCCTCACCCGAACCGTCGAACTATTCTAGGCAGCGCAGGCCTTGCCGCGGCAGCGACGGCCCTGCTCGGTCCCGGCGCGCTGGCGACACCGACGCGATATTCGCGGCGCGCGGTCGCTGTGGTCAACCGGTCGCTGGTGATCGACATGCTCGCGCCACTGTCACTGACCAACACCCCCGACAGCTACGCCCAACACCTATCGCCGGCCAAGCTCGACGACTATCGGACCTGCGGAATCACTGCATTCCACAATTCGGTCGGCTTCAACGGCTCCGACGCCTATGCCGAGGTCCTGGCCTATTTCGCCGCCTGGAGCGGCTTCGTCGGCCGCAACAGCGATCATTTCACGCTGGTCAGCCTGGCCGAGGATCTCGACCGCGCCAAGCGTTCGGGCAAGATCGCAATGATCCACGGCGTGCAGAATGCCGACCATTTCCGCACCGTCGACGATGTCCGGACCTTTTACGAGATCGGTCAGCGGGTATCGCAGATCACCTACAACCGGCAAAACCTGCTCGGTTCGGGCAGCACCGAGCGGGTCGATGGGGGGATCACCGATTTCGGCGCCGCGATCATCGCCCAGATGAATAAGGTCGGCATGCTCATCGACGTGTCGCATTCCGGCGACCGCACGACCTTGGAGGCAATCGAGATCTCAACCCAGCCGATCGCCTTCACTCATGCAAACTGTCGCGCGCTCAACAACCACCCCCGCCTCAAGACCGACGAGGCGATCCGCAAGCTTGCGGCCAAGGGCGGCGTGATGGGCATCACCGGCGTCCGCATGTTCGTGCGCGACCGCGAGCCGACCACGGTCGAGCATATCGTCGATCATATCGACCATGTCGTCGGGCTGGTCGGGATCGACCATGTCGGGATCGGCTCCGACTGCGACCTTTACGGCTATGACAAGATGCCGGATGCCGAAAACCGCGAACTACGGTCGCATTATAAGACGAGCTACGCCTTTCGCAGCCGGCTCGACACCGATGGCTACGACCATCCGCGCAAGGTCTTTGACCTGACCGAAGCGCTGATCCGCCGCGGCTATTCGGATGCGAACATCGCGGCGATCCTGGGCGGCAATTTCCGCCGCCTGCTGGGTTCGGTCTGGAAGGCGCCGGTCTGACGCCGGCGGGCTCCCACCCATTCCGCTATTGCGGGGCGACCGCGGGCGGATGGGCCAGCACCGCGCGCCAGAGCGCGGCCAACTCGGCGCCGTAGGCGCGCATCGCCTCGTCGCCGCCGATATTTATCAGCACGATCCGCCCGATATTGGTCTTGGGATCGATCCCCATGAACGTCGTGACCCCCGGGTCGCCGCCGAAATGGCCGATCGTGCCCTCGCGACGATGTTGCCAGAAGATGCCCTGATTTGGCTCCTTTGGCGGTACGTTCGCCGGCATCGCGCCGGCGGTGAATTCGGGCTTGAGCAATATCGCGACGTCCGATGCCTTGAGCACACCGTCTTTCCCCGCGCGCGCCTTGAGCACCGCCGTCACAAGCCGCGCTAGGTCCGTACAGGAGGTGCGCAGCCCGCCATCTGGATAGGTCGTCAGGCTATAGGGCGGATAGGGCTTGAGCTTCTCGTCATAGAGGATCGCGTGGTCCGATCCGGTCTCGGCATCGGTCCAACCGGAGCGCGTCATGCCGAGCGGCTGCAGGAACGTCTTACGCGTGAAGTCGGCGTAGGATTCGCCTGCTTTCAACTCAATGACATAAGCCGCAAGCGTCGCGCCGATATTGCTATAGGCATAGGTGCTGCCCGGCGCCGTCGCCGCGAAATTCCGCTTGCTATAGGTCTTCCCGCTCTTGCTGAAATAGTCCTTGAGGAACGCGTCGATCCGCAGCGGATTGCCTGCGCCGGGAGTGTAAGCGGCGGCATAGACACTCTCGCGATCGACGATGCCCGACGTATGGGTTGCGAGCTGGCGCAGCGTGATCGGCCGGTCTGGAAATTGCGGGTTGCGCACCGGAAATGGCAGGATCGTATTGACGTCGTCGTCGAGCTTGAACCAGCCGCGCTCTACGCCTTTCATCAGCGCCATCCCGATCAACGTCTTGCTGATCGACCCGATCGGCTGGACGGTGTCGACCGTATAGGGGCGCCTGGTGGCCAGATCGGCAAAGCCGAAACCGTGTTGATAGACCGTATGATTGGCGTCGAACAGGACGACGCAGAAGCCGGGGATATGCGATGCGGACTGGAGCGCGGTGAGCTGGCGGTCGAAGTCCGCTGCCCGATCGTCTGCGCCGGCCGGCGATCCGAGAATCAGACTTGCGAACATTGTCGCCATGGCAATCCGGCGGGGTCGTGTCATGATCATCCTTTTGTGCTGCTTCATGTAATCGGGTTGAAAGACCGGGCGCCTCAGGGGCCGTAGCGGGCGGCCGCGGCGAGAAAGGCCGGGCTATCGATAGCTCCGTTCAGCGAAGCGCGATCGAGTATCGGCCCTGGGGCAGACGCACCGGCCGCGAGTGCCTGGAGTGCCGCCTGAGCGGCAAAAGCGGTCGCCTCGATCACGGCGCCGGGAAACAGCACAAGGGAAAACCCCGCGTCCCGGGCAGCGGCGGCGGATGCCAGCGGCGACGCCCCGCCCGTTAATACGTTGTGGATCAACGGCCGCGCCCCGCCCACTTCGCCCACCAGCCGCCGGATGTGATCCGGCTCGGACAGCGGTTCGACGAAGATCAGGTCGGCGCCCGCTTCGGCAAAGGCCACAGCACGACGCAGAGCCTCGTCGAAGCCGATGCTCGAGGCCGCATCGGTTCGTGCACTGATCAAGGTGTCGTCATGACGGCGCGCGTCCTGTGCCGCCTTCAATTTGCCGACCATCGTCTCCAGCGAAACGAGCGGCCGCGCTATCGGCGACCGGGGCGATTTGACCTCGGCCTGGTCCTCGATCTGTATCGCGGCGGCACCCGCTGCCTCGAACTGGCGCACCGTCCGCGCCACCTGGATCGCATTGCCGAAGCCACTATCGGCATCGACCAGGATCGGAATACGGATACGGTCGCACAGCCGCGCCAATATCGTCGCGATCTCGCTGGCCGACAGCAACCCGATATCGGGTCTGGCGAGATGTGATAAGGACAGGGCCGAACCGGAAAGGAAGACGGCGTCGAACCCGGCCTGCTCGGCCAGGACTCCGGACAAGGTGTCGAAGACACCCGGCGCGCGTACAGCCGCGCCGTTCGCCAGGCGCCAGCGTAGAGTTGCTCCCATAGTCATGGCTGCGGCTGCCGGCCTCGGCGGCAATTGGAGATCCTGCCTCGCCTAGCCCCGTTCGCCGGCGCCCAGCAGCCCCGAAAATCAAACGGCAGCGGCTCGCTCGGCCGGGCCGGGCGCGCTCTGCCCCCGGTGATGGAACCGGCTGCGCCGCAACACTCCCGATGCACCACGTTGCCGCCCTCCTTGCCGAATCCGCTTGAAAACCGATGCGCCTTGACAAGCACCCCAGCCCTGATAGCAATAATTGATACTGATCTCATATTTAATAATCAAGTGGGAGGATATATGGTGCGCGTCGATTCGAGGACTTGTGTCGGCTTGTTCATCGCCCTCGGATTGGCCGCCCCGGCCTCTGCACAGACCGACAAGCCTGTGTCGGCGGAGCCAGGCGCGAGCGACAGCGGGGACATCGTGGTAACGGCGCGCAAACGCTCCGAACGCCTGCAGGACACCCCGATCTCGATCACCGCGGTCACTGCCGAGGCAATGGAGCGCAAGGGGATCAAGGATATCGCCGATATCTCGCGCCAGACGCCGGGGCTGCAATATGGCGACTTTGGCGACATGAAGCTGTCACCCACCTCTCTGCGCGGCGTCGTCGGCGGATCGGGGTCGGCCGGAGCGGATCCGGCCGTCGGCTATTATGTCGACGAAATCTACCAGGCGCAGGGCCCGGGCGCCGATCTCGACCTGTACGACATCGCGCGCGTCGAAGTGCTGCGCGGGCCGCAGGGAACGTTGTTCGGCCGCAACACGATCGGCGGCGTGATCAGCATCACGACGCAGCGCCCGTCGGATACGTTCGCCGCCTCCGCGACGGCGGACATCGGCAATTACAACGCGCTGCGGCTTGGCGCTTCGATATCGGGACCGATCATGCCGGGTGTCGTGTTCGCCAAGATTGCTGCGATCCGGGACGTCAATGGCGGCTATGACCACAATGTCCTGCTCGACCGCGACGTCAACAATCACCGTTCCTGGGCGGTCCGCGGCCAATTGCTGTTCGACATCGCCTCCACCACCAGCTTGCTGGTGACCGCGAGCTACCGGAAAGCCGATCAGGAACAATTGGTCTTCGAGACGCGGCGCTACAATATGGCCGCCGACCTGCCCCAGGCGCTCGTTGCGGCCGGCCTGCCGCTCAACACCGATCCGTTCGATCGCAAGGTCTATTCCGACAGCCGCAACCAGGAACGGTTGCGGGCATGGGACGTGTCGGCCACTTTCAAGACCCGGATCGGCCGCCTCGGCATCACCAACATCTTCTCCTATCATGACCATGATTATTTCAGTCGAGCCGACACCGACCGCTCGCCGCTGAGGATGCTGTACGACGGCGATCCGGAGAAGGTCTGGCGCTGGTCGGAAGAACTGCGCGTCGATCTTTCGACCGGCCCGATCGACTGGTTGGCCGGCCTCTATTATTTCCGCCAGAACAGCCGCAACCAGAGCTTCGTCGAAATTGGCGCCGATCTCGCCTCGGCTTTAGGCGATCCGGCGTTGACAGGTATTCGCACGGGATCGGACGGCGATCTCGATACGACCAGCAAAGCAGCCTTCCTGAGCGTGACCTGGAAAGTCGCGCCACGCCTCGATGTCACGGTCGGCGGCCGTTACACGAGCGACCACAAGGCAATCCACTATGTTCAGCGCGACGTGATCAACCTGCTTGGCGGCAATACCGACATCCGGACCCACGGCAGCTGGGACCAGTTCACCCCCAACGCCAATATCCGCTATCGCTTCTCCCCAACCGTCATGGTCTATGCGACCGCGAGCAAGGGCTTCAAGAGCGGCGGTTTCAACGACGCGCTGGGCAGCGCCGACGGGATCGCATTCGGTCCGGAGGCACTATGGAATTACGAGCTCGGCTTGAAGACCGAGCTGTTCGACCGCCGGCTCGTGGTCAATACAGCGCTTTATTACATGGACTGGAGCAGGATCCAGCTTTCGGACGACAATCCGGCGACGCCGGTCTACGATCCGATCATCCTCAATGCCGGCAAGGCGCACAGCAAGGGCATCGAGGTCGAGGTGACCGCCCGGCCAACCGACCGCTGGACGCTCGGCGGCAATCTGTCGGTTCAGGACGCGCGCTTCGACGGCGGCCATCTGCCGAGCGGCGCGTCGCTCGGCCATATCCCCTATGCGCCGGCCTATACCGCCGATCTCAACGCCGAATATCGCCTGCCGGTCGCCGGGTTGGGCTCGGTCGCGCTGTTCGGCGAGTACCAATTGCGCGGACGGACGTATCTGAGCAACGACGCCGATCCTGACGGCGTGGTGCACCCCTATGGTTTGCTCAACCTGCGCCTGTCGCTGCAGTCGCGGGACGAGCGTTGGCGCGTATCGCTCTGGGCCAAGAACCTCACCAATCGGACTTACGAACAGCGGCTGTTCGACCTGTCGGACCAGCCGCTGGTGGGGCAGAAGTTCATCATCCTGGGCGAGCCCCGCACGATCGGCGTCGAATTCAAGCTCGGCTATTGAGGACCCGCCATGATCCGCAAGAACCTTATCCTGTTGATCGCCGTGCTGATGGCGGGCGTGGCCGTGGGGCCGGTCATCGGCCCGTTTTCCGAGGCGATCGCCGCGCAGACCACCCCGTCTGCTCCCACGCCGGCACGCCCGTCGGAATGGAGCGACCGGGCTTATTATCTGCCGATGCGCGACGGCGTCCGGCTGGCGGTCAGTCTCTATTTTCCCGGCGGCAGGCTCCCCGAAAAACCGGCCCCGGTGGTGCTGATCCAAACGCGTTACGGGCGCGCCGGTGAGGCTGATTTCGGCGCGGCGTGGCGGCAGGCGGGGTATGTCGTCGCGATCGTCGATACGCGCGGATCGACCGCATCGTTCGGCACGCGCCGCGTCGATATCGGACCCGAGGAACAGCGTGACATGGACGAGATCGTCGCCCATCTGGCGCGCCAGCCATGGTCGAACGGCCAGGTCATCGCCTCGGGCGTGTCCTATATGGCCGATACCGCCGACCTCGCGACGAGCCGATCCGCCCCTGCGCTGCTGGCCGCCGTCCCCCGCCAGACTGACTTCGACACCTATCTGCACCTGTTCAGCCCCGGCGGCGTTTCCAACGACTGGATGCTGCGCACCTGGGCCGGTGCGGTCCGCGAAATGGATCTGGGTCGCGATCCCGAAGGCGGCGGCGCCGATTGCCTCAGACGAGTCGCGGATTGCGCACGGTTGTTTCCGATCCTCCAGCCGGTCGACGGCGACGAGAATTTCGAAATCTTGCGCCAGGCCCTGGCCGCGCGCGGCCGCCATTGGGGACCAGAGGATTATGAGGGCATCGCCTTCCGCGATCAGCCCGGCCGCAACGGCTATACACTGTTCGCCTTATCCCCCGCAGCCCAGCTCGCCGCCATCCGCCGCCAGCGCAAGCCCGTGCAATATTGGGGCTCCTGGCTCGATGCCGGGACGGCCGAGGCTGCGCTCGCGCGATTTCGGTCAGCGCCCGAGGCGCCGACGGAAGTGTGGATCACGGCCAACAATCATGGTCAGGATGTCGGTGCCGACCCCTTCTTTCCCGGCGAGCATGTACCGACGCCCGCCGCAGCCGATATCTTCGCCGGCAACATAGCCTTTGCCGACCGCGTCCGCGCAGGCGCCAAGGTCGAGCGCGTAATCCACTATTACGTGATGGGCGCAAAGGCGATGCGCACCAGCCCGACCTGGCCGCCGGCCGATACCAGGCCGTCCATCTTCTATTTCGCACCAGGGCGCTCGCTCGTTCGACGCGTTCCCCGGCGATCTGGCGCCGACCGCTACGCCGTCGATTTCACCGCGAGCACGGGCAAGGCAACGCGCTGGTCGACGCAATTCGGTACGCCGCCGGCTTATCCCGACCGGCGCCGGTCGGGATAAGCCGGCGGCGTACCGAATTGCGTCGAC
>Ga0136846_1219412_pt1 | contig 11410 bp, 11 predicted proteins | sample HopSoiMetagenom2_FD_96841 | JGI IMG/M metagenome (GOLD analysis project Ga0136846, IMG submission 96841) | Grasslands soil microbial communities from Hopland, California, USA - 2 Assembly 2016 (version 4) | ecosystem: Environmental > Terrestrial > Soil > Grasslands | place: USA: Hopland... | reverse complement strand
TGTCGACGTGCACGAACCCACTCTGCTGGGCCAGCGCATTCATGTAGCCGCTGACCTGCTTCCAATCTGCGAGCATCGAATCAGTGCCGGGTTCGAACCCCAAAGCGGCGGATGGGGGGATGGGCGGTTGGACGGTTTGTAACAGTGCGACTAGTAGCAGTCCGGGCATCAGATCAATCCGAGTTTGGAGCCCACCTTCTTGAAGGCCCGCAAGGCGAAGTCCAGATCATCGCGGGAGTGTGCTGCGGACAGCTGGCACCGTACGCGTGCATGCCCTTGCGGGACAACGGGATAGCCGAATCCGGTAACGAACACGCCCTCCGCCAGCAGCAGCTCGCTCATGTGAATCGCTTTTGCTGTCTCGCCAAGGATCACGGGCACGATCGGCGTCTCTCCCGGGAGCGGCTTGAACCCGAGCGACAGCAGCTGCTCGCGGAAATAGCGCGCGTTCTGATGCAGCCGGCTCACGAGCTCGGGGTGGCGTTCCACGTAGAGCACCGCGGCGAGCGCGCTCGCGGCGACGGTGGGAGGCAGCGCGTTACTGAACAGCTGCGGCCGTGAGCGTTGCGTGAGGTAGTCGGTGAGCGCGAGCGGTCCCGCGGTGAAGCCGCCGGCTGCGCCACCGAGTGCTTTGCCAAGCGTCGAGGTAATCACGTCGATCTGCCCGAGCATGCCGTGGTGCTCTGCCGTGCCCCGGCCCGACTTGCCGAGCACGCCCGTCGCATGCGAATCGTCCACCGCCAGAATCGCATCGTATTTGCGGGCGAGTGTCAGCAGGTCCGGGAGCTTCGCGATGTCACCTTCCATCGAGAAAATGCCATCGGTGAAGATCAGTTTGCGACGCGCGTTGGGCGCGGCCTTCAGCTTTTCCTCGAGATCGCCCATGTCCGAGTGCTTGAACACCGCGGTCTGGCACTTCATGCTGGCTTTGGCGAGGCGGGTCGAATCGATGATCGACGCGTGGTTGAGCTGATCGGAGATGACGATGTCCGGCTCGCTCAGGATCGTGGGGCAGAGTCCTTCATTGGCATTCCAGCAGCTCACGTAGGTCAGCGACGATTCACAGCCGACGAATTTCGCCAGCGCGTCTTCCAGCTGGCGATGGACCGTGAATGTGCCGCAGATGAAACGGACGGACCCGGTGCCGGCGCCCCAGCGATCGAGCGCCGCTTTCCCCGCCTGCACGACGTCGGGGACATCACACAGTCCCAGATAGTTGTTGGACGAGAGGATGACGACTTCGCCGCGCCCTTCCATCTGCACGCGCGCGCCCTGCGGGGAATCGAGGTAGTTGAGGCGCTTGTACACGCCTTCTTTCTTGAACTGCGCCAACTCGTCCTGCAGCTGTGCCATGACGCTCATGCGATCTCCAGAATGACTTTCCCGGCGTCGCCCGAGCGGATGGCTGCGAGCGCGTCGTCGATCTTGGCAAGGGGGAACTTATGGGTGATCACCGGCCGGGGATCGAATTGACCACTCGTGAGCAACCGGCGCATCAAATGCCAGTCCTGATACATTCTGCGGCCAATCACGCCGTAGATCGTGATGCCTTTGAAAATGATCTCGTCGGCGAGATTGATAGGCACTTCACCCTTGGGAATGCCCAGCAGCTGTACCCGGCCCCCGAGCCGCACGGCGCCTAATGCCTGATGCAGAGCAGACGGCACACCGGACATTTCGCAGACCACGTCCGCTCCCTCGCCGCCGGTCTCACCGATGACTGTCTGGACCACATCCTGTGTCGCGGCATTGATCGTAACATGCGCGCCCATTTTCTCGGCGAGCGCGAGGCGTTTGGGATTCACGTCGGAGGCGATGACCCTGTTCGCGCCCGCGGCGCGCGCGATGCCGACCGCAAAACAGCCGATCGGCCCGCATCCCACAATGAACACGGTGCTGCCGGGAATCTCCGCGGTCAGCACGGTATGAAACGCGTTGCCCATCGGATCCATGATCGCGCCGATCTCCGTCGGAATCCCGGAAAGCGTCAGCACATTCGTCGTCGGCATAGTGAGAAATTCGGCAAATGCGCCATCGCGATCGACGCCGATGATGCGCGTGTTCTTGCAGATGTGGCTGTTGCCGGTCCGGCACTGGAGACAGTGGCCGCAGACGATGTGCCCTTCGGCCGTGACTAGCTGACCCACGCGCAATCCCGTCACGCCATCGCCCAGCGCCTGGATCTCGCCCGCAAACTCGTGACCGACTATGAGCGGGGGCTTGATCCGGTGCTGCGCCCAGGGATCCCAGTCGGCAATGTGGAGGTCCGTCCCGCACACGCCCGCATGCCGCACGGCGATGAGCACTTCGCCCGGTCCCGCCACCGGCTTGGGGACGGACTTCACGGTCAACCCGGGCGCGCGTTTTTCCTTGACGATCGCTTGCATGAAAACCGTGGAGTGGGGAGTGGGGAGTGGTCGTGAGGTCAAAAGATCGAGCGCGTGAAACCGCCGTCTACCTGGAGCACCGCGCCGGTAATATAGCTGGCCGGTTCGGACGCAAGAAACACGACCGCCGCCGCCAGCTCCGCCGGTGTACCGATCCGTCCCATCGGCGTCTCGGCCATGCGCTGCTTGATCATGTCCGGCCGAGCCTTCGACAGCTCCTCGATCCGCTCTGTTGCGATGAATCCGGGACAGATGCTGTTCACCGTGATGCCGTCTTTCGCGACTTCGTCCGACAGCGCTTTGGCGAACCCCAGCACGCCGGCGCGCGCCGTCGACGAGAGGATGAGACCAGGGAGCGGCTGCAGCGCGGCGACCGAGACGAGACAGACGACGCGGCCCCATTTGGCCTTCGTCATGATCGGGACCGCGGCGCGCGCGAGATGGATGGTCGAGAGCAGATTGAGCTCGATCGCCTTCGCCCAGGCGTCCGCCGGGAGATCCTTGAACGTTGACGCCGGCGGCCCGCCGGCATTGCAGAACAGGATATCGAGCCGGCCGAACTTCCGCGCGACGTCCTGCACCAACCGCTCGGCCTGCGCCGGAACCGTGACGTCCGCCGGGAAGGGCGCCGTCTTGGGGTCGCGGCCGTTCACGGCGACCTGCGCTCCTTCTTCGGTGAGCGTGCTGGCGACGGCGTGGCCGATACCACGTGTGCCACCGCACACGAGCGCAACTCGACCCTCGAGTCCGAGGTTCACGCGCGTTCGAGCCGCACCGCGCACACCTTCAGCTCGGCCATCTTGGCGTATGGGTCGAGCACGGGATTCGTGAGCAGATTCGCCGCCGCCTCCCGGAAGTGGAACGGCACGAAAACCTGCCCCCGCGCCACGCGCTCGCTCACGCGCGCGGCGCTCACCATCGAGTTGCGCCGCGACGTGAGCCGCACCAGCTCGCCTTCACGCACGCCGAGCTGCTTGGCGTCCTCCGGATGGATCTCGACGATCGCGGTCGGCTCGCGGGCGTCGAGGCCGCTCGCGCGGCGCGTCATCGTGCCCGTGTGCCAGTGGTACAGCTGACGGCCGGTGTTCATCACGAACGGATAGTCCTCGTCGGGCAGCTCGACCGGATCGGTGTATTCGACGGCGACGAATTTGACGAGCCCGTCCGCCGTGGGGAACGACTTGTCGAACAGGAATGCCGTGCCCGGATGATCGCGATCGGGGACGGGATATTGTAGTCCCGCGCCCTCGAGGCGCTCGTAGGTCACGCCGGCCCAGCTTGGCGTCACCTGGGCGATTTCCGTCATCACGTCTTCGGCGCCCCGGTAGCGCGTCGGCAGGCCAAGCCGATTCGAGAGATCGATGAGGATATCGAGGTCTCCGCGCGCGTCGCCCGGTGAGTCGATGGCTTTGTGGCTCAGCTGGATGCGGCGCTCGGTGTTTACGAACGTGCCGACTTTTTCGGCGAAGCTCGAGCCGGCCAACACGACATCGGCGTAGCGCGCGGTCTCTGTGAGGAACAGATCGTGCACGGCGAGGAACTCGATTTGCTGAAACCACTGCTCGGCGTGCGCGATGTCGGGATCGGAGATGATGGGGTTCTCGCCCATGATGTACATGCCGCGGATGCCGCTCTCCGGTTTTACGACCTCCGTCAGCATGAGACCACCTTTGAGCGACAAGGCTTGTGCCGGCACGCCCCAGGCGTGGGCGAAGCGGTCGCGAGCCTGCTGATCGCTCACGGGCGCATAGTCAGTGTAGGCGAACGGCACGGCGCCCATATCCGACGCGCCCTGCACGTTGTTCTGACCGCGGACAGGCAGCATCGCGGCGCCCCAACGCCCGATCATCCCGCAGGCGAACATGAGGTTGAGCAGCGAAGTGACGATGTCGGTCCCGTTCGCGTGCTGCGTCAGGCCCATGGCCCATAGGGTCGAGGTGTTCGGGCCTCGGGCATAGAGCTCCGCGGCACGCTTGATCTTCTCGGCGGGCACTCCGGTGATTTTAGCCGCCTTGTCGGGTGTGTACGGTTTCACCGCTTCGCGTACCTGGTCGAAATCGTGGGTGCGCTTGGCAATGAAGTCCCGATTCTCCAACCCGAGTCCCAAAATGTGGTTCAGCATCGCCGAGTAGAGGGCGACGTCGGTCCCGGGCTGCATCTGGAGATGCACGTCCGCGCGGCCCGCGAGCTCCGTCTTGCGCGGATCGGCGACGATCAGCGTGGCGCGCTTTTCGTGCGCGCGCTTCAGCGCCGCGCCGAAGACGGGATGCGATTCCGTGGTATTCGCGCCGGCAATGAAGATGACGTCACAGGCTTCTTCGATCTCGCGCATCGAACCCGAGGCCGCGGCAGTGTTGATCGCGCGCTGCATCGCGGCGACCGAGGTCGAGTGACAGAGCCGCGTGCAGTGGTCGACGTTGTTCGTCCCAAGCGCGCCGCGAAACATGCGCATCATCACGTAGTTCTCTTCATTCGAGCACTTGGCGGAAGAGAAACAGGCGAGCGCGTCGGGCCCGCGCGAGGCTTTGATGCGGAGCAGCTCCTGCGCCGCCAGGTCGAGCGCCTCGTCCCATGTGGCTTCGCGGAACGGCGCGTACCAGTCGTCCGGCGTCGCGACGCGATCGCGGATGTCGAGGTCCATTCGCTCGAGCAGTGGCAGCTCGCGGACGGATTTCCCCGTGGCGCGCGGCGGCGTGCCTGGTTTGGAGCGGCGGCCTTCCCCCTCGATCGTGCGCCACGGTCCGGCGCGCCGTTCGGCGCCTTTCGGGCCTTTCCATACCCAGCCCTGAGGCCCTTTCTCCCAGCCCCGTCGAATCAGCGGCCTGGTGAGCCGATCACGATGCTGCGGGAAGTCATAGCCAAAGCGCCCCTTCACACACGTGGATCCCTGGTTCGGGGTGTTCAGCTCGATGTCGGGGGAAGTGACGCGAACGAGTGTGTTGTTCGAAACGTGAAGATCGAGCTGACAGCCGACGCCGCAGTACGGACAGATCGCTCGGACGACTTTCTCGGGATTTCGGATCTGCTCGGGCGCGAACCGCTGCCGCGGCATCACCTCGAAGATCGCGCCCGTCGGACAGACGCGGACGCATTCGCCGCACCACGTGCATCCGGCCTTGTCGGGGTCGCCGTCGGCGCCGACGACGATCTCGGCGTGCTCGCCGCGGAAGCCCACGTCCAGCACACCCACGACCTGGATGTCCTCGCACGCGCGCACGCAGCGGGTGCACAGAATGCAGGTGGACATGTCGTGGCGGATCATCGGATCGCCCGGGCGCTCGTCGCCCGAGCGCAACGGCAGGTCGCGCTCGATCACTGCCGTCGGGACAATGTCGTAGTCCACGAGGTAGCGCTCGAACTCGTTGCGCGGAGCGGCCCGGCCGCCGTTTCTCAAATGATCGGCGGGGTAGCGCTCAGCGAGCAGTCGTAGCACGCCCTTGCGGTTTTCGACCGCGGCGTGCGATTGGGTGGTGACGACCATCCCGTCGGCGACCTTGGCGGCACACGCCGGGATGAGCTTGGCTTGACCTTCGACTGAGACGAGACAAATGCGGCAGTTGCCGACGATGGGAAGCTTGGGATACCAGCACAGGGTGGGGATCTCGATGCCCGCCGTTCGGGCGGCATCGAGAATCGTTTGTCCGTCGGCCGCCGTGATCGTGCGGCCGTCGATTACCAGGGTCGACATGCCTGTATAACTACCTGTCTCAGTGGCTATTGCAAAGAACGAGGGGCCGGCTCAGCGCCGGCCCCCTCTTCTTAATCCCCCAACCGTGTCCTCAGACTTTCGGATCCACCGGCAGATGCCGATGGGTATGATCCCCGTCCTCCCCCTCATCCATAAACCAGCAGTAGGCCCAGATCTTGGCAGGACGCAGCACTTGAGCGCCGGCCCGCAGGATGATCCCCATCGGTTCGTCGTCGAGAATGAGCGGGAGGGTTGTCATGCTGCTCAGATAGGCAAGGAACCTGCCAACTAAGCCATCGTACAACGTACCGTCTTACAACGACTTAAGCTTCTCACCGAGCTTTCAGTAGTCAATCCGACACGTTCATCACCGGCTGCGCCGTGTCGTGCTGACGCGGTGGCTTGATCGCCGTGAATCCCGCGCGCTTCGCTCTACGACCTCGTTGCACCTGCCAGCCGCGATACAACGTCTGCAGCGCCTCCGGCGCCAGCGGGATGACGCCGCGGCTTTCGTTCGCCGGCGGGAGCACGACGTGCACGCCGCCCGACGGTGTGCGGACCTGAATGTCGGCGATCAACGATGACCGCTGTTTGGCTCGCAGCGGCGCCAGGCAGGCCGGCGCGATTACCACCAGCGACGGGGCCAAATCGGGGAACCAGCTGCCAAAGTTGATCACGAGCGCTTGAAACGCGCCGCCACCCAGCTGCTCGGCTACGGCGCGGCCTTCCGCCGCCTCGACGGCGCCCAGGTCCTGATCGAGCAGAAAGACCTCCGCGTCATGCGCCGCGAGAAAGAGCGCCTCCGGCAGCGCCACGGCGCCAAGGACCATGACGACATCGCCGGGCTCGACGCGCGCCGCCCACGGCACGATCGGGTGGCCGCGATCGAATCCCCAATGGGTCGGCTCGCGCTGCGCCTCGCGCAGCGCCCGATGTTTCTGCCGCCAGCGCGGAAACGATGGAAGACGCAACCGGCGGGCGATGATCCGATCGACATGCTCGAGTAACAGCACTTCGGTAAGCAGATACTGATCCTGCGCGCTCGTCTGCAGCTCACGCACGGCTTCGTCACCGATTTGCAGCAGCTCGGCGCGCGGCAGTGTGTTCTTGTATTCCTCCAGCCGGTGGAGGATGAACTCCTGATATTCCTGCTTGAGCGAGCGCGGCGTCCGGCGCAACGGGGCAATGCCGACACCGGGAGCTTTGCTGGCGCGCTCGAAGGGAAGGGAAGTCAGCATGGCTCGACGTGCACCGTCACTTCCTCGAGCTCGAGCTCCTTCTTGAGCTTCTCTTCCACCGCGTCGGCGATCGCGTGTGCCGCCGCGACGTTGGCATTCGGATCGACGGCGATGGTCACCTCGGCGTAGCGGACGCCTGTATTCCCGCCGCGCGAGCGAATCCCGTACGCGCTCACCACGCCGTCCACGGCCTGGGCTGATTGCCGGATGGCCGGCTCGGGAATCGCGCGCTCATCTACCAGGACCGGCACCACGCGCTGCGCAATCTGATAGCCCACACGCACGATCAGGAGCGCCACGACGATGGCGACGACAGGGTCCACCCAGAGATGGCCCTGGCGCGAAAACAGGAGCCCGATCAGGACGCCGATCGTGATGAATACGTCGGTCCGCGTGTGCGCCGCATCGGCAATCAAGAGCTCGCTGGAGAGCTGCTGTCCGCGGCGATGCTCGTACCAGGCCACGAAGACGTTGGTCGCGAGCGTTGCGAGCAGAAGCATGAGTCCCGCGTCCGTGATGGCGACGGGGTGGCCACCGTCGAGCAGGCGGCCGATCGCGCTGCGGAGGAGCTCGAAACACGTAATGGAGAGGAAGACGACGATCGCCAGGGCACCCAGCGTCTCGAACTTCCGGTGCCCGTACGGGTGATCTTCATCGGGTGCTCGCGCCGCGACGCGAATGACGATCAGGCCGAGGATGTTGTTGACCGCGTCGACTGACGAGTGCAGCGCGTCGCCCATAACGGCGAGCGAACCGGCGAACGCGCCGATCGCCACCTTGACGATGACGACGGCGATATTGGCGACGAGCAATCCGCGCAGCACGCGGCGCACCGCGGCCGACCGGTCTAGGGCCCTGCCGGACATGGACTGCAAGCTTGTGATAGGGGCCGATTTAGTCAACTTTACTTGACCATATTTAGACGCTTGTATAAATATCTCCCTCCATTGGAAGACTCCCTGTTTCGCGCCTTGGCCGATCCCACGCGCCGCCGGATCCTCGAGCTGCTGAGAGAGAAGGACAGAACGGCGGGGGAGATCGCGGAGCAGTTCCCGATGGCATTCGCGTCCGTGTCCCACCATCTGGGCGTCCTCAAGGCGGCGGATCTCGTCGCCACGGAGCGCGAGGGACAGTTCATCCGCTATCGGCTGAATACGACCGTATTCCAGGAAGTCGTGCGCTACTTCATCACTCGCTTTGGGAGAGAGAACAATGCGTAGCCGCTGGTTTGGTCTCGTTGTCGCCGCGGTCGCAGCGGGAATGTCGGTGTGGGCCTATCCGCGCCTCCCGGCGACAATGGCGACGCACTGGGTCTCGGGAGCAACGTGGTCGTTCTTAGCCTCGGGTGCTCAAACAGGCGCGCTGAGTAAGACGCCTTTCAAGTAGCCGGTCTCAGGCACGTTGAGCAATTCGGGATGATCGGCCGAGGCACCGGTCGCGGCCAGAAACTGGATGCGGCGTCCGGAATCGCGCGCGGCGTCCACGAGCATGGTCTGAAAGACATCGCGGTTCACGTGGTAGGAGCAGGACGAAGTGAACAGCACGCCGTTGGGCGCCAGAATCTTCATTGCGCGCAGATTTACTTCCTTGTACCCGGCGACCGCGCGCTCGAGATTGGCCTTGGTCTTGGCGAATGCCGGAGGATCGAGGACGATCGTGTCGAATTGCTCGCGCCGCCGCTCTAGCTCGCGCAGCAGATCGAACGCGTTCGCCGCGCGCCACTCGATGTTGGCGATGCCGTTGAGTCGCGCGTTCTCCGCGCCGCGCCCCAGCGCTTCCGCGCTCTGATCGACGGCGATCACTTGCTTCGCTTTGCGGGCGAGATGCAGCGCGAACGATCCGTGATACGTGAAGAGATCGAGTGCCCGCCCGCCGGTGCGGGTCTGCGCGCCGACGAGCGCCCGATTCTCGCGCTGGTCGAGAAATGCTCCGGTCTTTTGGCCCGTCCAGGGCGCGGCGAGGTAGCGCAGGCCATCCTCGGCGACCTCGACCACCTGGGGGACTTCGCCGTGCGCGAGCACGACTTCTTCGGGTAATCCTTCGTGGCGCCGCACGGCGGCGTCATTGCGGAGCAGCATGCCATCGGGTTCGAATACCTCTCGCATCGCGGTCACCACGTCGGCGCGCACGGTCTCGAGACCGGCCGAGAGCAGCTGCGCCACGATATACGGGCCGTACTTGTCGATGATGAGCGATGGCAGCCCGTCCCCTTCGGCATGCACCGCCCGCCACGCAGTCGCGTCGATTCCGGCGCGCCGCTCGGCGGCGTTCCCGATGCGCTTCGTCCACCAGGTCGCGTCGATCGGCTCGTCGGCGCGCGTCAGCAGCCGTAGCCGAATCTCCGAGCTTGGCGAGTAGAGTGCCTTGCCGAGGAACTTGCCTTTGCGATCCGTGACCGGAACGATGCCCGGCTGCTTATCCGGTTCCTCGGCGACGTCGCTGCGGTAGATCCACGGATGGCCCTGCTTCCAGCGCTCCGCTCCGCGAGCCGTGACTTTGACCGTCATCGATCCGGTCGTAGCTTCGCTGCGTCTCTGAGGTACATATGTTTGAGCGCGCGCTGCGCCTTGGTCGTGTAGAAGTGCAGCAAGACGCGGATGCAGCGCTTCAGGCCGGACGGCACCGCCACTTCGGCTGCGCCGAGCAAGGGCACGTCCGTCCACCCGAGATGCCGGGCGGCGCGCGCCGGATACTCGGCGGTGAGATCGGGCGATGAGGTGAAGATCGCGCTTTCGACGTCTTCGGGCGCAAAGCCATTCGCGCTCTGAAGCGCGGCGAGCAGCTCTTCGGTCGCTTCGAGAATGGACTCACTCGTATTTGCGGTCGCGGTCGTTGCGCCGCGGAGCCCGCGCAGGACTTTGGTCATGGCGCTCGTCGATCAGTTGCGCTTGATGGTGATCACGGATCCCGTTCTGCTCAAGGGCCGGGATCCGGTGGCCGTGTGCCGCGCCGCGGTCCAGGGCGTAGCGACGATGATTCAGGTGCGGTGGAAAGATGCTACACCCGCGGATCTTGTGGAGGTTGCGCGGGCGCTGGTCGACGCCCTGCCTGTGCCCATTCTGGTCAACGATCGCGCCGATATCGCCGTTGCCGCGGGGGCTGCCGGTGCGCACCTCGGCTGGGATGACGTACCGCTGGCGTCGCTCCGTCCCAACGTTCCGGCGGACTTTCTGCTCGGGATTTCCGTCGGCTCAGCTGACGAAGCGTCGCGCGCCGCGCTGCTACCGGCGGATTACTGGAGCATCGGCCCGTGCTTCGCGACGCCGAGCAAGCACGACGCCGGACCGGCACTTGGGCCGGAGCGGTTTGCCGCGCTCGCGCGTCTCGCGCCCGAGGGCACCCCAGTCATAGGAATCGGCGGGATTACGGCCGCAAACGCGCCGCAGATCATCGATGCCGGCGCGGTGGGCGTCGCGGTTATTGGCGCGGTGCTGAGCGCGCCGGACCCCGAAGCTGCCGCTCGGGTGATCGGCGTAGCCCTGGATCGTCACCCGGCATAAGAATTGCCGCCCCTGTTGGGGGGGTTGTCGTCGCCACCTTCCGACTGGAGTTGTTATGCCGCGTTTTGTCGCCTGGCCCCTAGCCGTGATCCCGGCCGGTCTCGCTGTGCTGGGCTGTACAGAAGCCTCGAGCCCGCCAGGCACCGGAGGTGCTCCCCAAATACGGGCGTCGGATTTGGCAATCCAGGCAGGCGACAGCCAATTCGCCCTCGTCGGCCGTCCCGTGCCGATCAATCCCGCCGTTCGCGTTGTCGATGAATCGGGCAAAGAGGTGCAGGGCGTGGAGGTGACGTTCACGGTCACGTCCGGCGGTGGGACCGCGACCGGCACCACCGCGGTGTCGGACTCGGCAGGGATTGCGACGGTCGGCTCGTGGACCCTCGGACCGGCGCTGGGCAAGAACACGATGACAGCGACCGTCTCTCAAGACGTGGCTCCCATCGTGTTCGGTGCGATCGCGTTGTGTGACTGCTGGATGGAAAAAGCCGCACTGAATAAGGGTCGCAGGCTGGCCGGCAGCGCCGTGCTCGATGACAAACTGTACGTATTAGGTGGATTAAACCATCTCGACTACAGCCTTCCAATCGAGGAATATGA
>Ga0136846_1231062_pt1 | contig 11411 bp, 8 predicted proteins | sample HopSoiMetagenom2_FD_96841 | JGI IMG/M metagenome (GOLD analysis project Ga0136846, IMG submission 96841) | Grasslands soil microbial communities from Hopland, California, USA - 2 Assembly 2016 (version 4) | ecosystem: Environmental > Terrestrial > Soil > Grasslands | place: USA: Hopland... | reverse complement strand
GGCCGCGCTCAGCGCGACCTCGGCGCCCGCGGGCCTCGCCACCATGGCCGCGGGCCCGGAGGCCGCTCGCGAGATCGCGAGTTGCTGCCACGAGCGGCAGCATCCCTGATGCGAGACCCACGGCTACCGATACGCCGAGCGTGAAGAGCAGCACGGGAGCGTCGAGACCGATCTCGAATGCGCGCGGCGTGAACCGCGCCGCGTAGGGGACCAGAACCCGAAGCAGGGCAGCGGCGAGCCCGATACCCACGAGCGCTCCGGCACCCGCCACAACGACACTCTCCGTCAACAACTGGCGCGCGAGGCGGCCGGTGCCTGCCCCCAGCGCCGCGCGCACAACGAGCTCCGCGCGCCGGTGCACGAGGCGCACGAGCGTGAGGTTCGCCACATTCGCGCACGCAATAGCGAGGACGAACGCGGACGTCGCAAGCAGGAGCGCCAATGTCTCGCGAGCGGGGCCGGACAGCTCCTCGAGCAGCGACTCCGCACCGACCCCGAACCCTTGGGCTTCCGGGTAGCTCTCGGCATGCTCGTTATGCATCTGCGACGCAACCGCCTTGAGATCTCCGCGGACCGCCGCCAGCTCGACCCCCGGCCGTGCGACACCGAACACGGTCAGGGCGCGAACGGCCCGACGCGTCACCCAGAACTCCGACGTCCGGAACGGGCACGACGAGATAGGCATGAAGACGTCGTTCTCGTTAGGGAACGCCGGCAGTGGCGGCAGGACACCGATGACCGTATGCAGTCGGTCCGTCATCTCGACCGTCTTGCCGATAATGGTCGTGTCGCCTCCGAGTCGCTCGCGCCAGAACCGATAGCTCAACACGACCACCGGTGTCGCGCCGGCTTGATCCTCGCCCTCGCGGAACGTCCTGCCGCGCACGGGCCTGACGCCTAGCGCATCGAAATAGTTGGCGGACACGACGCCCGTCTGCACCCGCTGTGGCTCGCCCCGGCGGAGAAGGGTGAACGACATCGAGTGATACTCGACGATTGTCTGCAGGGACTTGGCTCCGGCCCTGAGGTCGGCGACCTCCTGAACCGAGAAGCCGGCATCGTCGATCTGGCCGGTAGCGACGGGCTGTTTCAGCCGAACGACGCGAGCGCCATTGGCGAACGGCAGATCCTTGAGCAGAACGCCGTGGATGACGCTGAAGATCGCTGTGTTCGCGCCAATGCCGAGCGCTAGTGTCAGAACGGCGATGACCGTGTAGGCAGGGGCGCGCATGAGCGTGCGCGTCGCGTACCGCAGATCGTGCAGGAACGTCTGCATGCATGGCTCCTCTCGTGGTGCCTGCATGCTAGGGTCTCCTCGTGCATTACCGGCGGAGGAAGCGTCATGCCTCTGTTGCGGATTCGTGTGTCAGGTGTTCCCGAAGTGTCCGGAGCCCCCGGCCACCAAAATGCGACCGGTCCTCAACAGATCTCGCACAAATAAGCGTTGCCTGGCCGCGGGCCGTCGTCCCATCGTACCAGGGTGATCGAACACGTCTCCTCCGCCCCAGCCCCCGCACGGTGACGCCGCCGGCTCGCCGCGCTCGGATCGCGCTCCCCGGCCGACGATTCTCGTGGCCGCTCGTGCTGCTGCTTGCCAGCGTCGGCGTGACCGGCGCGGCGGCGTTCAACGCGCAGCGCGCGGTGTGGTCGCATCAGCGAACAGCGGCGCGTCTGCTTCGGGACTACGCGTCGTTCACGGCGTGGACGTCGCAGCGGAAGATCGAGGCGGGGCTCGAGGGCGCCGTGATGGCTTCGCTCCAGTACGTCATGCACGGGCGCGAGCCTCACCGCTTCCAGCGCAACGGCCCCCGGCCTAACGCCAACGAGCTCTGGAACTACTACAACAACAACGACCGCTATCGCACGCGTTTCTGCACGTCGAAACGCTGTCCGGAGTCGTTTCCGCCATCGGCCTATTTCGGGTTCACGATCGGCGCCGACACGCTCCAGGTCTCGCCACGCGCTGCGGTGCCTGAGGCGGATGCCTGGCTCGAGGTCGCGCCGGAGTCCGACAAGCGGTGGCTTGTCGATTCACTGACGGCACACGTCCGCAAGGTCCACGACCCGGACGAGAACTATGAAGTGCTCGTGTCGCCGCGCTTCGGCACCGGCCGCATGATTGCCTATGTGCTCATGCCCACGGAAGCGGGCGACACGCTGGTCTACGGCGTGGAGTTCGGCGCGACCACGTCGCGCCACATCTTGAAGGACGCCGTCGTGCACGAGCACCTGCTGCCAAACGCGGTAATGCTCGGCAAGGACAACGAGGATCTCCTCGGCATCCGGATCGTCGGCCGGGGCTCGTTGCCGCTGTACGAGTCGGCGAACTGGCCGACGACGTCGTACGTCGCCGTGCTCGAGCTGGCGCCGCGTTTTGGCGGCCTGAAGGTGCAGACATCCGTGCGCCCTGAGTACGCGAATCAGCTCGTGATCGGCGGGCTGCCTCGTTCGAGACTGCCCCTCCTGCTCGTCATGTTCGTCGTCTCGGCCGCGCTGGCCGTGGTCGCGGTCATTCAGCTCCGTCGCGAAGAGGAGCTGGCACGCCTGCGCTCCGACTTCGTGTCGAGCGTCTCGCACGAGCTGCGCACCCCGCTCGCCCAGATCCGCCTCTTCCTGGAGACCCTGCGGCTCGGTCGCTTCACGACCGAAGCGCAGCGCCAGTGGTCGCTCGACAACATCGATCGAGAGACCAATCGGCTCTCGCATCTCGTGGAGAACGTGCTGTCCTTCGCCCGGGCGGGACACGCGCCGTCACCGCGCGCGATGCCGGAGGCGACCGACCTCGCATTCGAGATCGAACAGATTGCTCGCGCGTTCGAGCCGCTCGCGGCTTCGCGCCGCGCGTCGCTCGCGCTCGAGCTCGCGCCTAACGTCGTATCGCCGCTCCAGCGCGAAGCGTTCCGGCAGGTGCTGATCAACCTCCTGGACAATGCCGTGAAATACGGTCCCTCCGGACAGACCGTGCGGATCTCTCTGGCACAGACCGGATCGTCGGCGCGCATCACGGTCACGGACGAAGGGCCGGGAGTCCCGGCCCGTGAACGCGAAGCCATCTGGACGCCGTTCTACCGCGGCAACGCGGCCGCGGCACAAGGCGCCGGCGGAAGCGGCATCGGACTCACGATCGTGAAGGATCTCGTGGCGCAGATGGGAGGGCGGATCGAGGTCGTGTCGTCTGCCAGGGGCGCGGCGTTCCAGATCGAGCTGCCGGCCGCGCAGCACCCCGGACCGGCGGCCGCCCCAGCGGACGTCGCGCTCACGCTGCGAACGTCATGACCCGCGTGCTCGTCATCGAGGACTCGAACGACCTCGCGCAGGGCCTGCGCTACAACCTCGAGCTCGAGGGATACTCGGTAAAGGTCGCGGACGATGGCAACGCGGGACTCTCGCTCGCGCGCGAGTGGGATCCGGACCTCGTCATCCTCGACCTGATGCTGCCCGGCATCGACGGCTATCAGGTCCTGCGCTCCCTTCGAACCGAGGGGCGTCAGACGCCGGTGCTCATCCTGTCCGCTCGAGGAGAGGAGGCGGACAAGGTTCGGGGTTTCCAGCTCGACGCTGACCAATACGTCACGAAGCCATTCGGGCTCATCGAGCTGCTCGAGCGCGTGAAGTCGCTGTTGCGGCGAACCCGCGCGCGGACCGACGCGCACGAGCCGAGCGCCACCGCCGGCGTCGTCCGATTCGGCGACATCCGTATCGACCCCGCCTCGCGTACGGTGACGCGTGGCGGCGAAGCTGTGAGCCTAACGCCCAAGGCCTACGAGCTGATGATGGCGTTGATCAAGCGAAAAGGCGCGGTCGCAACGCGCGTCGAGCTGCTGCGCGAGGTGTGGGACCACCGCGCGATCGTGCTCACGCGCACGGTCGATTCCCACATGGCCGAGCTCCGCAAGAAGCTCGAGCACGACGCCGCCGACCCGAAGCACTTCATCACGATCTGGAAGGTTGGCTACCGCTTCACCCCCTGAGACCTCACGAGGAGACCATGGTTCGATTTCGCCGACGCGCGCTGGCCCGCGCGATGACGTCGCTCACGGTCACGGCGATGGCGACTCCGGCCGTCGTACGTGCACAGGCCGATCGCTTCGATTCGCCAATCGTGTCCGTGCAGTGGCTGGCCGATCATCTGAACGACCCGAACGTCGTCGTGCTGCAGCTGGCGAGCACGCGGCGTGACTACACGAGCGGCCACATTCCGGGCGCACGCTTTCTGTGGTTCAACGACGTGGCACCGAGCAACCCTGATCTCAACACGGAGTTGCCAAGCGTCGCACGCCTCGACTCGCTGTTCGAGTCGCTCGGCGTGTCTGACAACTCGCGGATCGTCGTCTATGGGCAGACCATAACGCCGATCGTCGCTCGCGTGTTCATGACGCTCGACTACCTCGGCGCCGGCGATCGCGCGGCGGTGCTTGATGGCGGTCTCGCGGCATGGAAGGCGGACGGCCATCCTGTGAGCACGGAGACCCCGAAGGTCGCTCGCGGCAAGTTCACGCCGCACGTGCACTCCGATGTGGTCGTCAACGCCGAGTTCGTGAAGGCGAACATCGACAAGCCAGGCATTCGCATTCTCGACGCGCGCACGCCGAATTTCTACAGCGGCGAGGGCGGTGGCGGCCCCCGCCCCGGCCACGTGCAGAGCGCGCAGAACATCCCGTTCACCACGCTCACGGACTCCACCGGCAAGATGAAGGATCGCGCGGCCATCTCCGGCCTGTTCGCTGCGGCGGGCGTGCAGCCGACTGATCGCGTCGTGACGTACTGCCATGTTGGGCAGCAGGCGAGCCTGTTATTCCTTGCGGCGAAATACGTGGGCATCAAGCCAAGTCTGTACGATGGCTCGTTCGAGGACTGGAGCTCGCGTGACGACACGCCGATCGTCGGGCCCGTGAAGAAGTAGCGGAGGATCGATGTCGTCGCTGCTTCGGCTGTTGCCGCTGCTCGCGGTGTTTATCGCACCGCCGGCGGCGGCGCAGCCTCGACCCGGCGGCGCGGATTCACTGCTGCTTACCGCCGCGCAGCTCGCGGGTCGCCTAACGCGCGGCAATGTCGTTCTGCTGCACGTGGGCGAGCCGGCTGACTACAAGGCCGGGCACATCCCGGGTGCCCGTTTTCTGCCGTACGACGCGATCTCGCAGCGTCGGGACGGGCTCATGCTCGAGATGCCGCCAGTGGCGGTGCTCGACTCGGTATTCGAGTCGCTGGGTGTATCGGACGACTCCCGTGTTGTGCTCTATTGGTCCAAGGACTGGTACTCGCCCACGACGCGCGTCTTCCTGACGCTCGATTATCTCGGGCTGGGCGAGAGGACGTCCATCGTGGACGGCGGTTTCGCGGCATGGAAGGCCGCTGGTGGGCCGGTGACGACGGTTGTGCCGTCAGCGACACGCGGAAGGCTTACCGCTCATCCACGGCCCGACATTATCGTCGACGCAGCAGCGGTTCGCTCGGCGATCAGCGACACGCGCGTGGCCATCATCGATGCGCGTGATTCTCGCTTCTATAGTGGCGTGGCAACGGGCATGCACGCGCGTGAGGGGCATGTGCCGAGCGCGAAGAATCTCCCGTTCGCCACGCTCATCGACGAAGCGGGCACGTTCAAGACACGAGAGGCGCTGGAGAAGTTGATGGACGCCGCCGGCGCGACGCCTGACAAGCGCGTGATCAGTTACTGTCATATTGGACAGCAGGCGACCGTCGTGTATTTCGCGGCGAGACTCCTGGGGCGCGACGCCCGCCTCTACGACGGCTCATGGGATGAATGGAGTCGCCTGTCAGAGCTGCCGATCGAGACTAGCACGGGGAGCCGCCACCAGTAGGTTCTGGGGTATGGAACCTCTCACACGCACCCTCCGCACGGCAGCGCTCCTCGTCTTCGCCGTGTCCCTACGGGCGCCGGTCGGCGCTCAGAGTCCGCCCCGGAGGCTCGTCGTGCTGCTCGCGCACGCCGACGACGAGACCGCGGCGTCGCCGGCGCTCGCGCGCTACGCTCGCGAAGGTGTGCAGGTGTACATGGTCATCGCGACCGACGGGTCGGGCGGCAGCGGCTCGCAGACGTACGTCCAGCGGTCTGACTCAGGTCCCGTGGGTGACGCCCTCGTCAAAGCGCGCGTCGAGGAGGCACGGTGTGCTGCGGCGGCGCTCGGAGTGCAAGAGCCGGTGCTCCTCGCGTTTCCCGACGGAAAGCTCGGCGACTATCTGGGCGATCGCACTTTGCTCTACCGACTCACGGACCGCATCGCCAAGGAGATCGAGCGTCTGCGTCCGGACGTTGTGACGACATGGGGTCCCGACGGCGGAACCGGCCACCCGGACCATCGTTTGGTGAGCGACATCGCGACGCAGCTGCATCGCGCCGGCGCACCGGGTATGCCCGAACGCCTGGTTTATATGTACCTGCCGGCAGAAGCGTTCCGCCTGGCCAATCCGCAGCGTGCTGAGCCACCGATGCTCATCCCTCAGGCGAAGTACTTCACCGTCCATGTGCGATTCACACCGGGCGATCTCGAAGCGGCGAAAAAGGCGATCGCTTGTCATCACTCGCAGTTCACGGCGGAGACGCTTCAGCGCTTTCTCCCGGCGATGCAGCGTCTCTGGAACGGTGCGGTCCCGTTCATCCCTGGCTCACCGGCGGTGAGTGGCGACGATCTGTTTCGTTAGGCGGCCAATACACAGCACCGTCGATTATCTCTCCATGCCCTCACGATCGAGCGGCGCCAGGCGTCCCATTCAACCAGTCGGTTTCCTCGGCGCCTGCCTGACGCTGGCGGTGCTTGCTTGCGCTCGCCAGGATGCCAAGCGCGTGTCACGAGACACCGACACCACCAAAACACGTCCGGAAATTCTGGCCGCCGCGGCGCTCGCGACACGGTCCACCAGGCCGGTCCCGTTCCGCGTGCCGGCAGAATCCGAGGTGAAGGACACCGCTGTGCTGGCGGCGATCCGTCGCGGGCGCGCCATTCTTTCCAACACCCGTGACAGCCTGCCAAAGAACGTCGGCAATCGACTGCGCTGCGTGAGCTGCCACATGGGCGATGGTCAGCAGCCGAACAAGATGCCGTTCGTCGGCGTGTACGCGCGGTTCCCTCAGTATCGCCCGCGGAGCGCCACGGTCGAGATCATCGAGGATCGCGTCAACGATTGCTTCGAGCGAAGCATGAACGGCAAGGCGTTGCCGCGCGACAGCCGCCCGATGCGCGATATCGTCGCGTACCTCGCATTTCTGTCGTATGGCATCCCGGTCGGGGCACAGGTGGAGGGGCAGGGCCTCACGCGTCTCGAACCGCTCGTGGGCGATACGGCGCGCGGACGCGAGCTATTCAAATCGAAGTGCACCCAGTGCCACGGCGCTGACGGGCAGGGCGGCAGGGCTGACACTGCCGTCGCCGTCGTCGGCCCGCCCGTGTGGGGACCACAGTCCTTCAACGTCGGCGCGGGGATGGCGCGCCTGAGGACGGCCGCGGCTTTCATTCACGGTGCGATGCCGTACGACAATCCCGGCTCGCTGACGCCGCAGCAGGCCTATGACGTGGCGAAGTACGTGACGTCTCGACCGCGCCCCGATTTCGCGCGCAAGGCGGGGGACTGGCCTAACGGCGACCCGCCGCCGGATGTGGCGTATCCGACGACGGCTGCGAAGAAGGGGAAAGGGAAGCGTTAGGCTGTCAGCTGGCTGTCTTGGGCGCGAGGTATTTGGTCAGCCAGCCCTGAACTTCGCCCCACCACAGCCGCTGGTTCTGCGGCTTCCCGATCCAGTGCCCCTCATCCGGGAACACCACCAGCCGACTCGGCACCCCCTGCCGCTGAAGTGACGTGAACATCGACAGGCCTTCCGTGTACGGCACGCGGTAATCGAGCTCGCCGTTCAGCACCAGCGTCGGCGTCTTGAAGTTCCCCGCGAACAGATGCGGCGAGTACACGCGATACTGCTCGCGCATCGCCTTCGGGTCCCAGAACGGCCCGCCGTACTCCCACTCCGGGAACCACAGCTCCTCGGTCGCGCCGTACATGTTCTCGAGGTTGAACGGGCCGGCGTGCGATACCAGCGCCTTGAAGCGCGTCGTGTGACCGGCGATCCAGTTCACCATGTACCCGCCGAACGAGCCACCCGCCGCGCCCATGCGCGTCGAGTCCATCCACGCGTCGCGCGCGAGCGCGGCGTTGAGGCCGTTCATGAGGTCCGTGTACACCTTGCCGCCCCAACCCTTCGACACGTCGTCGACGAACTTCTGACCGTAGCCCGTCGAGCCGCGTGGGTTGATGATGACGAGACCGGCGCCGGTCGCGGCGAACATCTGGTAGTTCCAGCGGGAATGCCAGTTGTCGAGCCACGCGCCCTGTGGGCCGCCGTGAATCAGCAGAATCACGGGATACTTCTGACCGGCCGTGTATTGCGGCGGCTTTACGATGAAACCCTGCACACTGTCGCCGCCCGCGCCCTTGAACCAGAAATCCTCGGCCGGATTGAGCGCGAGCTGCTCCACGAGCGCGTCGTTCACGTGGGTGACCTGTCGCGCGTCGGCCGCGCGAGCGCCGTCGAGCGAGGCCGCGAACACTTCCGGCGGCCGGTTGGTCGCGTCGCGCATCCACGCCACCGTGTGTGCATCGCGCGAGAAGGAGAAGCCGGCGTTGTTCGACTCGCCAACGGCCAGCGCCGGCGCGCCGGTCGCGACGCCGGTCGTGCCTAACGTCGCGCGGTAGAGCTTATCCCGACCCTTGTCCGTGGTCGCCACGTAGATCGCCTTGCTGTCCGGCGCAAACCAGTAGCCGTCCGCGTTGCGGTCCCACGCCGGCAGCACCTCCACCGAGGCCCTCTTCGAGCGATCGTAGACCATGAGACGCCATCGGTCCGACTCGAAGCCGCCACGCTTCTGCGATGCGTACGCGATGTATTTGCCATCCCGCGAGTACACCGGATTCTGGTCGGCACCGATATTCGACTTCGTGATGACGGTGGCCGCACCGCCGCTCACGGGCACGACGTACAGGTTCACGTCGGTCGTCCACGCGTCCGCACGACCCTGATCCTTCGCGGTATACGTCATCTCCTTCCCGTCGGGAGCGAACGCATAGCCTTCGCTCCCGCCGAACGGCCCAGGCGGCACGTCGTACTTCGCCCCAGGCGTCAGGTCGCGCGGCTCGCCGCCATCGACACCCACCACGAACAGGTGCGAGCGCGTGCCCTCGTCCCATGCGTTCCAGTGGCGGAACATCAGGTTGTCGGCGACGTGTGCCTTGACCTTGTTGTCCTCCTTGGCCTTGTCCTTCTGCGCATCGCACGCGTCGGTGGTGCACTCCGGCCACACCGCCGAGACGAACGCGATTTGATTCCCGGTAGGCGCCCACACCGGACCGCTGGCACCACCGTTGAGCGCCGTCAAGCGCTTTCGCCCACTGCCATCGGCGTTCGCGACCCACAGTTGCCCACCCGCGGCATACGCCACGAGCCGTCCGTCGGGGGACCAGCGTCCCTCCGTCGCGTGCGTCGTGTCATCGGGGAACGCGCGAGCCGTCCCGCCGCCTAACGCCATGACGTACGTGGTCGTCGCTCGCTTATTCGCGTCGACGTCGGTCGTGCGTACGGCGTAAAGTACGGTCGCGCCGTCGGGCGACAGCTGCGGGTCGGATACGGCCTTCATCGCCGCGAAGTCCTCGAACGTCATGGGACGCCGCGACTGGGCCAGTACCGGCGACGCGAACGCGAGCGGCGCGGCGATCGCCAGCGCGAGCGAAGTCCTAACGATCGTCATTTAACGTCCCCTCTCTACGGGGCCTGGGGCCCGGCAGTCCGTTTGTACCATTCCAGCTTTCCGGTGTCCCGCTTCGGACCACCGGCGAGCGCTTCCTTCATGAGCGCTTCGACCTCGTTCAGCTCACGCGGTGCGCGCGAGATCCACTCGAGGCCTTGATCGGAGATGACGTAATCGTCCTCGATGCGCACGCCGACGGTCCGGAATTTCGCGACCGCGGGGCGCAGCTTGGCGGCCAACGCCTCGTTGCGCTGCGTTTTTGGCAGGATCTCGAGGAGATTCTCGCGGACGTAGATCCCCGGCTCGATCGTGAAGGCGCTGCCGGTCTCCAGCGTCCCCTTGAAGTAGAACTGATCAGGATCGTGGACCTCGAGCCCGATGCCGTGTCCGAGGCCGTGCATGTAATAGAGGCTGAGCTGGGGGCATTGCTGCGGCTGCTGACTAGTCCCGCAGTCGTACGTCGCCGTCGGCGACTCGATCAGCCCGACTCTCGTTAGGCCCGCCGCCAGCACGGCCGACGCCGAATCGGACATGAGCTCGGCCTTCGCACCCGGCTTTGCCTGACGCTCCGCCGCCGCTTGCGCATCGCGAACGATCTGGTAGATCGCGCGCTGGTCTGGCGTGAACGTGCCGTTGATCGGGACGGTACGCGTGACGTCGGCCGCGTAACCGCGATACGACGCCCCGATGTCCATCACCACGACCTCGCCCGCGTTCATCAGCCGATCGTCGGCGTTGTAATGCAGCGTCGTCGAGTTCGGCCCGGAGCCCACGATCGTGGAGAACGACGGGCGATCCGCTCCGTTTCGCCGGAACGTGTACTCGATGAGCGCCTGAACCTCGAACTCGTACATCCCCGGCTCGATCGCGCGCATTGCCTCGCGCTGCGCGTCCGCCGTGATCGCGACGGCCTTACGAATCAGGTCGAGCTCCGCCGGGCTCTTCGCGCCGCGCAGCATCAACACCTGCATGTTCGCCGACGACACCTTCACCGACGGGTGCTCGGCGGCGATGGCGCGGACGAATTGATCCTCGGGCGAAAGCACGTGCTGCTCCTCACCCTGGCGCCCGCCGAACTGCACGTTGCCAACCACATACAGCTGGCCCGCCGATTTGAGCAGCGAGTCGAGCGCTGGTCGCAGCTGCTCGACCGGACGTGCGTCGATGCCCGTCGCCTTCGTCGCGCCCTCAGGGCCGAAGCGTTTGCCGGTCCACACTTCCGCGGCGGGATCGCGCTCCTCGACGAACAGCGTTGCCGTCGTCTGGCCGCCACGCTTCACCATCACGAGCGCCGCGTTGGGCTCGTTGTAGCCGGTAAGGTACGTGAATGGCTCGTTCTGGTAGAACGACAGGTAGTCCTGCGCGGGCTCCTTACCGCCGATCGCAAGCAAGACCCCATCCTGGATCTTCGCCGCCAGCGCCGCGCGCCTCTGGGCGTATTCGGTTTGGGGAACCTGAGCGCTCAGCTGAGCGGCGCCCATCGCCAGCCCAAGACCCGAGACGAGCGTACGAAGTTGCGCGAACCGCACGGGCCGACCTCCGCGAAAGGGAATTGGGGTCAGAGTCGGATTTGGGAAATTGGTGCCAGGCACGAATTCGCGAATTCGTGCCTGGCACCAATTTCCCAAATCCGACTCTGACACCATCTAACCTACTGGG
>Ga0136846_1229054_pt1 | contig 11411 bp, 12 predicted proteins | sample HopSoiMetagenom2_FD_96841 | JGI IMG/M metagenome (GOLD analysis project Ga0136846, IMG submission 96841) | Grasslands soil microbial communities from Hopland, California, USA - 2 Assembly 2016 (version 4) | ecosystem: Environmental > Terrestrial > Soil > Grasslands | place: USA: Hopland... | reverse complement strand
CCAGAGGCTGGCCGTTCATGCCGTTGATAGCTGCCTGGGCTTCTGCATCGCTGCCCATTTCGACAAAGCCAAAGCCTTTGGAGCGACCCGTGTCGCGTTCCATCATGACTTTAGCGCTGGTGACAGCGCCGAATTGGCCAAAAGATTGTTGCAGGTCTTCGTCGCGGACCGAGTACGGCAGGTTGCCGACGTAAAGTTTGTTGCCCATGAAGGGACTCCTCTAAAACACAAAAACAAAAGCGATGGGGTCCCGAAAGCACAACAAAACTTGATATTTACCGCTGTAGCGCGCGAAACTGACCGATCACCTAACGTGTGCGAATGCTGACACTCGCACGCGCATATTATGCTGGAGTAATCCAAAACACAATCCACTAGCATTACTACCTAGTCCCCGCCAGCCCGCATGAACACTGGGTTTCAAGGCGGCTGATGACTACAGGGACACCGCCGCATCCGTTATGAAACTGAAGGCGCCGGGTATTCTTGACGGCGCTCGGGCCGTCCCTTTTTTAAGTCAAACCGCTTACGCAAATCGCTGCACATGGCGCGACCCAATATCTGAGCGCTCCGATGGCTCGGCGCCAATAGCTAATACCTATTTGAGAAAAACAACAAGTTAGTGCCCACACTCAGAATGTGATGGCCGTTCGGGATGACGCTGGCAGACATTGAGGCCCGCACCCAGTCGGTAAAACCTGCTGCGATGGCCGGCAGCGCAAAACAGCTTTCCTTGCGCACTCGCCAAGCGCCCGCATGGCGCACAGCGCTGGTAAATAGTTACAAAAATTTTCAAAGCGCCCGATGCGTTGGGCGGATTTTCGGCGGCCGCAAGCCGCCATGGCGTTGTCGCCTGCGTCAGCGGCCGGCGCTATTCAGGCGGCTTGCCGGAGGCCGCAACGCCGGAAACCGATGCAGCGTCGCCGTCTTCGCCGTCTTGGCGCCATTGCTTCATCGCCGCCCGCAGGGTCAGGAGCTGGTTCTCGAACTTGGGGCAGGCGTCACAAGCCATCAGGTGCAACTTCAGCGCGACGTGATCCGGCAGCTTGAGCGCGCGGTCTTCACGCGCGATCAACAGCGCTGCGGCCTCCCGGCAGGTGCGTCTTAGCAAGGTAATGCGGGGTTTCACGTTGAAGGCCGAAGGTAAGGGTGAAAAAAGTAAAAAAGGAGTGAAGCACGGAAGCGATCAGGCGCCCTGCTTGCCAAACCAGTGAATATTCAGGCACTCCTGCAAGCGCAAGCGGGCCCTGTGCAACTGGACATAGAGGTTAGTCGGCGTCAGCGAGAGTTCCTTACAGATGTCCTGCGAAGAAAGCTCCAGCCATTCACGCATCAGGAACAGCCGGCCCAGCGCGGGCGGCAGGCGCTCCATGCAGGCATCCAGCACCTGAAAGAACTGTACCTGCTGCAGGGTCTGGTCGGGGTTGCCCCAGTCGTTGGGTGTCTCGGCAAAGTGGCCGTCGGCCTTGAACGAGAGCCGGTCCAGCTCGTCCCCCTCCTCGTCGGCCTGTGCATCCGCAACGGTCACCGTGCGCGCGTTGCTGCGAAGCAGGTCAATGACCTTGTGTTTGAGAATGCCGACCAGCCAGGTTTTGAGCTGTGAGCGGTTGCCAAAGCTTTGGGGTTTTGACAGCGCGGCCAGCAAGGTCTCCGACACCGCGTCCTCGGCCCACGCGTCGTTGCGCAGCTGCAAGCGCGCAAAACGCATGAGGTAGATGCGGTGCTCAATCAGCTGCTCTTCAAATGTGGCCATGACCGGCAGTCTAGCCGCATGCCGCAGCACTTCCAAAAAAATCGGGCGAAATGCGTAAGGACAGGGGCCGGATGGCGACCAATGCCAACTACCTCACTACCAAGGACACCGCCATGGGCCTCACTGAATACTTGCCGGCGCAGCAAACCGCTTGCCATCGACCCATCGGGTTTTACCGGCGCGCCCTGCTTCTGTCGTGCGCGGCCATGGTGTCCATGGCATCGGCCTTCGCGCAGACCCCGGCCGCTTCTGCGGCAGCGCCTGTCACCACGCCGCAGATCGAGGGCAAAACAATTGACGGCGCGTCCTTCAAACTGTCTTCCCTCAAAGGCAAGGTGGTGCTGGTGATGTTCTGGTCAACCGGCTGCGCGGTGTGCCGCGACAAGATGCCGGAACTGCGAAACAACTACGAGGGCTGGGCAGGCAAACCCTTTGAGCTGGTCGCCGTCAACACCGACACGCGCATGCAGGATTTCATGGACTACGAACGCATCATCTCCCGCACGGTTCCTCTGAAGCAACGCTTTGTGCAGCTCTGGACAGGAGACGGCAGCTATAAGGACAACGTAGGCAAGCCCGTGCAGTTGCCGGCTGCGTTCCTTGTCGACAAGAACGGCAAAGTGGTCGAGCGTTATGTGGGCCGCATTCCCCCTGAAGCCTGGGACCGCATCGCCGACTTGCTCTAGCAAAACAGGCGTGGATGAAGTTCTTCGATCAAGCGCGTAAAAATTTTTTGAAACGCGCGTAAGAAAAACGAAGCGCGCCAGACTAAATCGCAACCACACAGAAAACCCTGCGGTGGTTGTTCTTCAACTTTCATTGCTTACAAACTAACAGGAGTCTTCACCATGAACCAACGCGCCATGATTGCCGCCGCCGCCGCTTCCCTGCTGTCCACCATGCTGGTTGCAGCGCCTGCTGCCGCCCAGGAAAAAGAAAAATGCTACGGCATCACTACCGCCGGCCAGAACGACTGCGCCAACCTCAGCGGCACACACTCTTGCGCCGGCCAGTCCAAAGTCGGCGCCGATGCCAACGAATGGAAATATGTCGCCAAAGGCACTTGCGCCGGCATGAAGGGCATGACCGTTGAGCAGGCCAAGATGAAGGCCATGGAAAAGAAGAGCTGAGCGAATACCTTTTCGACGAAGCAAGAAGGGCGCGTGCCGGGGAGCCGGCGCCCCTTTTTCTGAAACGTTAACGCCAGACACCACGCGGCATCCACCATGTCCTTCTCACAGCATCCGGGCCATGCTCCTTGCGGCATCGGCTGGCGGCACCCCCACTATGGCGAGCTGCTGGAATCCCTGCCCGATCTCGATTTCCTCGAGGTCCATTCGGAAAATTTTTTCGGAGACGGTGGCGCTGCCCTGGCTGTATTGGGCCAGGCGCGCGAACACTATTCCGTCAGCCTTCACGGTGTGGGGCTGGCCTTGGGTTCCGCCTGTGGCATCGATGCCTGGCACCTGGACCAGCTGGCCCGGCTGGTCGAGCGCATCGAGCCGGTCCGCGTGTCCGACCATGCCTGCTTTGCGCGGGGCGCCGCGGCCGGCCGCGAGCTGCACGCCGCAGACCTGCTGCCGATTGCCTTCAACAATGCCGCCCTGGATGTGATGTGCGCCAATGTGCAACGCGTGCAGGACCGCCTGAAGCGGCCGCTGCTGGTGGAGAACCTGTCCGCCTATCTTCACTTCAACAGTTCCGACCGCGATGAAACCACCTTTCTTGGTGAACTGGTTCAACGCACGGGTTGCGGCCTGCTGGTCGATGTGAACAACATTTATGTCAACGCACTCAACGCCCGCCTTGCCGGCAACGAGGCCGACCCGTTGGGCGCATGCCTGCGGTGGCTGGACCAGATCCCGCCCGCTTGCGTGGGCGAACTTCACCTCGCCGGCCACTGCGACAGCGGCGACATCGTGATCGATGATCACGGCAGCCGCGTTTGCGCGGAGGTCTGGCAGATTTACCGCCACGCACAGCGGCGCTTTGGTGGCGTCCCGGCGCTGGTGGAGTGGGATACCGGCATTCCGCCGCTGGCGGTGTTGCTGGGGGAAGCCGCCTGTGCGCGAAACATCACAACGCACGCTCCGCAGGGGGTACCCGCGTGAACGCGATCGATACCCTGGCTTGGGAGCAGCAGGCGTTGCTGCACGCCGTGCTGGGCGAGTGCGAAGACATCAGCCTGTCGCTGCATGTCCAGCTCGACGGCCCGGATGCATTCCTGGCGCGCCGGGGTTTGCAGGCTTACCAGGCCAACGGGCTGGCATTGGCGGAACGGGCGCTGGGGGCGGCCTATCCCGTGCTGGCGCAGCTGATCGGAGACGAAAGTTTTGCGCCGCTCGCGCGGTACTTCTGGCGGCGCCATCCTCCAAGCCGCGGCGACATGGCGTGCTGGGGCGATGGGCTGGCGGATTTCCTGGACGCTTCTTCGCAACTGGCGGACGAGCCGTATCTGGGTGACGTCGCCCGCGTCGAGTGGGCGCTGCACCGGGCAGCCACGGCGGCCGATGTCCCCCTCGACCCACAGTCTTTTGCCCTGCTCTCCTCGGCCGATCCCGCGCAAGTCACGCTGACGCTGGCTGCCGGTGTTTTTCTGCTGGCCAGTGCGTACCCGGTGGCCAGCATCGTCAATGCCCACTTGCTGGGTGAGCCTGCGCTGGCTGAGGCGGCTGCGTTGCTGCGCATCGGCGCGGCAGAGCCTGTGCTGGTCTGGCGGCAGGGCTTCAAGCCTCGTGCGTGCGCCATCACTGCGGCTGAATACGCCCTGCTGGCGGCGCTGCAAGGCGAGAAGTCACTGGAGGCAGCGCTGGCGAGCGCTTTGAAATGTGCCTCGGCTGGCGCGGCGGACTCAACCGCGTTCAGCTTTGAGCACTGGCTGGGCCGTGCCGTGCAGGACGGCCTTGTCACGGGCGCCCGCCCGCTGACGCTTTCACTTTCCCAGGCGTCACATCCCACAGCGCCCAACCCTTTCATCTTTCATAACAACCCAGGGGAACACCCATGAACACCACCCACACTGCCCACGCAAGTCAAGCAGGCTTTTTGCAGCGCGGCCTGGGCGTATGGCGCCTGCTGACCCGCTTGCTGGATTCGCTCCAGCCGCTTGCGGCCTTATTGGCGCGGCTGTACATCGCGCAGGTGTTCTTCCTCTCGGGCCTGACCAAGCTGCGCGATTGGGAAATCACCGTGGCACTCTTCACCGACGAGTACAAAGTGCCACTGCTGCCACCCGCGCTCGCCGCAGCCATGGGTACGGCGGGCGAGATTGCCTTGCCGGTTCTGCTCGTGCTGGGCCTGGGAAGCCGCTTCTCGCCCTTGGGCCTGTTTGTGGTGAATGCCGTGGCGGTGATTTCGCTCAGCGAGATTGCCCCGGCAGCCCTGCAGCAGCATGTGTTCTGGGGCTCGTTGCTGGCGGGGTTGGCCATTTACGGCCTGGGCCCGTGGTCGCTGGACCGCTGGACGGCGCCGCGCCTTGGCGCGGCCATTGATAACAAATAGGCCTCTAGCCCATACGCCATATTGGCTTATAGCTATATATTTGATAGCACTTGCACCGATAAGAGCCCTCTGTGAATCAGAGGCGTTCAAGGCGCCTTTGCGCAGCGGAAACCAGCGGCCGGATGGCAGAGTCCGGGAATGGGGAGACGCTGCTGACGTTGATTTCACACAGCACGTAGCGTTCCATGGCGCCGGCAAGAGGCTCGCCGAACATGAAGTCGCAGTCCCAAAGGAAAGGGAGTTGCTCGCGCGAAAGGCCAACGCGTGTGCGCAGCAACTCGACCCACTCCGTCTCAAGCCGTTCTTTCAAGAACTGGAACTGGGGCAGATCCGCGGCATGGTACAGCCTCGGGCCGGATGGCGGGGCTGGCTCGCCAGGCTTGGCGGGGTAGAGCGCGTTCACCGACTGGTGCCCAAAGCCCTCGACGCGATCCTCCACCAGATAGGCCCGAACCATGCCTTCCACCAAACGCGGTTGCCATGCCTGGTCGATCATGTGCCCGCCATTCACCGGCTCGAAGTACGGAGCCAGTCTTGCCAGGAGCGCCGCAAGCGCCATGAGCTCCTCGTCGCTGCCACGCTGGGCGTGGCGCACGCGCAGGCACGCGGGCGTGCCGATGGGTCCCACCAGTTCCACACGCCAGACACCGATCCCGCTATGCCCCCGGTATTGCTTGAGCACCCGCGCGCCCTGGCGGAGCCGTTCCGGCAACTCCTCCTCGAGTTGTGTGAGGCTTTCGATCCGGCAAACGTCACTGCCGAACGGAAGGTCGCGCGTATGGAACAGCACGTCCTTGGTTCCCAGCTTCAGGATGGTCTCCGGGTGCGCGCTGACCACAACCCCCGAGTCGGCAACCCGCCGCAGCATGGCGTCCAGGACGTCCCGTCTTCGTCCGCCTTCGATCGGGTTGCACCAGGTCAGCACAAGGCGGCAGCCGCGCAACTGCGCCTCCACCTCCCCGGCGAAGGCATCGTTGTAAACGGCCGGGACGGCGCTTACTCCGGCGCTCGCAAACGCCTCGAACAAAGCGGCAAAGCGGCTTTCGGCCGGATCTGCGCGGTCCCGCATGGCGCGGTCGCCTGGGTAAAGCAATGCGACGCAAGGTCTGGGCATGATCAGCTCCTTAAAGGCTTACGCGTGCAACAGGCGCCGTGTGTTCGCCTCAGGCCTGCTTCGCCGCGAGCGGCCGGCCTGCGGCTTTCCAGCCATCGATACCGCCGCTCAGGAACCTGGCGTCGACGCCTGCCGCACGCAGGCGCATGGTTGTGGATCGCCCGACTTCGTGTCCGTAGACGCAATAGACCATCACAGGCTTGTCCTTGGGCAACTCCGCTGCCCAGGCGCTCACTTCGGCCGGGTCTCGCCACTGCGCACCGGGTATGAGGGCGTCCGCCTGGTTGAAGACCCCTGCGCGGCGCACGTCCAGAACGTGGGCGCCGGCGAGGTCATCCGCCGTGGCGGCGAACGGCTCGCTCGAGGCTTCCACGGCGGCCTGGTAGCGCTCGTACACGCGCGTCCAGTTGATGTTCTCCATGAAGGCGTCGACATACTGGCCGGCGGCCGCGCCGAAATCCAGGTGATAGGCGTGCTCGTACATGTCGAGCGCGAGGATGGGGATGCCCCCAGCCACCGCGTGTGTGTGGTCCGCAGCCCACTGGTTCACAAGGGTTCCCTCGCGCGGCTGGAATACCAGCAGTACCCAGCCGGAGCCGCCGGCCAAAGCCTTGCCCATGGCGACGAACTCCTCACGCCATCGTTCAACACTCCCGAAGTTCGATTGCAGCGCCAGCACCGCCGCAGGTGCCAGGGGCTCGCCGGTGGCGCCGAGGCAGTCGAAGTACAGCTCGTGCAGCAGCATCGAGTTGGTGGCGATGAGTTCTTCGCGCTTCAGGCCATTGAGGTCGAAGCCGGCCGCAGTCGCGAAAGGCATCTCCCGCAAACGGCCACGGATGGCGTTCAGCCGCTTGACGGCGCCGCTGTAGTTGTTCTGGTGGTGGCTGCGCAGCAGCTTTTCTGAGAGGCCGTTCAGGCCGGCAGGATTGAAGGGTAGATCGTGAATCAGCGCGTCCATAGGTTTACCTTTTAAATAATGTTGCCGAGGCGCAGCACCAGGCCGACGATGCCGGAGACCAGCACGACGGGAATGACACCCGCTTTGAAACGGAACAGCGCCACGGCGGCCGCTAGTCCGATGACGGCTGAAGCCCACTCAAACCGGCCCGGGAAGCCTTGCGGCCAGAGCACGTGATAGGCAAAGAACACAGCGAGATTCACGATCACGCCCACTACGGCGGCTGTGATGCCGGTCAGCGGGGCCGTGAACTTCAGGTTGCCATGCGTGGACTCGATGAAAGGCCCGCCGAGCAGGATGAAGAAGAAAGACGGCAGGAAGGTGAAGAAGGTGACCACCGTCGCCGCGACAGCGCCGGCCAGAAACAGCGACTCGGGACCAAAAATCGCCTTCGTCCAGCCGCCGACGAAGCCGACAAACGCCACAACCATGATCAGCGGCCCGGGTGTTGTCTCGCCAAGCGCCAGGCCATCAATCATCTGGAGGCCGGTGAGCCATTGGTAGTGGTCCACTGCGCCCTGGTAAACGTACGGAAGCACCGCATAGGCGCCGCCAAAGGTCAGTAGCGCGGCCTTGGTGAAGAACCATGCCATCTGCGTGAGCACCGCGTCCCAGCCGAATGCAGCCGTGAGAGCGCCGATGACGGCGACCCACAGGCCCAGGAAGACAACCATGACTTGCCTGACGCGCTTCCAGGTGAAGAGCGCATGCGCGGGCGTGGGCGTGTGGTCATCGATGAGGGCCGGGCCGAACTGCTTGGCCGAAGCGCCGTGGCCGCCGGTCTTGAACTTGTCGGGTGCGTACTTCCCGCCGAAGTAGCCGATGGCGCCCGCCGCGAGCACGATCAACGGGAAGGGCAAGTTGAATGCGAAGATGGAGATGAATGCCGCGGCCGCGATGCCCCATAGCCAGCCGTTTTTCAGCGCGCGGGAGCCAACCCGGAACGCGGCATGCACGACCAGTGCGGTGACTGCGGGCTTGATACCGTAGAACAGGCCGGCGATGGCCGGAACGTGACCGAAAGCCATGTACACCCAGGACAGCGCAATCAGGATGAACAGCGAAGGCAGAACGAACAGCCCGCCGGCGACAATGCCGCCCCATGTCCTGTGCATCAACCATCCGATGTAGGTCGCGAGTTGCTGCGCCTCGGGGCCTGGCAGCAGCATGCAGTAGTTCAGGGCGTGCAGGAAGCGGTTCTCGGAAATCCAGCGCCGGCGCTCCACAAGCTCCTCGTGCATGATGGCAATCTGCCCGGCAGGTCCGCCAAAGCTGATGAAGCCAAGCTTCAGCCAGAAGGCAAACGCCTCTCCCCGTGTGATGGGTTCAGGCGCTGTGTTGTCGAGGATCTGAGCTGTCATTTGGCGGCCTTCAAAGCGGCGTAGAGGGTGTCAAAGAGACCGAATGCGGCTTGCAGCAGCTGGTTGTCGTCCGGGTATTGGGCTTGCAGGCCGCGAACCGTCATCTCGATACCGGGAGCTTCGTCAAGTGGGATGCCGCCGACATCGATGTAGTGGACGAGCTGGGCGAGCCGCGCCAGAACGGGCTCCTTGTCCAGGCCGAAGCTCTTCGCGACAACCTCAAAGGTGACCAAGTCACCCACGTGCGTGAAGGCCGCCCCATCGAAGTCGTAGCCCAGAGCCGACTTGGGGCATTTCTTCGGATCGCCTAGCCAGATGAAGGTTGGCGACTTGTCGACGAAGCGGTGAACCAGCCAGGCCGTGGCGAGGCGATCCACCCATGGGCGCTTGCGGGTAGCCCAGGTTCGGCCTTGATAGTCCTGGATGGAAAGCAAAGAGACAACGGACTTCGTGGGGGCCGGTTCATCCGGCGACAGGTGCAGCTCTATCTCGCGCCGCAGCGTTGCGATGGCGTCAACTGCGCGCGCGCTGTCTTTGCCCGGAAAGAAATCGCTGGCCTGAACTTGTTGCAGTTGCTGCTCAAGGCTGCGCAAGGTCTTATGCAGCTCGGCTTCGGTGGCCTTCCCTATGCCTTTGCGGCTGTCTGTGGCTGCCTGCAGCAGTTCTGCGTACAGCTCGGAGCGGTCGAACAGGGCCCTGAAGTCACGTTCCTGGCCCTCGTCACGCGCGCGCAGCTCGAGCAGGTGGGCGTCGGCTCCTGCGTCGGTGATCGTCCTGGCCAGCTCCCGAAGGGTCAACGCGGACGGCACCGCGGCTGGTAGGACATAGACCCCCTCTCGCAGGGTTCCCGCTCCAGTGGCCTTTAACGCACGCCAGACCCGGACCCGAAGGGCGCTAGGGTTTGTCGGCAGGGTGGCGGTCAAGATAAGCCAATCAGTCATGAATCAATTATCACATGATGTGATAAAAGTTACAAGAGAGATTGAGATGTCGTGGTCCTGGCGTCGGCAGGCGACCCTTTACATGGGGATCTGCGGGGGCGTGTGGAAACGGTCTTGGCGGGGAATCTCTCTGGCCGATCGTTATGGGATTCAAAAAAACAAAGCCCGGTCATTGCCGGGCTTTGTTTCTCCACTCACCCGAACAGGCCGGATTGTTTTTCCATGACCTCTTACCAGTTGACTTCGCGGTCCGGCGTGGCGCCGATGCGGTGGATGGAGAGGTCGGCGCCCTCAAACTCTTCTTCCTGGCTGAGCCGCAAGCCTATCGTGGCCTTGAGGGTGCCGTAGACGGCAAAACCCGCCAGCATTGCCCACGCTACGCCCATCGCGCTGCCGATGAGCTGGGCGCCAAAACTCACGCCGCCCAGGCCGCCAAATGCCTGGCTCCCGAAGATACCGGCCGCAATGCCGCCCCACGCGCCGCACAAGCCGTGCAGCGGCCAGACGCCCAGCACGTCGTCGATCTTCCATTTGTTTTGCGTGAGGGTGAACATCACGACGAACACGCCGCCCGCCACGCCGCCCGTGACCAGCGCGCCCAGCGGATGCATCAGGTCAGAGCCCGCACATACCGCCACCAGGCCGGCCAGCGGGCCGTTGTGCACAAAGCCGGGGTCGTTCTTACCAAAGGCCAGCGCGGCCAAAGTGCCGCCCACCATGGCCATCAGGGAATTGACGGCAACCAGGCCGGAGATCTTGTCGATGGTCTGCGCGCTCATCACGTTAAAGCCGAACCAGCCCACGGTGAGAATCCAGGCGCCCAGCGCCAGGAAGGGAATGTTTGACGGCGGGTGCGCCGACACGGCGCCGTCCTTGCGGTAGCGGTTGCTGCGTGCGCCCAGCAGAATTACCGCCGGCAGCGCCAGCCAGCCGCCCACGGCGTGAACGACGATGGAACCCGCAAAGTCGTGAAACTCCGCGCCTGTCAGCGATTTGATCCAGGCCTGCACACCGAAATGCTGGTTCCAGACGATGCCCTCAAAGAAGGGGTAGACCAGGCCCACGATGACGGCGGTGGCGATGAGCTGCGGGTAAAAGCGCGCCCGCTCGGCAATGCCGCCCGAAATGATCGCGGGAATGGCCGCGGCAAAGGTCAACAGGAAAAAGAACTTGACCAGCTCGTAGCCATTTTTGGCGGCCAGCTGCTCCGCGCCCACGAAGAAGTGAGTGCCGTAGGCCACACCGTAGCCCACTACGAAATACACCACGGTGGACACCGAGAAGTCCACCAGGATTTTGACCAGGGCATTGACCTGGTTCTTTTTACGAACAGTGCCCAGCTCCAGAAAGGCAAAACCGGCGTGCATGGCCAGCACCATGATGCCGCCCAGCAGAATGAACAAGGCGTCCGAGCCCTGTTTTAGTGCTTCCATATGTCCCTCTTCAAATGAAATGTGATGTATTGGTGCGTAATTCGGCTAATTCCAAGAATCGCACCAAATACAAGCAAGAAATGCGCCACAAGTGTGCGAGATGGTCCAGCTGCGGCTCCAGGAGGCTTTCATTCGAAGGTTCGGAGGCTAAGGATATAATGCAGGCTGTCATTGGGGAGTAGCCAGCCTTTCAATCCTGAAAGGGGCTTGCGTCAACAGACTTGTCCTTAGAACCTGTTCTTCTGGACATGGCGCAAGCGGTCTTCGGATCACGCGAGACCTTTGACTGCACAGCCTCCGCTTCAGGCCGGGGATGCCGTGCAGTCATGGGTTTTCGGCCGGAGTCTTTT
>Ga0136846_1244053_pt1 | contig 11412 bp, 11 predicted proteins | sample HopSoiMetagenom2_FD_96841 | JGI IMG/M metagenome (GOLD analysis project Ga0136846, IMG submission 96841) | Grasslands soil microbial communities from Hopland, California, USA - 2 Assembly 2016 (version 4) | ecosystem: Environmental > Terrestrial > Soil > Grasslands | place: USA: Hopland... | reverse complement strand
ATTAACCGTGACCCCGCTCGCTCCCCCAATCATCCACGCACCGCGCGGCGAGCTGCCCGTGCTGCTGTCCGTGCCCCACTCGGGCCGCGACTATCCCGACTGGCTGGTGGGAATGGCATCGGGCGGGCGCGCATCGCTTGCGAACCTTGAAGATCCGCTAGTCGATCGACTGGTGTGGCGAGCGATCGGCCGGGGCACCGGCGCCGTCATCGCCCAGGCTCCGCGAGCCGCCGTGGATTGCAACCGCTCCGAAGACGAGGTCGATCCTGCCGTCATCGATGGGGCGCGCCGCGACCGGCTGAGCGCCCGTGCTCGCGGCGGTCTCGGGATCGTGCCGGCACGCACGCCGCAGCACGGCTACCTCTGGCGACGCTCGCTCACCCGGCCACAGTTGGAGGAGCGGTTGGACCAGGCGCACCGGCCGTATCACGACGCGATCGAAAATCTGCTCGGGCTGCTGCTTGACCGCTTCGGATGTGCGCTCCTGCTCGATTGCCATTCGATGCCGCCACCGCCCGCCGGCATCCCTCCGATCGTTTTCGGTGACGGCCGCGGCCGGACAGCGGATTCCTGGCTGAGCGCGGAAGCACTTCGCATCGCCGGCGATTGCGGGTTCGATGCAGGTCTCAACGACCCATTTGCTGGCGGACATGTAATCGAACGCCACGCCGATCCCGGCTGCTCGGTCCACGCGCTTCAGATTGAAATCGACCGCCGGGCCTATCTCGACTCGCGGTTGCGAGATCCCGGTCCCGGGTTCGACCGGGTGACGAGCCTCATGGAGACGCTGGTGGTCCGGCTGGGCGAAGCATTGCTCAGCCGCCGCTTTGCGACAGCGGCCGAGTAAGCTGACTTAGACTAGACCGTCGCGGGCGCCGGCTGCGGGACCTGCTGCGGCGCCTTGCCCTGCGCTAGCTGGCGCGCGAACACGTCGCGCATCTGCGCCAACGAGAAGAGGTGCGCGTAGATCAGCGGCAGCATGCCGTTCTGGTTCATTTTGCGAAGCTCATCGCCGCGAAGCTCGCGAAGCTTTTCCTCGTCGATCATCTGGAAGCCGCGATAGATGAACGGCTGCTGGTAGCCCTCGGGCTGGATGGCAACTTCGCCGTCCATCAGCAGGCCGGACTTCTTGAGGTCCTCCATAAACGCGGCAGTGCGCTGGCCGGCGGTCTCGAACTGCTCGCAGAACTCGAGGATCGCCTTGGTGGCGTCGCTCGGCTGGTCGCCTTCGAACAAGGGCTGGCCGTCGGCGAAGTCGCCAACCGCGTCCGACGTCGAATCGAAGCAAAGCGACAGCTCGTCGCTGCTCGGGTTCAGGCGCGCGAGGAGGAAGGGATAGCGGCGGATGTAGGCCGGAATGTAAGTCGTGTTGTCGAGCGGGCGGCCGTCAGGATCGAGGTAGACGTTGATCCCCTCGTTGAGCCCCATCAGCGCGATCGGAATCGGGTTCTCACCGACCGAGAAGACGATCGGATAATCGCGCTGCGCAAGTCCGAACTCGTCGACGGTGACCGGCACCGCGTGGGTCTTCGCAATGACTGGCGACTTTTCGACCTGGTGGATTTTGAGATTACCATGCTGCGACGCGTTCAGCGGCTCGATCGACTGGTAAAACAAAGGCAAACTCTGGTTCGGCGCGGCAGTCGCCATTTCAGTCACTCTCCTGGGGTCCGGGCTTACAGCCCCGTTCGGGGGAGCCAGCCGCTGCTTCTGGCGCGCGTCCTATTGACCAATGGCCGATTAGGCAAGGTTCGGCGCTTCGTGCGTGAAGCGAACCCGCTTAACTTCCCTAAATTCACGGGATTAGGCGTCTTTTTCGAGAACTTAAGGGGCGCCGCGCAGCTGAAAGCATGGGAGTTGGGCGCAGCCTGCATTCACAAGCCCACAGAGCACGGACCAGGTCCTGTAGGAAAGTCCCGATTGGTCCAGGCCGGCGTTAACCGAGCGCACAATTCATTGATTGTTCAAGGCTCGCCTGCGAAGCGGCAGGGGGATTGAGGCCGCGGGCGATTGGTGACTCCAACAATTTTGAACTTCCTGCCCATGCTGATGGGCCTATTCGCGTGGCAGCCCGACACGGCCAACGTGTCGCGTCTTGTCGTGCAGGAAGACGAGGTCGTGCTCCGCATTCCGGTCCAGCCGCATCCGATCGCTCCGCAGTTCGAGTGGCAGGAGAAAAAGGGCCCGAAGTGCATTCCGGCGGCAGCGATCCGCCGTACGTCCCTTTCCGGGTCCGACCAGCTGGATTTCATCCTGTCGGGCGGCGGCCGGGTGCGGGCCAAGTTCGACGAGAACTGCCCCGCGCTCGACTTCTACGGCGGCGTCTATTTGCAGTACGGCAAGGACCAACAAATCTGCGCCAGGCGCGACGTAATCATGTCCCGGATCGGCGGAAGCTGCACGATCGACCACTTCAAGGTGCTGATCCCCAAGTTCAAACATTGACTTTTCAGCCCCTTTCCGCGTAGCCGCAGGCGCCGCGTGCCGACCGGTTCGGCGCCGATTTTATCCGGAACTTGAATGACTTTTGCCGATCTCGGCCTTTCCGACGAATTGCTCCGTGCCGTTGACGACAGCGGCTATCCCGAGCCGACGCCCATCCAGCGTGCCGCGATCCCGTCCGTGCTCATGGGCAAGGACCTAATCGGAATTGCGCAGACGGGCACCGGCAAGACGGCTGGTTTCGTGCTGCCGATGATCGACATCCTCCACGAAGGCCGCAGCCGTGCGCGCATGCCGCGCTCGCTGATCCTGGAGCCGACGCGCGAGCTGGCGATGCAGGTCGCGGAGAATTTCGAGAAATACGGCAAGTACCACCCGCTCTCGATGGCGCTGCTGATGGGCGGCGTTCAGATGGGCGACCAGGTCAAAGCGCTCGAAAAGGGTGTCGACGTCCTGATCGCCACGCCGGGCCGGCTGATGGACCTGTTCGGCCGCGGCAAGATCATGCTGACCGATTGCAAGCTGCTGGTTATCGACGAAGCCGACCGGATGCTCGACATGGGCTTCATCCCGGACATCGAGGAAATCTGTTCGAAGCTGCCGAAAAGCCGCCAGACGCTGCTCTTCTCGGCGACGATGCCGCCGCCGATCCAGAAGCTGGCATCGAAGTTCCTGACCGACCCGAAGCGAGTTGAGGTGGCACGTCCGGCGACGGCCAATGTGAATATCGAGCAGCGCCTTCTCCAAGTATCGCGCGCGGACAAGAAGAAGGATGCCCTCCGCGACGTCCTTCACCATGAGGAAGTGCGCAACGCGATCGTCTTTTCGAACCGGAAGACGACCGTGCGCGAGCTTACGAGCAGCCTCAAGCGCTCGGGCTTTGCGGTCGGTCAGATCCAGGGCGACATGGATCAGGCCCAGCGGATTGCCGAGTTTGATCGCTTCAAGTCGGGCGAAATCACCATCCTGGTTGCGTCGGACGTGGCCGCCCGCGGGCTCGACGTCAAAGGGGTGAGCCACGTCGTCAATTTCGACGTGCCGTGGCAGCCGGACGATTACATCCATCGTATCGGCCGCACCGGACGCGCCGGGATGACCGGCATCGCGATCACGCTCGCTACCCGCGAGGACAATGAGGCGATCGACCGGATCGAGAAGCTCATCGGCCACAAGATCCCTCGCGTGTCCGCCGACTCAGCCGAGGCGCCGAAAAGCGAGCCCGAGCCCAAGGCGAAGAAGCCGGGGCCAAAACGCGCAGCCTCCAAACCTCGGAAGGCGGCCGAAGAACGGGCCCCGAAGGCCGAGGAGCGGGAACGCCAGCGTCCGCCGAAAGCGGAGAAGCCGCGCGAGGAACGCTCGACTGTCGTCGAGGACATCGACAACGACTGGAACGGTCCGCTCCCGAGCTTCCTGTCCTTCAGCGCCGACTAACAGCCCCTCAGGCACATTGCTGACACTGGAAAGGTCGCCAGCGCGTCCCTAGCTCCGTCGCGGGCTGGGAAACGAAGGACGCGCGAATGACCGACAACAGCGAATATGTTCTCCCCGAAGTCTGGACCTGGGAAGCCCCGAGCGGGGGCCAGTTCGCCAACGTCAACCGGCCGATCGCCGGGCCGACGCACGACAAGGAGCTTCCGGTCGGCAAGCACCCGTTCCAGCTCTACTCCCTGGCGACGCCGAACGGGCAGAAGGTCGCGATCATGTTCGAAGAGCTGCTCGCCAAGGGGCACACCGGCGCCGAATATGATGCCTGGCCGATCCGCATCGGCGAAGGCGACCAGTTCGGCAGTGGCTTCGTCGAGATAAACCCGAACTCCAAGATACCGGCCCTGGTCGACCGCAGCGGCAGCGAGCCGGTGCGCATCTTCGAATCCGGCGCAATCCTCGTCCATCTCGCGGAGAAATTCGGCGAGTTCCTGCCCGCGTCCGGCCCCGGCCGCGCCGAGACGCTCTCATGGCTGTTCTGGCAGATGGGCAGCGCGCCGTTCCTCGGCGGCGGCTTCGGTCACTTCTTTTCCTACGCGCCGACCAAGCAGGAATATCCGATCAACCGCTACGCGATGGAATCGAAGCGCCAGCTCGACGTCCTTAACCGGCGCCTGGCAGAGAACGAGTATATCGCCGGTTCCGACTACAGCATCGCCGATATCGCAATCTGGCCGTGGTACGGCGGGATTGCGCTCGGGCGAAGCTATCCCGGCGCCGACATCTTCCTTGCGACCGAGCAGTACGAGCATCTCCAGCGCTGGGCGAAGGCGATTGACGCGCGGCCGGCGGTGAAGCGCGGGCGGATCGTCAACAAGATGACTGGCGACCCGTCAGAGCAGCTGCATGAGCGTCATGATGCGAGCGACTTCGACCTTCGCACGGAGGACAAGGTCCCGCTGACTCCGGCCGAGGAAGATTTCGAGGCGGTGAAGGACGACGCGATCTAGTCGCGATCAGGGTTGGGCGACCGCCTGCGTCTGCAATACGTCGGGATTGCTGGCGAGGCGGTAAAGGTAGGCGCGTCGCTGCTCCGACCCGAACTTCAGCCTGCGCAAATCGTGGCGCTGATCGGCCGTCAGCCGGAATTTCGAGTAGCCGCGCTTGGTGAGGCATTGCGCGGTGGCCGACAGCTGCATGCCCTTGATGCTGCGAAAGCGCGCATCGGGATGGACGCTGGCAATGATGTGCTGCTGGACGCCAGCGAAATCGGCGATCGCCTGAACGCTGTTGTCGCCGGAGGGGCCCGTGCTGCCGCTTCCCATCGTGCTGACGGCGGTTGCCCCCATCGGCAGCGCGTCGAGCCGCCGCGAAGCGTTCACGAATGCCTTCGCGTCGTCGGTATTGGCGATGTCGAGATAATAGCCCGCGGTCGCGCAATCGATCGCATCCTGGCGATATTGGGCGAAGGTCACGCCGGCCCTGCCCCAGCTTTCTTCCGGGGCCGGCGCCGCGCCGGCGGAGGCGGCAAGGGAAATCGCGACCACGGACAAGCCAAGCAGATGACGCACTTTTCGCCTCCTTAGCGGACGGCGGGAAATACCATCCTGTCGCAGCTGCCGCAAACCGATCATGCGCGGCGGTATCTCGACAGGAAGCCCGCTGCAAAGGGGGAGAGACGCTGCTGCCCAATCGCATCGCGCAGATCCTGCATCAGGCGCTGGTAGAACCAGAGGTTGTGCTGGGTCATCAGCATCGCGCCGAGGATCTCGCCGGATTTCACCAGATGGTGGACGTAGGCGCGGCTGAACTGCGTGCAGGCGGGACATGGACAGCCGGGTTCGATCGGCTCTTCGTCCTCAGCGAACCGAGCGTTGCGAAGATTCAGCGGGCCGTCGGCGGTGAAGGCCTGCCCTGTCCGGCCCGACCGTGTCGGTAGCACGCAGTCGAACATGTCGATGCCGCGGACGACCGCTTCGACGATGTCGTCGGGCTTGCCGACGCCCATGAGGTAGCGCGGCTGGTCGGTCGGGAGCATGCCGACTGCAAAGTCGAGGCAGCCGAGCATTGCGTCTTGGCCCTCACCGACCGCGAGCCCACCGACTGCGTAACCGTCGAAGCCGATGTCGATCAGGGCGTCAGCCGATTGCTTGCGGAGCCCTTCGTCCAGGGCGCCCTGTTGGATGCCGAACAAAGCCGCCCGCTCCGCATGCTCGCCACCGCGGTCGAACTCCTCCCGGCTGCGCTTGGCCCAGCGGATCGAGCGGTCCATTGCCTCGCGCTGCGCGTCGGGCGTCGAGGTCGTCGGCACCAGCTGGTCGAACTGCATGACGATGTCGCTGCCGAGAAGGCGCTGCACCTCGATCGAGCGTTCCGGCGAGAGCATGTGCCGGGAGCCGTCGAGGTGGCTGGCGAAGGAAACGCCTTCCTCCGTGACCTTGGTCAGTTCGGACAAGCTCATCACCTGGTAGCCGCCGCTGTCGGTCAGGATCGGGCGGTCCCAGCCCATGAATTTATGCAGCCCGCCAAGCTTTGCGACGCGCTCCGCGCCCGGACGGAGCATGAGGTGGTAGGTGTTGCCAAGGATGATGTCGGCGCCGGCTGAGCGCACTTCCTCCGGGCGCATCGCCTTGACCGTCGCAGCGGTGCCGACGGGCATGAAGGCGGGCGTGCGGATCTCGCCGCGCTGCATGGCGATCGTGCCCGTGCGCGCGGCGCCGTCGGTTGCGGCAATCGAGAAGGAGAAGCGGGTCATTGGCGCGCGCCATGCCAAGCGCGCGGCGGCAAGTCGAGCGGCGCGCCTCAGCCGTGAAGCGAGGAGACCGGCTTCGTGCCGAAGCAATCTTCCCGGCGAATTGGCCAGGCCATGTTCGTTCGACTGGGCGCTGAACGCTCGATGACGTGAACCCAGCGGAAGTTGTGATCGCCATTCAGGCGCTGAACGAGCGTGCAGGTATAGCCGTAGGCAAAGGGCGCGCCGACCCAGCGACCCTCGACCGTGCTCCCATCCGCGCGCTGATGAAGGCTTTCAGTGCAGCGTCGCCCGCACCGGTGGGCAAACTCGTACGTACGTTCCGGAGCACTGGCGACGGCGTGCGCGTGCGAGGAAATCCCGAGGTAAATGTAGAATGGGCAGAAGAGAATCGTTGCCAGAAGACAGTCCGCAACGATCACCTTTCGTACGAACAGCAACGTCGTCGACCGCGACCGCATCCCGGCAATACCGATTGCGATCGCCGAGAAGCCCCAGGCAAATAGCCAGATCGCGTTGTCGTTTATGAAGGCGTCGCGAATGGACAAGTGAAGGATGATCGCGGCGACAAAGAGCAACGCCGGCGTCAGGAACAAGCCGAGCGAAAGGAAGATCAAAGGATAGACTTCGGGCGGCTTGGCTTCTGCGCGTCGTCGCGCGACCAGCAGGCGCTCATAATCGCTGGTCAATCCAACTTGGCCTTGCCGATAGGTGAATTGGCGATGCGGCAACGAGCGCTCGTAAATATCGCCCGTCCAGCTTTCGGAATGAACCGGATCTGTCACACGCTTACCCCCGTGGCGCGATTTCGCAGCAAATCTAGGGATTTGGCAACAGCAAGCTTGAGTCCCCGTAGGAATAGAAGCGGTAACCGTGCTCGATCGCGTGTCCGTAGGCTGCCTTCATGACGTCGAGGCCCATCAGGGCGCTGACCAGCATGAAGAGCGTCGACTTCGGCAAGTGGAAGTTGGTGATGAGGCCGTCGATGGCCTTGAAGCGATAGCCGGGCGTGATGAAGATCGCGGTGTCGCCTTCGAACGGGCGGATGATGCCGTCGTCCCCGGCGGCGCTTTCGAGCAGGCGGAGGCTGGTCGTGCCGACTGCGATCAGGCGTCCACCTGCCGCGCGGACCGCGTTCAGGCGATCGGCGGTCGCGGCGTCGATGCGGCCCCATTCGGCGTGCATGACGTGAGCGTCCGTGTCATCGGCCTTCACCGGCAGGAAGGTGCCGGCGCCGACGTGGAGCGTCAGGGTCTCGCGGCCGATGCCTCGCTGATCGAGGGCTTCCAACAGCCGTTCGGTGAAGTGAAGTGCTGCGGTTGGCGCCGCAACGGCCCCCTCCTCGCGAGCGAACATCGTCTGGTAATCGGCGCGGTCCTGCTCATCGGTCGGGCGCTTCGAGGCGATGTAGGGTGGCAGCGGCATCCGCCCTGCCCGCTCGAGCAGCACCTCGACCGGCTCGTCGCCGTCGAAATGGAGGAGCGCCGAGCCGTCTTCGGCCTTGTCGCGGACCGAAGCCGTAACGCCAGTGCCGAAATCGATCGTGTCGCCGACCCGCGCCCGCTTGGCATTGCGGAGGAACGCCTGCCATTGGCGCGGGCCCTCGCGCTTGTGAAGAGTGGCGCCGATGCTCGCCTCCCCCCGGCGACCTTCGAGCTGCGCCGGGATGACCTTGGTGTCGTTGAACACCAGGACGTCGCCGGGCTGAAGTAGCTCCGGCAGCTCCAGCACCTGATGGTCAGAGATCTCGCTCCCTTGGACCAGCAGCAGGCGCGCGCTGTCGCGCGGCCGGGCCGGTCTCAGCGCAATGCGTTCATTGGGGAGGTCGAAATCGAACAGGTCGACGCGCATCGGCGCGCCTTAGCGTCACTTCGCTGGCGCTGCAGCATCCCCGAGATAGGCGCGGACGATTGTCGTCGGCTGCTCGGGCGGTTCGCCCGGCGCGATCTTGTCGACCGCGTCCATACCCGAGGTCACCCGGCCCCAGACGGTGTACTTCTTCTCGAGGCCGATGTTCGGGCCGAACATGATGAAGAACTGGCTGTTGGCCGAATCGTCCTTGTCGGCGCGTGCCGCCGCGACCGTGCCGCGGAAGTAAGGCATGTTGGTGAACTCGGCCTTGAGGTCGGGAAGAGTCGAACCGCCCGTCCCGTCACCCTTGGGATCGCCGCCCTGAGCCATGAAGCCCGGGATCACGCGGTGGAATTTCAGGCCATTGTAGAAACCTTGGCGCACGAGCGTCTGGATCCGCTCGACATGGTTCGGCGCGAGGTCGGGCCGCATCTGGATGACGACCTTGCCGCCATTCGAGAGCTCGAGGTCCAGCGTATTCGCCGGGTTGGCCGCGACTTCAGCGGGAGCGGCAATGCTCGGGAGCGCGGGAGTGACCACGGCAGGCTTCGCCGCGACGAGCGCGAACGCCAGAATTGGAAGCGCAAACAAAGCCTTGGACAATTCTAAGCCCCTTCCCCGAAGTTGTTGGCTGCGCCCTAGTGGGCGAATTTGCGTGACGCCAGCCTTAATGGCCGTTGAGATGGCGCCTGACGTCCTCGGCGACCGCAGGCGTCACGAACTTGTCGATCGATCCGCCGTAGCGCGCGATTTCCTTCACCAGCTTGGACGCGATCGGCTGGAGCGACACGTCGGCCATCAGGAAGACGGTCTCGATATCGTCGTTCAGCTGCTGGTTCATGCCCGCCATCTGGAATTCATATTCGAAATCGGCGACGGCCCGGAGCCCGCGCAGGATCGCGGTCGCGCCCTGCTGCTCGGCGAAGTCCATCAGCAGTGAATCGAACTCGGTCACCTGGATGTTGCCGGGAATGTCCGCGACCTCGCGCTTGACCATGTCGAGCCGCTCGGCGGTGGTGAACATCGGCTCCTTCGAGGGGTTTGTCGTGACACCAACGACGAGCTTGTCGACGAGGTGCGCACCGCGCCGGATGATGTCGAGGTGCCCAAGCGTGATCGGGTCGAACGTCCCCGGATAGACTGCAACTTTCACTGGCGACCCCCCAACAGTCCTTAGTGATCCCGCTCGATAGCAAAGCGAGCGATAGCGCGCAGCAAGTCTGCTTCCTCGCCATGATCCGACAAATGCTCGATCGCCTGGTCGACGAGGAAGCTTGCCTGCTGCCGGGCGCGGTCCTCGCCGAGCAGCGAGACGAACGTCGCCTTGCCGGCATGCGCGTCCTTGCGCGTCGGCTTGCCGGCCGCGGCGGTGTCGCCGCTGTGGTCGATGAGGTCGTCGGCGATCTGGAACGCGAGGCCGATGTTGCGGGCGTAGCCGCGGTACGGGGTGCGCGCTTCCGGCTGCAGCTTGGCCATGATGCAGGCCGCCTCAACCGAATATTCGATCAGCGCACCAGTCTTCAGCTGCTGCAAGCGAGTAATCGCCGGAACGTCGAGCTCCTGCCCTTCCGCGACCATGTCCATCATCTGGCCGCCAGCCATTCCGGCCGGTCCCGCCGCCCGACCCAGCTCCAGCACCAGGTCCGACCGGACCCAAGGGTCTTCGTTAGTTGCGGGGTGAGCCAGAATCTCAAACGCCAGCGCATGCAGGCTGTCGCCGGCCAGCACTGCCACCGCCTCGTCGAAGGCCTTGTGGACACTGAGCTTGCCGCGGCGGAGGTCGGCGTCGTCCATGCACGGCAAATCGTCATGAATGAGAGAGTAGACGTGGATCGCCTCGATCGCGCAGCCAACACGGATCGCCCGCTCGCGCGAGATCGCGAACAGCTTGGACGCGGCGACGGTGAGCAGAGGCCGGAGGCGCTTGCCGCCCCCGATGGCGGCGTGGCGCATCGCTTCGAACAATTGCTCGCGGGTGTCGCCGGTCGCTGGGAGCAGGCGATGGAAGAATTCGTCGACCTCTGCCGAGACGCGGTCGGTTTCCGCGTCGATCAGCCCGGCTAGTCGGTCGACCGTCTCAACCGGCATCGAACGGCTTGACGCCTGCCGGCTTGCCGTCGCTGCCGAAGGCGATCTGTTCGATGCGGACCTGGGCTTCCTTGAGGCGCGCCTCGCAATGACGCTTCAGGCGGTCGCCCTCCTGGTAGAGCTCGATCGACTTGTCGAGCGGCGCCTCGCCCTTTTCGAGCGTACGGACGATCTCTTCCAGACGCGCAAGCGCCGCTTCGAAGCTCAACTGGCTGACGTCGGTTTCAGCAATGGTGGCCATCGGCCGTCTTCTGACCCTCGCGAGGGTTCAAATCAAGGAAGGCTTATTCGACCGGCGTGTTCTTGAACGGGTCGCGGATGCCCGGGACGATCTCGTCGCGGAGCGCCTCGCCACTGGCGTCGGCAAGCGCGGCCTCCGCATCGCGGACGTGCTGCTCGCGCTCGCGGCGAAGCTCTTCGATCAGTGCCTCGCGGTCGCCTTCGAAGCGGGTGTCCTGGAAAGCGGACTTGCCAGCAGCCTTGGCGGCCTTGGCGACAGCGGCGTCAAGCTCACGCTGTGACGTCAGGCCAAGCGTCACCGGATCCTTCGGCGTGATGTTCGCCATGTTCCAGTGAGTACGGTCGCGGATCGCGGCGATGGTCGTGCGCGTCGTCCCAATCAGCTTGCTGATCTGGCCGTCGCTGACTTCCGCGTGGTTCTTGATGATCCAGGCGATTCCGTCCGGCTTGTCCTGGCGCTTCGACACCGGCGTGTAGCGCGGACCCTTGGTGCGGCGCACCTGGTCGGGCGCGCGGTGCATCTGAAGGTGATAGTCGGGGTCAGCCTGGCCCTTCTCGATTTCCTCGTGCGTCAGCTCGCCGGCGCGGATCGGGTCGCGGCCGGTCAGCTTGGT
>Ga0136846_1233821_pt1 | contig 11414 bp, 8 predicted proteins | sample HopSoiMetagenom2_FD_96841 | JGI IMG/M metagenome (GOLD analysis project Ga0136846, IMG submission 96841) | Grasslands soil microbial communities from Hopland, California, USA - 2 Assembly 2016 (version 4) | ecosystem: Environmental > Terrestrial > Soil > Grasslands | place: USA: Hopland... | reverse complement strand
GCGCCGGCGTAATCTTCACCGCGCCGGTCCCCTTCTCGGGATCGGAATAATCGTCACCCACGATTGGAATGCGCCGGCCGGTGAGTGGCAGGACCGCGTGCTTGCCGATCAGGTCGATGTAGCGCTCGTCGTCCGGATGCACCGCCACCGCGGTGTCGCCTAGCATCGTCTCCGGCCGCGTCGTAGCCACCACCAGAAACTCGCGGCTCCCCGCCACCGGATACTTGATGTGCCACAAATGCCCCGGACGTTCCTCGTGCAAAACTTCCAGATCGCTCAGCACCGTCTGGCACACCGGGCACCAGTTGGTCATGCGCTTGTCGCGGTAAATCAACCCGTCTTCGTACAAGCGCACAAAAACTTCGCGCACCACCTTCGACAGTTCCGGTGACAGTGTGAATCGTTCCCGCGACCAGTCGCAGCTGTCCCCAATCTGCTTCATCTGGCAGGTGATCGTCCCGCCGCTCTCTTCCTTCCATTGCCAAACGCGCTTCTCGAATTCTTCTCGGCCCAGCGTGCGGTAGTCGATGCCCTGATCCGCCAGCAGCTTCACCACGACGCGCTGCGTCGAAATTCCCGCGTGATCCATTCCCGGCAGAAACAGCGTGTTGTACCCGCGCATCCGATGCCACCGGATCATGATGTCGATCTCGGTGTGGTCCAGCATGTGCCCGATGTGCAGCGACCCAGTCACATTCGGCGGCGGGATCACGATGGCATAAGGCTCCCCGGGCGCGGCCGGATCGGCCTGGAACAGCTTTTCGTTCACCCAATACTCAGCCCAACGCGATTCGATCCGCTGCGGTTCGTACGCTTTAGCGATTTCCCGAGCCATCCCGACCCATTCTCCTCATGTTCCGCCGCGATATTCCGCCGCGCACGAATACACGTGCGCCCATCGCGTTTTCCGTAATCTTTGACTATACGGGAAAAACGAAAGCCGTCAATCAACCGCCAAAGTGTTGGTTTTTTGCGCTAATTGGCAGATCGGCGATCAAGCGTAAGCTCCAGTAGCACAGGCACTCGTGTTTACCCTGAGCCTCGAAGGGCCTGTTCGCGATGCAGCCCACAAAGCAATATCCATGGTGCAATCACATACGCAAACCACGCGCATGCATCGCAAATATCCTCGACTCACCGGCAAGCACACACACCAACGCAATGCCCACGAATCCAACGCTAGAAATAAATGTGAAAGGGAACTAAACGATCAGCGACAACTACTTCCTCGAATTCAATTCCTCGCGAATCACCGCTTCCACCACCGGCTTCAAAATGTCCCGCGTAGCATCGGTTAGCAATCCAGGGCTCAAACGTCCCAACACCTTGGCAACGATCGCGTCCATATCCAAATTCGCCGTTGGGTCGTGTAACGCTCCGTTGGAATCCGCTGAACTCCCATTCAAGGCCGCGTGCCGTTCGATCTGTTCGGCAGCATTCGAACTTTCCTCGCGAACAGTCTCCGTCGCGGCGGCCACAATCTGTGAGTCCGCACCCGCCACCACTTCAATTTCGTCGGGCGCCCCGCTGGATTCGAATGCGACGTCGCCGCGCGTGCCAGTGTCGGCGTGCGTCGGCGCGGCAAGCCCGGTATCCCACGCGGATGCCAACTGGTTCGCCTTCCGTGCCTCAGCCTCCCACGGATTCGGAGGCGGCGTCGAAAACCACGAGTCAATCGCAGACCTCTTCGGTGCCTCCGCGACCGCGGGTACCTCCTCGACGACCGAATCTGCCGCCGCTTCTTGCTCGACATGCTCGACTTGGTCCGTCGATGCCGGTGCCGGGTCTTCCGCAACCACACGCTGGGTAACGTGTCCGATCAACTTCTCCAAATCCGCTGCATGAACCGTCGGATGCTCTTCTTCCGCGATCGCCGTTTTCCGGCTCGATTCCGTATCGATCGCCGCCGCCCAGGCTTCGCCCGCAAATGGCGGATGCGGCATATCCCGACGATCCATCATTCCTGCCGGCACGCCTTCCGGCTCCTGCTCCGGGATACCGCTCTTCTCACGCGTGGGCGTCCACTCGGCCGCTCTGCCCGCATGGCGAAAATCGTGTGCGCTTCCCACGCCCGCGCCTTCGTCCTCGGCCGCAGCCTCGCTCACAAAACTCGGTTCTTCTTCTCCGCCGCCGTCACGCCGCCACGAACCCTTTCCGCTCGCCTCTTCCTCTTCTTCTTCCTCTTCCGGCTTTGCCGAACGCCAATCCCGTTCCATCCGCAATCCCGCCGGAGCTGGCGCCAATTCCGGCGCATCTTCCTCGCTCGTGGCATCAGCAGTTCCCAACAGATTGCCAAACGCCACCGGCTGGTCGCCCGCTTCGATCTTCACATCCGCGGCGCGTGCCGGCACGTCATCCACAAACGAGCCCATATCCTCCGGCTCGACCGGTTTCGGCATCTCAAAAGCCGATACCGGCGGCTTCGGTGCAGCCAGGACAGGCGCAGGTTCCGGCTCGGGCGGAGTCGGCGGTTTCTCCGGCGTAAACCCGGCGTGCGCCACATTTGCGCGTACCAGCGCGGATTTCACCATCGAAATCAGTGGATCGGGCGGGACGAAAGGCTTCTTCAGGACGCCATCGGCGCCCACCGTCTGGGCTTCCTGTTCGTCCAGAGGATCGAAAGCGCCAACCAGCAAAATCACCGGGATATGCTTCAGCGCCGCGTCATCCTTCACATATTTGCAAACTTCGTAGCCGTTGCGCACCGGCATGAACACATCGGCCAGCACCAGATCCGGGTGAATATCCGATATCTTGCGGACTGCGGCTTCGCCATTCCCAACGGCCACAACTTCAATTCCGTGGTCCTTAAGCGCGAGGCCGACCATCTTCTGAATATTGCTGTTGTCGTCCGCAACCAGGATCTTAGCCACCGAACTTCCTCCAAACGCATTGCCTAGAGCACGTTACCAGCTGTTGCGCGCCCCACTGCTTAATCTAAATCCTTGCTTAATCGGGCGCAGCCTGCCAAATCGCTTCCGCGCGCACCCACAACTCAGCCGCACACACAACGAGGCCTATCCGTATTGGAGCACCGCGCCCCTACCCCGTCAACGCAAACGGCACCGCATGTGTGGGAATCAGATAATGGAGCGTCCGAACAGTAACCCGAGTACAGGTTCGACCAGTAGGCTGCAGGTAGGGCGCGGCGTCAACCCGATAAAATCTCGCGGCGAAGTTACTGAAGCCTTTCCTAAGGCTAGCTCGCACCCTAATTCGCGGTGAACGCGATGACCCCGGCCCATTGGTGCGCGGTACCTCGACTCACTAGGAGTGAGACATCGCCGGCCGCGCCTGAATAATCGGAGCTGCTGCCTCCAGAATCGCTCCTCGATCACCCGTGCGCGGCGGGTAAATTCGCTGGCAATTAATTGTTTGCTTCACTCGCTTCGCCTCCGCCCCTTTCAGCACCACGTGGCGATCCCAGCCTTCCGTATAGACCGCACCCCACGGGCCGAGGTCCAGCACCGTGACATACCAGTCGATCTGCAGCGGCAGCATCGGTTCCCCGACCAGATCGGCAACCACGTTATAGCCGGCGAAGCGGCCCATGGGGCGGGCATGCTGGCAGGACATCACCGATGTGTGCGTGCCATCAACCAGCAGGGAAGCGGAATCGCCGGCCGCGAACTCCGCTCGCAGCCCCTTCACCTTCAGAAATTCATCAACCGGCAATCGGCCCAAGGTGTCGTGCAACACCGGAAAGCTCGCACACAAGGGATGCGCGCGCATTCCACCGCACCAGATGACGGTCGCCGCATCGATCCGCTCGCCCGTCGCCAACTGCGCCCCTTCGCTGTCTACTGAAACCAGCGAGCTGCCGGCACGCGCCTCAACCTTCAAAGTGTTCAGCGCCTCTTCTATGACGCTGCGAGCCTCCTGCCCCATGTCGGATCCGATCCACGGCGCATGGTCGGCGAGAATCACGCGCACATTGCCGAGCGGCGCCAGACGATCCGGCAATTCCGTGGCGACCTCAATGCCAGTCAACCCCGCACCGACAACCAATGCCGTACTGCGGCTAACTGACGCAGGCCGCGCTGCCAAAGCCGCAAGATGATCCTGCAATCGACGCGCGCCTTCGTAAGTATCCACATCGAAGGCGTGCTCGCCGAGCCCCGGTATCGCTGGCTTGGCGAGCTTGCTGCCAAGCGCAAAAACCAATCGATCGTACCCAATGGCTTCGGCCAATCCATCAATCACGACGCAGCGATTATCGAGATCAATCTTTAAAACCTCGCCTCGCAATCGCCGCACCCCAACGGGCAAAAGCACTTCATCGAAGCGAACGCGCACGTCATCAAGATCTCTCTCGTAATTGCGCACGCGAATTGCGTGCCAATCCGTCCGGTCCACCAGCAGAATCTCAATCTCGCTCGACGGAATCCCCAGTTCGTCAAGCCGCCGCGCAGCGCCCACCGCGCTCCACAACCCCGCAAATCCGCCACCAACAACAACGATCCTCTTCATCGCGCTCCCAAATCGATCGCTTCAACTGCCAATCGTTGATGCTCCATACCACACCGACCAACGCGCCAGGGCGAACTCGTACTTGTAAACGCCAGTTCGCCCTCATTCCTTGCCGCATTACCGCAGCTTTACGATGACGGCCACCAGTCAACTTGCAACCCCAATCCTCTCAAAATCTGATCCGCTTCCTCTCTATTGCTCTTGATTACTGCGTCATCCACATGGTCGGCTGCTCGCAATCCGTTTTCTGCCCCTGCTATTACCCGCCCGTAAGGCCATGCTGAATCGGGAAGGCCCGCCACAGTTCGAGCGAGCACCGACAACGGACCAGCAATCCGCTCTCCTTGGAAATGAAGATCAACTCCCTCACGTGTGATCGTCAGAAAAGGGTTTTTCCAGGACTCAGCATCTTGCACCTTCCGATATTTGGCAGGCTCCCGTTCTGGGATGCGTGCGCGAAGCTGCTCTTGAAGCGGCAACGTAGGAGCCGGACAGCTCACCGCGTGAGGCGCTAGCGAGGGATCGAACGTGAACGAAGATGGAGCGATAAATTCAACGTGTAATTCTGCAGAACGAATCTCGTCCGCGTCTGAAATATCTGAACGAACGATGGTAAGCCTCAGCAAGCCTGTGCGGAGTTTCTCGAGCTCGCTGAAGTATTCGTCGGTCGTATCAGTCGGATTAGGCGCATTGTAAGGCCACAGCGCATGTTCGACATGGGGCCAGAACCCGTCGTAATCGCCTTTGTTCAACAAGAACCGCAGCTCTCGTCCTGAGCTCAGCGATTCTCTCGCACTATTCCCATAGCCGGCGCCAAGAGTCTGAGAAGGGTTCAATCGCAATGGCGGATTAACAGGGTAAATAAAATCGCGACCCCCAGTGTCTTCGAGCGACACCGTCCAACCGGGAGAATCCAGCGGCTGCAGTTTGAATACTAGATCGCCGATCGGTTGCTCAAAACTTGTCCCTGCTTTTAGTGCAAAGGAAACCGAAGCCTCCACGCATTGCGGCAGCGCACTTCTGTCTTGAGCCACCAATGTGCCGCCCAGAAACGTGCCGCACACGAACACGAGCAAAAACCGACCCGCAACTCTCATGCAAATAAGACTACCCCCGAAGCTCAACTCTCGGTAAGTCGCATGACGTACCATGTTCGTTTAGTATGCACATTGTCCAGCTTGCCCTTCATCCCGGTCCGGCACCGTAATTCTCCGATCGCCGAGAAGCCGCTCGTTGAGTTTATGAAGCCTGCGGCGTTAGTCGGCAGCGACACGACTTCGTCAAAAAATGACTGTCCCCGCCCGGGATTTTTGCTGGAGGAAATGTGACGGAGCTGCGTAAAGACGGAATGCGAAAGCAAAAATTGCAGACACGACCAACAACGGAATTCCTGCGGTTCAACGGCGCTGTCGAGCACGATTCCACCATCGACGCTTGGATGAAACGACATGCTGGCGCCTTGGGATCAATCGCGCATCAGTGGTTTGACATCATGCGAAAATGCGGCGACGAAGTCCGCGAGCTAGTGCATGACGGGTGCCCGGTCGCTTGTCTGGGAGATGCGCCCTTCGGCTACGTCAACGTGTTCACTTCCCACGTGAACGTAGGTTTCTTCCACGGCGCAGCCCTGCCCGATCCCGCACGCCTGCTGCAAGGCACCGGCAAGCACATGCGCCACGTGAAGCTGCAACCCGCCACGCCCACAAACGCCGCGGCATTAACCAAGCTAATCGATGCTGCGTACTCGGACATTAAAGCCCGCGTCGAAAACGGCTAGCGTCAGAGAAGCCAAGAGCGACGCGGAATCTGAGCCACTAGGTTGGTAACGAAAACGTGTAGTAGCCATCGCTCAACTGATTTAACCGCGTGAGCAGAACTCTCTTCGACCAGCCGGCTAGGACCTTGTGCAAGCTCACCGCCGTCTGAAGCAGCCTCGAGAAACCCCAATTTGCAATGTGAGCTTCGCAAAAACAAAACGGGCGCGGCCTTCGCCGCGCCCGTCAAATCTCACCACGCCCGATGCACTACCACCGCAACTACTACCAGGGCACGACCTTTCGCAGCCCCTTCTTCTTTTTGCTGCTGGATTCCTTCTGCCCCTTCGAATTGTCCTGCGATCCATCCGCAGGCTTTGCCGTAGCATCGGTCGTCGCATCAGCCGCCGGCGGTGTTGTCGCATCGGTCTTCGCGTCGCCGCCAGTGCCCGTCGTCGTGGTCGTATTCACCGGGTTCGTGGCCGCATCCGGCGCCGCCGGTGGAGCTGGTGGCGTTGACGCTGCCTTTGGATCCCCCGCTGCACCCGGACTCGGTGGCGACCCTTCATTAGCCGGCTGAGCGCCATCGGTTCCGCCATTAGCATTACCGCCGTTCGCGTTGCCCTCGCCGCCCGACGTGGTGCCAGAGATTGAACCAGCGGTTCCAGGCGTCACCACCTCAACCACCGCACCCGTTCCCGCTCCAGTGCTACCACCCAGTTGGGATCGATTTCCCGGTGTCAAAATATCCGTCGCCGAAGTGTTATCCGCTTCCGGCGCCAGGTTCGGCGCGCCACTCCTCGCTGCCGCTACGTACTCCGCGTGCGGCGCAGTGCGCACCAGCGCCAGCGGCTTCTTCACGAAGCTTTCCTTCTGTCGAGGCATATTCTGCTCCGCGGTCATCCATGCCACGGCTTTCGGATCCGCTTGCGGGACCGGCACCTTATAGGAGACCAGCCGGCTCTTGGCGTCCGGCACCAGCGGCGACAACGGATAATTCTTGATGATCTGTCCGTAGTAAACCGACGCCACTTCCTTGTGCTCGCTCTTCTCAAAAATGTCCGCCAGCATCCATAGCGCCTTGTCCGACTTGCTGTACAGCGGATACCGCCGCGTCAGCGCGATCAGCCGCGCCGCCGCCGCCCGCTTATCGCCCTTCACGTAGTAGAAGTACCCAATACGGTAATCGCCTTCGGCAATAATTTCCTGCACGTTGCGCAGTCGCTGCTCCGCCTTAATCGCCAACGGATCCTTCGGATACTTCTGCAAAAATGTCTGAAACTCTTCCTCCGCCAGCTTCGCCTCGGTGCGGTCGCGATCCGGCTTCGCAATCTGCTGGTAATGCGCGTTGGCTACTTGCAGCTGCGCGTACGAGGCCTCTGGCAAGAAAGGGAAGAAGATCCCGAAGTCCTTGTAGCCCTGAATCGCCTGCGCCAGCCCCGCCGATCCGCCCTCTTTATAGTAAGAGTCCGCAATCGCTAGCTTCGCCTTGGCCAGGTACTCGCTGTCCGGATAAGTATTGATCAGCGTCTGCATGCTCAGACGCCCGACCTCCTGCCGCCCCTTCCGGATGTCCTCTAACGCCCGTTGATACAGGATCTTATCCGGCTCGGCGGTGTTATCCGCGGCCGTCGATTTGTTTACCGGTTTCTTTTTCTTGTGAAGAATTTGGGCGTCGGTGCTGGCGCTGAGGAACATCAGCCCGCCCATCAAACTCAGACCTGCCAACCGCTTAGCGGTTGTCCATGAAGCTAGCCGCAAACATCACCTCTCAAGAAAGAATTAGAGGCCCGCGCATCCACCTGCCGTTGGGCCGATTCGCTGGGCTAAGCTCTCGACCTTTCGAGTATACCTGAACCAAAGGACAGGCCAACCCAAAGTTCCATTCCGTAGCTCAGGTCAGTAGCTCGGGCCTTGTAGCTCAGGTCTTGTAGCTCAGGTCTACCAGACCTGAGGCCCTTTCCCTGCGTCTTGGCACAATTTCATCGGCTCAGCCACCAACGCCGCCACATCCCATCAGACTCCCTACCCGTCTCCACAGGTTGCCTTGCCAACTCCGCGCCACCCCAACACTTTTTTAACAAACTGTTACACACCTCCGTACCCCTCCCATTAAAATGCCTACGCTCGCCGTCAGGGGCTGGCTTCTCGAAAAAATGGAAAAACGCAAATTTCTCTTTGTATCTCTGTCTGCTCTCATCGGCGACATCGCCTGGCAGATCGTCAAAGAAGGCCACGAAGTTCGTTACTACATCGAAGCACCAAAAGAACGCGACATCGCCGACGGCTTCGTCCCCAAATCCACCGATTGGGAGAAAGACGTCCCTTGGGCCGACGTCATCGTCTTCGACGACACGCTCGGCCAAGGCGCCAAAGCGCAAGCCCTCCGCGCCCAGGGCAAAGCCGTCATCGGCGGCACCGAATACACCGACCGCCTCGAAGACGATCGCTCCTTCGGCCAAGAAGAGCTGAAAAAAGCCGGTGTAAACATTATCCCCTACGAAGACTTCGACTCTTTCGATCCCGCTATCGAATTCGTCAAGAAAAATCCCGATCGCTACGTCATCAAACCCAGCGGTGAAGCCCAGAACGTCAAGCGCCGCCTCTTCGTCGGCGAAGAAGAAGACGGCGAAGACGTGATCCGCATGCTGGAAGCCTACAAGAAAGCCTTCTCCGAGGAGATCAAGGTCTTCCAGCTCCAGCGTCGCATTGGCGGCGTGGAAGTCGCCGTAGGCGCGTTCTTCAACGGCAAGCGCTTCATCACGCCTATCAACATCAACTTCGAGCACAAAAAATTATTCCCCGGCGAAGTCGGTCCTCCCACCGGCGAAATGGGCACCGCCATGTTCTGGAGCGAGCCCAACACGCTCTTCTACCGTACGCTCCTCAAAATGGAGCCCAAGCTTTCCACCGAAGGCTATGTCGGCTACATCGACCTCAACTGCATCGTCAACAACAACGGCATCTATCGGCTCGAGTTCACCTCTCGCTTTGGCTATCCCAGCATCTTCATCCAGCAAGAGGGCATGCTTACGCCGATCAGTGAATTTTTCTACGAGCTCGCCACCGGCGCCGATCCGAAGTGGCGCACTCGCAGTGGATTCCAGATCGGCGTGCGCATCGTTGTTCCGCCGTTCCCGTTCGACGACGATGCCACCTTCGAATCCTTCTCCAAGAACAACGCCATCGTCTTCAAGCGCGGCACGCCCGAGCAAATCCACATCGAAGATGTAAAGCAGGTCAACGGTCAGTGGCTCATCGCCGGCACATCCGGCGTCGTCCTCGCCGTTGTCGGCACCGGGCAGACCATGAAGCAAGCGCAAACCCAGGTCTACAGCCGCATCAAAAACATCCTCATACCCAACATGTACTACCGTACCGACATAGGCGACCGCTGGGCCGAAGACTCCGACAAACTCCACAACTGGGGCTACCTCCGCTAGCACAGGCACCCCGCCCCAGGCACCCCGCCATGCCGGAACCGCCCCACCGTCCGCGCCACCGTCAACCGTACGGGAGGGGCTAGCCCCCTCCCAGGGCGTCAACACGACCGCCATGCTTCGCGAAGCCCGCCACCTCGAAGCGCCAAAACGACCGCAAGCATCGCGTGACCCCAGCCCCAAGCTGTCCTCCCGAGCGCCGCGCGAGGGACCCCTCTTTGGTTTCCTCTTGAATTTTCCAGGCAAGTAACGCAACACGCCGCATTGAAGTGCTCTTCGGAGATGCTAGCGGAAACTGTGCGCTGGGATGTTAAAAGTCCGCTCCATTTCCTGCAAAGCCAATCCCCTCCACCAGCAACCCTTTGACTCCGCCACCCAAATGTCAGAATATCTACTCATGAAGACCACGCTGGAAATCCCCGACAGCATCGTCCGCCGTGCCAAATCCAAAGCCGCCAAAGAGGGAATGTCGCTCCGCCAGTTCGTCACCGAAGCCCTCCGCGACAAACTGAAGCAAGCCTCCATCGCTACCCGGCGTCCCTGGATCAAGCAGATCGGCAAGCTCAGCGGGGTGCGCAACGTCAGCCGACAGGTCGACGCACTGATCGCCGAAGTCTTCGATCAAGCCGAGCCGCGAATCGGTTCCGCCAGCAAGCAACCGCAGCCCTGATCCCGTTGGCCTAAGAACCGATACCCGAATCCAGCGCCCTTCTTCTCGGTTCCTCGCTCGGTCGCCCTGCCTACCGCATGACGTTGCGGGTGTTCCGGTAAGTGCAGTATTCCCGCCATACGGCCATTCGAATATTCTCTAATCGAAATCTACTCTTACCGCGAGCCGCTCTGAGCTGCCCCTTTTCGTTTTCTGTGTTTTTCTCTTCCCTCGTTGTTTTCCGTTTCGATTTCACGCACTGTAGACTGAATGTAAACTTATCCTGGTGTGAAACGCGGCGGCGCTCTGCCACATCTAAGTAGTACCAGCCAAGCGGGCGCTCTCCTTGAGTGTCAAAGAGCACATTCCTTGGCCGGTGAAGTTCGCTGCCAAGATCGTATTGTCTCGCCTGCCTCTGGACTACCAAGCATGGAAGAGAGCGGGCTTATTCGATCTTGGCGAGATGCAACATCCCGAATATGCTTTGCAGATCTTCCAGCGTCATTTCACTCCGGCAAATTTCGAAAAAAAGAATCAAGCCTTCGTCGCCTTGGAGCTGGGTCCCGGTGATTCTCTGTTCTCCGGATTGATTGCTCGCGCCTTCGGAGCTGCTCATACCGATCTTGTTGATATTGGCCCGTTCGCTTCTGTGAGTCTCGACGATTGCCGCCGCATGACTGCGCATCTGCGGTCCGTAGGCTTGCAACCTCCCGCGGTAGAAACGCTGCAGGAAGCCTCTGTACGCTCGAGGCCTGTGCCGCCATAGGCGAACTGAACGATCGAAGGGTTATGTCGAAGCGAGCTGTCTCCGCCGAGGCCTTCACCACCAAATGCAAGCCCCAGTTCGCATAAGCTTTGAATTCAGTGGATAACTTCGCAGGTTAAGCGTTTTTTGCGGTATTCGCTGTATTGTGCTGGGTGAGCCGTAGTAGCTATTTTGCTTGCATCATATATTGAAGCTTTTTTAGTGGGGGCCGCTGTGGATCACCATCCGGTGGCCCCTGTCCATCTCAGTCAGAGCAGGTGTCCCATGCAAAGTTCAAGATTGATCTGCAGTCAGTGCAACGATCCGGCGGACTCAGTTTCGCCCTACAACGGCAG